>Ga0116200_10000224_pt1 | contig 16781 bp, 18 predicted proteins | sample Mar14436cmmetaG_FD_94478 | JGI IMG/M metagenome (GOLD analysis project Ga0116200, IMG submission 94478) | Marine hydrothermal vent microbial communities from Guaymas Basin, Gulf of California to study Microbial Dark Matter (Phase II) - Marker... ... | reverse complement strand
GGAGTATATGGTCAAGGTGTACTGGAGAACTATGAAAATACATGATGAAACATATACCCTCTCAATGGATGAGCAATTAACGGAGATCAGCTGTCCTATACACAAGGTCTCAGTTAAGGTTACGGATTTCCTCGGAAGGGGAATATATAATGCCACTGTAAAAGTTAAGTTCTCAAATGGAACACTTCTACAAGTTTCATGGACATCCACCCATGGAACAGTTGATCTAGGCCTTCTACCGGAGGGAGAGTATATAATTGAAGTCGAGTATGGAAAATTCAAGGATTCAAAGGAGATAACAATTGACACTGCAAAAGTTATAGAGTTTAAGCTCCCACAAATACTATACATAAAACTATTTGGCATCTCAATTCAACTATCACTAGTCGATGTGATAATCATAGCAATAATACTTGTTGCTCTAATCATAGTAGCTGTGTTAGCTTCAAGGAGGCATTCTCAAGAGTAAAAGTACAAGCTTCGATCCACGATAAACTAGAGTTGCTCCAGGAGGTGGTCTCTCCCTAACATCTAAAACCATGTATACTCTGGAGTAGTTCTCAAAGTCCTCCACTTCGAGCTACCCTTACACTGTACTCCAAGGATATACTCAACCCAGTAATTCAATCCAAACCTTGCAATGATAACGCTCCCATTTTTTTCAATGTGATTTCTCATATCTAGAAGGTCATTATACATAGTTTCATCAATTACCGTCTTCATTCTAACGAAGCTGTTTAAAGTGGCTGGAATAAATGCTGCAAAAATTAGAATTGAAATAAGAAAAGCTTCTCTAACCCTGCTCTCCTTAAAGCATTTGATGAAAGATAGTGTAAAAGGTATGAATAGCATAAACTGAAATCTCCATCTCCAAGATGGTATCATAAACGGATATGAAAGATAAAATCCTAGTATTGTTGCAGACACAAAGAAAATATTTTCAAAGTTTCGTCTCCCATCGATGAACTCTCTAAGACAATAGTATAGGGATGCCCCAACAATTGCCAGAGTTAATAGGATGACGTATTCTATCTGCGGTCCCGGTGTTATCTGTTGGGAAGAAATTTGAAACGCTACTTCCTCAACATAGGAGTGCAATTTCCAATAGGATCCAAGATAATTTGGCTTGAAAAGTATAACGGAAAGCGTGGCTAGTGCTGGAATCAGTGCTATCACGATAAATGATTTCAGCAGTTTAGCCCTATCCCTACATAGTATAAATATAAAGAATAGTGAAATCGCTGAGAAAAGAACGATGATGCCAAAGCAGAGTATGTGCGTGAATTCACAAATGGTGATCGTTATCCCAAGAAATACAGCGTTTTTCAGAGTACGCTCCTTCATAAAATTATAGAGCATAAGAACCCCAATAACTAGGAAAAGTGTCCCAACAGAATTTTTGAATAGAGACGCTGTTGTAAGCGAGACATAGAATGGATGAAGCATGAATAACGTGGCCACTATAAATGCTTCAAATCTATTTTTTAGAATCTTTCGCGAGAGCACGTAAACTGGTATGAAAGATAATCCGTAAGCAATAGAAAGCCCAATCTTTACACCATTTATAATGGCGTCATTTAATGGCTGAAATGATGAAAGTAGCCACGTGAAAAAGGCGAAAATGAAAAATGCTATTGGAGGAGCATCATATTTAATGTCTGAGCTTCTCATTATGTTTTCAACTTGAATCGCATAATATCCTCCGTCAAGCCCCGGTAAAAGCCACACATCTAGTAAAGTTAGCAGTCTAATAGCTGTAAATATGAGAGGAATTATGATGATCTTTATCCAGTCACTTATTTGCCACGTTTTCGAATCCATTCTAGTAACACCGCCAACAATGGAACTATAATAGAGGCGAACCAGAACACTTCCACTATTGGAAAACTTGGGCCTGGAATAGGCCCTGGTTTCGGAGGTGCTCCAATAACAGGATTAATTATATGCATCATTCCCTGCATTATGGAAATAGTTCTGTTTGTAAATGAAATCACTATAGCAAACAGCCATGGATTAGGGTCTCCAACCATGGACAATTAAAATTAACTTAGTTACAAATTTAAGTGGCTACTCAAGAAGTATCAACGCTATCTCTGGCAAACATAGAAACCTAATATTTAAAGTGCTTGTTCCAAGCCCTCTATTCACGTACATGTATGTCCCATTAACCATATAAAGCCCGGAGCAATATTTCCTATATTCCCTAGGTAAAGGTATGAACAATGGCCCTAAAAATGGAATATTAACTTGGCCTCCATGGGTGTGCCCACAAAGAATAAGGTCAACTTCATGTCCACTACTCAGAACATCGCTAACTATTTGAGGTGAATGAGCAAGCAAAATGATGAGGCTACCGTTGCTCACATTTTCAGGCATTGCCATATCCAAGTCAGCATATCCAGTATATGGATCATCTACACCTACAATATACATGGTCGCATTACCTATGTTAATCACTTTATACTCATTTATAAGCAGTATAACGTTCACAGAGAGAAACTTCTGTTTAAATTCATCGTTATCTATACCGCTCCAATGATCCCAGTTTCCAAGCACACAATATACTTCACAAATTTCTGAAAGCTCTCTTAGGAATTTCAGGCAGCTTTCGAGATATTTAGCGTCTTCAATAAAGTCGCCTGTCACAGATATATAGTCTGGACGGAGGGATTCAATTATCGAGAGAATATTTTCTTCACGGTAGCCATAACTTCTAAGATGTAAATCACTTATATGAACAATTCTAAGTCCTTCAAAAGGCCTTTCAACGTCTATCCTAATATACGACACTGCTACACTATTAGGCTCAATCCAAATTGCATCCCCTACAACCGCTCCTATAAATGCTACTATTAACAATATGATGAACAATGGTTTTCTCATCAGTAACTATTAGGAATAATATCTTTTAATACTCGCTATTTTCGATCAGAGCTGGAGGTGAAACAATGTCAAAACAAGAACTGTATACAGAAAAAGCTCCAAAACCTATAGGCCCCTATTCTCAGGCTGTGAAAGTTGGCAACTTTATATTTGGTTCAGGTCAGATTCCAATAGATCCTGAGACGGGAAAAATCATTGGAGAAGATGTGAAGGAGCAGACTAGAAGGGTAATGGAAAATATTAAGGCAATCTTAGAGAGCAACGGCTGTACAATGGATAGCATAGTTAGTGTAACAGTTTTTCTAAAGGATCTCTCGCTGTTCGAGGAATTCAATGAAGTGTACGGGAAATACTTTAAGGAACCTTTTCCAGCTAGAAGCACGGTGGAAGTATCGAAACTTCCAAAGGATGCTCTGATCGAAATAAACTTCATAGCATGCTGTGATTAAAATGTCATTTCAAAAGTTTATAGAATACATATTCTATACAAGGAGGCGACTTGTTCAAAATTTGATTGATGGAAAGGCTTCAAGAATGGACCTCATCGTGAACTCTACAGTGCACACCCCAGTCATAGTCTCGTTTGGATCAGCTGGGCTAAATGGCTCAATCAAAGGAGTGGGCTTCATCCCAAAAAGACAATTTTTGACGGATACGCTTGAAAGCATCATGAGTGCATTGAAGAGGAATTTATCAGAAAAGGATAAACTCAGGCTCCTGTTAAGGGAACTCTATGATTTCAAGAAAGTAGACTTCCTAAAACTTTCTTCCATAGAGTTGGCTAAAAAACATACTTGGACGAATCTAAGGGAAAATCCCATTGCAACTCTAGTCTTCTATACTCCTCCATCAACATCCTATGAAATTAGAGCCAAAGTCACTATACACGAGAACGACATCTACTGGAAACTTGTAAACGCTATCCATGATCTTTTCCATGGATTCAGGGGAGAGGAGAAGTGGAGAGAGACTCCAGTTTACATATTTCATATCTCTGAAATCTATGACAATAGTGTAGATAAAATGGGTGAAAAGCTAGAGGTGCCAAAGTCATTTTCTGGATAGTTCCTCCAATGCCTTGAAGGCTTTAGCTGATGTAGTTATTACAGGTCCTCCTCCCATAAGCACTGTTACAGCTATAGCCTCCGCAATCTCTTCAGGATCTGCTCCCGCTTCCAAAGCCTTTTTGATATGTAACACAGTGCAGGGTTCACATCTTAAAGCTACAGAGACCCCTACCAGCACAAGCTCCTTCTCTCTTAAAGTTAGCTTCCCCTTTGTAAGAGCTGCCTCTAATAAATCCTTAAAAGCTTTTGCCACCTCCGGAGTGTGTCTGTTGAGACTTCTAAATGCATAGCTAACTTCCCTCAGAATTTCTCTAACATAGCTCATATTTCATCCCCCTACACGTGAATTCAATTGATTTTATAAAATCAACTATGGGTAATACAAATAGTTAAGGAGTTTATACACCATAGATAAACTTTTATAAACGCTATACTGCGAATAGTTGAATGGCAATGAAGATCGATGATAGAGTAGATGAGATTATCGATGAGTATAGTGAAAAACTGGAGCATGTTGCCAAAAGATCAACTAAAGTTGTTTCAGGGATTTTAACTGTGGTTCTCTTAGCGGTCACATTATTAGTTACCGACTGGTCCTTCAAGGTTTTCACCCAGCTTCAGCCATACATAGAGTATAAAACTTACATTTACGCTGGAGAAGTTCTCCTGATAGGTTCATTGGCCGTAGAGCAAATTTCACGTGGACTAGGTGAGATGGGTGAAGCCGTTGGAGGAGTAGGTGTAGGTGGAGCGTTCAGAGGAATAGCTAGAATAGTTGGATACGGTGTGGTTCTCTCAGTTCTTGCATCAGTGTTTAATGTTAGCCCAGCTGCAGCTTTAACTCTCGGAAGTTTTATGGGCCTTGTCGCCGGCTTTGCTGTGCAGAAGGTAATTGGAAACGCTGTTGCTGGAATATTCATAATATTTTCAAGGCCATTCTGTGTAGGGGACAAAGTTAAGCTTCTTGGAAAGTATGAGGGAACAGTGAAGGATATAACTGTCATGTATACAATCCTTGATACTGGTGATAGGCTCATATATATTCCAAGCAGCAAAATCGTTGGAGACGTCTTTGAAAAGACGCACTCTGAAGTTTGTAAGGGAAAACCTTCAAATTGAAGGTGAAAATCTTAAATTTGAAGAGAGAGTCCTAAAATATGACATGTATAGGGAATATAGCATTGATAAGAAAAGCCTAGAAATAATACGTCTCCTCTCTCTTGATGGAAGACTTAGTCTAACTAAACTGGGTGAGAAAGTTAACTTGAGGCATTCATCCGTTAGAGATAGATTAAATAAACTCATTAAATCAGGGCTTATCAGAGTGCAAGCTAACATCTCTCTTGAAAAGTTCAATTTTTGTGTTGCATTAATCGAAGCCGAAGTTCTTGACCTAAGAAGCATACGTGACCTAATAGAGAAACTCTGCAACTGCCCTAGAGTGGCATTCTACTTCATGGAGTGGAACTACTCCAGGTTCTATCTCCTAGTGAGAGCGAGGACGCCAGATGCTATAAAGGCTTTTGTTGAGAAGAATTTAACTAGGGAAAATGGTGTAAGTGTTAAGAAGATAACCTTTGGGAAAATACTGTCTCCAGAATTCTTACCGGTAAAGATTCATGAATCATCTAAATACACTCCTGAATGCGAGTCATGTGAAATGTCAGTTAAACTTGGAGTATGTGAAGGATGTAGAGGTGAATTGTAGTGAGAATCAAGGTGAATGGCGCCGAGAAAATTTACTTTGACTATAATGCTACAACACCTACTGATCCAAGGGTAGCTAAGGTAATGATGGAATACTTTACAGAGAACTTTGGGAATCCCTCATCGATACATTCAATTGGTAAAAGAGCTAGGGAAGCTGTTGAAAACGCTAGATTGGAGGTAATGAAGTTAATGCATGCAAGAGAAAGTGATGGGAAACTTATATTCACATCCGGTGCAACTGAGGCAAATAACATCATCTTAAAAGGGCTAGCCATGAAAGCATGGAAAGAGGAGAAAAATCACCTGATAATATCATCAATTGAACACTCATGCATAATGAACTCTGCTAAGTGGCTTGAAAAACAGGGATTCAAGGTAACCTACCTCAGAGTCGACAAGTATGGCATAGTTGACCTAGAGCAGCTTGAAAACTCTATTACAAAGAAGACGTTCCTAGTCTCCATAATGCATGCAAACAATGAAATTGGAACTATTGAACCCATCAGAGAGGCTTCTAAGATATGCCATGACAACAATGTGCTATTTCACACAGATGCAGCACAGTCATTTGGGAAGATAAAGGTTGATGTAAACGAGCTTGGAGTAGATTTCCTCACAGTCAGTGCCCATAAAATGTATGGGCCGAAAGGTATAGGCGCTTTGTGGATCAGAGAGGGAATATCCATTGAACCACTAATTCATGGCGGAGGACACGAGTATGGGATAAGATCTGGAACAGAGAATGTCCCTGGAATAATTGGATTCGGCTACGCCTGCAAGCTTAGAATGAAGGAAATGCATGAGGAGGAGAAGAGGCTTACATTGTTCAGAGATCATATAATAAAAACCGTGACGGAGACCATACCTGAAAGCTATTTAAACGGTCACCCGGTAAAGAGACTTCCAAACAATGTAAACATTAGATTCAACTTTATAGAGGGTGAAGCCCTAGTTCTATTGCTTGATGAAATGTATGGAATACAGGTTTCATCAGGGTCAGCATGTGCCTCACATAAGCCGGAGCCAAGCCACGTCCTAATGGCTATAGGTCTTAGGCCAGAGGAGGCTGTTGGAAGTATAAGGATAAGCATGGGCAAATGGACTACGGAAGAGGATGTTGAATATTTGCTTGAAGTTCTCCCAAAGGCGGTTAAGCGTTTAAGAGATATATCCCCGTTTAAAGGTAAGTGGGAGGTGTAGCATGAGCAATTCCCAATTCTACTCCAAAAAAGTTATGGAACACTTCCTAAAGCCTAGAAACTATGGCCGAATAGAGAATGCAGATGCTGTTGGAAAAGTTGGGGATCCAAGCTGCGGAGATGTCATGTGGCTATACCTTAAGATCAAAGAGAAAAATGGAAAATATGTAATAGAGGAGGCTAAATTTGAAACCTTTGGATGCGCTGCAGCTATAGCATCCTCAAGCGTGGCCACTGAAATAATAAAGGGTAAAACAATTGAGGAGGCACTGAAGGTATCTAACAAGGATATCTTAAAGGAACTTGGAGGTCTGCCTCTGGTCAAGGTACACTGCTCACTGCTCGCAGAGGATGCTATAAGAGAGGCCATATACAACTTCATGAGGAAAAAGGGATTGCAAATTCCAGAGGAGCTTGAGAAAAGACATGAAAAGATAAAGGCTAGACTGGATAAGACCCTTGAAATGCATAAAAAACTCGGATACGTAACAGGAGAAAACTAGAGCGCTCACTCTTAAATCTCAACTCCCATAGATTTAGATTTGAGAGATGATTGAAACATTTGATCTAACCAAGAAATTCGATGGGGTAACGGCAGTCAACGAGGTTTCATTCAAAGTCTTTAAGGGAGAGATCTTCGGCTACCTTGGACCCAACGGAGCTGGCAAAACAACTACGGTCAGGCTCCTATCTTGTGTACTAAGGCCCACCAGTGGAACTGCAACAGTCTGTGGATACGATATTCTAGAGGATGCTGATAAGATAAGGTCTATCATAGGGGTTTTAACGGAGTTTCCGACACTATATGAGCGACTAAGCGCCCTAGACAATTTACTATTCTTTGCAAAGCTTTATGGCATGAATGAAAACGAGGCAAGAAGGAGGATAAAGGAGCTTCTCGAATTCTTCGGCCTATGGGAGCGCAGAAGAGACAAGGTTGGGACCTTCTCCAAGGGAATGATGAAAAAGTTGGCGATAGCTAGAGCATTGCTCCATGATCCAGAAGTTCTCTTCCTAGATGAACCAACCTCTGGATTGGATCCCAAGTCCGCGAAAGAGATACGAGAGCTTATTCTCAAACTTTCAAAAGCCGAGAAGAGAACGATTTTCCTATGCACGCACAATCTATTTGAGGCAGAGATGCTCTGCAATAGAATAGCTGTGATAAACGAGGGCGTAATCGTTGGCATAGGGGAGAAAGGTGAGCTTGAGGAGAAGCTTTTCAAAAGCAAAGTTATCGAAGTCAAAGTCAGTGAACTCGATGAGAGATTACTTGAGAAGATCAGGGAAATTACAGGAGTGATCAATGTCAAAGTTAAGGGAAATATCATCGAAATAACAGTTAACAAGGATTTTAATCTTCACCACGAGATAGCTGAGAAGGTTGTTCTCGGGGGCTATAAGCTTAAAGCATTAACCGAGAAAAGGCACTCACTAGAGGATATTTACATGACCTTAATAGGTGAGTGAAGTGAGAAAGGCGTTAGCTATAATGAGAAAGGATTTAAAGGAGGTTTTCAGCAGTCGCCAGCTGATAATATCAATCGTAGTACCAGCTCTAGTGTTTGGAGTTATTCTCCCCATAGTTTTTGGTCTATCGTTTACTGCTGAAGATAATAGCACGGAGATAGGTATCCTGAATCAAACTATATATAGGTATGATGGAGTGGTGCTAAGAGACTCTTCAGAGGTAATTGCCTACTGGATGATGAACTATATGCTTCCAATACTTCTTATGGTGCTTCCATGTGGTATCACATGCGTGGTTGCAGCTGACAGCATCGCTGGAGAGAAGGAGAGGAAAACTTTGGAGGCTCTGCTTCTCATGCCAGTTTCAAACTTTGAGCTCTTCATTGGAAAAATGTTAGCTCCGTTTGTGATAGGGGTAGTTATAGCCTCTGTCTCGGCTATAGTATCAATGGCCATCTCAAGCTACTTCAGCATAAGCTTACTGGGTAAATCTTTTTTAAACATCAGCACATGGGCTATTACAATCCTACTCCTAATTCCAACAGTAGCGTTTATGGCAATTACTTTCTCAGTTATCGTTTCAGTTTACGCGAAAGGTGTCAGAGAAGCTCAGCAAATGTCAGGCGCAATAATAGTTCCCATAGTTATAATTCTAATAGCCTCCGCCACTAACATGGCAGTCTTTGCAGGCGTGAGTAGAATATTGCTTGCCCTACTCTTCCTGTTAACAGGGTTGATATTCTCATATGTAAGCTCAAAGCTCATGGACAGGGAAAAGTTGATTTTAAGAGTGTAGTCTCGTTACTTATACAATATATACCATGCTTGCAGAAAACGTAAAACCCAAGCTGCTGACGCTATCACTACTTATAGGCGTGCTAGCTTTTATTGTGGCCCCCGAAGATCACCCAGACGGGCTCTATACAGCTACTCTATTAGTGGAGAATACTCCTATTGTATCGTTTAACTATACGCTTTCACGGACTTCTCGTCTACTCGAAGAATGGCAGACGCTGAATGCCTCATTGGAAAACCTAACTGTAACAGTGAAGTATAAGAGCATGTACCTACATGCTCAAGGCTCCCTAGTGATATTCTACGTTGATATTTACTCTGAGCGTGAAATTGAGCTTGAAGACATTGTAATACTTGTGAAGTGCAATGACTTGGAGTTGAAATTGCATCCATCCGAGAGGGCTGGCAGTACACTTAAGTACGCTTATGTTCCACTTATAAACTCTAAGGCAATGTTTGCAGTTTTCGCGTTTATAGCGGCTGCATGGTTCACAGAGGCTCTACCATTGTCGGTTACTGCACTACTTGTACCGGTTGGACTCGGCCTTTTAAATGTGGTGGATACCCGTTCAGCGTTTCAACCATTCTTTGACCCTATCATAGCTTTGCTGTTTGGAGGTTTTTTACTTGCACTTGCTCTTTCAAAGCATGAAGTAGATAAGCTAATGGCATCTAAACTTTTAAGATTTGGCGTACGAAGCCAAGGTTCACTAGTGTTCTCCGTGATTTTAATTACCTCATTTATGTCCATGTGGATATCCAACACCGCTGCAACCCTGATAATGCTGCCGGTGATAGTTGGCCTCCTATCCAAGTTGAAAGGAGTTTCACGTAACTTGGAGAAGGCCTCTCTGCTAGCTATAGCCTATGGTGCAAATATAGGTGGAGTGATGACACTCATAGGCACAACGACTCCACCAATATCAGTTAAAGCTCTAGAGATGCTTACAGGTGAAACAATTACATTCACATATTGGATGCTATATGGTGTAACAGCGGCTCTTCCTGTAACACTTTTTGCATGGATTGTTTTAATCCTGTTCTTTAAAGTTGAAATTTCTAAGCCCGTTAAAATCGAGAATGCTGAAAGTCTACAGTTAACTAGAGATGGTAAGGCTACTCTTGCCATATTTTCCTTCATGGCATTCTTGTGGGTAACTGAAAGCTGGCATGAATTTATGATAGGGTTCAGAATACCATCTTCTATTACAGCTGTTCTTGGAGGAGTTTTGTTGCTTATATCCGGTTTATTAGATCTTGAAGATGTTAAGAGAGTTGACTGGAACACTCTGCTCCTAGTTGGAGGAGGTATTTCACTTGGCTCAGCAATGTATGCAACGGGAGTAGCTCATTGGATAGCATTTAAACTAGCGTTTATACCAAGATTTCACTGGATGTTTCTCATCTTTATAATAGGGCTCTTCACAGTTTTCATGACTACATTTCTAAGCAACACAGCTGCCTCAGCTATTCTAGCACCCGTTTTTATACCATTAGCTATCTCCATAGGTCTTGACCCAAAACTTCTAGTCATAGCAACATGTGGAATAATGTCTAGCCTAGACTTTATACTTCCTGTGGGAACCCCTCCAAATGCTATAGTCTATGGAACAGGTAAGATTCACATCCATGAAATGGTAAAAGTTGGCATCATTGCAAGCATGATTTCAATACTAAATGTTTCATTATTGGCTCCATTAATATGGAATCTGCTTGGAATAGTTTCTTTACCGTAATTGTCACTATCAAATCTTTAAATTGTATATATGCTACCTATTATCTGATAGCCATGAGAAATGCATTACCTACAATATTAATATTGATGCTGTTACTGGTAGTATGTCCTCCTCTAATAGGAAGTGTAAAGGCAGCTATCGTCAACGTTGTAGACAATGTGTATATCAGTGTAGGGGAGGATGGATCAGTTGAGGTCGATATATACGTTAATGGCATGTACCCTGACATAGACTTTGGCTTTGATCCAAGCACTCCCAACCTTGGAAGCCAAGGAGTTGCGATATTAGTTGTAAGTAAAACAGAGCCTGAAAGTAATCTGATAGTATCATATAACCTCTCACTGCCTGTTGACCAGCTTAAGTCGAGAGCCGATAATGTTGCCTTGGAGTTGGCTGAGGTGTTTGAAGGTTTACAGTTCACATACGTTGGCCATTATTCAACAGGTGTTTCACATTCTTTCACATACACTGTCTCTGGAGATCTTTCAGTTGCTTTCGGAAAGTTTATAACGTGCAAACCAAAGCAGTCATTTAAGAAAATAGTTACATCAGCCTTCCTAAAGAGGTGCAAGGACAGTGAAGTAATGTTTCATGTATCTGGAACAGGGGTGATTACATTGACTCTTCATGCAAAATTATATGGGTACTTCTCAGGATCTGGGCTTCATAGGCTAAACTTCCGCGAGTTCTTTGGATTCAATGGCATGATTCCACATGCTCCACATTGCATGATTACGATTACCCTTCCATTGTCAGCCTCCTTTACAAATGTTGAATGCGGCGATGCACAGTGTGAAATTGGTAGCTATGTAGCTCTAATTGAAATATCTGGTCCCATGCAAGTTCCAAACATTATTGCAGAGTTTACATACGAGTTCCCTGAAGCTGACACTATTGCCCCAGTTATATCTATATCATCTCCATCAAATGGAGCCACCGTAAATGGAGTTGTAACTATATCTGCCGAGGTAAGTGATGAAAGTGGCATTGCATGGGTTGCATTCTTTATAGATGATAATCTACTAACTAACTTGACATCTCCTCCATGGCAATGTTCATGGGATACGTCTACGGTCTCGGATGGAGCACATACCATAACTGTCGAGGCCTGCGACATCCACGGCAACAAGGATTCAACAACCATCCAAGTATATGTGAATAATGCGGGAGGTGAATCCTCACCGATACCAGACATACTCTCAGGGCTTCCCATCGACACTTGGACTATTATCGTCATAGGTTTGGTGATTATAGTTGTAGTAATTGCAGTTATCGCATTTGTTCTTGCCAAGAGGAAGTCTGCAAAAGTAGGGTATACACAGTATCCGCCACCTCCTCCCCCACCACCCCCATCTTCCTAAATGATTCAATTGCCAATGGCTCCGCTATTACACTAGTAGATGACAAAGTAAAGCTTTGAACATGAGTATATGAAACCCATGTAAGGATTATTTCATAGCAGCATGATTTCACCTCTATAATCAATCTTTTAAATTAATTAAAGTAGGTTACCTATTTCTCGATGGGGATGAGGAGCGCTCTACTATTAATGCTACCGTTGTTGATAGCATGGATTCCACTGCTTGGGAGTATGTATGCTGTAATTTCGGTTCAAGAGGGAGTAGAAATCACAATTGACGAAGATGGTGGGTTTTCAGTTCAGCTATGGGTTATTGGACTATATCCAGATGTAGACTTTGGAATTGATCCAGGTGACTCAAGTCTTAGCAATGGTGTAGCTCAGCTAATAGTGGGTAGTATTCGTGAAGAAGCAAACACCCTAGTGATAGCATATAATTCATCACTTCCACATGAACAGCTCAAGTCGATGGCCGATCAAGTGGCTCAAAGCTTTTCTGAGGCATTCAATGGAATGTATGTTGAGTCTGTAACTGATGGATTTGTTCCACCTACTCATATATTTTATTATACGGTTGCAGTGAACACATCTGTTGCCTTAGCCAAATTTGTTGAATGTGCACCAAAACAGTCTGTAAAGAAACTGTTGACTCCATCATTTATCAAGAAATGCTTTGAATTCTCATTCATGTTTTATGTAGATTACACGGGAGTGGTTACCGTACGCTTTGAGGGTCATGTTCTAGGATACTTTAAAGGCGTTGGAGAGCATAGACTTGACTTCAAGGAGTTATTTGGTTTTCACTGGTCGCTTCCACATGGGCCTCAAACTGGAATATGCATAGATGCACCGCCCGGGGCAACGATAACAAACGTAGAATGTGACCCTGCTTCTTACTATGTAAATGGGGGCATTGTGACGATAACCATTATAGGTCCACAGAATGTTCCAAACATAGTAGTACATTTCACATATACCTTTCCAGAGGACAATAACCCGCCGAATGTATTGATAACATCCCCCTCAGCAGGCTCAAATGTTAGTGGAAGCGTAACCATAACTGCAGACGTGGATGATGACAGTGGAATTCTATGGGTTGCATTCCTCGTAGATGACACCTTGATAGCAAACTTAACTTTTCCTCCATGGCAATGCATATGGGATACAATGGAATTCTCAGATGGCCTTCATACAATAACTGTTGAAGCATGTGATGCATATAGAAACATAAGCTCTGACTCAGTTCAAGTATACGTCAATAATGCTGGCGGTGGCGAAGAGGAGACTCCATCACCTGACATACTTTCAGAATTTCCTGTAAACCTCTGGATAGCATTGATAGTAAGCATCGTCATAGTAGTTGCATTAATAGCGGTAATCGCATTTGTACTAGTTAGAAGAATATCCGCTAAGGGAGAATATGCACTGTATCCGCCTCCTCCCCCATCGTCTCCATCTGGTCATTCTTCTAAATGATGGAGGTTATGTAGTTGAAGGCGTCCATTACAATATTGGTGGATAATAGAACTAAGCTTAATAATATTAGAACCGAATGGGGGCTTTCCATCCATATTAACACAGCCGACTTTAACATACTCTTTGACACTGGCCCCAGCTGGAAGTCACTTTACGAGAATGCTCAAAATTTAGGCATAGATCTATCGGAGATAGATTTCATAGTGATAAGCCATTGGCATAGGGACCATAGCGGAGCATTAAGTAATCTGATAAACTTCCTAGAATCCAAAGGTAAAGAATTTAAAGTGATAGTTCCCCCAACATCATTTAGTTATCCATGGATGATTGAGGCTCGCACTCCCTTCACTTTCTCTGATAACATTCTAACTACGGGGACGCTTCCAGAAATCATCCCTGAGCAGTCTCTTATACTTCGCTCAAGGCAAGGCCCTATGGTTCTTGTTGGATGTTCACATCCTGGACTCGATAGAATACTGGAGCGAGTGTGTAGCATTACAGGATCGAAAAACATATTTGCAGTTATTGGAGGATATCACATAGGGTTAGCTGAGGCTAGATTTGTCAAGGAGATCTTCGAGAAGTTTAATGTCTCCATGGTTGGGCCTTGTCACTGTACCTCGGATGATGCCATTGAATTCCTTAAAAAAGCATTTGGAAACCGCTTTATTGAAATATATACTGGAAAAAGGCTGGATATAGAGCTAGCCTAGAATACGTTCAACCCCCTCACACACCATTCGACAATACTCTTCCCACAGATACTCTCTGCATGCCAGCATATATTCAGTTCTGACATTGAAATCAAACTTCCTATGGGAGATATCTGCAATTTTCTCCTTGACTTTTTTAACGATCTCATGCCTAAGCGGTAGAAGTCCTTTACTGAGGTACTCCACATACCTGTGGTCAATCAGCGCTAAATTACATTTTTCCTCCATGTAAGTGATCAATTGACCAAGGTCATATACGATCCCCATTTTCTCTGTTATGCTTTCCTCCATTACTAGACGGTAAATTAAATCGACGAAGTATATCTCTGGAGGGTAAACATTAGCTGATGCCTTCCTCACAGGCTTAAGAACTTTGTCTAGAAGCGACTTGACGCTAACAGTTGACAGAAATCTCTTATTCACGTTAGAAAGTATTATTTCCACTTTTACAGGATTTATATGTGGCATTCCCTTGCAATATGCTTTCATTTCCAAGATGCTCTCAGCGAACTTTGAGTAGTCCACTCCCTCATCTTTAAGATATTTCGTTAAATCTAATCCAACATTATAGGATGAACATATTCTCTCTAAGATTATTTTCTCCCTTGTTGCTCTAGTGATCTTCAGCTTCCCTAGCTTAAGCCTATACTCTCCCAAGGAGATTTCATGAATATACCCTCTCCTATACGCCTCATCATTTAACTCTCCAATGTTAATTTTTTCTGAGAGAGAGCGGTCAAAGTAGAAGTCTATCCTCCAGTCAAATCTTGGAACTTTAGCGAAAACTCTATTGACAGCTACATTCTCTCCCAATATAGGTTTACAAGGTAAAATCTCAGATAGCATACACAATGTATCATAAAATGATATCTCATTCTCAACTATGCTTACTGAAAGATTTAGTTTCGACGCTAACCTTATTACATTGTCTCTTTTAAGCTCTCTTTGAAACCATGCTCTAACTTCTTTGAACAATCTCCCCCTTCCTATCTAAATGAAAATCCTTGAACATGGATATAGTTTAGCTTGAAAATTCATGTTAAATACGTCAAATATTTGTGTATTAGACCACTACTTTTGTAATGGTTAGGTTGAATTCAAAATGTGATAAAGAGTTCAAAGTTTCCTTCATAAATGTACTTAGAGGAAACGCTGGAGTTGTCATCATAGGCTTATCCATGTTTTTCCTTGGAAAAATGATTGTTGACCCAGTTTTCCCCCGTTTTGCAGAAGAGCTTGGAGCAACACCATTTATTATAGGAGTGCTTTACAGTATCGAAGCTATTGTATATACCCTTGCTCAAATTCCTGGGGGATACATTGCAGATAGGTGGGGTAGAAAAAATCTTATATGTTTAACGATGTTTATAGTGGCTCTAAGCTACGTGTTCTTTGCAGCTGCTGTTTCATGGTATATGCTTGCAATTGGAATAGCTTTACTCAATTTTGCAATGATGCATTCTCCGGCAATAAGGGCCCTTTTTGCAGATTCTGTCCCACAACAGTATAGAGGATTAGCGTTTACACTTTATAGACTTATCCCAGGCATAGTTTCAGTTCTTGCCCTTCCAATGGCATCGTTTCTCATATTGAGATATGGTTTTGTTCCAGGAGTGCGCTTAGGATACACCTTACTCATTCTCCTATCTTTAGTGTCAGCAATCTTCTTTACAGTATGCTTGAAGGAGACGCTTCCCTCATCTCAGAGTAGATTACGAAAAATACATCCCAAAGCTCTCGTGAAAGAGTATGTGCGATCATATCTGGCCACTAGTAGAAGCTTTAAGGGATTGTCATTGACTGTCCTGCTTATTAGTATCTCATATGCAATATGCCACGGTTTCTACATCTTGTATGGAATCCACGTTGTAGGCATTGAAGACTGGCAATGGCCAATAGTATACCTGTTAGCCTTTGTAGTTTACACGGTGTCATCTATACCCATTGGAAGAATGATAGATGTAATTGGAAGGAAGCCTCCCATGCTACTTTCAGCCATACTCTACATTCCCGGAATACTCATATTTATAAATGCTAAGTGTCTCGTGGAGTGCGCCATGGGATACACTTTTGTGCTTGTATCCTCATCCTTTTTCTGGCCATCTTACATGGCGATGGAAGCTGACTTAATCCCTTCACGTGAAAGAGGCAAGATAATGGCGTTAATGAACGTTTTAATGGAGCTACCATACATATTCTTTACACCTCTAGGAGGCTACCTCTTCACACTAAACCCAATAGATCCATTCATTACATCCATAATAATAGCCATAGCCGCATACCTTGTAGCGTTAACTCTCATAAGCGAAAGAAAAACTAAACCCCAATAAAACATGAAGCTCAGCAAACGACTAAGATAAACATTGAAATTG
>Ga0116200_10000223_pt1 | contig 16787 bp, 13 predicted proteins | sample Mar14436cmmetaG_FD_94478 | JGI IMG/M metagenome (GOLD analysis project Ga0116200, IMG submission 94478) | Marine hydrothermal vent microbial communities from Guaymas Basin, Gulf of California to study Microbial Dark Matter (Phase II) - Marker... ... | reverse complement strand
GTATGAAGTTGAGCTCAAAATCAAGGTTTCTTCACTTGAGGATGTCCGTCTGAAGTTGAGGTCTCTGGGTGCTGAGCTCAGATGGAAAGGAATCCAAGAGGATACATATTATTCCCATCCCTGCCGAGACTTCTCTCAGACAGATGAGGCTATAAGACTACGTAGAACTGGAGATGGCTCCGTCGAACTCACTTATAAGGGTCCGAGAAGAGGTGGTAACGCAAAGATTAGGTATGAAGTGAATATCCCAATAGATCCTGAATTTGAGGAAAGTGTGAGAAGTTTCCTCGAGCATATAGGCTTTTCCGAGAGCTTCAGAATAGTGAAGAAGAGGGAGATCTACTTGTGGAGACATATATGTATCAACTTGGATTTTGTTGAAGGTCTTGGATCTTATGTCGAGCTCGAGCTTTTTTCTCCTCGCTCCTCTGGTGATGAGTTTGAGGAAATTATCCGCCGTCTTAATCTGAAAGGTGAGAGGACAACGCGAAGCTATCTCGAAATGCTAATAGACTGATTAAGTCACTTAACTACATCTTGGAGGAAGGTTTTTAAAGCATATCCCTGTTAGTGAGTTGAGAGGTTGAGTAAAACATCCAAAATTTCTGCGATAGCTCTCGACAGAATACTCGGCAAGTTATCTACCATCCACAGTCTAGTTAAAGGCTTCTACCTCTCATCTATCCTCTTCTTTCTCGCAATTATTCTGCTTCCAGCAATACTCGGCATCCTCACTCGTGTTGATACGCTATCCGAACTCTCAGAGAACCCTCAGCTCTTCGACAGGGCCATTAACGCCATCATAGCCTCTTTTGCTCTAGCCTCCTTCGTCTCTCTCCTAGATCTTGTGACTGGCATACCGCTAGCCTGGTTGATCGTTAAGAAGGGTGGTAGGCTTGTAATGATCCTAGATGCAATAGTAGACTTGCCTATGATAATTCCCACAGTCACACTCGGCTTCTCTGTTCTCCTTTTCTGGAGTGAAAGCAATCCCTTCACCTCGCTGGGTTTCTCAGGAATCTCTCCAGGGTGGCTCACAGTTCTCCTTCTGCACTATACATTCTCCTATCCCGTCGTTGTCAGAGTTCTTGTCGGCAAATTGATGGAGATTGATGAAACCTATGAGATTGCTGGAAGAACGCTTGGAGGAAAACCCTTAACTGTAGCTAGAACTATCAACATTCCTCTCGCGAAGATAGGGATCATCACTGCCTATTTGCTGGCGTTTGCGAGATCTCTCTCCGAGACTGGTGCCACTATGATGGTTGCAGGATTGTTTGAGAATGGGCCGATATTCATTAAGAGGGCTCTCTCGGAAGGTTGGGAGTCTCCCTTAGTCTTCACAAGTCTCACCCTGATATCTGTGGCTGTAATAATCTTCTTCCTACTCAGGTCTCTCGGACCAAGAGTGAGAATACCCTTCAGAAGAGCTAACCCCAATTTTGAGGGATTGCTCAGTAAGGATTCTTTCTGTCTTTTTAGGGACTCCATCAGCCTATTGATTCTCACAATCTTCATAGTAATCCCCTCTATCTACCTTAGTCTAATAACCCTGCCTAATGCCATTAATAGTGGGCTAATATTAGATGTATTCCAGTTTAGGGGCGTGTGGGGTGAATACTGGAACAGCCTCCTAATTTCATACGTGATCGGTTTCATAGTTACGGGTATTAATACAGTCTTCAGCCTCCCGATGGCCATATTGATAGCAAGGGAGAAGTTTGGTTCCCAGATTTCCAAGATCCTCGATGTACTCAGCAATGTATCTATAATGATTCCCTCAGTAGCTCTAGGTGTCTCAATAAGATTCTTCTGGGGTGGATTCACAGGTCTTCCCGAATTCTGGTTGATAGTTATGTCCCACCTCTGTATAACCTACCCCTATATGGTCTCTACAATGGTATCTGCAATACGTGACATCCCAAAGGAACTGGAGGAATCGGCTAGGACCTTGGGTTCAGATCCTTACACCTCCTTCAGGAAGGTGACTCTCCCTCTTGCGAAATACAGCTTCCTCTCAGGGATGATTCTAACCTTGGCTAGAAGCGTCGATGAAACTGGTGCCACACTGGCTGTATCGAAGACTGTGAAGACTGTTCCTATTATAATTGTGGATTGGGTTAAGGATGAGTCCCTCCGCATATATGCAGGGCTGGGTGCAACCTTCCTACTTCTCTTCTCACTAATTATTCTCCTTCTACTGAGAAAATTAGTTGGGAGGGGTAAATATGCCTGAAATCCAACTTAGAGGAGTCTGGAAAAGGTATGAGAATATACTTGCACTCCGAGACATTAACCTAAAGATAGAAGATGGCGATTATGTGTGTATTCTAGGTCCGACTGGAAGCGGTAAAACCACTCTACTCAAGATAATTGCCGGCCTCGTTCATCCGACAAAAGGAAAGGTGTATATAGATGGTAGGGAGGTTACGGGGCTTCCACCTGAGAGGAGAGGTGCTGTATACATGCACCAAACCTATGCACTCTTTCCCCATATGACTGTCTATGAGAATGTTGCCTATGGTCTTAGAGCACGGGGGCTAGATGAGGAGACGGTCAGAGAGAGAGTGGAGGAAGTTCTCAGACTTGTCAACCTGGATGGCTGGGAGGACGCCTATCCCCGTCAACTCAGTGGAGGTATGCAACAGCGAGTAGCCCTCTCCCGTGTTCTAGTCACAGGAGATAAGATCGTCCTCCTCGATGAGCCTCTGGGGGCGTTAGATGCGAGGCTAAGGCTTCTTGTGAGGGATGAACTGAAGAGGCTGAAGCAGGAACTGGACCTAACTGTAGTCCACGTTACACATGATCAGTCAGAGGCTATGGCTATATCTGATAGGATAATCCTTCTAAGAGAAGGTAGCATAATCCAAGATGCATCGCCAGAGGAATCGTACTTCAGACCTACGGATGTTTTTCCAGCCAGCTTCATCGGGGACAGAAACCTCTTGGAGGCCAAGGTAGTCAGAGTGGATGGTGAAGGAGCCTGGGTTCAATTTAAGGGTGGGGAGGAGGTCTACGGTAAGGGAGGCCCCTTCGAGACTGGTGACCTCGCGGTTGTCTCAATAAGGTGTGAAGAAGTAAAGATCATTGATGAGAAGAGCTCTATACCGGCTATAATAGTAGATGTAAGTTTTCTCGGAAGCTATGTAAAATACTATCTGAGAACTGAAGGGGGCACCCTACTTGAGAGTAATACCTCCCTCCAAGAGTATCTCTGCAGAAGATATCATGTTGGTGATAAAGTCTATTTGAAGCTAGGTGAGATACAGCTCTTCACTTATCCGAGAAGGGGGCTGATGAGGGAAGTGGAGGCGATATAAAATGCCCGAGGTCAATATTGTTAATGTGGTTAAGAAATTCGGTGATTTCACCGCGCTTCACGGTGTTAATATGAAGGTGGAGAGTGGTGAGTATGTTTCCATTGTTGGACCAAGCGGATGTGGCAAGACAACTCTACTCCGAATAATTGCAGGAATAATTCCTCCAACTAAAGGAGAGATATTCTTTGATGATCGTCTCATGAACGATGTCCCTGTAGAGGAGAGAGGTATTGGATATGTCTTTCAGAATATAGCACTCTTTCCTCATATGAATCTCTGGGATAATGTATCCTATGGGTTGAAGGTGAGGGGAAAGCCATATGATGAGACTCATTCTGTCACATTGGAAATGTTAGAGTTAATGAAACTCACGGAGCGGTATAGAGATTTTCCACACGAATTGAGTGGAGGCATGCAGCAGAAGGCGGCAGTGGCACGGGCTCTTGCCACTGGCACCAGTCTATTGCTCCTAGATGAACCTCTCTCAATGTTGGATGCTAAAGTAAGGGAGAAGCTTCGTTACGAATTGAGGAAGATAGTGAAGGACCTTGATCTCACAGCTATTCACGTCACTCATGATCAGGAGGAAGCTATAGCAATATCTGACAGGATCTTCATAATGCGCAGGGGTGAAATTGTTGAGTATGGAAATCCAATAGACCTCTATCTCTCCCCTAGAAAGATATTCACATCCTATTTCTTAGGTGAGTCAAACGTCCTTGAGGGTATCGTCATAGATAGAAAGAGCGATGAAGTAGAGGTTCAGATTGGAAACATATCTCTGAAGGCATATGGAGAAGGATTCCAGAAGGATGAACGAGTTGTTGTAATATTCAGGCCGGAGCTGGCGAGACTGGAACCAGGTGGCTCAATGAGGATAGTTGAACGGAGCATTGAAAAAGGGTACTATCGGTATATCCTAAAAGATAAAAGTCAGAAATTTATAGTTAAGACCTTTGAAAAGTTCGATATTGATGGGAAGATGAACCTCAGAATTCCAAAGGAATATGTGAGAGTCTACAAATATCCAGAGAGAGGTTTAAATAATGAGATTGCCTTAAGATAAGGCATCATGGAGATTGGAGGGTGGCTGAGGGAGAGACGGAAGATCAGGATTATGGAACTTCTCCTCGAGCATTCTAGACGAACTGTGGAGGTTGTGGAAGAATGTGGAAGAATGATCGAGTACTCCCTCACAAAGGATGATGAGAAACTAAGGAAAAGTTTTGAACGCCAGGAACAGATGGAACGAGAAGCCGATTATGTGAGACGGAGAATTATGGAGGAACTCGCTAAGGGAGAGCTTCCACCCGAGGAACGAGAATTCATGATGAGGCTCTCGAGACAGCTGGACTATGTAGCTGACTATGCGCATGGTGTGGGGAGGATACTCAACTTTCTGCCCCTCAGCAAATTCGATGAGGAACTTCAGAATGAAATACGTGAAATGAGAGATAAGGTCAATGAGTGTGCAAATAATCTCGACAAGGTCTTCCGATGTATATCTGAAAACAGGTTGAAGGAGGCTCTCGAGTATGCTGACAAGGTTGAGAGACTGGAGGAGGAAGTTGACACCCTCCATATGGAGACACGTATAACTCTCATGAAGGATAAATATGCAAATATGGACTGTAGACTGATCACTTTCATAATCGACTTCCTAGAGGCCTTGGAGGACACCTCAGATAGATGTGAAGATACCTGTGATCAGGCGAGAGTTGTGATAGTCAGGCTCTTACAGCCCAAGAGCTAAGCACCTCTATCCTACTTTCTTCCTAGAAAGGAATATCTCCGGCCTCATTCTAGAAATTATTCCAGAAGCCTCTTTCAAAATATTCTCTCCACACTTCTCAAGCCCTACTGGGTCTTCCACAGGACGAGAAACTTCTCCTAAATTTAAGCTCAACTCCCCCAACCTCTCCCCTAATATATGTATCTCAACAGCTACATCTGGAAGTAGCCTCACTAGAGATGCTGACATTCTTTCAACGATCTCTCTCACACTCCTGAGAATGTCTGACATCCCCTCGAGCTCCAAAAGGAGCTCCAGCCTCAATATTGCCCTATCGAATGTGATCCTATTGATGAGCAGTTCATGGGCAATCTTCCTCACAAAAGCCGCTTCATTTGCATAAATAACGGCTAGTGCTCTATCCCCCTTCCTCAAAGCCTCCATACATCTTCGGCGGAGCTGAGAATATCTATTCTCCATTTTCTCTATCTTCTCATCTATCTTGCCTCTCTGAATCCTAAGCTCCATCAAGATTTCCTGAAGTGTATTAGGTGAGGTCTCTATGACTCTGCTTCTACTTTCTCCTCTAAGGAAGTTATCTAACCACACCACTTCCCCTTAAACCATGGAATGTCAAAAGAGTGATTAATCTCTTATATTGAGAATAATCGTCTAAAATGTTAACATTAATTAGTATATCGTGCTGTGGTATCCATTAAGGTTGAACAAAGACAGCCTACATCTCATCGTATTGATGAAGGATGTCCCGGATATAGAGAAAGTTAAGTTCAACCTAGAGACTATGAGGATAGATAGAAGCTCAGCCCCCAATGAGATAAATCCCTTCGACCTCCATGCCCTCGAGGAAGCAGTAAGGTTGAAGGAGAAGTATGGAGGTGTAGTGACAGCCATCTCCATGGGCCCTCCGATGGCGGAGAAATCTCTACGTGAGGCCTTGGCGAGAGGTGCCGATAGGGCTATCCTATTGTCTGACCGTAGGTTTGCAGGGTCCGACACCTTAGCAACCTCATACACCTTGGCCTGTGCAATCAGGAAACTTGAGTCATATGACCTCATCCTCACAGGCGAGAAGACTGTGGATGGCGACACCGGCCAAGTTGGTCCTGAGGTGGCTGAGCATCTGGGAATTCCAAATGTGCCTTATGTGATTAAGATCCAGGAGATAAGTGGTGGGTATGTCATCGCCGAGTCTATGTTGGACTCAGAGATTGTAGTATATAGGAGTACTTTGCCTGCACTGATCTCAGTGACGAAGGATATAAACTTCCCTCGGATACCGACTTTGAGAGACAAGATAAAGGCCAGGAAGGTTGAGGTTACTATTTGGAAAGCTGATGATCTGTCAGAATGTTCGCAGGAGATGTTTGGGGTTCATGGTTCACCCACCAACGTAGCCAGGGTGGACTTCCCTACGATAGAGGGTAGAAGAGGTGTGAGGATAGACGGCGACCCCGATACTTGTGTCGAGAAACTGCTGAAGTACCTCTCAGAGGAGGGTGTCATATAGGATGTGGAAGGACATAATGGTTTTTACGGAGCTCCGGGATGGTAGGATCCATGAGATAACCTACGAGCTTTTGAATAAAGGTAGAGAGATGGCTGATAAGATCGGCTGGAACCTGTCTGCAATCTATTTCGGGGAGGAGCAGACTCTATGTGAGGAACTCATATACCATGGAGCTGACCAAGTCTATCGTATAAGCGATGTGAATTTCCGAAAATTCATTCCACAAGTTCAAACAAACTGCCTCAAAGGAGTCATTCTGAGAGAGAAGCCCAGTGTTGTACTTTTTGGGGCGACAAGGATTGGGAGAACTCTCGCCTCCCGTCTGGCTGCCTCTCTGAGAACCGGCCTCACAGCTGACTGCATAGGGCTGGATATAGATAACGAAGGAAACCTCATACAGACTAGACCTGCCTTCACAGGAAATATTCTCGCCACCATTCTGACAAAAACTAGGCCTCAAATGTGTACTGTCAGATATAGAGTCTTCGAAAGGGCAAGGAGAGATACCTCCAGAGTAGGCGAGGTAATAGATGTTGATTATCTCTCACCTTCCTCAGTAGGTATGGAAATTCTGGAGAGGAAGCCATTGGAGGAGGTTAACCTCCCAGATGCCAGGATAATTGTATCTGGAGGGCGAGGTTTTCGTAGGAAGGAGGATCTGAAGATGCTGAAAGAGCTGGCTGAGCTCCTGGGGGGCGAAGTTGGTGCAAGCAGGCCTCTCATAGATGAAGGGTGGATAGGGCGTGAACACCAAGTTGGATTTAGTGGAAATACTGTGAAGCCTGATCTCTATATGGCTTTCGGGATATCAGGTTCACCTCAGCACTTGGCAGGTATGAGAGACTCAAAAATAATAGTAGCAGTGAATAAGGATCCTACAGCACCTATCTCCAGATTTGCAGACTACTATATAGTTGCCGATCTTTACGAGATATTGCCGAGGCTTATATCTAAGTTGAGAGAGTTAAAGAAAACCTGATGCCTAATCAAATCTAGAGAGTTAGGCTCTTACCGAGTTTAATAGATGAAGGATTGTATCATGATCTCGGAGGGATAATTCATAAATTGGTTGATGGTAGTATCTTCTCGGAATGAGTGTGAATATTGAACTCTTGGGAAGAGAGCTCTCTAAGATAGTTGGCTCTGAGTATGTCTCATCCAAATCAGATGTCTTAACAGCTTACCTGCTCGATGAGACACCGGATGCTGTGATTCCGTCGCCTGCAAGGAGCTTGGTCTTGGTCAAGCCTAGATCCACAGAGGAGGTCTCATCCATACTTAAGCTGGCTAACTCTCATAATGTACCTGTCTTTGTAAGGGGAGGTGGTACCGGCCTTGTAGGGGCTGCTGTACCAACTAGAGATGGAATAATTCTTTCCATGGAACGGTTTAACAAAATACTTGAGATTGATAGGGAGAACCTTATGGCTACGGTGGAGGCAGGTGTAACCCTCGGAGATTTCCTTAGAAAGGTTGATGAGGAAGGATTATATTTCCCCCCTCATCCCGGCGATGAAGGCGCTCAGATCGGAGGTCTAGTTGTCTGTAATGCAGGTGGATCGAGGGCCGTAAAGTATGGTGTGATGCGGAATTATGTGAGAGGTATGGAGGTTGTGCTCCCAACAGGTGAGGTTCTGAACCTCGGAGGGAAGTTAATTAAGGATAATTTTGGTTTTGACCTTATGCAACTCATAATAGGGAGCGAAGGCGTTTTAGGGATAGTGACGAAGGTTGTACTCAGACTCTATCCGAAGTTTCCGGCCTCAGCAACTCTCATAATAGGTTTCGATAGGAGGAGTGATGCAGTTAGGTTTGTTCCAGAGATATTGAGAAGTGGAATAATACCTATGGCTGTGGAGTATGTGGAGAGGGAGCTGGTGCTTCGCTCTGCAGAACACCTGGGTGAGGAGTGGCCTGCCAAGGAAGGAAATACCTTCATAATGATTATCTTACAGGAGAGAAGCGAAGATGAGGTTCTCTCTATGGCTGAAAGTATAGACGAGATAGCTGGAAAGTTCGGTGCCTTAGGCACTCTCATCACAGACAACCGGAGGGAACAGGATAGGATTCTGAACATTAGAAGCAACATATATACCGCACTAAAACCGGACACCGTGGACATCCTTGACGTGGCTGTCCCCCCTGCGAAGATGGGTGAATTTATGGATAAGTTAGATGAGATAGCTAAGGAGTATGAGATCTATCTACCTGCATATGGGCATGTCGCAGATGGAAATGTGCATCCCCATATAATGAAGGAGGAGGCTGGAGGCCCATCCCCCTCACAGGTGGAGGAAGTCAGGAGAAAGATCTATGATGTGGCAATATCTCTGGGAGGTGTTATCACGGGGGAGCATGGTATAGGCTCCACGAGGATCTCTTACTTGGAGAAATACATGCAGCCTGAAGCCCTGAATCTAATGAGACAGATAAAGAGGATGCTGGACCCAAGGAACATACTGAATCCAGATAAAGTTATACCTTCCTAATCTGCTCGGTATCAAGATTAAGTCCTATTCCACCGTCACCTTGGAGAAGAATATTCTCCTCTGATCTATTTTGGCTGTTTCCCCAACTACTCGGAATCTTCCCCTCAGCTTGATGTCTCTGCTGGATGTTCCAATCATTACATTATATACCCCTGGCTCTACGACCAGCTGCATATCTGGGTCATAAAAGGCTAGCTGTTCCATAAATAGCCTGAATGTTATGCTCTTTGATTCTCCCGGCTTTAGGAGGACTTTAGCAAATCCCTTAAGCTCCTTAATTGGTCTTGAGACTGATGCAACAGGATCATTTATGTAGAGCTGTACAGTTTCAGCTCCCTCCATGTCTCCGACATTCTCGATCTCCACCGATATATCTGCATAACCTACTGGCGGCACCCTCTTCGGATTTATCCTAAGATTGCTCAGCTTGAATTTTGTATAACTCAATCCATATCCAAATGGGTAGAGTGGCTCCGAATCTCCAAATACATATTTACCTATAGAGGCAGGTTTCCTCATGTAATATACTGGAATCTGGCCTACAGTTTTAGGATAGGATATCGGAAGCTTTCCAGAGGGATTATAGTCCCCGAAAAGTATGTCCGCTATCGCATTACCACCCTCCTCTCCTGGGAGCCAAGCCTCCAGTATTGCATCACACCTCTTCTCCATCCACCCGAGCTCCATTGGTCTACCTCCTATATGTATCAAAATAACAGGCTTCCCAACCTCACATATTGTCTTCACAAGCTCCTCCTGGACTCCGGGGAGCCTAAGGGATACACGGTCCCTTCCCTCTCCACAAGAAGTCTCAGAATGGAAACCTGAAACCTCCCCCACCACAACCACTACCACATCACAATCTTCAGCAGCCTTCACAGCATCGGCAAACCCATTCCTAGACTTCGAGTAGTAATCGCATCCCTTAGCAAACCTGACCCTGTTTCTACCTACTTTCCTGATAATTCCCTCCAGAACTGTTACAATCTTTGGCTCCACCTTCTCACATCTGACATGTTGTGGATAGGCATAGTCTCCAAGAATCTTTGTCGAATTTGAGTGAGGCCCTATTACTGCCACCTTCAGGCTTTTATCAAGCGGCAACACTCCATTATTCTTGAGTAGTATTATCGACTCCCTTGCAAGCTCCCTTGCAAGCTTCCTGTTTCTCGGAGGGTCAAGAACCTTCTTCACCTTCCTAGGATTTCCATATGGCTCATCAAAGACTCCTAATAGGTACTTCCATGTGAGAACGCTTCTGACAGCTTCATCTATTAAGCTCTCAGATACAAGACCCTTCTCAACTGCCCTCTTAAGGGGCTCTCCATAGCTGTCTGATCTAGGTAGCTCAATGGTTATCCCAGCCTTCAGCCCTACAGCTGCCGCCTCCATCAAGTCCGAAGCTACGCCATGTCTGCAGAGCAGTCTGAACGTACTGTAGTCAGAGACCACATATCCCTGGAACCCCCATTCTTCCCTCAGTATCTTCCTGAGCAGGAACTTAGATGCTCCACATGGAACACCATCTATCTCATGGTATGCATTCATCACGGAGACTGCTCCAGCCACCTTAACACCTGCCTCAAATGGATAGAGGAAAACTTCTCTAAGCTCTCTTAACCCTACATGCACCGATGCGATGTTCCTGCCTCCCTCAGAAAAACCATAGGCTGCAAAATGCTTCAGAGTGGCTGCAATCCCCTTCCTCAGCCTCTCTCCCTGCAATCCCTTCACATAGGCACAGGTCATGGATGCTACAAGATATGGATCCTCTCCAAATGTCTCCTCAGTTCTCCCCCATCTCGGATCTCTCTGGACGTCTGCGACAGGTGAGAGTGCTTGGCGAGCTCCCACAGTCCTCAACACCTCACGTATCCTCCCAGTCATCTCCTCCACCAGTTGAGGATTCCAGGTACTAGCTAGGTTTATTGCCTGAGGATAGATCGTAGACCCCATTATCATGGCTCCACTCAAACATTCCTCATGTGGTAATGCAGGTATTCCAAGACGTGTCTCCTCAATTAGGAATCTCTGAATCCTGTTCAAGTACTCAACAGCCCTAGACGCCTCCAAAACCGCTCCAGTCCCAATAGGTCTCGTTATCTCTCCAATGCCTTTGGAGAGATGTCTTCTAACCTTATCCATATCTAGCTCTCCGTCGGTCAGGAGTTCTCTGATATCTACTGAGGCAAGTTGAGCAATTTTTTCATCGATAGTCATCTGTGAAAGGAGTCCTTCAACCTTCTTCCTCAGCTCTGGTGGGAGAAACCTATAACTCATCTCAAAGAGAGGTTCTCCCAAAAATTAATAACCCTTTCTAGGTTTCAAAACTGTCTCTTATGGCCTCCTTAAAAAGAATACCTTTAGAAATATCCTCCACAGAAGATATACGCAGATGTTGCATGAAGCTCCGTCTCCGGAATATTCTACGTGAGGATGGGAAAGCTGTCGTAGTTGCTGCCGATCATGGCCTCATGATCGGCCCATTCGTTAAGGGAGTAGTTGGGTTTAGAGGGACGCTCGAAAGGGTCTTAAAGGGTGAGCCAGACGCTGTCCTTCTCTCTCCTGGAATGGTGAAGAAATATGGCTATCTCTTCACAAGGAGAACTGGCATAATAATGAGGCTTGATTGGACAAATATCTTCAGGAGTGCTGAATATGTTCCCCTTACACCTCGCACCCCTGTCCACATAAAACTTGGTAGTGTTCTCGATGCTATGAAGATGGGTGTAGACGGTGTTCTTGTGTATTTCTTTTTAGGTTACTCTGACGATGTATATGAATCTAGGGATTACAAATTGGTACATGAAGTCGCAAGGGAGTGTGAAGAGTATGGTATGCCTTTTATTGTAGAACCACTCCCCAGAGGTCCCAGAGTAACTGGAGCCAACTTTCCTGACTTGGTTGCTTTAGGTGTCAGGATGGCTGTGGAGGCTGGTGCCGACCTACTAAAAGTTCCTTATACACAGGATATTGAAACTTTCCAGGGTGTTGTCGATGCGGCAGAAGGTGTTCCCATTCTGATTTTAGGTGGAGCAAGAGGGGTTACAGATATGGAACCCCTCGACATGTTACATGAGGCCATGCAGATAGGTGTTAATGGTGTGGTATATGGGAGAAATGTTATAGAATCTCCTGACCCGACTAAAACCCTTCGTATGATTCATGGGATAGTGCACGAGGGCTTAACCCCTAAAGAAGCTCTCGACAAGTATGGTGAAGAGAAGTGAGTGGAGGATACTGGGGAAGGTTCCTGAAGATTGATCTGGAGAAGAGTAAGGCATCTCCGCTTGAGCTTGAGAGTGAAGTATATTGGAAGCTCATTGGTGGTAAGGGTGTGGGGCTGTACCTACTGTATAAGATGCTTACCCCCAAAACTTCCCCCCTCTCACCAGACAACCCACTGATTTTGGCTACAGGTCCGCTTGTCGGCACATCTGCCCCATCCTCAAGTCGTGTGGCGATAGTCAGTAAAAGCCCCCTAACAGGAGGTCTTCTGCACTCCTATATGGGTGGAAGATTCGGCCCTGAGCTTAAGTTCACAGGGTATGATGGAGTGGTGATAACTGGGGAAGCGAAGGAGCCTATGGTTCTGAAAATTGAAGACTCTAATTTGGAGTTCATTCCAGCCGAGGAACTGTGGGGTATGAGAAACAGCGAAGTAGGAAGACATCTCAAGGAGACACATCCAAGCTTCTCCTACATATCAATAGGGCCTGCTGGAGAGAACCTTGTGAGATATGCCTGTATTTACTCCGATGGCCGTATAGCCGGGAGAGGTGGAGGGGGAGCAGTTATGGGTTCTAAGAATCTTAAAGCTATATTGGTCAAGGGTACAAATAGGAAGATTCCTCTACACCGCAGACAGGAGTTTATGAATGTTGTTAAAAGCTGTATAAGGATACTAAGGATGCATAAGGTTACAGCCTTCAAGCTTCCTAAAGATGGAACCTCCTGGATACTTAAGCATATAAACTCTGCAGGCATTCTCCCCATAAGAAACTTTCAGCGGGGATATTCTGAGAAGGCTAACTCCCTATCAGGTGAGGAATGGAGGAAAGAAGGCTACTGGAAGAGTAGCGAGAGGTGTCCTGGCTGTATAATAGGATGCACCAAGAGGGTGGATGGAGCTACACCGGAATATGAGACGATATGGAGTCTGGGTCCAATGATAGGAAACTTCTCAAAAGAGGGAATTATGGAATTGGATTCGCTCTGTGACGATCTCGGAATAGATGCAATAAGTGCTGGAGGTGTAGTTGCCTTTGTGATGGAGCTAAGTGAGAGAGGTCTACTGAAGATGGAGTCAGAGACCGCCCTGACCCCGAAGTGGGGTGACGTATCCGCCGTCAAGAACCTCCTGCTCTCAATAGCTATGAGAAGGGGGTTTGGAGATCTGTTGGCTGAGGGCGTTAGGATAGCATCTGAGAAGCTGGATGGTGAGACCTCACGTTATGCTATGCATGTTAAGGGTCTTGAGCTTCCTGGTTACGACCCTAGAGGGGCGCAGGGGATAGGGCTGAACTATGCTACATCTGATAGGGGAGGCTGTCACTGTAGAGGGTGGACGATAGGGAAGGAGATCTTAGGGTTCTTAGGTGGTGCTGAACCAACTAACCCCTATGGTAAAGCCGAGCTAGTCATCTCGGAGCAGGATACTACAGCAGTCTTCGACTCATCGATAGTGTGTATATATGCAGGTATGGCTCTGATGCTTAAGGATATTTGGCGTCTGCTTAAGACTGCTACAGACATACCTCTACCAACTCCATATGACCTGCTGAAGACTGGTGAACGGATAAACAATTTGGCTAGGCTCTTCAACCTTAGGGAGGGCATAACCCCCAATGAAGATATATTGCCTAGGAGACTGATGGAGGAGCCTGCAAGCGATGTTCATGATGAGAATCGGGTAGTTATGCTTGATGAGATGCTGGATGAGTATTATCAGCTGAGAGGGTGGCGGGATGGCGTTCCAACAGAGGAGACAATAGAGAGGCTTGGCCTCTCTGATATTTTAGATTCTCAAGCCAGGTGGTCTTGATTGCTTCTGAAACATTACCTAGAGAAATATGTTGAGTGGATGAGAAGAGATGTCTCCTACCGGAAGCGTGTTGCCGCAATTATGGTTGGAGGCTTCATCTTTCTACTACTTATCCCATACATACTTCTCACATTTGGGATGTGGCTGGATAGAATCTTAGGCCTTCCTCCCGTAGAAGAAGTCTTCACACTCCAGCTAGTTGGGTTCATAATAGCAGTCTCAGGTTGGCTTTATGCCCTGTGGGCGATATATGTACAGCTCAGGATCGGGAAGGGCACCCCTCTACCTATGCTTCCCACCAAGAAGCTTGTTGTCAGCGGTCCCTACAGATATTCAAGGAATCCTATGGCTTTCGGTTCCATCCTTCTATACTTCGGCATCTCCTTGATATTTCACTCTATTTCAATGTGTCTCCTCATACTAATCTTACTAATCCCCCTCCTTCTATACCTCCGTTTCGTTGAAGAAAAGGAGTTAGAGCTTAGGTTCGGAGAAGAGTACATAAAGTATAGGCAAGTTACATCCTTTATCATTCCACTACCGCCCAAGAGCAAGGAGATAAATTAGGAGTCAGTCTATAGTAGGGAGGGAACCTGATGGAACTGGAAGTCTCCATAGTTAAGATCCCTCCAACAGATAGTTTCAACGACTTCTATGTGGGAAACAGACCTCCCCTCATCCCGAATCCCCTCCTCAAGCTACCTGTGGGCAGCATTACTCCCAGAGGATGGCTCCATACCCAGCTAAAGTTGTCTGCAGAAGGTTTGGTCGGACATCTGCCTGAGTTAAGTAAGTTCTGTGACTTTGAGAGGAGTGCATGGGCAAATCCTGATGGGAAAGGTGAGTATGGCTGGGAGGAGCTACCTTACTGGCTTAGAGGCTTCATAAGCCTCGGATACATATTGAAAGATGAGCGGATAATAAGCGAGGGGGAAAGGTGGATTAAGGCTGTTCTAGAAAGCCAGGACTCTGATGGATATTTCGGCCCAAGAATTAACAAGGAGAATGTGGATCTCTGGCCGAACATGATAATGTTAGATGCCATTAGAACATATTATGAGGCAAGAGGAGACGAACGGGTACTATCCCTTATGAGAAAATACTTCCAGTGGCAGCTAAGTATCCCTGAGGAGAAGCTCTTCCCAGGGCGTGGTAAGATAGTGGATCCTAAAGGTCTACTACATTGGCAAGCTCTCCGTGGGGGAGATAATCTGGAGAGCATATACTGGCTGTATAATCATACTGGTGAGGAGTGGCTTCTCAAGCTTGCAGAGCGGATACATATTCACACCTACGATTGGAAGAACTGGCATGTGAAGTTCAGGAGAGGTGATCTATTCACAAAGGAGCATGAATGGAGTGTGGATTTACATGGTGTAAATATATGTCAAGGCTTCAGGGAGCCCGCCCAATTCTATCAGCAGTCATGGGATGCATCTGATCTAGAAGCCTCAGAGGAGAACTATAAGGCTGTTATGGATGTCTTCGGCCAAGTTCCAGGAGGGATGTTCGGTGCAGACGAGAACTGCAGAGAGGGCTTCATAGATCCGAGGCAGGGTGCTGAGACATGCTCTATGGTGGAATTCATGAGAAGTATGGAGATTCTCATCAGGATAACTGGTGAAGTAAAATATGCTGATAGATGTGAAGATATAGCCTTCAACTCATTTCCAGCTTCCATGACTCCGGACCTCAAGGCCCTCCACTATCTAACATCACCCAACATGATTCGTTTAGACCAAAGAAATAAGGCACCCCTCATACAGAACCCTGGAGATATGTTCACCTATAATCCCTATGGATATCGATGTTGCCAACATAATGTTTCACAGGGATGGCCCTACTTTGTAGAACACCTGTGGATGGCGACCAGAGACAATGGGTTGTCAGCAGTCCTCTATGCACCGTCCTCTGTGAGAGCTAGGGTGGGAGAGGGAGAAACAATTGAGATACAAGAAATTACAGATTATCCCTTCTCTGAGGTGATAGAGTTCCATATGAGAGTAGAGGGAAGTGTATATTTCCCTCTCTATCTGAGAGTGCCTGGGTGGTGTAAGGAGGCTGAACTATATGTAAACGGTGAGAAACAAGATGTCCCGTTGAAATCCTTCTGCTACATTAAGGTTTCAAAGAACTGGGAGGATGGAGATATAGTCAAACTCTATCTACCTATGGAGTTGAAGATAATAAGATGGATAAAGAACAAAGATTCCATCTCCGTATATCGAGGGCCACTTGCTTACTCTCTTTACATAAAGGAGAGGTGGGTGAAATATGGTGGGAGTGAAAAGTGGCCCGCATATGAGGTCCACCCAGAGACACCTTGGAACTACGGACTTATACTTGGCTCCCGTCCCGAGGATAGTTTCCGAGTTGTGAAAAGAGGGGAGAAGTTGGCTGAACAACCCTTCAGACCTGAAAATGCTCCCATAATCCTTGTTGCGAAGGCTAAGATCGTCCTAGACTGGAGGGAGGAAGAGAATGGGCTAGTGGGAGAGCTACCACATAGTCCAGTAAAGGTTGAGGGTGTGGTTGAAGAGATAAGACTTATCCCGATGGGTGCAGCCCGTCTGAGAATCTCATCTTTTCCGCAGGTGCTTGATCCCTAACTTTGCCACGAAATGAGTACACCCAGATATCTATCTCTATCATTCAATAATCCCATGTAGCCCTC
>Ga0116200_10000221_pt1 | contig 16794 bp, 14 predicted proteins | sample Mar14436cmmetaG_FD_94478 | JGI IMG/M metagenome (GOLD analysis project Ga0116200, IMG submission 94478) | Marine hydrothermal vent microbial communities from Guaymas Basin, Gulf of California to study Microbial Dark Matter (Phase II) - Marker... ... | reverse complement strand
TTGTTACCTTAGACCTTGCCGGCTACAGAAGTGGGAGTATGAACCTCTTAAAAGAAGATTAATCTGGCTTATGAGGAAAAAAAGGGTTGTAGTAGCTTTAAGTGGAGGAATAGATTCTGCCTTTTCAGCATATTTGATGCTGGAATCAGGTTATGAAGTTATAGGAATTTTTCTAAAGCTTTTTGGTAGTGAGTATTCAGGATGGTTTTCGGAAAGTAGGGCTCGTAAAGTTGCTGAATTCCTCAAAATCCCTTTTTACTCGCTTAATGTTAGAGAAAAGTTTGAAAAAAAGGTGATATCTTACTTTATTAACTCTTATCTCAAAGGAGAAACACCAAATCCCTGTATAGTTTGCAATAGATATATAAAATTTGGCTATCTCCTTAATAAGGCTTTAGAACTGGGAGGTGAATGTCTGGTCACCGGGCATTATGCCAGAATAAAAGAGGAAAATGGGGCATGGGGGTTATTTAGAGGAGTGGATGTAGAGAAGGACCAGTCCTATTTTCTCTTTCCTCTTCTGGAAAAACCTCTTTCAAAGATTTACTTCCCTTTAGGGGAATGGAGAAAAGAAAAAGTGCACCAAGAAGCAAGAAAGATAGGGATCCCTGCACTTTTCCATGAATCACAAGAAGTTTGTTTCTTAGAAGGGATGGGAATACAAGAATTTTTAACTAAGGAAGGTGGAGTAAGTATCTGTCCTGGTCCCATTATTACCACAGAGGGAAAAATAGTGGGGGAACATCCCGGAGTTTATTTCTTTACCATTGGACAGAGAAGAGGATTGAAGATCAAGCTGGGAGAACCTTATTATATAAAAGAGATCATACCAGAAGAGAATAAAATTGTAATAGGAAAAAGGGAAGAAATTTATTCTTCAATAGTGGAAGCAGAAAAGGTTATAGCAGATAAAAATTTCCCTTTAAAACAAGGAGATATAGTGGAAGCAAAGATAAGGTATCTGGTGAAACCAGAGAAAGCAGAGGTTATTTACTGGGATGGGAGAAGGATTCGGCTCCGGTTTTTCAATCCCCAATGGGCAGTTACTCCTGGTCAGGCTTTGGTCCTTTACAGGGATGATAGAGTTATTGCAGGAGGATGGATAAGAAAAGGAGTAAGAGAAAATGAAAATCAGTGAGGAGATTATAAAGCTTAAAAAGGAGAGAAACGCAGTAATCCTGGCTCATAACTATCAATCTCCAGAAATTCAGGATATTGCTGATTTTATCGGTGATTCCCTTGAACTTTCTCGTGTAGCCTCTAAAGTGCCTCAAAAGGTTATTGTTTTTTGCGGGGTAAAATTCATGGCTGAGATAGCTTATATTCTTGCTCCAGAAAAAACTGTTTTGCTCCCGGATATTACTGCTGGATGTCCCTTAGCAGAAACAGTTACACCCGATGATGTCAGAAGAAAAAAGGAATTCTATCCCGGTGTTCCAGCAGTTACTTATGTGAATACCAATGCGGAGGTAAAAGCTGAATCAGATTATTGTTGCACTTCTGCTAATGCCGTGGAAGTGGTGAAAAAAATTCCTCAAAAAGAAATCCTCTTTTTCCCGGATGAGCATCTTGGAGACCATGTGAAATATAAGGTAAGAGAAAAAGAAATTCACATCTGGCCAGGGTATTGTCCGGTGCATATGAAAATACTTCCTGAAGATATCTGGAGGGAAAAAGAAAAACATCCTCAAGCATTGGTAATGGTGCATCCAGAATGTCGGAGAGAAGTAAGAAAACTTGCAGATGAAGTGCTTTCTACAGGTGGTATGGTCAAGATAGCCCGTGAAAGCCCTAAGAAGGAGTTTATTGTGGGGACAGAGGTAGGAATACTTTATAGATTGAAAAAAGAAAATCCTGAGAAATCTTTCTATCCAGCTAACCCCTCAGCAATTTGTGAGGATATGAAGAAAATAACTCTGGAAAAGGTTCTTAACTCACTTAAGACACTTTCCCCTACAATTACCTTACCTGAAGATATAGTAAAGAGAGCCTACAAGGCAATCCAGAGAATGGTGGAAACACTGGCATGATTTAAAATGGAGAGTAAAATCTGGTATCATTAAGTCCTATGCAGTATTCAAAAAAAGTAATAGAGCATTTTATGAATCCCCGAAATATGGGGAGAATTGAGGATCCTGATGGAGTAGGAAGAGTTGGAAACCCCATTTGTGGTGATCTTATGGAGATAATGATAAAAGTGGAAAATGGGAGGATAAAAGATATAAAATTTAAGACATTTGGTTGTGCTGCAGCAATAGCCACCTCAAGTATGATAACCGAACTTGCAAAGGGGAAGACAATTGAGGAAGCAATGAAAATAACCAGAAATGACATTGCGGATGCTTTAGAGGGGCTTCCTCCTATCAAAATGCATTGTTCCAATCTGGCAACAGATGCCTTAAGAGAAGCAATTAAGGATTATTTAAAGAGGCAGAAAGGAGAGGGTAAGAAATGAAAAGTTACGAAATAGCTGTTATTCCTGGTGATGGGACAGGACCTGAGGTTATCCGGGAAGGGGTAAAGGTCCTGGGAGCAGTTGCTGGGATGGAAGGTTTCAAACTCAACTTTCATTTCTACGATTTTGGTGCGGAAAGATATCTTAAAACTGGAGAGACTCTACCTGATACTGCCCTTGCTGAAATAGAAAAAATGGATGCTATTTACTTGGGAGCTATTGGAGATCCCAGGGTAAAACCAGGAATTCTGGAGAAAGGAATACTTTTGAAACTGCGGTTTTCACTGGACCTCTATATAAACTTAAGGCCTGTAAAACTTTATCCAGGTGTTTGGACGCCTTTAAGGGATAAAGGTCCTGAGGATATAGATTTCGTGGTAGTTCGAGAAAATACAGAAAGTCTGTATGTGGGGATAGGTGGTTTTTTTAAGAAGGGCACAGCTGATGAAGTGGCTATTCAAGAAATGCTGGTTACCCGTAAAGGTGTGGAAAGGTGTGTGAGGTATGCATATGAATTTGCTCGGAAAAGAAATAAAAAGAAAAAGGTAACTCTATGTGGTAAGACAAATGTTCTTACCTATGCCTGGGACCTCTGGGAGAGAGTATTTTACGAAGTGGGAGAAGAATATCCGGATATTGAAAAAGATTACGCACATGTGGATGCTATTTGTATGTGGATGGTCAAAAATCCTGAATACTTCGATGTGATAGTCACTGACAATATGTTTGGAGATATAATAACAGACCTGGGTGCTATTTTGCAGGGAGGAATGGGAATTGCTGCTGGTGGAAATATTCACCCCGGGAAACTGGGGATGTTTGAACCGATTGGAGGTTCAGCTCCCAAATATACAGGGAAAGGAGTAATCAATCCTCTGGCAGCGATATGTGCAGGGATGATGATGTTGGAATTCCTGGGTGAAGAGAAAGGAGCTGAGAGACTGGAAAAAGCGGTGATTAAGGTAGTGAGGGATCATTTAAAGAGTCTTTCAGCTGGTAAAATGGGGTATTCCACTGAAGAAGTAGGGGATCTTGTCAAGGGATATGTGGAAAACCCGCCGGAAGAAAGGGTTGGTGTATAATAGAGGGAAGGAGGTGAAGACGGAATGGGTTTGTGGGTAGTTTCGCGCCGGAGGTTTGATATTGTAAAGACGAAGTTTCTCCTGGAGAACGCTATTTCACGGAGTATTGTGAGAAGGGCACTTGAAGAAGTGGATGGAAAAACCCGTCTGGAAAAGATTATAGAAAACTATGGAAAAGATGTTCCAGTCCTGGAGAGAATCAGGGATTATCCAATTTATAAAGTATTAGATATTGTGAGAAGAGCATTTAACCGGACTCCTGAAGAGTTTGGAAAAGAGCTTAGGAATCTTACTGTGAAAAAGATACTTCTTAATGCAGTAAAATCGCTGGAAAAATATGGGGTCACTACACCTCAAATTTTTGTAGCCCCTTTAATGATTGTATGGAATTTTACTTATCGATGTAATTTAAAATGTAGACACTGCTATGAAAATGCAGGAGTTTTAAGAGGGGAAAAACCACGAGAACTAACCAAAGAAGAGAAATTTAGAGCACTGGAAAACCTTGCTGAAAGTCATATACCCACTCTTTTCTTCTCAGGCGGTGAACCTTTAATCCATCCTGACTTCTGGGATCTTGCTCATAAAGCTAAGGAGTACGGATTTTATATTTCCATAGCTACAAATGGAACTCTTATAGATGAGGAAATGGCTAAGAAAATAAAAGATTTAGGAGTTGGCTATGTGGCAATAAGTCTGGATGCTGCTTCCCCGGAACTGCATGATAATTTTCGTGGTGTGAAAGGGATGTGGGAAAGGGCAGTAAGGGGTATTCAGAATTTGGTAAAGGAAGGGGTTACCACCTGTATAGCGTATACCCTTACCCGGGTTAACAAAGATGAACTTCCAAAATTGCTGAAACTGAGAGAAGAACTTGGTGCCTATAAAGTCCTTGTATATAATTTTGTCCCAGTGGGAAGAGGAGATATTGCTGATGACCTCTCCCCTCTGGAGAGAGAAGAAGCTTACCGAATTATGCTGAAAGAACTGAAGAATGAGCATCTTACTGTAGCTACTACCGCGCCTCAGTTTGGAAGATTCTGTAAGCAAAACGGAAGTAAATTTGTGAGTATTTCTCATTATGGATGCGCAAGAAGTGAAGAATTGGGAGCAATAGTAGATGTTATAGGTGGATGTGGTGCAGGAAGAGCCTATGCAGTTATACAGCCGGATGGCAGAATAACGCCCTGTGTCTATATGCCACAACTTACTATAGGTCATATCTTGGAAAGCTCCTTTCAGCAGATCTGGGATGAATCTCCAGTGCTTAATATGCTAAGGGATCGAAGTGATCTTAAAGGTCATTGTGGGGAGTGCGAATACAATGCAATATGTGGGGGTTGTAGAGCCCGTGCCTATGCCTATTTTGGTGATCTGAAAGCACCAGATCCAGGCTGTATTTATAACCTAAAATACTACGAGGAATTTATGGAAAAATTCAGAACTAACCAAGAAATCTCCGGAGGGGTGAAGAAACTTTCATGAGTACTGTTGTTCGTCAACTTCCTCCTATTACTCAGTTTGAGGTGCTTTCCCTTTTAGGGGGGAACGACAGAGGACTTAAGTTACTGGAGAAAGAGTTTAATGTAAAGATTATAGGGAGAGGAGGGAGACTTTCCATTAGAGGGGAAGAAGAAGATGTGGAAAAAGCGATGAAAGTAATCAAAGGAATGCTTAAGGAGATTAGGAGAGGGAGAGTCTTTCAACCCGATGATTTGGAGAAGGTAAGTAAGGATGTGAAAGAAGGTAAAGAAGTGAAGTTAATGGGAGTGGAAGTATATTCAGGAAGAATTATTAGACCAAAAAATCCTGCTCAGGAAAAGTATATTAAAGCAATCCTTGAGAATGAAATTGTTTTTGCTATAGGGCCTGCAGGCACGGGAAAAACTTATCTGGCAATGGCTATGGCGGTTAATTTCCTGAAAGAAAAGATGGTAAATAGGGTAATTCTTGTAAGACCTGCTGTGGAAGCAGGAGAAAAACTGGGATATCTGCCCGGAGATATTTACCAGAAAATTGCACCTTACCTTCGCCCACTTTATGATGCCCTATATGATATGATGGAGGCAGATAGACTTAAGGAGTATGTGGAGAGAGGTATTATTGAAATTGCTCCCCTCGCGTATATGAGGGGTCGAACCTTCAATGATTCCTTCATAGTTTTGGATGAAGCACAGAATTCCACCCCTGAACAGATGAAGATGTTTTTAACCCGTCTGGGATTCGATTCTAAAGTAGTGATTACGGGAGATATCACTCAGGTAGATCTTCCCAAAAATGTTACTTCTGGACTAATTCATGCTGAGAGGATTTTAAAGGAAATAAAGGGGATTACTTTCTTCCATTTCACAGAGAAGGATGTGGTCAGACATCCATTAGTTCAGGAGATTGTTCTGGCATATGAAAGGGCTAAGAAGAAAGAAGAAAAAAACACGGAAAATAGGGAAAGGGGATAAGAAAACCCTAAAGCAGAAAGAGAAGGAAAGGAATAGAGCCTGGTGGATTATAGGAGTGGTTCTTTATATTTTTCTTCTCTTCCCTCTGATTTATTCTTGTAAAGGTAGTATAAAGACACTCTGGGGTAAAGGGATTGTTTTAGGATTGGTGCTATTTCTTTCCTTAGCTTTCCTTTACCGTTATAGGAAGGATTCCTTCCCTCAACCTTCGTATCTTTCTCTCTTTACCTTAATAGTCGTTTTTATTTATTACCTGGCTTGGGGTTCTCTTAAATTTTTTCATCATTATTTTTTCTTGCCCCTTCCTCTATTGGGAATGGTATTAACTCCCTTTTTTGGGAGCGGTGTTTCTTTTGTGGCAGTTATTTTGGTTTCCTTCCTCATTTCCCTAATAAATGGATTATCTTGGGCTTCCTTCACCTACGCCCTTATTGGGGGAAGTGTAGCTACCTTAGGGATTTCTTTTACTCACAGAAGGATGGAAGTTTTGAGGGTAGGATTTGTGGTAGGAATTTTTTCTGCTCTTTATCTATCCGCTTTTGGATTGGTAGAGGGTTATAAAGAGAAGTTATGGTTGATACCTTCGTGGGGTTTCTTAAACGGTATACTATGGTCAATGGTTACCTTTGGCATCCTTCCACTTTTAGAAAATATTTCGGGTATGGTTACGGATGCAAAACTTCTTGAACTCTCCGATATTAATCACCCTCTTCTTCAGAGGTTAAGAAGAGAAGCACCCGGAACCTTTCAGTCCTCTCTTATGGTGGGAATTTTAGCGGAAGCTGCTGCACAAGCTATAGGAGCTAATCCTCTCCTTGCCCGTGTAGGAGCCTATTATCATGATATTGGGAAGTTAAAAAATCCTCAGTTTTATGGAGAAAACCTTTCCTTTTTCCCTCGATTCAGAAATATTCATGACCGGGTAAATCCAAATCTTAGTGCTCTTATTCTCACTTCCCATGTCAAGGAAGGAATCCATATAGGGAAACAATATAAACTTCCCCAGGCGGTGTTAGATATAATTGCTCAACATCATGGGACGACCCTTACCTCTTTTTTCTATGAAAAGGCAAAGGAGATTAAAGGGAAAGAGGAGGTAAGGGAAGAAGATTTTCGGTATCCCGGCCCCAAACCTATGAGCAAGGAGGCAGCAATAGTAATGCTTGCAGATGCTGTGGAAGCAGCCTCACGCACTTTGGAAAACCCTACCACTTCTCGGATAAGGAACTTAGTGGAAAGGATTATAAATGAGAAAATACAGGATGGGCAACTCTATGATGCTCCCCTATCTCTAAAAGAGATTGACCTTATAAAGGAGAGTTTTATTAGGACATTGAGTAGTATATTTCATACCCGGGTGGAATACCCTCAAAAGAATCAAGGGGAAAAAAGTGATAAGGGTAATAGTTGAAGAAATAGAACTTCCTGTGGATTTGAAAGAAGAAATTAAAAAATGTGGAGAATGGGTATTGAAGAAAATAGGTAGAAACAAAAAAATGGTGAATGTTTTCATTACCAATGACAAAAGAATAAAAGAAATGAATTACCAGTTTAGAGGAGTAAAGCAACCCACGGATGTGCTTAGTTTCCCTTATCACGAAAAAAAACTCTGGGGAGAGATAGTTATCTCCCTGGAAAGAATAAGGGAAAATGCTTTAAAATATAATGTGGAAGAGAGAGAAGAACTATTACGAGTGTTAATCCATGGAATTCTACATTTAAAAGGGGAAAGGGACTATTCCTCAGAAGAACGAAGAAGAATGTTTAAAAGACAGGAAGAATTGCTTAAAGAGTACAAACAAATAAAAGAGGTGGAAGAGGAGGTAGAAAGGATTGGATGAGTCGTTTATATTAAAGATTGTCTCTCTCTTAGCTCTTCTTATCCTTTCCGGAATATTCTCGGGTTCGGAGACTGCTTTGACTGCGTTGGGAAAACTCAGGATAAAGAGACTGGAAGAACTTTTCCCCGAGAAAATTCCCTTACTTTCTCTCTGGACTCGTGATCCTCACAGGATACTCACCACTATTCTTGTGGGAAATAATGTGGTGAATATTTCTGCTTCTACTTTAGCAGCATCTCTGAGCATAAAATATGCAGAACTCAGAGGATTTACCGATGCACGTGCTATTGGGCTTTCTATTGGAATAATGACTTTCTTAATTTTAATGTTTGGAGAGATTATTCCTAAAATTTATGCTCAGCAAAATCCAGAAAAGATCACTTTCTTTGCTCTCCGATTTATAAAGATATTTTCCATAGTCCTTCTACCCTTGGTTAAAGTTCTTACTTTTCTTTCCAACATAGTTATTCGCGCCATGGGGGGTAAGGTAACACCTACTACTCCTTTCCTCACGGATCAGGAGATTAGAACACTTATTGCAGCTGCTGAACGGGAGAAACTTATTGAAGAAGAGGAGAGAGAAATGATAGAGGGGGTTTTTGAATTTGGAGAAAAGAGGGCCAGCGATGTTATGGTTCCCCGTATAGAAATTTTTGCTTTAGATATAGAAACTCCATTAGAGGAAGTCGTGGAAGTAGTGAAAAAGAGAGGATTCTCCCGTATACCGGTTTATCGTAAGAATATTGATAATATTGTAGGTATTCTGTATGCCAGGGATCTGCTCAGCTGTATTAAAGGAAAGGAACTTATGGAAATAAAATTAGAAAACCTTATAAGAAAGCCCATATTTGTCCCTGAAAGTAAAAGGCTGGATGAACTTTTACAGGAATTCAAAAGAGAAAAAACACATGTGGCTATTGTTGTGGACGAGTATGGAGGTACAGCTGGACTGGTGACACTGGAGGATGTTCTGGAAGAAATTGTAGGAGAAATTTCTGATGAATACGATCGGGAGGAAAAACTCTGGGAGGAAATCTCACCAAATGTTTATATTGTAGATGCTCGATTGAATATTGACACCGCTAATGAGGAACTCAATCTCAATTTGCCAAAAAATGATTTTGATACAGTGGGTGGATTTATTCTGGAGAAACTTCAAAAAGTTCCTACTAAAGGCGAAGTGGTAGAACATGAGAATTTAAGGTTTATTGTCCTTGATGCGGATGAAAGAAGGGTAAAACGTGTAAAAGTCATAAGGTTATCCGATGAAGAGGGTAAGGGATAATTTTGTTGCAGGAATTTTGGTTCTTTTACCTTTAGCGGTAACTTTATGGTTCCTCTATTGGGTAGTTACCCATCTTTTACAGTTTTCCTTAGTGATTCTTCCTCCTCAACTGGAAAGGTATTTCCGAGAATATAGATGGGCTTATGCCTTATGGACCCTTTTTGTGGTTCTGGTAGCTTTCCTTGGTATTTCCTTTGTGGGAGCTTTCACACGTAATTTCATTGGAAAGAGACTCCTGAGACTTGTAGAATTACCCTTTACTCGGATCCCTCTTCTTTCACGTATTTACACACTTGTCCAGAAAATCAGTCTTGCTATCCTGGGAAGAGAAAGACATGCTTTTTTAAAGGTTGTCCTTGTAGAATTTCCAAGGAAAGGTTCCTATACCGTGGGATTTGTAACTTCGCGATGGGAAAAAGCACTTCCGGAAGGCTCCAGTATGGTATCGGTATTTGTCCCTACTGCTCCCAATCCCACCAGTGGTTTTCTCATCATCTTGCCAGAGGAGGACACCATACCTCTTTCTGTTAGTGTTCAAGAGGCTTTCAGTTTTGTGATTTCAGGAGGTATGGCTACTTTCCCCCTGAGGTTGGAAGAAAAGTTTCTCAAAAAGAATGAGGATAATAGGTAGTCTTCTGGTGATTTTTCTCTTAATGGGATTCCAAAGCAGAAATTTTTACCTTGAAAAAAAGGGGAGGGAGGAAAGCTGGAGATTATGGGCACAAACTGCAGTGGAAAAAGATAATCATAAGAAATTGAAAGAGATTAAGATGGTTATTTACCGAAAGGGAGAAGAATTTTTATTGAATGCCAGAGAAGGTGAAATATATGAAGAAAGGATTTGTTTTGAAGAAGGGGAAATAAATTTTTGGGAAGGGCTGGTTCTAAAAGGTGAAAAATTTGTTTTCCAAGAAGAACCAGGCTGGCTGGTGCTGGATGGCCCTTTTTTCATTAAAGGCGAAGGATGGAAATTAAAAGGGAAGAGAGGTGAAATTGATCTGGAAAATAAGATTGTTTATGTTCGGGAGGGGGCTGAGTGGTATAAAGTGGATGATTAACCTCTTTTTTCTCTTCTCCCCCCTCTTAGTGCAGGGCGAAATAAAGGAAATTATAAGCGATACTGCGATGTGGAAGGAGAAAGAGGGTATAGCAATTTTTTCAGGGCATACTAAGATTGTGGAAGATGAATTTACCCTCTTTTCCCCTGAGATAAAAGCAATTTTAAAAGAGGGGGAAATTAAGAGCTTAGAGAGTAAAGAGGGAGTGCGAATTTTGAAGGAAAAGGAAGAGATAAAAGCAGATACTTTTCTTTTCCATGTAGAAGAAAATAAACTCTATCTGGGAGGGAATGTAGAGGTAGAAAAAGAAAAGTTAATTCTTAAAGGTGAAAGTGGAGTATTTGACCTTAATAAAAATCAGCTGTTTTTAAAGGGGAAAATTTCAGTTATATGGAAAAATGCTGAGAGGAGAAAATCTCCATAAAAAGTTGGGGAGACGGAAGATAATTAAAGGAATAAATGTAATGGTGAAAGGAGGGGAGGTGGTTGGCCTTTTGGGCCCCAATGGAGCAGGGAAAACCACCACTTTCCATATTTTGGCAGGTCTAATATTCCCCGATGAAGGGGAGGTCTTTTTGGATGGGGAAAATCTTACCCATCTTCCCCTTTATGCGAGGGCAAGGAAAGGTATTGGCTATCTTCCTCAGGAACATACTCTTTTTGAGGAATTAAATGTTTATGAAAATCTTCTTGTAGTAGCAGAGTTTTATCCTTTTATTCTTAAAAGTGGGAAAATAGAGGAAATTTTGGAAACACTTAATCTTGCTCGACTATCCACTCAAAAAGCATCATCATTATCGGGTGGGGAGAAAAGACGATTAGAAATTGCAAGACTCTTACTTCTTTCACCCAGGTTCCTTCTCCTGGATGAACCTTTTACTGGAATTGATCCCAGGGGAGTGGAAGAAATAAAAGAGGTTATAAAAGGGTTAAAAGAGAAAGGGATAGGAATCCTTCTTACTGATCATAATATCAGGGATACTTTAGAAATTACCGATAGAGCTTATTTGATTCTGGATGGAGAAATTGTAATTCAAGGGAGGAGGGAGGAAGTAATTTCCCATCCTCGTGCTATAGAGGAATATTTTGGAAAAAGTGTCTGTGAATGATAAGTTACTGAGCACCATAAATACGCTCCTTAAAATTCTCCCTTATGAAGCAAAAAATTTGAGAAATATATCAGTAATGGGTGGCTTTAATAAATTCTGCGAGGAAAAACTCAAGGAAATAACTTCTGCCTTATCCAGCGGGGAGGGAGTTCTTCCCTCTCTTAAATTAATTCAACAAAAGATTCTTCAATATCCCACTTTGCCAGAAGAAGAGAAACGCTCTCTACTATTAGAACTTCAGTCTCTTTTGGAGAAATTAAGAGAGGAAATAACTATGCATGTAAACATCGAAAAAATAAAAGGGATTGGTAAGAAAACAGCAAGGGAGTTGGAAAAACTGGGAATTTGCAATGTGAAAGACCTCCTCTATCATTTTCCCCGTCGTTATGAAGATAGAAGGAAGATAGCCAGAATTAGCCAGGTAAAACCTGGTGAAAAAGTCACCATTCAGGGAAAAATAGTTTTAGTGGGTGAGGAACGAACCAGGAAAGGGAAAAAAATATTTCGTGCCATTGTAGACGATGGCACTGGAAAGATTGTTCTTACTTGGTTTTATTTTAAGGGTATTAAAGAAATTATAAAGCCGGGTAAAGAAGGGATATTTACAGGTAGAGTAAGTTATTTTTCTGGATTGGAAATAATACATCCAGAATTTGAATTGTGGGAGGAAGAGAAAGAGAAGAAAGAGTTTTTATATGGTGGCAGAATCATACCTTTTTATCCTGCCACCACTTCCCTTACCCAGGGGAGATTGAGACAAATTCTTTACCGCACAGTAAAAGAATTTGCTCCCTTTCTATTTGATCCTTTACCTCCCACCATTTTGAAAAAATACGCACTTCCCAGTGTGAAAGATGCTATTCGAGAAATCCATTTCCCCACCTCTGTCAAGAACCTTAAGAAGGCCAGGCTAAGATTCGCCTGGGAGGAGCTCTTCTTATTTCAATTAGGGATTCTTTCCAAAAGGGGATGGAGAGAGAAGGAGGGGGGAAGTATCTTTAGTGCTTCCATCTGGGAAGATCTTAACAGAATACTACCTTTCACTCTTACTCCTTCCCAGAAAAAAGTCCTGGAAGAGATTCGCCAGGATCTTACCTCGGGTAAACGAATGTATCGTTTATTACAGGGGGATGTGGGTTCTGGAAAGACAGTTGTAGCATTGGGTGCTTCTTTAATGGTACTCAAACACGGATATCAAGTAGCTTTTCTGGCACCCACCCATATTCTTGCGGAGCAACATTACTGGAATTTCATACGTTTCCTTGCACCCTTAGGGTACGAGATAGTGCTTATTACTGGAAAGGAGAAGAAGAAAGCAAGAGAAGAAGTGATTGAGAAAATTAAAGGGGGAGAGGCGAATATGGTCATCGGTACTCATTCTCTTTTAAATGAAGAGATTATATTCAAAAATTTGGGATTAGTGGTGATAGATGAACAGCACAGATTTGGAGTAGTCCAGAGAAGCGAGTTGATAAAGAAAGGGGAAAAAGCCCATGTTCTGGTAATGAGTGCTACCCCAATTCCCCGCAGTCTTGCTCTGGCCCTTTATGGAGAAATGGATATTTCCACTCTTGAGGAAATTCCAGGAGGCAAAAGAGAACTGGAGACATACTGGTTGAAGGAGGAAGAACGGGAAAAAATATTTCCTTTCTTACTTGAGGAGATTGAAAAAGGGAGATTAATTTACTATGTGGTTCCCCGAATTAAAGATAAAAACAAAGAGATGGAATCTCTGGAGAAAATAGCCATACTTCTTGAAAAAAGGCTTCCTCAAGTATCCTTAGGGGTTCTCCATGGAAGATTAAAAAAGGAAAAGCAGAAAAAAATTCTGGATGATTTCAGAAAAGGTAAAATTCAGATTCTTCTCTCCACCCCGGTAATTGAAGTGGGAATTGATGTCCCCGAGGCTACAGTAATGGTAATTGAAAATGCTGAAAGATTTGGACTTTCACAGCTTCATCAGTTAAGGGGCAGAGTGGGGAGAGGTAAATATCCTGGATACTGTTTTCTGATAGGCACTCCCCAGACACCATCGGGTAGTGTAAGGTTGGAAAAGATACTTACCACCCAGGATGGGTTTCAAATAGCGGAGGAGGATTTAAAGCTAAGAGGTCCGGGAGAGCTTTTAGGAACGCTTCAGCACGGGTTTAAAGGATTTAGAGTGGTGAATATCTTAAGAGCTGTAAATCTTTTAGAAAAAGCAAGAGAAGAGGCAAAGAGGTTTATGAAGGAGGAGAAATTGCTCCCCCTTTATCTTAAGATTGTGAAGGAAAGATTCCCAGAGTGGGAAGAGACTTCCTTGACTTGAGGTATGCCCTTGTTTAAAATTGAAAAATGCGATGGACAATTCTTTTAATCCTTCTCACAACATTTGTTTTCTATGGAGAAAAAAACAAAAAACCCCCCTTGCCTTCTCCTGAACCGGTTATAGTGGACAATATTCCTAAGACCTCATTTGCTTTCTCTCCCGATGGAGAAAAAATCGCTATAAGTTACTGGAAAGAAGGGGGAGTGCATATTTATGTAAAAACTTTAAATAGTGGTGAGATGAAAAAGATTACCAATATCCAGGGAGATCATCCTTCCTGGTCTCCTCGAGGGGACCGTTTAGTCTTTAATTCTTTCGATCCAGAGACTTTATCTTCAAAAATTTTCCTGGTAACTGCAGGTGGACACGGATTAAAAGATACGGGCAGAGAAGGGGAATCTCCAGTATGGTCCCCTTTGGGAAATTTAATAGCTCTCACCTATCAACATAATATCTGGACAATGAATATTGATGGGAGTGATTTTCGTTTTCTTACCATGGAAGGGTTTAATGTGCATCCGTCATGGTCACCGGATGGTAAAAAAATAGTATTCTCCTCAGATGGAAGTATAGCCATTGTAAATGTGAGAACAGGCAAGATAACCGAAGTGTTAAAAGAGAAAGCTTGGGCTGGCTATCCCGTATTCTCTCCTTCTGGGGATAAAATTGCCTTTGTTTCCACCCGTACCGGGCAATATGATATTTGGATCATAAATCTCTCAGACAGAAGTCTCAAGCAGATAACCTCTGATTTATACAGGGAATTCAATTTGGAGTGGAGGCCTGAAGGCTACATTTATTATCTTCGTGAAGAAGAGGGGGTGACAAATATCTGGAGAGTTAAGGTGGAATGACTCTTTAAGAATCTCCTTCTTAAAGAATTTGAAAAACACAAATTTGGGATTAATTTAGGATTGGCTATAATATAATTGAGATGTTTGGGTTAATATTGAAGAAAATAATAGGGACAAAAAACGATCGAGAGTTAAAACGTTTATGGAAAATCGTTGATGAAATTAAACAGAAAGAAGAAAAATTTAGGAAACTAACCTTAGATGAAATCCCCAAATATACAGAAGAATTAAGACTGAGGGTAAAAGAATCTTTAGAAGAGAAGAAAGAAGAGATTGAAAGTGTTAGGAAAAGTATAGAGGAGGCATTGACTTCTCAAGAAAAACTCCGATTAAAAAGGAGATTAAGATATCTTAAAAATGAGGTTTTGAATCCTTTCCTCCCCGAAGCTTATGCTCTGGTAAAAGAGACATGCAGGAAACTCTTGGGGAAAAGATGGAGTGTCTGTGACATAGAAATAGAGTGGGATATGGTTCCTTTTGATGTTCAGCTTATTGGTGCAGTAGTGATTCATGAAGGGAAAATTGCTGAAATGGCCACAGGTGAAGGTAAAACTCTGGTAGCTACTATGCCTGCTTATCTCAATGCTTTGACGGGCGAGGGAGTGCACATAGTAACAGTGAATGATTACTTAGCCAGGAGAGATCGAGAATGGATGGGGCCGGTGTATGAGTCTTTAGGATTAACAGTGGGAGTAATTCAGTCATTTATGGGATTCAAGGAACGAAAAGAAGCGTATGCTTGTGATATAACCTATGGAACAAACAATGAGTTTGGTTTTGATTACTTGCGGGATAATATGGCTACCCATCCAGAACAAATGGTTCAGAGGAAACTCAATTTTGCCATTATTGATGAAGTGGACTCGGTCCTTATAGATGAAGCAAGGACACCTCTTATCATTTCCGGGCCTGCAGAAGAATCAACAGAAATTTACTACCGTGTGGATAGAGTTGCAAGACAGCTTAAAGAAGGAGAAGATTATGAGGTAGAGGAGAAATCTAAGACGGTAACTTTAACTGAAAAGGGAATAGCTAAGGCGGAAAAATTATTAGGAGTGGAGAGCCTTTACGATACTCGATATATGGATCTTGCCCATTGTCTTATTCAGGCATTGAGAGCCCACCGTTGTTTCCAGAGAGAAGTTGATTACATAGTTAAGGACGGTAAGGTAATCATTGTGGATGAATTTACAGGAAGACTCCTTCCCGGAAGAAGATTCTCAGAGGGGTTGCATCAGGCACTGGAGGCTAAGGAAAGAGTGAAAATTGAGGAGGAAAATCAGACACTTGCTACCATTACTTTTCAGAATTATTTCCGGTTATACGAAAAAATTGCCGGTATGACCGGAACAGCTAAAGAAGAGGCAGAAGAATTTTATCGAATATATGATTTGGAGGTGGTTATTATCCCCACCAATAAACCCTTACGAAGAATTGAGTATCCGGATGTGATTTACAAAACCCGGAAAGAGATGCTGGACGCAGTGGTAAAAGAAATAAAGGAAATGCATGCTATAGGGAGACCAGTACTTGTAGGGACTTTATCTATAGAGATGTCAGAAACAATAAGTAAAATGCTTCGAAGGGAGGGGATTAAACATGAAGTTTTAAATGCTAAACATCATGAGAGAGAAGCAAGAATAGTAGCAAAAGCGGGGCAAAAAGGAGCAGTAACTATAGCAACTCAAATGGCTGGCAGAGGGACGGATATAAAACTCGGCGAGGGAGTGGCGGAACTGGGAGGACTTCACATAATCGGTGTGGAAAGACATGAAGCAAGAAGAATAGATAATCAACTTCGTGGAAGAGCAGGTAGACAGGGTGATCCAGGGTCTTCTCGCTTTTATCTTTCCTTAGAAGATGATCTTCTCCGAATATTTGGAGGGGAAAGGTTAAAGATGATGATGGAAAGATTGGGTTTACCCGATGGGGAACCCATTACTCATCCTTGGATAAGCAAAGCCATCGAGAATGCTCAGAGAAGAGTGGAAGCTTACCATTTTGATATTCGGAAAACCCTTCTGGAATTTGATGAAGTAATGGATAAACAGATAGAAGTTATATATGCAGAAAGAAGGAATATTTTATTAGGGGAAGATATCAATGAGGATGTCCTTAATATGCTTCAGGAGGTAATTGATAGAAAAGTGGACTATTATGCTGGAACCTCTTCTCATCCTGAGGAATGGGATTGGGAAGGGTTAAGAAAATGGCTTCGAAGCCTATTTTCCATCCAGTTAAGAGAATTTGATCTCCATACCCTTACCAAAAAGGAAATTAAAGAATGGATTTTTGAGGAAGCTAAAAGGAAACTGGAGGAACGAGAGAAACTTTTGGGAAAAGAGG
>Ga0116200_10000220_pt1 | contig 16929 bp, 21 predicted proteins | sample Mar14436cmmetaG_FD_94478 | JGI IMG/M metagenome (GOLD analysis project Ga0116200, IMG submission 94478) | Marine hydrothermal vent microbial communities from Guaymas Basin, Gulf of California to study Microbial Dark Matter (Phase II) - Marker... ... | reverse complement strand
GAGTAATCCATTAGCCTCCATGTACTTTAACAAACTTATTAGCTCTTCAAATTTAAGGTTTCTATAGGCGTAAGCGCCTGTAACTATTTCGTAAAGTGTTTTAACGTCAACTTCCCCATTCTGTAGTACTATACCTAAAACTTCTCTAGCTAAAACATCAAGAGGCTTTTCGAGAATTTGAGGTTCTTCTAGCTCGCCTTTTAATGCGAGCGAAACTGTAGCTAAAGACTCTAAAATGTCAACTTCATTTAGTCCTATTACAGTTCCCTTAGATATATCATAAAATCTATGTCCACTTCTCCCTATTCTTTGAAGTAACGTTGTAACTGAGCCCGGAGGTCTGAATTGTATTACCTTTCTTATATCGCCTATATCTATGCCAAGTTCGAGGGTTTTCGTGCAGACAACACCTTTCAATTTACCCTCTAAGAGGTCTTTCTCAACTGAAACCCTAATGCTTCTCGAAACAGATGAATGATGTACCTGTATTTCCTTTAGCCCCGATTTTTCAAGGTACTCATGAAGTCTTTCAGCTGTTGATCTAGAATTGACAAATATGAGAGTTGGCGGCTCTATATGGTCTATTATTGTTTTAGCTATTTCTCCCCAGGGATACTCTTCGTCTTTGGCTAATACAGCATCTATTTCTATTATTGTTTCCTTACCTTTACCGATGTCTATTATTATGCTTTTCCTCTTAGATGATCCGAAGAGAAAACTAGCTACTTTCTCCGGGTCACCTATTGTTGCCGAAAGCCCTATTCTTTGGAAGTCGTATCCTGTAAGCTTTTTTAGTCTCTCGAGAAGTAGTATAAGCTGTATTCCTCTCTTTGAAGATATTAGCTCATGTACTTCATCTATAATTACCCATTTAACATTCTTATAGTAGCTCCTGAATTTCTGCGCCCAATCAAGATCTATTTCAAAACTCTCAGGGGTTGTAACTATTACGTGAGGAGCTTTCCTAAGCCTTTTAGCCTTTTCTGAGGAAGGAACATCTCCATGCTTTCTAGCTACAGTAAAGCCTAGTTTAGAACCCCACCACCTAAGCCTACGGGTAATATCATTTATCAGCGCCCTCAATGGTGTAATGTAAACAACAGCTACAGGTTCGGCTTTCTCCTTAATCATCATTTCAAAAATAGGTAGGATAGCGGCCTCTGTTTTTCCAAATCCTGTTGGCGCAGTCAGTAAGACATTATATCCTTCCTTAATCTTGGGTATAGCTAGCTTCTGGGGTGCAGTTAGATCCTTCCAACCTTTCTCTCTAAGCAAATCTATTATTCTAGGATCCTCAATACCGACAGCATTACCGTCCAACATTGCTTCTTTCCTCAGTATACACTAAGTTTTTATACGGCATCTTAGCATGGTTTTGTAGCCTAAACGCATAAGGCACTACAACTAAAAAACATTTTCGTATAACAGTCAAAATAGGGTGCTAATATATGTCAAGAAAGCACGAATGTATTGTTTGTGGTAGAAAATTCCCTGAAGGACAAGGAATACTTATAGATTTAGGTGACACTAAATTAGCCTTTCATAGTAAGTCATGCGCTCTGAAATTCTTTAAAACCTTGTTCTTAAGGGTAGAGTATAGCTTGATAAGGGATTATGTTAATGAAACAATAGAGGAATTTCGAAGAAAAGTTAGTGAGGAGCGTAAGAGGAAAGCCAAGAAAATATAGTGGATTCTAGCTCACGGGCTCAAATACTATGCCTAGCTTTTTAGCATAACTGTATGCCTCAGAGATTTCATCATATTTAGGTCTCCTTGCTATATCAGGCCACTTTCCAGGTTCTCTTAAAACTTTATATTCTGGTCTATATTGCTCCATAATATTAACCAAGACTTTATTTTTAGGCAAATTTTCCGCTATCCATTTCAAAACGGGCTTAGTACAGCACTCGATATGGTTTGGAAGAACTAAATGTCTAATTATCATATCGCCATGTTTGACAGCAATTTTCAGATTCCTAGTTACAACTTCAAAATATTTTGGCACGCCAGAGAGCCTTAAAGCACACTTATCGTTGCCGTATTTGAAATCCGGAAGCCATATGTCAATTATGTCAACGAGTATTTTCATGGCTTCAACAGTTAAGTACATGTTGCTATTCCATAATTGGGGAACATTAACATCTAAGTACTTTAGCGATTCAACTATTGTGTGAAGATTAGGTGTTGGATCTCCACCTACATGGTTTATGTTTCTTGCCCCCTTACTTCTTAACTCCTTCTGAATTATAGCTAAAGACTTAGCTGTTACCAAAACGCCACCATAAATGTTTTCTTGGCTAATATCAAAGTTTTGACAGAAAACACATCTGAAATTACATGAACCATAGAATATTGTTCCACTAGGTACTAAGGGTGCTTCTTCACCTAAATGGTGGAACCATGAATGAACATATGTTCTATGATCTAATCTACAGAAATATCCCTTTTCTCCCCTTAACCTATTTACCTTACACATTCTTTCACAAAAAATACATGCTTTAAGCATTTCTCTAACTAAAATTATTTTCAAATCCAAGAAGCTAAAATCGGGTTTCGAAAGATCATCTATGCTTAACTCGTCGCTTTCTATGTCTTTAAAAATCCTTTCGAATTCCTTAGCTACTTCATCATGTAGGCTCCATAATCCTTCATAATCTAGTTTTGTAGGATCCTCAGGAATTTCTACGCGCTTAGCTATCATAAACTTAGCTGGCTTTAAGTTTTTCATAACACGATAATACCACCATAGTCTACGCTTAACATCCTCACTTTTCCAAACAGCTAAAGCATCGGGTCTATAAAGGTACCATGGTGTTAAATCTAGAAACATAAGCTAATATCCCACCTAAACTACTTTACACTACTCCCTAGGAAAGTAGTTAAGAGTAAAGAGTAATTTTAATTTCTAACTTATAACTAAATGAATAATGTAGTGTTAGCCCCGATGAGGATTGCCTGGCATGAAAATTGACATTGATGATTTGAGAGGCCGCGTCCCGAGGGCATACTCTAAAAACATTGTTGAGGAGTATTTTTGAAGAAAATAACCCATGAAATCTTCGGTGTAGGTGCTACATTATTTATCCTAATGCCCCCTATGAATATAATAGGGTACGTTATATTCTTTTCAATAATAGGTAGCGTATTTCCTGACATAGATTTTAAGTTTAAGCATAGAATATTCCTCCATAACATTTTCTCTTTAACGTTCACATCTATGATCCTATATTGTGTACTAAGTAACTTTCTTCACTTGGGTAAATATGCGATTTTATTTGCCATTAGCTTTGCTATAGGATATTTTTCCCACATCTTACTTGACATGTTAACTAAGGCTGGCGTAGCGATAGTATGGCCTCTTTCGAGCATTAGACTAAGCTTCCTTAAGGAAAGATACGATAATCCTTATCTTAACATCTTTGTATCTTTAGTAGGTATCATGCTTATGGTAGCTTACACGTATCTCGCAGTTACTAGAGGTGCGATATAATTTTAACAAAAACCGTGATTCATATATCTACTATTAAAGAGGAACAGGTTAATTTAGCTACGAAGTTTGTAGAGGAACGACTAGGGATACCTGTTAAGAAAACTGTTTTGAAAAATACTGCGTTACTCGTATACAGTAGTCCCGTTAATGTATCGCTACTTATAGAGCTTGATAGGAGATGTGTAGACATTTTTGTGCTTAAAATTTCCGAGGGAGGAAAAGTAATTGAAGCTTTACTAATTATGGATCAAGTACATAGGGTAAGCGAAAGTGCTTTAAGAAACTTGGTAAGGATATATCCTCTATTGGCAAGCGAAATATTAATGTAACCTACTTTATTGATGGGAGAACTTCTTGAACGGGCTCCAGGAAGCCTAGAGAAGCTAATGCGTATACTAATAACGTGTAGAAAACAGAAACAACAATGTATTTGATAATAGTCTTTTTTGAAAGGGTTTCTACTGTTTTTCCTTTTATTGCTTTTTCCGTTCCTATATGCATTAGTATGAATCCAAGCACGTTTGTGAAGTTATAGTACACTATGAACGCTATGGGAAAATACTCTTTAGAAATGAAAAACACTGTAATGCTAGCTAAAACGTAGGATATTGGTATGTTTACAAAGACATCGTTCCACCATGAGAGAGGCGAAAGAATATAGCCTATGAAGGCTATTATTCCTCCTTCAACTCTATCTTTAGCTTTGGCTTTGCTTTTAGGCATCGTTAAAACGCTCGAAGAAACTACTTGCCGCTTTCCAAGTATTCTTCTAACTCTCTTGCTTTTTCTTTTAAACCTTTAGCTAAATAGAGTTCACGAAGTCTCTTGGCAACATCAACCCTACGCTCTATTTTAAACGATTCCTCATATGCCTCTAAAGCCTTATCGACATCGCTCATTTTATCAAACAATAAGCCTATTTTAGCCCATAATCGAGCGTTTTCTTTATTTAAAATAGTAGCTTGAGTGTAATAATTGAGGGCTTTTTGAAAATCTTCCTTTATAAAGTATAGGTCACCGAGTCCTTCAAGAGCCTTGAAGTTTTCTCTATTTAAGCTAAGAGCTCTTAAATAATAGTTTTCCGCTTTTCTCCATAAATCACGCCAAACACTACCGTATCTTCTTCTATCTAAACCTTCAATAATTTTCCTAAACACATCACCTAGCATAACATATGTTTCATCGCTTTCAAGCCCCTTTATTGAAACCATGAGTCTCTCTATGGTTTCAGCGAGCAGTATCGGATTGATTTTTTCTCTAAAGAAACCTGTTCTATCCTCGAACCAAGCTACAATTAATCCCTCAAGGATTTTCACAATATCCTGAACAAATAGGAAATAATATCTTGCTGAGAACTCATTTAATCCGCCATAAACTTCATCTAGAACCTCGGCTGCAAAAACCTTCACCCACGAATACCCTTTTTCATCAATTACCTTATTTATTTGCGAAATAAACTCATTAACTTCATCAATACCAATGCTTTTCTCTAAGGCTTTACGAATAATAGTTAACAATTCATTTTTACCTTTATTATCCATAACCTACCTCCTGCCACACTTTTAAACACATCATCCTTGACTTTCAACTATTTTGCTAGTAAATTATTTCGTTTTCCTAAATTAGTCCAAAAAACATAAAAACGTAGACCTCAATTAGTGCAAGAGCTGTTGATAAAATAATCGATTTAGATACTGTTTCAACATTAAATCCGTAAACATAAGCTAATACAGTATTAGCAGTTGCAGGAGGCATTATTGCTTCAAGCATTAACTGTTTAAAGATGAGTTCGTCTTTCACAAGAATGCTTCCAAGAATAAAATGCATTAATGGTGAAACAGCATGTCTCCAAAGTATAATAAATATTATTGGTGTTTCAACTAGCATATTAAGATTCTTAATGATAGGTAAACCTAAACCTACAATAATGACGCTTAAGTAAATACCTATAGTGCTTAAAACACTTAGAACACTCCATAGTTCTTGCGGAATCTTGTTAAGGTTAAAGTAGCTAAATATTATTCCCAAGATTCCAGCGTAAATTATTATGTTCCTACTTATCTTCTTCAAGGATAAAACCATTATGTTCTTTTCACGTTTCTCCTTCATAGATGAAAGTATGTCAGCAGCTGTATAATGCATTAAGATTATTGTGTACGCATAAATAACTACTGGAACAATATTTCCATAAAGCGAATATGCGAGAGGAATAGGTAAGAAAGCACTATTCTGGAACGTCGCTGATAGAACTGTTGAACTAACTAGTCCCATATCATTCTTTGCCACATGCTTAGCAACATATATCACTAAAGGTAATGACAATGAAATGTACATTACCACAATTAACATTATACTAACATATTCCGTAGAGAACTTGGATTTAGCGAGGCTGTTGAATATTATTATTGGAAGGAAAAACGTAAAAACTATTTTAGAAAGCTTTGGGCTTATTTTCTCCTTTAAACCTAGAAGAACAAGCATGTAGCCTATGAGGATGAGAAGAACTATTTTCAATACGTTCTCTATCATTACTCCATCACGCATGCTTTATAGATCAGGGGGCTCCTAAGTCTTCATCCCCTAATGGGTCGAGCCCGCCACAGTCATCACTTCTAGTTTATAGTAATTTAGTAGAGAATCTTTAAACTTGACCCCTATAGATAATGTATTAAGGAAGTGAACAGTTTTGTCTTCAAATAAAGAGTATTTAATGATAAAGGTCGAAGACAGCTTACTAAATGCTCTAAAGACATTAGCTCAAATTACAGGTAAGAACGTAAACGAAATAGCAAGCGAACTACTTTCACTAACGGAACCAATACTCAGGAAGGCAATTGAAGATAAAATAGTAAATTACAGTTCATTAAGAGAGGAACTTCATAGAACATTTCTCGACTCATTAAACATCAGAGCGCTTGAAGAGGACATTTTAGAAAACATTGGAGGCAATAGATTTTTTATGCTAGAGGAAGTTGATGTAGATCTAAATGAGAACACATTATTTCTTATGTTTCGAGAACTTGAATCTTCCCCCTACAATATCGGTGATTTATGGATTAAATTTAGCTTATTACCTGAAAAATTAGGGTTTACATTTTTCCTACCAAAATACGTAAGGGAAACCCCAACAATTAAACCTACATGCAAATTGGAATACAATGTTAGAACTAAAGAGCATTTAGGCAAGCTTCTTGTAACAGTTGAGTTTAACGTAAGAAATCTGAAGGATATAACAATAATGAAGGAAGCTTTGAACGTAATTAGAGCGCTAAGAAGAAACCTAGAGGGTAGCGAATGAGCTTAAACGATTTAGAAATTGAAATTTTAAGGAAAATAGCTAAGGGTTCCTGGAGTTTTCAGAATATTTCACAAGAACTAAATGTGCCTGTTTCTCACGTAAAAATGGCTGTTAAAGATCTTGTCAGGAAAGGATATTTAAGAAAAATAGAATGTGCAAAGGAGAATTGCACTAAATGTCCTCTAAGAAAGACATGTCCATTTAGCTATGTCCCTTTAAACGTGGTTACCTATGTGATAACTGAGAAGGGTATTAGAGCTATTGAGAAACGGTTTTCAAAATAGTTTCTACGGCCTCAGCTTTACTAACAATTACCCTATTAACACTTATTCTAAGCATAGCGTCGGGATCTTTAAGCGCGTGTCCTGTCACAACACATACTACCTTATCCTTTTTACTTACTACTCCTTGCTTTAGTAATTTAAGATATCCCGCAATGCTTGAGGCTCCGGCAGGTTCAGCATCTATACCTTCCATTGATCCCAGCTTTGCCATTGCGTCAACTATTTCTCTGTCACTTACCTTTAGGAATAAACCCTTAGACTCCTTAACCGCCATCATGGCTTTAGGCCAGTTTATTGGTCTCCCTATTCTAATGGCTGTCGCTATAGTCTCAGGTTTTTCAACGAAAACAGGCTTATCTAAGCCTCTTTCAAACGCTGTAGCTAGTGGCGATGCTCCCTCGGACTGTACACCAACCATCCTGGGAAGTTTAGGTATAAGCTTTAGTTCGTATAGTTCCTTAAATCCCTTCCATATAGCTGAAATGTTTCCCGCATTACCCACAGGAACAACTACCCAATCTGGAACACCTAGTTCCTCAGCTACTTCGAAAGCTAATGTTTTCTGTCCTTCAAGCCTCCATGGATTAAACGAGTTTAGCGGATATATTCCCGGGTTTATTTCAACAACTTTCCTAACAGTATCTAATGCGTCATCGAAGTTACCTTTGATTTCGAAAATTAATGCACCATGGAGAATGGATTGAGCAAGCTTACCTAACGCCACCTTACCTTTGGGTAAAACTATTGCCGATTTAATATTTGCACGTGAGGCATAAGCTGAAACCGAAGCTGCAGTATTGCCTGTAGAAGCAACTATAACTAAACGTGAACCTATATGCTTAGCTAATGTTACAGCAACGGTCATACCACGGTCTTTGAAGCTTCCAGTAGGATTAGCACCTTCAAACTTAACATACACATTACTTTGAGTTACAAGGTTTTCCAATTTTATTAGGGGAGTATCTCCTTCATGCAGAGTAACTGTTTTATCATAGAGTTGCTCGGAAGGAGGCAAGAGTTGCTTATATCTCCAAACACCTTTACCTTCAAAATCATTCCATGAAATCTTTGTTTTTGAGAAATCATATTCTACAGTAAGTAAGCCACTACATTTTCTGCATTTATAAAGTCTAGGATCAGGAGGATATTCAGTACCGCAGCTTATGCATTTCAACTTAACATTAGATTTAACAACATTCTTCAAGACCTAAAACACCTTAAATTTTCCTTTACGTTTTACTAAAAATAGATCTGTCATCTCTATAAACAGTTTCCCTCATACAAAACTACAGGAGAGAATAAAATGGAAGAATGCAAGAAAACATTGAGAATAAAGAAGGAAATCATGAATGCAATTTTAAATGAAGCTAGGCGAAGTGAAATTGAGATATGCGGTCTATTGTTCGGCATAGTTGTGAAAGAAGGCTTTAACGTTCTAAGCCATGCTTTAATAAGAAATATTGAAAACTCCTCTATAAGTTTCAAAATGGATCCTAAGGAAATGTTTAATGAAATAATTAAGCACAGAAATAAATCAATGGATGTCGTTGGTTTATTTCATTCACATATGTTATCGATAGTTCCTTCAGTAAAAGACCTATATTACATGAAACTATGGAATGTTCCATGGCTTATAGTTGATAGGAACGGTAATTTTTCAGCTTACCTCATAGAAGACAATGAAGTTTGCTTAGTTAAAGTGTTAATTATCGAGTAGAAGCTTTCGGTCTTGGAATCCTCTTACCATCGCTTAGAACCCAGTATTCCCCATCACTTCTTATTTCAAGTTTCCATATAGGTGCTTCATGCTTAACTCTTTCAAGAACCTCTCTAGCAACATTAAATGCTGTTTTCCTATCAATAGCTGAAACGAAAATGTATACAGTTGTTTCCTTAGGTTTAAGCTTAGATACTTTATGGTATATTCTAACATCAATTACATTAGGTTTTCTAGAGTATTCCTCAGCTATTTCTTTAAGCTTAGTGTTAGCGAAAGGTTTGTAAGCGTCATATAATAGTTCATAGACCTTAACATTATTTCCGACTATGCCTTTAACAAAACCTATGAAAACAACGACTGCCCCGCTTCTAATGAACTCTGGGTTTTTCTTCATGTCTTCGATAACGTTATCAATGCTTATATTATCTTCAATAATAAATCCTTCAGGTAGTCCACCAGAAGCTGGAGGGAATAGGAATACTTCATCGTTATTTCTAAGTTCTTTATCTTGTTTAGCGGGTTCACCGTTTACGAGAATAATTATGGGTTCTTCAGGTTCGGCTTCGTCAATATAGTTTGCTATTTGAGGATATTTCTTCACAAGTAATTCTATAAGGTCTTTTACTTTAGCTCCTTCATTAAGTTCAATAGTTATTTTCTCTGAACCTACAATATCTCTGTATATGGCAAACAGTCTAACATTAACTTTAATGCTAATTCACCTCGTACCTATCTAGAATATGTCTCGCTTTATACTTTGCCTATAGCTAAGGCTAAACATCCATATACATGTAGAATTCGACGGGCGTTGGGAATGAATCTATGAACTTTACTTCTCTTCTCTTTAACTCAATATATTCGTCCACTACGGCCTTAGGGAATATTGGGCATAAATATTCTCTGTCGGATTCAAGCTCGTCAAGCGCTTCCCAGAGTGTTCGTGGGAGCTCCTTAATACCTAGCTTTCTCCTTTCCTCCTCGCTCATATGGTAAATGTTCTTGTCAATAGGGTCTCCGGGATCAATTTTTCTCTTAATTCCATCAAGTCCTGCCGCGAGTATTGCGGCAAACGCTAAGTACGGGTTAGCTGACGGATCGGGAGGTCTGTACTCAATTCTTTTTGCACCTCTAACACCTCTATGGTACACTGGTACTCTTATTGCAGCGCTTCTATTACCCTTACTCCAAGCAAGATATACTGGGGCTTCATAGCCAGGAATTAGCCTTTTATAGCTGTTTGTTGTTGGTGAAACTATTGCTGAAAGAGATCTTCCATGCTCTATAAGTCCTCCTATAAAGTATCTACCTAGCTGGCTCAGTTCTGCATAATCATCGTTTTCATCGTAGAATAAGTTTCTACCGTTAGTGTCCCATAGACTTACATGAACATGCATACCTGAACCGCTATCTCCGTGTATTGGTTTAGGCATAAATGAAGCATACATACCGTATTTTGCAGCAACACTTCTTACAACATATTTTAGAGTTTGAACATTATCTGCTGTTCTAACTAAGCTTCCATATTTGAAATCTATTTCGCATTGGCCGGAAGAAGCTACTTCATGATGATGTGCTTCTACTTCTACATTAAAGTACTTGGTTAAAATCGTTGACGCCTCGTTTCTAACAGTATAAACTGCATCGTAAGGATCTGGAACATAGTATCCTTCTTTTACGCGTATAAATAGAGGGTTAGATAATGAGCTTCTCTCTCTAGAAATCACCGTTAATGATTGTTTTACTCCGGGATTTTCAAAGTCTAGTTCCACCTTATCAAATATGAAGAACTCTACTTCGGGTCCCCAGAGGCTAATATATCCCTGCTCCCTAGCATATTCCTCTGCTCTTTCAGCTATGTATCTTGGATCCTTTTCCAATCTCCCTTTACTGAATCCCCAATAAACATTACCTATGAATCTTGCTGTAGAATTCTTCCATGGTATTATTGCGAAAGTTTCCGGATCGGGTTTGAGGACTAAGTCGCTTTCGTCTATTGTTGAAAATCCCTTTATTGAGCTTCCATCTAACTTACCAAATCCTTTTATTGTAACTTCATTAGATAGCCTGGTCGATGGAAAGGTTATTGAATGGAGCCTACCAAGTAACGATGTAAAATGCACTTCTACCCATTCAATACCCTTCTCCTCCACTATCTCCATGATTTTCTCGAAGTCCATTGTAGACCATCTTCATCCATATACAGATCTCATAGCACATGAACATTATATATAGTTTAGCATCATAATATCTGAACAAATGTTAGCAATATATAATGGATTATTGAACGATTAATTAGAATTCTGAATTTGTGGAAAGAGTATATTTATAAAAAAGTTTAGGCTTTAAAGGCTTTTTCCAGAAGTTCAGCTACATCGTCAAGTGTAAAACCTAGCACTGTAATTTTTTCGGCGTATTCTTTAAGGATACTTTTTGCTTTATTTAAGCTGCATCCTTTAAGTTTATTCTCAAGTTCTTCGAGTGCTTCCTGCGGATATACGAAGAAATCCCCACTAATCACTATATCATGTATTTTTCCATCATCTATTTCTACATCTATTTTAACTGTCTTTCCTCCCTTAATTTTCTTAAGAACACTAGCTTTTTTCATAACAGTATCACCTCTTAAATATCCACTCTTTTGACTTGTACTTTTCAACAAGCTCCTCCGCTAGCTTCACTTCCTTTTCTGTAAGCTCTTCCCTTTCAAACTCGGCATTAAGCGCTTTTGAGAAACCTTCGATTAGTGCTTCAATAGTTTCCTCCTTAGAAACAGTTCTGCCGAGTCCTCTTGAAAGTGTAGTTACCCTTTCAAGTATAGACTTAACACCATGACTTGCTAGTTTCTCCTTAGGAGCTTTAAGGGTTGAAGCTAACGTAATTAAGTCCGTATTGTACATTAACGTGCCATGCTGTAGAAGAGCTACTTTCTTCCGCGATTGCGCACTTCCTGAAATTTTCTTACCGTTAACTACAACGTCGTTTATAGGTACAAACTGAGCCTTTAACCCAAACTTTTCTATAGCGTAGACTAGTCCCTTGCAGATTATTTCGTAACTTTTCAAAACATCCGTAGCAACATCACTTATTGATGCAACAACAGAGTATGTTACTTCACCGTTTACGTCATGGTAAACTGAGCCGCCGCCCGTTATTCTCCTAGTAAATGGTATCCTATTTTTGCTAAGAAAGTCTAAATTTACAGCATCATTGACTCTTTGAAAATAGCCTATGGTTACAGCGCTTGGATTAAACACGTATAATCTAAGGGTGTTCGGTATTTCTCCCTTATCCTTGAGTAAAAGCATTGCTTCGTCAATCGCCATATTCCAGTATACGTCACCTTCATTAATGATTAATCTCCATTTCCTCATGAAACCTTACACCTAATGTTTAACTTATTAGCTAATGATAAATTATGTTTTTCCATAAACAGTGTTGCTTACAGTAAAGTATTTATTCGTAAATGGCAATTGTCCTAAAAAGGAAACATTAACCCATTGGATAAAGGGTTCTACGGAGATGTATGTTCGAGCTTCGATAGGTACGCTGGCATCACTAGGATTATTAGATATTAAGATGCTCGAAAAACCATATACAGCTTACATACTTCAATATTCAGAAAACGGGTGCGAGGCTGAATGTCTTTTCTGCCCGCAAAGCAGAGTTAATTTCTCGAGAAAAGACCTTGTTTCAAGAGTTGTATGGCCAAGAATAGAATTAGAGAAACTGATTAAAGCAATTAAAAGGAAAAATGTTTTTGCAAGAATATGTGTTCAAAACGTTATTAAGCCCTCTTTTGAGGAGGAATTCCTAGAAATAATAAGGAATATCAGAAGGAGCGATATAAGAACACCCTTAAGCGCATCTATAACGCCTGTCAGTAAAGAGCTTCTCATTAAGTTAAAGGAGCTAGGCGTAGACTACTTAGGTGTAGGATTAGATGCAGCTTCACCAAGAGTTTTCAAGATCGTTCGAAAGCCATTTACATGGGGAAAATATATGGATTTCATAAGAGATGGTATTGAAGTTTTCGGATTAAGAAAGATAGATGTTCACTTAATATTCGGTCTAGGTGAAAGCGAAAGAGAATTCGTAGAAACAATGAAGAAAATATATGAGCTAGGTGCGGAAATAGCATTGTTTGCATACACTCCAGTTAAAGGAACGTTACTGAACATTAAAAAACAACCTCCAATACTTTCGTGGAGAAAGATGCAGATAGCTAAACATCTTATAGAAAGCGGGCAAGAAAGCAAAATGTTCTTTATAGGAGATAGAGTGTGTTTCGAGAAAAACTTCTTGCAACAACTATTAAAGAACCTAGAAAAACATGTTAAACTATTTCTAACCACAGGCTGTCCTTCATGCAATAGACCCTTCTACAATGAAAGCCCAAAAGGACCCTACTATAATTTCCCATCAATACCTTTCGCTAAAGAAAGATTAGCTATAATCAGGGAGGATTTAGAAAAAATAATTGTTGAATGTGAGAAAAATGGTGAATGTTAAAGCATTCATTCCAGGCAAAAAATTCCCAGATATAAGCATTACGGGAACTTCCTGTCCTCTTAACTGTGCTTACTGCGAAGCATACTATCTTCACGGAATGGAGCCAGCACCTACGCCAAAGAAACTTTATGATACGGTAAGGTATCTCGTAAAAAGGGGAGCTAAAGGAGTCCTAATAAGTGGGGGATTTGATCTACAAGGAAAACTACCAATAGAGCCTTTTCTTCCAACGATTAAGGATATTAAGAGAGACTTTGACATAGTAGTTAGTATACATCAAGGGCTCGTGGATAAGGACTTAGCATTAAAGTTAAGAGAAGCGGGAGTTGATATCGTAGATTACGAAATGATACTTGACCCATATGTTATAAAAAACATTAAGAACTTAAAAAGTAAAGATCCCGAAGATTACATAAAATCTTTTGAAATTCTGGAGGAGTTTGGCCCATACTTTATAGCTCCTCACATACCATTAGGATTTAACTACGGAAGAATACTTCATGAATATAAGGTTATCGACATTTTGACAGATTTTGACCCTTACATACTTGTTTTCCTAGTTTTCATACCTACAAAGGGTACAAGAATGAGCGATTCTCCAATTCCTGATCCAAAGGATGTGATTAAAATAATTTCTTATGCAAGAAGGAAATTCAAGAAAACATTGGCATTAGGATGTATGAGACCTTGGAAAATAAAATATCTAGTTGATCCTTATTTAATAGAGAAGAGTATTGTTGATAGGATAACTAATCCTCCTAAGTCCATAATTAAAAAGTATAATCTCAAAGTTATTGAAGCATGCTGCTCTGTACCTAAAGAACTACTTCATAAATTCATCTAATTCTGTATTGGTCTATAACTTCACTTAACCTTATTTTCTTAACCAACTCCTTAGCTTTCCTAATAGCTTCTTCATTGTTTTCTGCAGACACGTTAAGAACTATTTTTGTTCCCTTAATTCTCACTCTGAAGCGTCTCTCCCCGAGAAGTTCATATTCCTCTAATATTTCAAACTCTAAATTCTTCATTGTGAACACCCAAGCTCTCTATATAGTTTCTTGGCTATAAAAGGATATATTGGAGATATTGGGGCTAAAACTCTAATGTAGCTTCTCCTTGTGATGCCACAAATATTTGATAAACTACCCCCATTTTTTAAATATCCTTTAGCTAAACTTAGTGATGATGCAAAGCTCTCGTCAAATTTGAATTTAAGATGAACTATCGTAAATGCTAAATATTCAGCTAAATCCCATGAAGGGGGAATTTTCGATGAAGCCTGCTCTAAATCTATAGGTATAATGGTTCTATATTTATCAAATACGAAATTTGAAGGTCTAGTATCGCCTAACGATAACCCTAGCCTATGTACTTTCGCCAGAAAACATCCCATGAGAAAACATATCTTTTCAAGGTCTTTAGAATGTAGTTTTTTCACCAGATCATCGCCTTCAACATATTCCCTAATAATATACTTCTCATGCCAGTTTATTCCATAAATCATCGGAACCCTAAATCCTGACTTACGTAACAACATAATAGCGTTTACCTCTCGCAATAATCTTTCACCAGCCGATAATGTGAAATCTACTGTTCCAGCAGTCCATAACCCTATAGGTAGCCATTTTAGTGATTTCCAGTCTCTATATTTCTTCACAACAACGGCTACTTTTTTTCCACGAACCGTCATTTCTCCTAAGAATGTATAGTTAATAGTGCTTCCTAAAGACTTAATATAGGAAATTTTCTCAAAGCCCCTATGGAACGGTAGTATTTCATCGTTAGCGCTTATATAGAGCTCAGAATATGGTGATGGAGTTGCTATTCTCGATAAGAGCTTTCTGGCTTCAGGAATCAATATTGCTAAAGGTATAATATTTCTTATTTTCAAGGAATACTCCATGTAGGGGATTAGTACTTCCTGAACAAGCCTTTCAGCAATAAGTAAAGGCGCTATTCTCATTTTTCTTAAAAAGTCCTCGCATATCTTAAAAAATCCGGGAACACTGGTTGAACAAAGTACCTCTTGTTTTTCTAGATAATGTAGATAATTTAGAAGTTTCATTAGGAAAACGTTTCTTATTCTCTCAATGTTCGTTAAGGAACATATGTTTATAGGATCTAAATACCCTACAAGAGACCTATAAGATGATAGTAAGTCGTAAAATAGGTATAGTGGGGTAAAGCGTATTTTGGCAGCAAAATCTAAACCTACTTCACGAACAAGTCTTTTAAGGGCAACTGTGATAAAGTTTCTTAATGCCGCGTATTCGATACTTTTAGCTTTAACAATGTCCCCCACTATTTGATGTGAAAGCAGCATCCTTAAAAGAAGAAAGCCTCCAAAAATTCCATATTTAACATCGTATTTTAGAGTATTTTCGTTAACTACTATTGTAACGAAAATGTTCTTCCCAGCTCTCCTATAGGTTATTTTAGGAAAAATTGCTTTTTCACTAACTACAACTACTTCCTCAAGATATTTTGAATCCCCTATATTGCAGCTTATTCTCGCTCTGAAAATATGGCTCAGTTAAACCCCACCGTCATCAGCAGTCAGTGATCGAGGACTTCTTCATCGCCTCCTTACTTAATTACTCTACCTTAATTAGTTCTTTAAGCATTTCCTTTGCCTTTTCCCTATCTATCTCTTCAACCCTATTTTCGCTTAATGCTTTAACCAATTCCTCTTTAACATTTTTAGCTATTTCTAATGGGTCAGGACTGTATTTTAGCTTCATGAGGTATCGGAAAGCTCTACCTTCAGGTGTAACTATTATTGAAAGAGCTTCTCCCACTTCATTTCTAAACAATACTCTTATAGCTCCTATAGTTACATATGTTTCCTCTTTAGGCGCCTTAATTACGTAAACGTCCTCTAAGCCCTCCTTTACCGTACCTAAATATTCTACTTCAATTTCCATAGGTAAAGCTGGTTTTGCTACTAACTCCTCCCTTTTCTCAAGAACCTTAGGCAGAAGCTCTTTAATTTTCGTAGATGTTTCCTCTACTGGCTTGTAATGCTGTACTTCAAGAGTATCCCATTTCCACTTTATTTTTCCATTCTCGATTTCATACTCAATAGTTATACGTACAACGTCGCCCTTCTCAACACCTACCTCTCTAAACAACTCAAACAGTAAAGCGTTAAGTTCACCAGTAGCTCGAGCTACTTCCTTGTTATCAATTTTTCCTTTAAGCGTAGCGAACATAACTCTTCTAAGCTTGTTAGCGTATGCTCCTGCTATTATTAAGCCTGAGGAGACTCTTGCCAAACTTAAACCCCTCCATATCAGAATATTATTTTTCTTCCTAATCAAAATTATTCATTAAAGTTTAAAACTGTCTTTTACGGAGTTCTAGTAAAAGACTACACTGGAGTGTGCAATATGTGATGGACATATATATTCTCTCAGAAGAGGAAAAGGAGATAATTAGAATAATTGAGAAGCATGGTGAGTTAACCTTCGACGAGCTAAAAAACTATGTTAAAATCGAAAAACCTAAGTTAAGAGAAATTATTGCTGAAATGTTACGTAAGGGCTTACTAGTTAAGGTACCAAATTTTGAAAGAGGAAAATTTGTTTATAAAGTGTCGAAGTAAAGTATTTAGCCTCTACTGAG
>Ga0116200_10000219_pt1 | contig 16944 bp, 15 predicted proteins | sample Mar14436cmmetaG_FD_94478 | JGI IMG/M metagenome (GOLD analysis project Ga0116200, IMG submission 94478) | Marine hydrothermal vent microbial communities from Guaymas Basin, Gulf of California to study Microbial Dark Matter (Phase II) - Marker... ... | reverse complement strand
GATGCAACACTGCTTGACGTATACGAGCTTATGTATTTGATCTCAAAAATAAAAGTGAAAAACATCATGACGAGAAACCCCATCACTGTTTCGCCGCACCATACTGTGGATGAGGTTGCAGAAATTTTAATCGAAAACAAAATTGGAGGTACTCCGGTCATTGACTCAACAGGAAAAGTCGTAGGCATAATAACCCAGACCGACATCTTTCGAGCATTGATAAGTCTTTCGGGATTAAATAAAAGGGGAATCCAGTTTGCATTGAAAGTCCTGGATAAACCTGGATCTATTAAGGAAATAACTGATATTATCCGCGAATATGGTGGTAGAATGGTAAGCATACTGACATCGTACGACAGGGTACCGCGTGGTTATAGATTAGTCTATATAAAAATGTGCGATATTGATAGAAATAGTTTGACAGAACTAAAAGATAGGATACAAAGAAAGGCTGAGTTGATCTACATTGTGGATCACAAAAAATGCTCCAGAGAGTTATTTGAATGAATTTTAAAAATCTTCACTTCCATAAGAAAGAAGAGCTTCCTCAAACACGTAGTACAACAAGATATCTACTTACATTAGCTATTATTGGAGTACTTTTTTCTGTAGGGCATGCAACTTTGGAGACAGTTAAAGAAGGTCTTGCAATGTCCATTGAGATGAGAGATCACAATTGGCTTTATACTACTCTCCTTTTCTTATTTTGCTTTATTTCGGGGGCGTCTGCTGTCCTCGCAGGTATTGAATCCAGTATTTTATGTGTATCTTTACTTAATTTGTATTTTCCTTTCCATTTTGATTATGTAAGGAGTATAGGGATCTTAGCATCCCTAATAACATCTCTAATGGCAATTCCATCATTTTTACGAAACAGCTATTTTGACTTTAGACAAATTCTTCCTCTGAGTCTTGTTGTTTCTATTTATGGTGTTGTAGGTGCCTACGTGGGCCTTGTGTTATCATCGAACATAATACAACTCTGTCTAGGCATAGTACTTCTTATTGTTATCCTAAATGTCTTTGTAAGAACTCAGAAAAAACATATAATATATCCACAGAGTGGTGTTTTTATCGGTTATTCAAATTTGGCGAGATGTCTGTATCCACGTACGCGATTATCAATGTCGGCTTTGTGTAGTTTCTCCATTATAGCATTCGTAGGCGGTATGCTTGGCCTGGGGACAGGGTGGGCCTACTTTCCCATGCTTACCATGTTAATACAAATGCCCGTTAAAATGGCCGTGGGTTCCAGCACATTTTTACTTGGTGCAGCCAATACTGCGATAGCCTGGTTCTTTTTTAATGAAGGTTGTTTTATACCTTTTATCCTCATTCCATCTATAGTTGGAGTTGTTATAGGGTCATTTGTTGGGATACGGCTTTTACCTATTTTTAACAGCGAAAAAATTAGATATATTTTATTGATAAGTATATTATTTGTAGCATTTGAAACTCTGCTTCAGAGTTTCAGCACCTAGAAACGTGCTCTAAGGCAAGCGCGACAAAATATGTGAGGTGTATGAAGTATAAGGAGTTAGTTTGAATCAAATTCGGCTACCACAAATCACGGGGCTATCCAAAACTTCTATATCATTTTTACCATTTCTGGATAAGATTCCTGTTGGAGTTTGCATATTGTCCTTGGATTGCCGTGTTGTTCTTTTTAATCAAGCGATGGAAATATTAACCGGGTTCTCCAGGGAAAAGTTCTGTGGTGTACCTTGTTGTTATCTCTTGCGGAGTAACATCTGCGTACAAGGGTGTCCTTTACCATCCATAAAGTCTGATTCAGGCCCAACGTCATTCGAGGCAAACATAATAAACCGTGATAGAGAGAAAATCCCCGTACGAATAACGCTAGAGCCTATTGTGGATATCTCTGGGAAACACACGGGATTTTTGGAAGTGGTTGAGGATATAAGATTACTGAAAGAGGCAAATACAGAATTATCTCGAGCCTATAGTTTTGGTAAAATAATCGGGAAAAGCCCTCAGATGGAAAGACTTTACCGAATTGTTCCAATGATAGCACAGACAGACTCTCCTATTCTCATTACTGGAGAAACAGGAACTGGGAAAGATCTGTTAGCTGAGGTAATTCACCGAGAATCAAGAAGAGCCAAAGGACCTTTCATCAAAGTCAATTGCGGTGCGCTACCAGAAAATCTCCTGGAAACTGAACTTTTCGGACACAAGAAAGGAGCGTTTACAGGGGCGATTGAGAGCCGTCAGGGCCGCTTTCATCTGGCACACAATGGAACTTTATATCTTACTGAAATTGGAGATCTTCCACTACCCCTTCAAGTAAAACTCCTCACATTCTTGGATGATAAAATTATTCATCCATTAGGAGATTCAAAATCCTATCATGTAGATGTTAGGATTGTGGCTGCCACACATAGAAATTTGGAACAGATGGTAAGGGAAAAGCGTTTCAGGGAAGATCTGCTTTTTCGACTCAATGTTGTGCGTCTTGAGTTACCGCCATTACGCGAGAGAAAAGATGATGTAAGGCTGTTGCTAGATCATTTTCTTGCAAGGTTTGTAAGTCAATTCAAGAAACGGATCAGGAAATTCTCTGATGAGGCTCTGAGAGTACTTCTAAGATATCCCTATCCTGGTAATGTAAGAGAATTAAAAAACATTGTGGAGTACTCAGTAAACATATGCACTGAGGACACAATCCAAGAATGGCATCTTCCTGCATACCTGTTTAGTGCAAAAACCGATTTTATTGATGACCGATTAAATGATAAAGAGCAACTGGACTCAGTGGATTCTTTTTTGCCGGCTGGAGCACTTAAGGAAAACCTAGATTGGGAAACAATGGAAAAAAAGATGATTATTGATGCACTTGTCAAAGCTAAAGGGAAAAAAGGGAAAGCCGCTGCTTTTTTGGGCTGGGGGAGAAGTACGCTCTGGAGAAAAATGAAACAATATGGTATAAGTTCTTAACTCATGAATTGATATATAATACATTTTGAAACATAACATTACGTCGATGCCTAAGAAAATCCTTATTCCTCTATATAAAGATAGCCTAGCGCCTAGATTTGATCTTGCGACCGAAGTGCTAATAGGGTTGGTAGGAGAAAGTCACAATGTAGAAGAGAAAAGAGTCGTGGTGTTACCTGAGGCTTCTCCTGAAGAGGTGTGTAACTTGATATTTACCGAGGGTATTGATGTGGTGATATGTTGTGCAATCGAAAAGGAATATTATGACTACCTGGTGTGGAAAAAGATTCAAGTGTTTGACTCGGTAGTTGGTTCAGTCGATAGAGTCTTGAGGGCTTTCGAAAAGGGAGAATTATCGTCTGGGGATATAATTATGGATTATTGAAGGAAAACGAATGCTGGAAGAAATAAAAAATAAGCTTTACAAATTTACCTTCGGATTTTTGGATTTTCCTGAGGAACTGGCGCCGCCGACGCGCTATCGCCTCATGAGAAGAAATATGATTATCCTTGGTCTTCTTGGTACCATATTACCACTTCTATTAATGGCGCTCATCAATCAACACCAGTACAAGCAAGCCTTACGGAAAGAGGTGATTAAACCGATTCGTGCTTTGGCAAACAAAACGAAGCATTCTCTAGAACTATTTTTGGCTGAGAGAGTTTCAACAGTGAAATTTATTACCTCTGCGTATAATGCTGAAGAACTTGCTGATATGGAAATGTTGAATCATATTTTTAAAACGCTTAATAGAGAGATTGGTGGATTCATAGATATAGGATTGATTAATGCCAAAGGTGTGCAAATTAGTTACATAGGTCCTTACAGCCTTAGTGGAAAGGATTATTCAAAGCAGGAGTGGTTTCATGAGGTAAGAGTAAAAGGAGTATACGTTAGCAATGTTTTCTTGGGCTATCGGAAGTTTCCTCATATTGCAATTGCCGTAAAAAAGGAGGGCGGATGTGGAGGCAACTGCTTTTTACGGGTCACGATAAGTACTGACATATTCAAAAACATTATTGCCTCCATGGAGTTAGATCCCGAAAGTGATGCTTTCATAGTAAATAGAAAAGGAATTCTGCAAACAGACTCTAAATTTCATGGCAAGGTCTTGGAGGAATGTTCGCTTAAAATTCCCACATATGGTTTTGGAACAAATATCCAAGAATACAAAGATCCAAATGGGGATGACATATTCGTTGCGTGCAGCTATTTTAAAAATCTCGATTACATACTTGTTATAGTGCAGCCGAAATCGGGACTTCTTCGGGCATGGTATACACTCAAAAGCGAGATCTTCTTCATTTTTGTTATCAGCGTACTTGCAATTTCAGTAGGTACTTTCAAATTTACGGATATACTGGTGAAACGCATACAGGAATCTGATGAGAAGAGAGAAATTGCTTTTAGGGAAATGCAGCATACCCAAAAACTTTCTTCCATTGGAAGGCTGGCGGCAGGAGTAGCTCACGAAATAAACAACCCTCTGGCAATAATTAGTGAAAAAGCAGGATTGATGAAGGACTTGATTGAAAACGCTCCAGACTTTCCAAACAAAGAGAAGTTTACTGCCCTTATTTCGTCGATACTTCAATCTGTTGACCGGTGTAGTAAAATCACTCATAGGTTGTTAGGTTTTGCAAGACGTTTGGACATTGAAATTGAACCTTTGGACGTCAACGAGGTAATAAAGGAAACTCTCAGCTTTCTAGAGAAAGAAGCTCTTTATCGCAACATTAGATTAGAGTTACACCTTGCGAAAGATCTTCCGAGAATTGCTTCAGATAGAGGTCAACTACAACAAGTTTTTCTGAACATACTTAACAACGCGCTCTCTGCTGTTGAAGATGGAGGGGAAATAACAATTACGACCTGGGATGAAGACCTTGATACAATTGGTGTATCAATACAGGATAATGGTGTTGGTATGTCAGAGGAAACTCTGCGCCATATTTTTGAACCCTTTTTTACCACAAAGAAAGGTTATGGAACGGGATTAGGCTTGCCAATTACATATGGGATAATAAAAAAACTTGGGGGTGATATTAAAGTTCGCAGTAAGATAGGAAAGGGTTCAACCTTCACCATTTACATACCCAAAAAACCTAGAAAGGAATAGTAGTAAAATGGAAGATTTTAAAGTGCTTCTGGTTGACGACGAAGTAGAATTTGTCACTACTTTGGCGGAAAGGCTCCAGCTTAGAGGAATTAATTCGATTGTAGCCACTGACGGGGAAGAGGCCCTAAGAAAACTCTACTCCGAGAAACCTGAAATAGTAGTGCTCGACTTGCTCATGCCTGGAATTGGCGGACTTGAAATATTACGCCGTATTAAACAGGAGCGCCCGGAGACTCAGGTTATCTTGCTTACAGGGAAAGGCTCTGTTGGAGAAGGCATAGAAAGCATGCAAATGGGTGCCTTTGACTATATAATGAAGCCTATAAATATAGATGATTTAATAGATAAGATGAAAGCAGCTGCCAAGGCATCATGCTCAACAGAAAAGAGGAATAAATGAAAGATTTAGCTCATGAGAAAATAGCTTTTATTGCAAAGATTACCGCTGGGGCAACACACGAGTTAAATAATGTTTTTGCTACCATTCGGGAAGCTGCCGGATTAATTAGTGACCTACTGTTAATAACATACAAAAATTATCCAGGAAATATGGCGGGCTTGGATTTAGCAACAGGGTTGAAGCGGAAACGACTCAGTTTTCTTTCTAAGGTTTTTGGACGACAAAAAGCCCCCCTAGCACCTGACAAAAGCAATAGAGAAAAGCAAGGTGAACAAGTGTCACAAAATTTAAATAAATTAACTATGTCTCTTTCAACCGTTCAAAAACAGGTAAACAGAGGTGTGAATCTGACAAAGGTGCTTAATCGTTTCGCACACTATTCTGACGAGCCGGTGATGAGGGTGGAGCTGGGTGAATTAATTAGTACTCTCACTGTTTTGCTAGAACGTTTCGCTCGAGTTAGAGCAGTAGATATGCTGTTTAGTATGCCAAATGAAAAAATATACCTGACCACTGATGCAGTAATGCTTCAGTTAGTGTTATTCAGGTATCTGGAAGCCTATTGGACCCATATGCCTTTTGGGGGACAAATATATCTATCAGTAACTGCGAATAATGATGAAAGTAAGATCTATCTGTACTCTGAAAGCGATGTTAAACCGGTAGAACAATGGTTGAAAGCTATTGAATCTGTTGAAGATTTAGTTACAAAAGATCTAAAAGGGAGAATTGTGAAAAATACCTCAAGAGCTGAGATTTGCCTTGCTTTACCTAGCGAAGCCATATCGTGATGTTTCATAATGTGTTATTTTGTATCCCCGCATGTTTCATAATGTTGCATATTTTTCAACACTGAATCCCTCCCTTGGTAGCACCCCGTAATCACTGACTTTTTATCCTTGGCATATAATTTGCCTTTAAAAGAATTAAAATTTGAGGAACTAGAAGGGGTACTTAACTTAAAAATAGTTGAATCTAATATGATGATTGTGGGTTCAAGCAGGATAAGAGTGTTGATTGTAGAAATGAATAAAAAATTCCGAAAAGACCTGGCAAAGAGATTAAATCAGTTCGGATATAAAACTTTCGAGGCCGAAAACAGTACCGATACAGAAAGAATCATCAAACAGAAAAAAATCGATGTTGTTGTCCTCGGCATCAATCGGTTCGGCCGCGGCGGCTTATCAATATTAGAGATGATAGGAGAAAAATCGCCTTCGGCGAAGGTAATACTTCTAAACGATTCTGAAAATATTTTTCTTTCGATTGCTGGGATGAAATTAGGTGCGTTTGACGATTTGTTATTGCCAGTGGACTTAGAAGCTCTTCGGAAGCGCATTTAGGATGCATATCAAAAGAAAAAGAAAGAACAGAAAGCTAAATTATCATTAAGCCGTCGTTGCCAAGATTTGATGGTTGCGGCGACTTTTGCGGAAGCAGGCGATGATAAGACAGCATTAGAAATACTTAGAAACAAAAAAAGGCGAAATAACAGATGAATCTAAAACGGAAGGAGAAAGGAATGGAAAAGTTTAAAATTTTATTAGTGGACGATGAGGAGGAGTTTGTTCGAACCTTAGCCGAGAGGATACAAATGCGAGATCTATCCTCGGATGTAGCTCTCAATGGTGAGGAAGCATTACAAAAAGTCCAAGAGGATTTACCTGATGTAATTGTCCTTGATCTCAAAATGCCGGGAATGCATGGAATGGAAGTTCTACGTAGAATAAAAGAAGCTTACCCAGAGGTTCAAGTTGTTATCCTTACCGGGCATGGCACGGAAAAACACGAGCAAATGGCCAAAGAGTTAGGAGCATTTGAGTATCTAGAAAAACCTGTAGACCTTGATAGGCTTGTAAGTACACTTAAGCTAGCGTATCGCAAGAAAATAGAGGACACAATGGTTGCAGCGACCTTTGCTGAGGCCGGTGATCACAAAACAGCTAAAGAAATTATGAAAAGTTATAAGAAAAAATAAATAAAACTAATCCCGAGAGCCATAGAAAAGGGGTGTAAACATGAAAACACGGGTATTACTAGTCGACGATGAGAAGGACTTTGTAGAACAGCTTGCTGAGCGTTTGAGGATCAGGGATTATTACGTCGTGACCTCTACAAACCCGCAGGATGCAGTACAAAAAGTAAAGGAATACAACTTTGATGTGGTGATTTTGGATGTTGTAATGCCGAAGATGGATGGCATTGAAGCACTACGGTTAATAAAGCAGTTAAAGCCACTTACTGAAGTCATAATGCTAACCGGCAGGGCTACCGTAGAAACCGCTATTGAAGGTATGAAACTTGGCGCATACGATTACCTTATGAAAACGTGTGGAACAGAAGAACTAGTTTCAAAGATTGACAAAGCAAAAGAAAGGAAAGCCGATCAAGAAGAACGCATTCGAGCTGCAAAGGTTAAGGAAATCATATCATCACCGAGATCTACACTGAAAGATGAGTAGGACTTATATCGTATTTCGTATTCCAGTGTTTAGAATCTTTCGCACGTACATGTTGATAATTGAGAATCAAGCTGCAGTAACACTAGCTATACAGAGGGAGGGCAACGTAAATGGAACATCTTTCTAAGCATGGAGGTTCAAAAGGAGGAATTCTTTCAAATAACCTGTTTTGGATCTGTGTTGGAATCAGCATTTTTATTGTAATAGGATTCATAATACCAGTGCCTAGCAATGTGACAACCATAGTAGAAAAGTATGGCTTCGCAAAAAAAATGATCGACTGGGGAATAGTGAATAATACAACCGAGGCAGCAAAGAAAACAATGATAGTCTTAGGAATCGTTCCAATGGCGGTTATTTTTTTCGCAACAGAAGCCATTCCTATTGGTTTAACAGGGCTTTTGATGCCAGTTCTTGCTTACTTTTTCCACTTACTACCCAAGAAAGTTATAGGAAAAACCTTTGCTGGAGATGCACCGATGTTTCTATTAGGTGTATTGGCAATGGGGGTAGCCGTAGTAGATGTTGGTCTCCATAAACGTCTCGCTTCTTGGCTTCTAGGATGGACTAAAGGTTTTTGGGTACCAATCTTTATACTTTGTTTGAGTATGTCTGTAATTGGGTCATTCATTTCGGCTCATGCTATGTGTGCCTTTATGACACCAGTTATGATGGCTGTCTATTTTGGGTCTGTAACAGCGAATAGTACAGAAGGTAAAATTAATCATGATCCAGCATTGGCCAAGCTACTTCTTTTTTCGCTGTGTTACGCATTAAATGTCGGAGGAGTTGGCTCTCCTGCTGCTGGTGGTAGAAATGTTATCATGATGGGGTTTTGGAGTGATTATAATGTACCTATGGATTTTTTTACCTGGATGAAATATGGGTTCCCACTAGCACCAATACTGGGACTTACTGTTGCCATTTACATGAGTATAATTTTTGGGAAAAGGGTCAAGATTAGAGACCTTACACCAGGACTTGCCGCAATTAGAGAAGAAACCAAAAAGATGGGGAAGATGAGCTATGCTGAATTTGTGACGTTTGGTATGCTGCTATTAATACTTTTCCTATGGATCCTTGGGAGTGAAACCCTTGGTTTAGGTGGGCCTGCTCTGCTGGCGCTTATTATACCGGTAATTTTCAGAACAACAGATTGGAATAAAATTCTTTCAGGAATATCATGGGATGCATGGTTTATGTATTGCGGAGCGCTGACAATGGGAGCCCTTCTAAAAGAGAGCGGGGCCGCCTTATGGTTAGCACACAGTGCCTTGAAGCTTCTATCCAATGTTAATATGAATCAAGGACTCGGTCTCTGGATTGGTCTATCAGGGTTTTCGGGGTTAATGACTAATTTTATGTCAGATGCCGGGACGACGGCACTTCTGGGCCCAATTGTAATTCCTATGGGCATTATGACCGGCGTTCCTGGAGAACCGTGGGCTACTGGACTAGCGGTTGCCTTCGCTACATCGTTTGCACATTTTCTAATTGTTGGAACTCCAAACAATGCAATCGTATATGCTCTAGGGACATATCCGGACACTGGGAAGAAGGTAATTCACCCCATGGACTTCCTGAAATATGGTTTCTTTCTTTGGATGCTGTCACTTGTAATTACTTGGGTGGTCGGTTTTCTTGGTATCTTTCATTTTGTTGGTTTCCCTGAAGAAGTCCTTGAAACCGCAAAAAGTGTTTTAGATGCTAGTATGCGATGATGCACCACTGAGAAAGAATTAGCAGGGTAATTCTCTTAGGGGACGTATTGACACTCAAGAGGAAGGAGGAAGGCGTTATGATTTCACCGCAAGTACTGATAGTCGATGACGAAATACCGTTTGTAGATACAATGACTAAGCGACTGGCGAAAAGAGGATTTAAGGTATTGAAAGCATTTAGCGGAGAGGAAGCTATTAGGATTCTTGATGAAAATCGTAACACTGATGTGGTTATTCTTGATGTTAAAATGCCTGGAATGAATGGAATAGAAACATTGAAAGAAATAAAAAGCAGAAATCCCTTGGTAGAAGTAATTATGCTTACTGGGCATGCTACAATAGACGATGCAATTGAGGGAATGAGGCAGGGTGCATATGATTATCTTAGAAAGCCGTGCGAGATAGATGAACTAACCACAAAACTGAGAAAGGCCGTGGGGAAAAAACGCGAACATGAAGAGAGAATCAAGGAAGCAAAGGTGAGAGAAGCTCTGGCTCGACATGGGTTGGAGTAAGAAAATAATCAGCTTGTAACCTGATGAAAAACGATGAGAGAAAATTCTAAAGTACCTCGATTCTGGAATTCAATACCGCTCAGGATCCGAATATATCTTCTTCTATCTGCCTTGATTTTTATAACTATGGTGGGAGGGCTTCTGTTGATGTGGTATACACACCGAACGGAAGCCCTTTTGTTTCAACTTATGGGGAAAAACATCAAATCATTTCAATTGGCGGTTAAATTAGAAACAGCTCTTGCAAACCAGAAGGGATATGTTTCTTATTACTACATAGACGGAAATTCTCAATGGTTACAGCAGCTCGCAGAGTTCCGCAAGAAGTTCGAAGAGTATTTGTGGGAAGTTAAATCTCTCCCAAATACGGTTAAAGAAAAGCAAATTTTGGAGAATCTGGAACTGGAGTATTCTTCTTACGTTAAAGCAAAAGATAAAGTCCTTGATTATTATAAAAAAGGTGAAAAGAAAATTGGGGCCGAACTTCATCGATCTGTTCGCAAGCAGTTTTTCAATATACTAGATTTGTGTGAAGAATATAAAAAAATACAAACAAAAGCTATTCAGGATACAATGTACGAAGTACATAAACAATCTGCAAAACTGCGAATGATGAGTGTGCTAGCGATCTTGATTGTGCTATTCCTGGGTTCGACCCTCTCTTTGATAGTTGTTAAATACATCCTTGGGTCAATTCGGCGTTTGATAGGAGAAGTAAATTATGAATCAGCTGGAGATGCTTCGCGTGATGAGATTAAAGCACTAGGCCGCCATGTTCGAGCTATGGCAGTAGATATTGATCGCACACATTCAGAACTAGAAAAAAGTCGTGAAGTACTTTTGCAATCCGAAAAGCTGGCACTTGTTGGCAAACTCGCGGCAGGAATGGCTCACAGTATTAGAAATCCCTTAACATCTGTGAAGATGCGTTTATTCTCACTGCAACGATCACTTGATTTTACTACCGAAGAACAGATTGAAGATTTTGAAGTTATTTCTGAAGAAATTCGTCATATAGACAGTATAGTACAGAATTTTCTTGAGTTTTCGCGCCCTCCCAAACCCCGGTTCACCAGAATTAGCCCTTCTGCCATTGTAGATTTAGTGATAACTCTCCTAAAATATCGCTTTTTATCATACAACATAAAAATAGAGCTGCAACGTAAGAAGACATTACCTGAAATCATTGCTGACCCAGAACAGATCAAGGAAGTGCTCGTAAATATTGTGATCAACGCCTGTGAGGCTATGAAGGATGGAGGGCTCATAAAAATAATTGAAGATGAAAAATACCATAAGGGATTGGGGCACTTTGTCCTGATAAAAATAGTAGATACTGGCCCGGGTATCCCCGAGTCTATTCGGGAGAAGATATTTGAGCCATTTTTCAGTGTTAAAGCGGAAGGTGCAGGTTTAGGGCTTAGCATTTCCAGAAGAATCATAAATGAACATGGTGGAACTTTGACATTAGAATCGAATGGCAATAATGGGGCAACATTTGTCGTGTGTCTCCCTATTCCTGAAAATTCCAGTAGTAATATTCAAGAGACCAATGAGTGAGAAAGCTGGTAAAATTTTATTAATTGACGATGATCCCCAATTAAGACAGAGTTTTGCCAAGATTTTAAAAGAAGAAGGCTATGCCTTGACGGCGGTATATACAGGAGAAATGGGGCTAGCTGAAATAAGAAAAAACTTGCCCGACGTTGTCATCCTAGACCTACGTTTACCTGGTATAGATGGATTTGAAACATATAAGGCTATTCGGGAGATTGACCCCAAACTTCCTGTCATTATTATGACCGCATATGGAACTACGGATACAGCTATTGAAGCTACTAAATTAGGGGCTTTTGACTATGTTTTAAAACCTTTTGAAATCCCGCAAATGCTTTCATTAATACGCCAAGCAATAGACGCTAGCCGCTTCATGCACTCTCCAGTAAAAATGGAAAAACTCGACGAGGAAGAAATCGGATCAGAGGTAATCATTGGAAAAAGCCAGGCCATGCAAGAAGTTTTTAAAGCGATTGGCCGGGTGGCTACTAGAGACGCTACGGTGCTAGTGAGAGGTGAATCAGGAACTGGTAAGGAGTTAGTAGCCCGAGCTATATATCAGTATAGTGCTCGGAAAGATAAACCATTTCTTGTAATAAATTGCGTCGCAATCCCAGAAACTCTCCTTGAAAGTGAGCTTTTCGGCTACGAAAAAGGGGCTTTTACAGGTGCATATACACGAAAGGTAGGCAAAATAGAGCAAGCGAATGGTGGTACTGTTCTGTTAGATGAAATAGGAGATATGCCTCTGAGTATACAGGCCAAAATCTTACGCCTTATTCAGGAGAAAAGTATTGAACGTCTTGGCGGACGTAGCACCATACCTGTCGACGTGAGGATCATTGCTGCGACCAATCGTAATCTTGAAGATGCTCTAAAGAAAGGGCATTTTAGAGAAGATCTATACTACCGGCTTAAGGTCGTAACGATTTGGTTACCTCCGTTACGGGAGCGCCGGGAAGATATTCCAGAACTTGCCAAATATTTCCTTTCTAGATATTCAAGGGAAATGAAAATAGAAAATCCTGGCTTAAGTGAGACAGCAATAAAGGTATTGCTTGATTACTCGTGGCCAGGAAATGTTAGAGAATTAAGCAATGTTATCCGGAGGGCTCTTATTTTCAGTCGTGGGTGTCCATTAATGCCCGAGGATATCTATCAGTCTATGAATCCTGTGGAAGATAATTCTATGAGGAATGAGTCCAAAAGTGATTTTACTGAAGTACGTAAATGGGTTCGAGAAAGTCTTAGATTGAGCCGTAATAAAAACATGTTGAACTATCTTCTCGATGAAATAACCAAAGTCGCAATAATAGAAGCTCTGTCTATTACAAAAGGAAATCGTAGTCGCGCAGCAGAGCTTCTTGGTACTTCCAGGCCCACCCTTCAAGCCAAGATCGAAAAATATGGGATTGTCCTTGAACCAACAATCTCTTGAGAATGAAAGGAGCTATAAAATCCCGTGATAGAAATAGATATTCCAGGTTATGAGAAGCTCCACCTTGAACATGTTGTTTTAGATTATAATGGCACAATGGCTGTAGATGGCAAACTAATTCCGGGTGTTAAGGAGCGCTTACTGGATTTGGCAAAAAAGCTAAAAGTCCATGTTTTAACTGCAGATACTTTTGGAAGGGTCGTAAAGGAGCTTTCTGATGTTCCTTGTAAAGTGTACATTCTGAGAAGTGGTTATGAGGATATCGGTAAGATGAATTATGTTAAAGAGTTAAGCACTTGTAATTGCGTTGTCATCGGCAATGGCCGTAATGACGCTATGATGCTTAAGAGTGCTGCACTTGGTATAGCGGTTATCCAGGAAGAGGGTGCCTCTATTCAAGCGATCACAGCTGCTGATATTGTAACCACAAGCATTTTGTTTGCTTTGGATCTGCTCGCCAATCCCCTTCGTATTAAAGCAACGTTAAGATTGTAACCAACAGGGCAATAAACTCAGATTTGTGGCAAAAAGTAGTTTGGGATACTTGTAATCGCAGATGAAAAAGTGTAGTGCCATGACTTTAGACAGAAGTTCACGAAGTAGCTGGTCAAAAGAGCCCCAGGTACTTGTAAATTGAGACTGTTTCATTTTTTGCATAAAAGCCGGGTCAAAGATTTAGATTTAATCTGCCTTTTTCCGCATGAAATCAAGTATTCTATATCTTTTCGCTTGGCATGTAGAGCCTATTATACATAATTTAGTCATGCCACATTTACTCAAAAAACATTCAAAGGTAGAACCTATTGGTATCTGCGTGAAGTCCATCGCGTGCAGGGAAAAGTCAAAGTTAAATGGCAGAAATACCTCGGCACTCCTGAAACTATCCTCGCTAGACTTGAAGAGGCAAAAGCGCTTGGAAGGGGAGTAAAATTAGAGACCGAGTCTTTCGGAGCCATTTTCTTCGCACATGTGCTTGAAAAAGAACTCGATACCATCGAAATTGTTGACAGTGTCATTCCTCGAGGAGTGAACGAAACCGGGCCAAGTGTTGGAGAATACTTTTTCTATGCATGGGCTAATCGGATGATAGATCCCAGGAGCAAAAGATCTTTGAAAGATTGGTATCGAAAAACCGCCATAATATCCCTTCAAATATTGATGTTCTCTTGCACATACTTTTCTGCCCAACTTGTTATATCCCTTCCCCCAATTTTGGGCTTTGCTTGAGTTAAGAGTAGTAAAAGCCAGTCTCTGCTCTTTGCAACAATATCTCTCCATAAGTTAGATTCCTTGGAAAAGTAAGTCTCAAGTACTTGAAGCAGAATAATCGTTGAAAGAAGAAGATGTTTGTCAACTTCGATCTCAACTTCGATGTCAGACACTATCCCTTTAAGCTGCTCATAATTGATACAGAGCAATCTTGCGACTCTTTCATTTAGCTCCATGCCACCCTTGGCCTTCTGAAGCGAAAGAATCTCAAGAACCATATCTGTTTTATCATGGTCTCGAACCACAAACTCACAAGTACGCTCATATGAAACGATATCTTCCATGAGCATGGCCGGGGCGGTTGCTACACTATATTTAACAGGAGATTCTCTGATTCCAAACATGCTTCCTATACCATGCCATCCTATAGCTAGTGGTACTGGAATTTTTCTTAGAACAAGCTCCCCTGTTGTCTTTTCTGTTTCTTCTCTCTCTTCTATCGCAACAAAACTGGTGCTTTGAGAAAGAATACCATATGTTTTTGACAAATTGACAATAGCTTCTTTCCGTTGAGCTCTTCTTCTAACTCTTTGCCTCGATCCTCTTTCTTCGAGTTCACCCTTTGTTTCCTCAAGATCCCTAATCCTTTCTCTAGCCCATAGGAGAGGAATTGGAACATTTTCGTCCATAGATTCTATAAGATTTACCTCCCATTGACGTTCTACACCGTTAATATTACCTTTTACGACAATTTTTTCTGTCATTAAATCACTACCCTTGCATCTCCCAAAGATTGTAATGACGTTTCCAAGAAAAATCGCGGGATCTGTAGGTGCTTGTTCTATATGTCCATTACCCCAGTGAATCGAAACATCAGTTACACGCTCCTGAGCAATTTTACTGAAAAGCCGCAACACCTTTGGTTCTATTCTTTCCCCAGGATAGATAAACTCAGAAGCACCTCTGCCTGCTCTAGCAAGCCCCTTGATAAAATATTCGTTACAAGCAGCCCCAATCCCTATTGTGAACAACCTCGTAGATTTTCTATTTTCTCTAACAAGTTCAAAAATTTCTTCCTCATTTCCTACTTCACCATCCGTTATTAGCACAATACTCCTCTCAAGATGGTCTTCACAGTGACGAGAGGTATAGATATCCTTTAATGGGCTCATGATCTCTGTCCCACCGAGGTCTGCATCCGCATCTCTCAGGTAATTCAGCCCTTTTTTTAGGCTAGTCTCTGAATACTCTTCCGGCTCATTAAACAGGCATTCGAAGTCGGACCCGAAGCGATAGATGGAAAAACTAGTTTTCGGATCAAGGCCCCTCAGACATATTTCTAGTGCTTTCTTCGCCTCTCTGATCGAATCGCCCATCATTGAACCGGAACAATCCAGTACAAAGATTACTTCTTTGTGTGCCTTTTGCACTTGGCTTTTTGAGTCAGTTGCTTTGGAAGCATCAGTTTCAGGTAAGAGATCCAATTGAATGAAGTTTTCATTCCCACTTTGATATTTATAAGCCCTGCTTACAAAAGATGCCTTATATTCCATACTTAAGACAAAGTCCCTGTCCATCTTAACGGATTCTGCAGAAAGAGCGACTCCTATTCGGTCTCCCTTGATGTGCTCAACTCTTATGGGATGGCTAGGCGAATCAATCGATTTTAATAGACTCCCACTGTGAATATTCAATGAAAGCGAAAGCCCATAGGGAACAGTGGTCGAATAATGAGGATGAATTTTTTCATTCTCAGGAATACCATCACTCTCGTCCATACCCTCAGGGATATAACGTGGGGAAATAGTCGTGGGGAGAAAAAAGCGAACTTGACGCCCCTCCGTATCCAAAAGAATCACGTATTCAATTTCAACGGTAACTTCCATGCCGGGGTTTAGATTACCTACCGAGAGTGTGAAAATATTAGGCCTTTCTTCATCTAGAAGGTAGGCCCCGTCACCCCGTAAAAGAGCATCATCGTACATTTCAAATGCTCTGTCACGTTCTTCTACTTGACTTCTGATCCTTGTCCCATCCACAAGAGCCCCAAAGCCGCACACCGTAGACCCTTCAGGTAATGGAAATTTGTACACCGCTTCCACAGCCGCCTTTTCCTGATTTATAAATCTTTGGTTTATCTTAACCTTTGCACTACGACCCAAGATATCCCCCACAACCCTTACGCCTACTAAGGGAATAGGAGTAGACTCCGAAGATAACAGACCAAATGTTTCATTCATTTTCCCCACCTCCTGGCTCAAGAATTGATTTTAAAACTCGCACTGCCTCGGCAATTTTTCTGCCCATTTCTTCTTCCAACCTCCTGTTAATATGGATTTCAACCCCCTCTGTTATGGGATATCTGATCCAAAGCTCCCTTGGGCTTACTGGCAGAGGCTTTTCACCCTTTTTCAGAAGTTCTTGGATTGCGGCTAACTTTAGCCCTTTGTCCTGGAGTGCCCTGATCTTCCTTAATTGTTTCAAGTGACTGTCAAAATAAAACCCACCTCGCCCCCTCCCCGCAGGTGGATCTAGAAGACCCTCCTGGATATAGTACCTTATAG
>Ga0116200_10000218_pt1 | contig 16969 bp, 15 predicted proteins | sample Mar14436cmmetaG_FD_94478 | JGI IMG/M metagenome (GOLD analysis project Ga0116200, IMG submission 94478) | Marine hydrothermal vent microbial communities from Guaymas Basin, Gulf of California to study Microbial Dark Matter (Phase II) - Marker... ... | reverse complement strand
GCTCAACATCCCTTGAACTCCCGTTGATAGACTCTGCAATCGCGTGCTCTCTGCCCCCAGATCCTACCAGTAAAACCCGCATGGAAGCTAATCGGATGGCTCAAACATATCTTTTTCGGTTGGCATATTACCGGTAATGGGGAAAGATATACGTACTGTAACCCCCATCTTACCATGATGCGAGATGAGATAAGAGCCTTCATCGCGGTGGATATCCCGGAAACTACCAGATCCAAGATCAGCGCTTTACAGAGGGAGATGTACATCGAAGGCGTGAAGCTGGTAGATCCATCTCTGATCCATGTCACGCTGAAGTTTCTCGGTGATACACCGGTTAAAAAGATTGAGGATGTGATCAGGGTACTCGAGACGATCGATGTATCATCGTTTAAGGTGAATGTGAGAGGTATGGGGGCATTCCCGGATCTCACAAACCCGCGGGTCGTATGGATCGGACTTGAGCCGGCATCAGAGTTTATGAGGATACATGAAAAGCTTGAGAATACGTTATCCAGCCTTGGGTTTTCCAGAGAGCGCAGGAGCTTTACCCCACACCTTACGATTGCACGTGTCAAACGGGCTGGAAAGAATGAACGATCTTTGATCGCAGAATTTGTGCGAAAGAACGCAGAAATTGACCTTGACAGGATCCTTGTCAGTGAGATAAAGCTCAAAAAAAGCATTCTCAGGCCTGAAGGTCCGATCTATACCGATATATTTGTTAAAAAACTCAGATAACAGGCTGTGACCATGCATCAATCATCTCATCAAGCCCGAGATCGATGAGCCTGCGTCTACCATGCTTTATAACAAGCCCTGACCCTCCAACCTCGCCGATCACCTTTGCCCCGGTCCGGGCCACAAACCCATCCAGGTCATCACGTCTTATCTCAACAACCCACCTTGAGTTGGACTCAGAGAATAAAAAGTAATCCGGGCGAATTGACCCTGTATCTGTGATATCAACCGTTGCACCGATCCCACCACCGATCATCATCTCGGAGATTGCAACCCCCAGCCCCCCCTCGGATAGATCATGGCATGAGACAATCACCCCGGATCTTATGCCCGAGAGGACCTGTCTCATCAGGGACCTGAGGCGATGAGGGTCAGTTCTTGGAACGATCCCACGATCGACCCCGAGGATTCTGAGATATTCAGATCCCCCGAGCTCCAGGTTCGTTTCTCCGATAAGACAAAGAACATTGCCCTCCTCTTTCAGATCTGAGCTTACAACGTGTCTCACGTCATCAACGATCCCCACACCGAGGACCACAGGCGTTGGGGGTATCGAGCCTGCTGGTGTCTCGTTATAGAAGCTCACATTACCTGATACAAATGGGATACCGAGCGCTTTTGCCATGAATCCCAACCCCCTGCACGACTCCCTGAACGCCCCCATCCTGTCCGGCTTCTCAGGGTTGCCGAAGTTCAGACAATCTGCAAAGGAGTGTATCTCCCCTCCAACTGCTGTGATATTCCTGCAAACCTCGTCGATCGCAGATGCAGCACCCCAGAATGGATCTCGCTGTGTGAAGGAGGGGTTTGTATCTGCTGCAATCGCAAGACCCCTGAGGGACTCCTCAAGTGGCTTTATAACGCTTGCATCCTGGTGGGTTTCATAACCGATCCTCCCCTCGATCGGTTTAAGGATCGTTGCCCCCCTTACCTCATGGTCGTACAGGTGGATTATCGAGGAACGGCTCCGGATATTCGGTGATGAGAGAAGATCCAGAAGGATTGCCCCGTAGTTCTCAGGCTCATCAATAAGCGGGTCTCTCATCTCACCATGCGTGTCTCTCTTTTCTATCACACACTCCCGATTATAAACTGGAGGACTCCTCAGAAAATCGAGATCCAGGTCGAGGATTATCTCTCCCCTGTACCATACGATGACCTGTCTCTGGGGTATCACCCCTCCCACAAGCCTCGCCTCAATATCCCACTTATCAAATATCGCGATCACCTTCTCGACGTTTGCAGGTGGGACCGCGAGCATGAACCGCTCCTGAGACTCTGAGACCCATATCTCCCATGGTGAGAGGCCTTCCTCCTTCAGTAAGACATTATCAAGGACAACCTGGGCCCCAAATCCCCCGGCAGATGCCATCTCTGCCACAACACATGACAGGCCACCCCCACCCAGGTCCTTCATCCCGCTGAGAAGCCCGAGCTCATTCGCCTCAAGACACGCATGTATCAGGGGTTCTTTTGTGATCGGATCTCCAAGCTGGACAGAACCTATCGACTCCTCCCCGGATCTTGCATCAAGCTCACATGATGCAAACGTCACTCCGTGGATCCCATCCCTCCCGGTCCTCCCCCCAACAAGTATCAGTGCATCTCCAGGTTCCTTCACAGCGCTTCTTATGATGTGCTCACGACGCGCGATCCCCACACACCCAACGTTCACAAGACAGTTCCCGATGTAGCCCTTATCAAAGTAAACCATACCGCTCACGGTCGGTATCCCGACCCGGTTCCCGTAATCACTTATGCCGGCAACCACCCGTGAGATGAGATACCTGGGATGCTTGACCCCGGGGGGTAGCTCATCATACCCCAGATCCGGTGTACCAAAGAAGAGCGGATCGATCAGGGCGACGGGCTGTGCTCCCATACAGACAACATCACGCAGTATGCCCCCGATCCCGGTTGCAGCCCCACCGTACGGTTCTATCGCGGATGGATGGTTGTGTGACTCCAACGCGACAACATACGCGTGTTCTTCGTCGAACTCAACAACACCTGCATCCTCTGAGATGATGTTAATATTCTGTGGAGCGTCTATCCCAAAGATGAACTCCTCAAGTATCTTTTTTGAGCTTTTGTAGCAGCAGTGCTCAGACCAGCTTTGAGCGATTGCCTGAAGCTCTATATCTGTGGGGTTTCTACCCCTGGAATTAAAGTAAGACTGGATCCTTCTCATCTCATCGAGGTTCAGGGCAAGCCCGAGCTCATAACTTATCTCAAGAAGCTCATCATCAGATGCATCATCGAGTACAATCTCATAGAGCTCAAATGGTACAGGTCGCTTTATGTATCTGGGCATCAGGAAACCTTAAATCTTCATCTTTTTAAAGATGGCGGATAAATCTTGCCACAAAAAGGAGAATGAGAGATGCACCGATAGCTTCAAACCCACAAGGTGCTGGTGTTGAACCACCGCTTTTGCTTCCCCACCCTGATGATACGGGGCTGTTACCTGCCTCCTTCCTGATGATGGTCCCTTCAAGGTCACCGATTCGTACGGTTATGTTCCCCGGGGTCTCACCGAGCACGTTATCGTCCAGGGTGAAGGTCACCTCATCACTCTCATTATGGTCTAACCTGATGGTGTTGGTGGACGCGACCTCGGCACCACCCACCATCAGGTAGACCGGCTCTGCCTTCCAGTTACCTTTTCCCCCCAGATTGGTAACGTTCACCCTCACGGTGACAGTTTCCCCCACCGCTGATGGGTTGGGTTCTATGGTGAGATCGGTGTAATGGTAGTCTGTTGGTGGATAGAGGGTGGCACCTTTCTCGCCATAGACCGTGATGTAAGGTGTCCTTCCAATTACCCTGCCTCCTGCGTTGTTATCCCTGGCGGTAATCCTGAACCTGTACTTTCCCTGAAGATCCTCATCGGATGAGATGGTAAATGAAATAACCGCATACGTGCGCTTCGTTGCCGATTTATCATGGTTTGTCAGGGTGCTTGATGATGCACTTGCGGTAAATTCCTGCCCTGGAGGATAAGGTGGCTTTGTACCTTCAAGCTCGAAGGTTATAGATGGTTTATACTCATCCGTGCTGAGATCCCTCGATGTTTTCCCGGTGGCCTCCACATAGACCTTCACGGTTGACCCGAGCGGGAAGTGATCGTTGTAATGTGCCGAATAGTTCTTGTAGCCGTAAACATCGGTACAGACAACCGCAACAACCCCACCTGTCCCGACGATCCTCTCTGATCCACCAGCAGGAGCTGATATGAGTATCGAAAGGACCGTTGCGATCAGAGCGAGCGAGACTGCCTTCGAGTTCATGATCCCACCCTCATTATAAAATTGCAAATATATATAATATATCTTTCCCTTATTGAAAATGAAATATCTAACTGAAGAATATTATATTTATATCATGTTAAAATAAGTGGGCCACCCTCACCCCGGTGGTAATACCTATAACTGATGATGATAAGATAATGATGCGGGCTAGTCCGGGGTGGTCGGCGTGCCCTGTAACTCGAAATCGTCGATATGCGAGGGACGAAGCTTCAGGAAGACGCTATCTCTACCACTTCAGCCTGGAGGTCCTACGATGATACCCCGTCCCGTAGGGTCGGCGGTAAGATGGTGGCTAACCGGAGGGTTTGTCACCGCTTTTTACCAGGGGGACCGGTCGAGGCCCGGAAGGGAGCAGGCTTACCCTGGACGTTCGGCGCTTACGGGGTTGCGGGGTTGAGGCGGTCTCCAGTAAACTGGGTGGTGGAGCGGCGGCGACCTGAAGCGTGCCCGCACTTCACACAGGTAAAATCTTAAATAAATCGTTGGAGCAATATATATTACGAGGTATGGAGTCGGGATAGCCCAGCGGCCAAAGGCGGTGGATTGCTAATCCATTGTCCCATTGGGGACACGAGGGTTCGAATCCCTCTCCCGACGTAAGGAGTGTGTAAATGTGGAAGTGTTAAAGGATCCGGTCTTGCGATTGTACTTCAAGAGTTTGATCGGTGAGAATGGGCTGAAAGTGCTGGAAAAGATGCCGGATGAGGAAACAACCGATGAAAAGATCGCAGAGCTTGTGGGATTAGATCTGAACACGGTAAGACGGACGCTCTATATCCTCTATGAGAATCAGCTGATGAGATACCGTCGTGAGAAAAGTGAGGACAGTGGATGGCTGACATACTACTGGAAGATCGACCTGAAAGAGCTTGATCGCATCATAAGTGACGAGGTTGATAAGCTTAAACGGATTCTCGAACAGCGGCTTAAGTTCGAGGAGGAGAACGTCTTTTATTCCTGCAAATACCACTCAATAAGGTTTGTATTCGATGATGCGGCAGAGTTCGGGTTTAAGTGTCCCTTCTGCGAGGAGCCTCTTGAATACGAGGATAACAGCCTCATTGTGGATGCGATCAGGAGAAAACTATCTGAGCTGGAAGGTTCGTGAATAGAGAGGATTGCATCCGGATCTTACAGAAAGCTGGATGTGAGCAGGAGGTTATTGATCATTCGGTTGTGGTGGCAGATCTTGCGCTTGAGATCTGTGAGAGACGGTTCAGGGGGGTTGCAGATTCCCGGCTGGTTGAGGCCGGTGCACTTCTTCATGATATAGGCAGATCCAGAACCCACCGGATTGACCATGGTGTGGTTGGAGCAAGGATTGCAAAGGAGCTCGGGCTTGACCCTCGCCTCGTTCTGATAATAGAGCGGCACATCGGGGCAGGTATAACCCAGGAGGAGGCAAAGGAGCTCGGGCTTCCACCAAAGGACTACATACCTGAGACGATCGAGGAGAAGATCGTTGCCCATGCAGACAACCTGGTGGATGATACCAGACGGATCACGATCGAAGAGCGGATCAGGATGGTGAAAGAACGGCTCACAGATTCACACGTCCAGCGGATGTTAAAGCTTCATGATGATGTCTGCGGGAAGATCCCTTCGCTTGAGATCCTCTGGGGCACTGCTGAGATCAGAGATGTAAACTCCCTCATGCGCAAGATCTCAAAGATAAGCAAGGAGCGGGGTGTTGTGATACAGCTCGTTGATGGAGAGCTTGTTGCAGGAGTGGAGCACGTGAAATCCGCGGTAAAGAAGGCGATCAGATCGATGAGAGAGGGAGAACAGATCGCATCAAACCCTGCACTTGAGATCCTCTTATACATGTCCGGAACCCGCAACATCAGCAGAGCACTTGAGATGGGTGTCAAGGAGGGGAAGGGGGTTGTCTGTCTGGTTTTACTCGGTGATAATATCGATGAGAGCCTGAAGCAGCAGATCTTCGAGCTTCTATCATTTGAGCCTCACGGGGTACCTGGTTATGATGATGAGAGAAAAGCTCGATTGATGGATTTTTTTGAGATAACAGAGACTGAGCTTGGAGCTGTCGGGGAAGATAAGCTTGAAAAGCTTGTGATGGAGCGGGTTGCACTGCTTGAGGTTCTTAAATGAAATTTTCGAAATTTGATGATACGAAGATTGGAGTAAAATTTTGCAGAGGCAATTAAAAAATCGAGGATGCCACCCCAAAAGCTTTAGAAAAAGCCGTCAGCATAGACATCTTTAAATACCTGTGATGTGTAAGAGATACTCAGGAGATTTGGCATCCATCCATCCCCTCAGAAATTTGTTTTTGTGATGCCAAATCCTCCTTTCTATTTTTATTGTTCAGGTAAGTTTAGAATTTCATTATCCAACTTTACTTCACCGACTCTAATCTCCTCTAGCCTGAATCTCATCTCTATAAGCTCCTTTCTAAGCCTCTGTACACCTTTTATCAGCAAATGCTTTAGCGATAGCTTTAGAGAACTTTGAAAAACCCACCCCCTTCCAGAGCCCATCAAATTAACAAACAAATCAAAAATCCCCTCTACCCCTGCGTAATGAGGCGCATCCGCCTCATTCACCCAATGTCCGACCTTCGGTCAGACGAGTCCTGCCGAAGGCAGGACTACGCTTTTCGAGCGAGAACCCCAGCCGAAGGATGGAAGTCCAGCTGGAGCGTAGCGGAATGCTGGACATTTGAGGATGAACTTTGTAAAAGTTCATACCGTGTGGGCTTTTGGAAAAGCCTACATTGCAGATGATATTACCTTACGGATCAGAAATGGAAAACAGGGATGACGGATAGGGATTGAGGAGGAGACTGGCGTCAGTGGCACTTATTTTTGACCGGTGTGGGAAGGAGGGGTAAATCAAAGTTCTCTTGAGATAATGGCAGAGACGATGGATCTTCCACTGGAGGACCTTGGCAGGTTGTCACTTGAGGCAGACGAGGAGGTGATGGTGGGCCCTGCATGTGTCGTCTTTGCAAAGAGCGAGGTTATAACACTTATACGTGGAGGCGCTGATAAGCGGAGCATCCTTAAGGGATTGAATGAGTCAATAGCAAGCAGGGTTTATCAAGCTCGATCGGGTACGTCTGACCCCTTTATATGCTCCCCACAAACTTCGGCCGCTTTGACAGGAGTACTGGGAGTGATAGCGGCTTATAGGGCATATCCCCCTGTTCTGCCTCAAGCAGACGTTTGAGTTCATCCACAGTCATCCTGACTTTCTTTGGCGACCTGAGTGTTGACTCCTTTCTCACCGTGACGGTCAAGGTACCCTCTTCAGCCTCTTTTTTACCAACAACCACCACATACGGTATCCATTCACGCCCTGCATTTCTGATCTTCTTCCCCACAGTCTCATCCCGATCATCAATATCCACCCTGAAGGGGAGAGAGGAGGCGATGCTTCTCGCATACTCAAGCTCTCTGTCTGATACAGGGATTATCCTGACCTGGGTGGGTGAAAGCCAGAATGGTAGCATGGGTAGAGCCCCATCTTTATCCATATCCATCCATGCCCGCTCAAGAAGCGCATACATACACCGCTCAATCGCACCTGATGGTGAACAGTGGAGGATGATCGGCTCAACCTGGCTGTTATCCTCGTCAATATATCTGATCCCATACCTTTCAGCATTCTCAACGTCGATCTGGACGGTTGAGAGTGCGCTCGCCTTCCCGAGTGCATCGATGAAGTTGAACTCAAACTTCAGAATGAAGTAGAAGAACCGCTCATCCCATATTTCAAGAAGGACGGGCTTATCAAGGAGCTTTGCAAGTTCTTTTATGAAGTCCGCATGCTCATCATAGAAGTCCTGCGTGAATCTGATCGCAACCTCATAATCAGAAGGATCAAGACCTATCTCTCGGAGCAGATCGATGCACATCCTGTACTGATCCCTGAACTCCCGGATCGCCTCGTCCATATTCCTGCATAATGTGTGCATATCCGGCATTGTGAACGCCCTGAGACGTCTCAGGCCCACAAGCTCCCCACGCTGCTCTCTTCTGAAGCTGTATCTTGTAAGCTCGAACATCCTGAGGGGCAGGTTTCTGTATGAGATACTCATGTCATGGTTCATCAGAAACTGACCGAAACATGCGGCAAACCTCAAAAACAACTCTTTTCCCTTCTGATCCCCCACAATCCTGTACTGTCTTGCTGGGAAACGCTCAAGATACTTTTTAAGCGTCGGATGGCCTGAATCATACATGATCGGGGTCTCAACCTCCATGGCTCCACTTAAAACTGCTTTAGATGTTACAAACTCCTCAAGAAGCTTTTTTATGAGCCTCCCTTTGGGGTAATACCTCAGATTACCCGGATCAGACGCATCCTCATAATCTGCAAGCTCAAGCCTCCTCATGAGCTCAACATGAGGGGGTGGTGTATCAACGACCCTGCTCTTTGAGGCCTCATACTCAAGAAATGCCCTGAGATTCTCAAAACCGGTAAAATCAAACCCGGATGGATCAAGTATCTCCCCACCGGGTGTAAGTATCATGATCCTTGACTCTGCCTTTTCTTCCGCCTCAAGCGCCTCTGTCAGGATCTCTTCTGGCCTTATCGTTCTTGAGAGCTCTGATAGCGGATGCCCTTTACACCTGAGCGTGAACGCCTTGTACCATCCGAAAGGAGCCCTCATAAGGTCAAAATCACTCTTAAGAATATCCTCCATTCTTTTAAGTGTGTATATCGCAGAATCAGGGCTTGCTAAGCTTGAACTCAGATGTGCGTATGGGTAGAGGACGATACGATCTGCATTGACCTTTTCTGCAACCTCTCTGATCTCAGAAACCGCGTCATCAGCAGCTCTATCGAGGTTCCCCTCATCCTCTTTCTCAACAGCGATAAAGACCGCAAGTACGTCATCCATCCTCCCGGACCTTCTCTCATCGTCGATTTTTTCCGCAACCCCGGTCTCCCTCTTAACCTCATACTCGAGATAATCTGCGTGTATAAGCAAAAGCCGCATCTTACACCTCCGTTATATTTGAAAGAAGCGCTTCAAGCTGTATCTTCTCATTCGCACCCTCAAGAAGCCTCATATCAAAATCAGCCATCGTGAGAACGACCTCCTCTATACGTATTCCAAGAGAAGCCCTTCCTGATACAAGCACCTCATGGATCATACCAAGCACCTCTTCTCCCGTCAAACCCTCATCGACCAGAAGCTCCTCGATCAATCTTGAAACCCGGACAGAGTCCCCCCTCATCCCGGCAGATATCAGCTCATCGATCCGCTCATCTGAGAGGCTGGGAAGCTCGCCTGTGAGTGCCAGATACTGGAGTGCATATATCGCATCCCCCATACTCCCTCCTGCACGAGATACGACCTCATGGATCAGCTCTTCATCGATCTTAACCCCTTCAGCAGCGAGTATCTCTCCAAGACGTCTCATGATGAGCCCGTCCCTGATTGGAGCAAGATACAGATTCAGCGCCCGGGATCTTAAAGGAGGAATAATCCTCGAGGGTCTTCTGGTTGTGAATAAAAACCTACATGTGCGATTATAACGCTCAATCATCCTTCTTAATGCGTGTTGTGCCTCAAAAGTGAGTGCATCTGCATTTCTGAAGAATATAACCTTAAAATCTGCTCCTATCGGCATGAGCGAGGCATACTCGTTTATGACCTCCTTAAAAGTCTCAATTACGGGCTTATTCTTATCATAGAAGTGCTCAAATCGATCTTCAGCCTCAAGATACGCCTTACCCCGGTTGAAAAAGTCTGAGGCATCTATCTCAACGAGGTTATCCTCAAATCTCTCGCCATAAAGTCCTTTTGCAAGAAGATAAACGAGTGTACTCTTTCCAACCCCTGCTCTTCCATGGAGAAGGAGGTTCGGGATGCTGCCCCGCTTGACGTACGACCTGAACCTCTCAACAACCGCACGCTGCCCCACCACCTCATCAAACGACCTTGGTCGGTACTTTTCGATCCAGATCTCACTCAAACTGGATCCCCTCCAGATCCCTCACACCATCCTCCCTCAGGACAAATTCGCATGATAGACCCTCCGGGCGCGACCTGTGCTTTCTTATTATCGCCCTGCGCCTGCCGCCACTGAGTCTCTCAAGCTCAAGGATCGTTTTAGATGTGTACTCAAATATAAGACCGCCGATGGGGCATAGCTTCTCACTATCGATATCTGTGTAGACCTGGTTTGTTACAACAGCGGCAAAGTTCCGTCTTCTTGCAAGCTCAAGGAGCGTGATCATCTGGGATCCAAGCTGGCGTCTCAGCTCCTTCCCGGTCTCATCGTCAAGCTCGAGGCGGTAGAACATCGTTGCAGAATCGAGTACCACGACACCTATGTCCTCACTGAGGTTCTTGAGCTCTTCAATCGCGCTCTGCTGCTGATGAAAGTTGAGCGGTTCGAATATCATCACGTTTGCCGCGATCTGCCTGAAGTTCTCACCTGCGATCTGCCTGAATCGCTCAGGGGACAAACCCTCGGTATCGATATACACCGCTTTCTTCCCACGCTTGACACACTCAACAACAAGCTGAATGCATATATTCGTCTTTCCTGAGCCAGGCCCACCATAGATCTGAGATACAGCACCTGCTTCAAACCCCCCACCGAGAAGACGATCCAGGCTCCTGCATCCCGTCTGCCACCGTTCAATAACCGCCTCAAGCTCAGAAGAACGCTCCATTCTCACCGCAGAAACTTCGTCTCAAAACCACGCTCCTGGAGTATCTCACGGGTGAGTCCTGTCAGGACAACCTCTGCAAATCTCAGATCCTCCACCGTCTTCGAGCCTGTCAGGAACATCGCGACCTTCAACTCCTCAAGCACCTGTCTTATTCGATCTATCACAGCATCAGCCCCTCTGAGTGCCGGCTCAACAAGTGGTAGTGCCATCCCACAGACCGTGGCACCGAGTGCGATCGATTTTGCGATATCGATACCACTCCTGACGCCCCCTGTTGCAATCACCGGTATCCCGAAGTCCTTGCATTCAACGATCGAGACGGTTGTGAGTATCCCCCAGTTCCAGAATGCCCGTCCAAGGTGCTCCTTCATTTCATTCCCCTCTGCCTTTGCACGATGCACCTCAATACCCGCCCAGCTCGTTCCACCGGCGCCACCGACATCTATCGCGGCAACCCCTGCCTGAGCAAGCATATATCCAACCTTATGTGAGATCCCTGCCCCGGTCTCCTTGACGATGACAGGCACGTCAAGCCTCGTGCATATCCTGTTGATCGCGGTGATACACCCGATCGCGTTGACGTCCCCCTCAGGTTGTATCGCCTCCTGGAGGAAGTTGAGGTGTATCGCGACCGCGTCTGCATCGATCATCTCAACGGCACGTTTCACCCCGCCAATACCGTACTTTGCAAGCTGTGGGGCTCCGATGTTGGCATACACAAACGCATCTGGTGCCACGTCCCGCACAACCCTGAATGATTCCTCCTGTTCTGGATCTTCAAGTGCTGCCCGCTGGCTTCCAACTCCTATCCCAATTCCAAGCCGCTTTGCAGCCTCTGCAAGGCTCCGGTTGACCTCAATGGTCTCTGGATGCCCGCCTGTCATTGATGCAATCAGAAGCGGTGCCTCAAGCTCCCTCCCGAGAAACCTTGTCTTAAGGCTTATCTCATTCATGTCAATCTCAGGGAGGGCGTTATGAATCAGCCAGACATCTTCAAAGCAGGATACACTATGCTCAACGTCCTCCTCTGCACATAGCCTCAGGTGATCAAGCTTCCTCTTTGATGTTGCGTTCAATCCCATGCACCTTTCATCGCTTTTACAATCATTCGGCAGGATGGGTTAAAGTCTTTTGGTAAGTAACCTACATATAGTATTGTAGAGGCCATAGACCAGGGAGGAGTTCTGTGGATCAGAAGGATGAAAGATGGTTTGATAAGTACCATCCATATCTTGTCATGGTACTGATTGCCCTTTTTGCGGGTGGTATTGGCGGGATGCTCGGGTATCATGGGGCGATGCATGAAAAAGTATCTCAGGAGAGGCTTTGTGCCATAAATCTCACATCAAGTGATGGAGCAATAGTTGTCGGGATATTTGAGGATGTTAAGCGTTCGATGGTCCATATAGAATCCTCAAGGACTAATATAAGCGGTATAAAGCATCCATTTCCGATAAACGGGACTGGTTCAGGTTTCGTTATAGAGTTCAATGGGTCAAGGTATATCCTGACAAACGAGCATGTGATAACAGAGGCCGATGACCTCAGGGTGACGCTATTTGATGGAACGAGGGTGGAGGCAGAGCTTCTTGGATCAGACCCGATGACAGATATCGCTGTGATCAGGGCAGAGCTTCCAGATTATATCCCACCGCTCACACTCGGTGACTCTGACAGGATCCTTCCTGGTCAGCTTGCGATCGCAATCGGTAACCCTTACGCGCTTGATAACACGATCACACTCGGGATCATCAGCGGGCTTGATAGAACAATCACAACAGAATCAGGATACACAGTTCACGGGGTTATCCAGACAGATGCTGCGATAAATCCCGGAAACAGCGGGGGTCCACTTTTAAATGCAAGAGGGGAAGTTATCGGGATAAATAGCGCGATAATGCCATTTGCAGAGGGTATAGGGTTTGCAATACCGATAAACACCGCGAAGAATGTATCATCCGAGATCATAAAGCACGGGAAAGTTATAAGACCGTGGATCGGTATTACAGGCGTGGATCTAACCCCTGAGCTGGCAAAGATGGCAGGGGTTGATCTTGATGGAGGGGTTCTTATCGTTGATGTCTTTGAAGGCGGGCCTGCAGATGAGGCAGGGCTTCGTGGCTCAGGGTCACATCTTGGGGAGGAGAACTTTGAGCCCGGAGATATAATCATCGGGTTTGATGGCAAGCAGATCAGGACGATGGATGAGCTCATAAATGCGATTCTTCAGCATGAGGTGGGGGATGAGGTTGAGATTGTATATATCAGGGATGGGGCCAGGATGAGGGCAGATGTGAGGCTGATGGAGAGACCTGGTGGGATATGAGGGGAAAATTTTATCTTAATCCTTGAATAGATGAGGCTGTGATGAGGACGGTATGGTTGCAGATGAGAATGGCCCTGGTTGTTGCAGCACTCTTTGCCATAATATACGCGTTCTTATCTCTCATCGCCTATGCTGCAGGGCTTGGGACCCCGATCGTTTTTGCCATCCTCGCGTCTGTTCTTGTTGGGTTCCAGTTTCTCATCGGCCCCAAGATCGTTGAGTGGTCGATGAGGGTGAGATACGTCGATGAGATGGAAGCACCTCGACTTCACAGGTTAATCGAACGGCTTGCAAGAGATGCAGGTATACCGAAGCCCAGGGTGGGAATTGCCGAGGTCCCGATCCCGAACGCGTTCGCCTTCGGTCGCTCGAAGCGAGATGCAAGGATCTGTGTGACACGGGCGCTTCTTAACATGCTTGATGAGGGGGAGCTTGAAGCGGTGCTCGGGCATGAGATCTCCCATATCAGGCACAGGGATGTCGCTGTGATAACAGCTCTCAGCGTCATACCGATGATCTGTTACTTCATATTCCAGTCGTTCTTCTTCTCCGGCCTCTTTGGAGGGCGTGATCGGAACAACGCAGGTCTGCTCGCAGTTGCAGCAGTTGCTTTCATCGTCTACTTTGTCTCTAACCTCCTCGTCCTCTATGCATCAAGGATCAGGGAGTACTATGCGGATGAGGGGAGTGCAAGGCTCACAGGGAAGCCACATGAGCTTGCATCAGCCCTGTATAAGATGATTTACGGTAGTGTGCGCGTGAAACGGGAGGATTTAAGGGAAATTGAGGGAATAAGGGCATTCTTTGCGACAGATCCGACTCGAGCACGGAGAGATATAGTAGACCTGATGAGTGCTGATATTAACAGGGATGGCAAGATCGATCCCTATGAGCTTAGGCGGTTCTCAGCCGAAGCAGGGTCTGTGAGCACACTTGAGCGATTTATGGAGCTTTTCTCAACCCATCCAAACCCTGTAAATCGTATAAAAAGGCTTGGAAACCTTTAGCTTTAAAAATAAGGAAGGGGGTATACCCCCTTAAAGCACACGCCTGCACATCCAGTCGATGAACCGATCAAGCGGGTTCATGTTATGATGCAGGAATATGAACGGCCTCCTCCACCGGTGCTTGTACCCCGGAACCCTTGCAAGGAGGTGGTTTATCGGGTTAAGCACAAGCGGCAGACACCTGTTCCACCATGTTCCACCGATTATATCCCATATCCAGTCACTCGGGTCAATCTCCCTGTACTCCTCCCTGCCCTCGATGATGTTATCAAACTCATCTCTAACAGGCCTGACAATGATCGGACGCTTGATCTTCGCACGCTCGTTTCTTGTGATCTCTCTCCACGGCCCCCTGCCACGGTTAATGTGAGAGAACCTGAAGAGGATGTTAAGCAATTTATATGACTCCCCTCTGCATTCTTTGTAGAGTATCTCAGATAAGAGATACGGGTCAACGAGCCTCCCAAGCCCCTCACCAGGCCGGTTTCCATAGAGCCTTGCGGTTCTGATGTGCCGCTGCTTTCTGATGAGTGTATCTGGATAGAGGTCGTACCTGGTGGGATCATCCTTGATCGTTGCAAATGCCTGTGATGTGACCGTGGGATCCTTTCCTGCGATGATCTGTGAGAGATCCTCAACCCCTTTCTTCTTTCTCTCCTCCTCAAGGACGTACTTTCTCCTCTTCTTGAGCTCAGCCCTCCATGCCCGCTGCTCAGGGCTTTTGTACTCCTCAATCTCACGCTTTATCTGCTCAAGCCATTTCTTCTTCCACTCTTTAAGCTCCTGCTTGACCTTTGCAATCCGTGCCTTTCGCTCTGCCTTCATCTGCTTTATCTCCTGCTTCTTGAGCCAGATCTCAGGGTATATCTCCTTGGGCCAGCGGATATCAAATAACCGCCTGTACCTCCACTGATCTGCCTTGATCTTCTTGATATCAGCCTTTGCCTGCTGGATCTTTGTCCAGAGGATATAAATCTGCTCATCATAGCATGGCGGTACGTTGTGAAGGCATCGATCGATCGAGGCACACCCTGACAGCTGATGGTAACCCCGTAGACGGATCTTATGGGTCCACAGGGTGTGGCCCGCAATCCAGCAGAAGATGTCTCCCCACGTCCAGAAGTTGTAGACGTGGTTGTTGATAAGCTCAAGGTCGTCGAACTGGCCCCTTGACCATGACTCAACCTCCATGCGATCGTTCCAGTTGTAAAGCGGTATCGCCTTGACGTAGTCCTGCCCTCTTATCGCAGGGAAGAAGGCTTTCCCATCGAGCCATACAAACTCGGCGGTCTGCTGTCTGTATTTACGTGCGTGTATCCTGAGAAACTCCCACTTGAGCTCTGGCTTCTGGGTGTTGACCCAGCCTGAGGCTGTATCTGCCATCATGTTGATCTTGTTCGTCCTTGCAGGCTCTTCGTCAACCTCCTGACCCTCTGAGAGGGGGGAGCCGAACTTCGCAAACTTCTTCGGGAAGCGCTCTTTGAGCTCCTGAATAAAAGTCTCATCATCGTATTTTCCCTCGATGATGAGCTTCATGTACTTATCAGCCAGCTCCTTGTCCCTCTTTCTCCCAAAAATTCTCCCCATATCATCCACCTTCTACCCTTTTAATGATTATAATTGCCCTCAAAAATATAAGGGTGTGGGACGATCACTCCTCCACCTGGATGAGATACTGGTTTGCACAGACCGGACACTCTGGATCAGGGATCCATTCACCCTCCTTGTAGAACGTCGAGCAGTTCGGGCACTCGTAGGCGTTGTTTCCCTTCGGCATGAGCCTTATCCTGTGCCCGCACCTGCAAACCGGACAGACCGGAACAATCTTTAACTCAGACTCATCACCCTTCCAGTCACACGCGTTACAGTAATATTTCGTCATATCGATCACCTACTCCTCCTCTTTCTTACCAACTGCACACATGTTGGCGCATGCCACACACTTCGGGAACCATCCAAGTGCTTCATCCCATTCAAGAAGCTCATCGAACTTGACGTACTTGCTCCTGTACTCATCAATCTTCTCCATCGCATCTTCAGCATTTGTCCAGTCATACGGGGGCTCATCGAGTCCTGTCGCCTTCACTCCACCCATTATGCCCCAGAGACACCTGTTCACATTGAAGTTGTACGGTGGATAGTTATCCTCACTGATCGCGGATGTCGGGCATGCCTCAAGCCCGGACTTATCATCTGTTGCGACCTTGTTGACGAGCTTCGGGCCGTCCGGCTCTAAGGGTGCGTTGGTGACGATACTTGCAAGCAGTATCCTCGGACCAAACTCAGGTGTGAGGAAGAGATTCTCTATACCCTCCTCTCCAAGGCCCGCCTGGGTTGCTATCGCCTTGTGGCATGGCTGATGCAGCTGGGCTCCACCCACCTGTTGCTTCCGATCAAACGGATAATTCACCTCGATCAGCTTCGCATCGTAGCCTTTCTCCTTGAGGAACCCGACGATCCTCTTCCCCATCAGGTTCACTTCCCGTTCCAGTGTGAGGTATGTTGGCCCAAAACCTGTCATGAATATATACGGATCTTCTTCCTCGTCAAGCTCCAGAACCCCTTCCGGGAAGGCTTTTGCGATCGATATAACAGATTTTGCATCACTGACGAAATCCGATGGGGCGAAGTCTTTCTGCTGGGGTGGATACGTCACAGACTCGGCGCTTGCCACGCCTATCTTATCCAACCCTATCGAAAGCCCATAATTGATCAGCTCTTGCTTCAGATCATCTGCCAATTAGATACCTCCTTCCTAACCTTTAGTGTATACCGCTAAACAGCATATAATACTTTCCATCTTGGCACACACCCAAGGTGGCACGTGGCACATCAAACTTCTCGCACATAGTATATATACATATTCTTTTATCATAGTGTGATGGACGTCAGGAGGTTTGAGGGCGGACTCCTCGGGCTTGCGGTAGGAG
>Ga0116200_10000217_pt1 | contig 16978 bp, 13 predicted proteins | sample Mar14436cmmetaG_FD_94478 | JGI IMG/M metagenome (GOLD analysis project Ga0116200, IMG submission 94478) | Marine hydrothermal vent microbial communities from Guaymas Basin, Gulf of California to study Microbial Dark Matter (Phase II) - Marker... ... | reverse complement strand
GTGGAAGGCTTGGCCGCCTCCAGTGTGAAAATGTAGTCCCTTGGGAAGGTCACTAGGCAGACCCCTCTGGCGACGCGCCCGCCGAGAGCCGATGCCCGCCTCTCGAGTTCTGGAAGGAGGTCCTCTTCTATCACTCTGGCCATGGCCGGGAACCTGTTGATTATTGTAGATGCCCTGCCCTCGAGCCTCCACCTCCTAGGAGCTGATGAGAACGGGTTGTCCCTTCGGATCTCGCCATCGGTGACCGGTATTGCGAAGTCGTTGCCGAGTTCTATCTCTCTGAAGGGATCTCCCCCTGCGGGCCTGGCCCCTCTGACCACGCTGACGTATGAGAAGTGGCCCCTCATCCTGGAGAGCTCGACCACTCTGCCCCCTGCCTCGTCGTACAGCTCTATCGGGGCTGAAGCCAGAGGATCCCACCTCTTCAGGGGAATCGGCTCCTCAGGCGAGTAGTTGTGCCTATTGATTATCCCCCAGTGCATGTAAGGTATCTGGTCCTCTGGCATGACCTCGAGCGGAATCTCTGGGCCTTTGGAAGGCATTTCCCTCAGCGACGTGACACCTCACGGCCTCAATAAGAGCGTTTCCTTTGAGTTCACAAGAAGGGCTAGGAAAGAGATGTGAGGACTCGCCGCAGGTTGGTGAGCCCTTCGAGTGAGGCACTCACGAGCCCCTGGGTTCAGCTAGCCCCCTGCGGATTCTTGAAGGTATTGCGGCGAAGGCAAATGCTACCACTGCAGCTACAGCTACCATCAGGGGCCAGCTGAGGGGACTCTTGACCGCAACGACTTTCTCGGCCTGAGCTACGACTATCCCAGCAGTTGTGAGGTTGACCCTGATCGTCGCTTGCTCTCTAGGAGCCGTGGGCTCGAATCTGAACATCACGCTCTGGACGTCTCTCGCGGGAACCGCGCGGCGTGCCATAACTGCTGTGATAATGATCGCCGTAGACCTCTCTTAAGAAGGAGAAGAAGGCTCTGTGATCAGGCGAATCGGATTTTAGACCGCTCCTAAGGACAGCGAGTCTCTCTGAAGTTTTTAGCTTATTAGAAATAATTGACACTTGCATGCGAATTCCCAAACGCATTAGTGCATAACTCGGTGGACGATTAACATACTTCTGAAACATAGCCTTTTTCTCCAAGCTTTAGTTTAAACATCCAGCTTTTCTACAGCGCCTCCCGGCCACTCACTCGGCTGGGGTCGGCCTAAGGTTTTTGTAGAAAGAGGTACCTATATCATTTGTAAACATTTATAAGTTTATCCGATCGCTCCGCTACCTTAGAATGCCTGAAGCCAAAGCGTATGCTGTTATTGCCATCGTCTGCCTGATCTTGGGAGGGGTAGTAGGATATTACATCGGAAAAGCCGCTGCCCCTGCGCCTCCGCCAACTACAACCCCGGCGCCAACTACCCCGCCTCCGACCGAGGCGCCCCCCGTCGAGCTAGTGGTGGCCAGCCTATGGGGAGGCAAGGAGGAGGAGAACTTCCTAAAGTGCCTTGAAGCCTTTACCCAAGAGACTGGAATATCGGTTAAGCACATTCACCTCACAGAGGAGGAGCTGCGAGCATTTCCAGCCCAGTTTAAGGCTGGAAAGAGCATTGCGGACGTGATACTTCTCCCCTGGCCCGCGACCATAAGGGAGTGGGGAGAGGCAGGGTTCCTTATGGACGTATCAGGTCTTATCGATACCACCAAGTTCCCGCCCAGCTATATCGAGCTAGTCAAGGTTGGAGACAAGATTTACGCCGCTCCATTTAAGATGTGGAGCAAGCCTGGGTTCTGGTACCGAAAGTCGTTCTTTGAGGCCCATGGGTTGACTCCACCTACGACTTGGGAGGAGTTCCTGACTCTTCTAGAGACTCTGAAAGGCATTCCGGGGATTGAGGCGCCTATAGCCAGCGGCGACGGCGTTGGATGGCCTCTCTCAGACACTGCAGAAGCTTTCATCATAGCTCGGGCAGGGCCAGAGTGGCAGCTCAAGCTCATAGAGGGCGAGGCGAAGTTCACCGAGTCTCCAGTGAGAGACGCTTTCGAGGACCTGAGGTCCCTCCTGGCAGCTGGATACTTCAGCGAGCCAGACGAGTGGACCTCGCAGATAGACAAGCTCTGGGCAGGGAAGTACGGGATCTACTTCATGGGTAACTGGATGACCACGATGCCTCAGGTCAAGGACATCAACGACCTAGGCTTCTTCCCGTTCCCCGAGACTAGGGGAATGGTCGCAGGAGGAGACTGGGCGGTAATCCCTGTTTTCACAGAGCATCCGGATGAAGCTAAACAGCTATTGCAGTACCTTGCCGGACCCAAGGCACAGGAGATAATGGTGAAGCAGGGCGGCTTCCTAGCAACCAACCTTGACGTGCCAGCTGAGGCGTACTCACCAGCAGACAAGGCTGTGGTCGACGCGATGGCCCAGGTCGAGATGGTCGTGCCTGATCTGGACGACGCGGTCGGAGGAGAGTTCCAAACAACATTCTGGGATCAGCTCAAGCGTCTGTGGGTCGATCCTCGGGAGGAGACCCTAGAAGACGTACTGCAGATCCTAGATGATGTCCTTAAGAGCACCCTAGAAGGGTGACCCCCCAGATGAGGCGCAGACGACTGATCCCCTCTCTTTTTTTAATTCCGGCAGTCTTATTCCTCATAATATTCGTTATATATCCATTTCTCTATACAATCTGTGGAAGCTTCATTAAATGGGAGGCTTACGAAGCAAAGGGTGTAACGGTCGAGAACTGGGTTGAGATCCTAAGCGACAGGAGGATAATCAGCGTCGATCGATTTCTAGATCTGAAGGCCCCACCATACGGCGCTTTACTGCACAATTTCATCTGGATCGCTATAATGGTCCCTACTTCCGTCTTCCTAGGTCTCATTTTAGCCTATTTACTCAGAGAAGTAAGAGGTGGTAGCATTGCCAAATCGCTGATCTTCTTGGGCATGGTAGTCCCCATGGTAGTTGGCGGCATACTCATCCGCTTCGTCTTTGATAAAGAGGCAGGTGTGGTCAACGCCGCACTTAACCTTCTTGGGTTAGGTGAATATGTCAAAACTTGGACAGCGTATCCAGACACGGCGCTCTATGCTCTGATAGCTGGTTCCATCTGGCTTTGGACCGGCTTTAACACGGTAATCTACTCAGCTGGCTTAGAGACAATACCAAGGGAGATCATCGAGGCTGCCAGGGTGGATGGGGCCACTGGTTTCACGATCTTCTGGCGAATAATCGTCCCTCTACTCAAGCCTGTTACTCTAGTGGCAGTGATGATGACGACTCTCTGGGTGTTGAAGATCTTCGACGTGGTTTACGTCGCCACTATGGGTGGTCCTGGCGGGGCCACAAACGTACTGGCCCTCGATATGTATATCAGGGCCTTTTACTGGGTTCCTCCTGACTACGGCGGCGCCATGGTAGTGGCGACTCTCCTGACCTTGCTTACGCTCGGCGTGGCGGCCTACATAATGAGAGTAACGGTGAGGATAAAGTGAGGAGAAGGGGCAGAAAGACTAGACTCATAATCCACTTAGTCGCGTGGTCCATTGCCTTAATTTGGGCGATACCATATGTAGGTATACTAATCACTTCACTCAGGCCATACAGCGAGGTTGTATCGGGCTGGTGGAACATTCACCCGTTCACGCTGACCCTTGAGGCCTACAAAGCTGTTTGGAGCAACCCCACCTATCCGCTCAGCAGGGGCTTCGTCAACTCCTTCCTCATAGCAATTCCCTCGACCATAATTCCCCTCTTTGTAGCTGCTTTGGCCGCCTACTCCTTTGCTAGGTTCAGGGGAAGCATCCTGAAGGACCTCCTATTCTTGACCATCGTAACCCTCATGAGCGTCCCACAGCAAGCCGTGATAATTCCTGTGTTTGGCTTCATGAGCAGGATCAATATGATAAACACCAGAATTGGTCTCATCCTCCTGCATACAGCCTTCGGACTGCCCTGGCAGATTCTCTTCCTCAGGAACTTCTTCATGACGATGCCCGTAGAAGTTGAGGAGGCCGCAAGGGTAGATGGGGCCACTGACTTTCAGATATTCTACAAGATCGTCTTACCGATGGCTCTGCCAGCTTTGGCCTCTGTAGTTGCCCTCCAGTTCAACTGGGTGTGGAATGACTTCTTCTTCGCTCTCGTACTCCTCCTGACTCCAGAGAAGTGGGTAGTAACACAGACGATACCCGCCCTCAAGGGGAGATACCTCATCAGGTGGGATCAGATGGCAGCCGCCTCCGTCATGGCCTCAGTGGTTCCCGTGATCATATACGCGCTTCTCCAGAAGTACTATGTCAAGGGAATTGTGGGCGGAGTAATGAAGGGGTGAGGCAGGGAATCTAATCGAAGAGCATCCTTAGCCCACTGAACAATTTGAGATAGTCCTTGAGGTGCCTCGTTATCAAGAAGTTCTTTCTAACGTGCTCCCTCCCATTTTCCCCCATCCTCTTTGCTTCTTCAGGATGCTTGAGTAGGAAAACTACCCTCTCTGCTGCCTCCTTCTCGCTATTCACCAAGAACCCATTGTGCCCGTCTATCACTTGGATCTTTATGCCTCCAGCTGGAGTCCCAACAACGGGGACTCCTTTCCAGAGCGCCTCTGAAACTGCTAGACCGAAACCCTCTCTTATCGACTTCATTAAGACCACATCAGACGCCCTTTGGAAAGCATTAACTTCTATATCTCCAACTCCGATTAGGTTTGTGAGAAAGTGTACATCATAGTCCTCTCCGGCACGCCTCACACACTTCTCGTAGAGATACCAGGCCTCTGGATCGTCTGAGGCCATGGACGCCACCATCAGAAGCTGAACGTCAGGGACCTCTTTCTTTACAATTCTATATACTTCGATAACGCCAAGTGGATCCTTCCACGGGTCGAACCTCCCCACCTGGGCGATAATAGGTCTCTCGGGATCCACATCATACCTCTCCAGAATCGAGTTCACTTCAGACTCTCTCAGGGGCCTATTCTTATCGCTCAGAGGATCTATTGAAGGTGGTATTATCGATATTTTCCTGACTCGCATTCCCTCCCGAATGAACTCTTGCATCGAGAATACAGCAGCGTCGTAAAGGTCCGTAAATTTGGAGACAAAATTCCAAATCGTCTCATTGGGAGTTGAGAGGTCTATGTGACATCTCCATATCCAGCAGGAGTTTGCCTTCCTGCTGTAATACTTGGCTATTGCCAAGGGCTGAGGGTCGTGAATTACCACAAAGTCCGTGTCAAGGTTAAGCTTTCCCGCATTTAGCTTGTTTATGGAGAGGTACAGCTCTCTCTCATCATCCGTGAGCGTTACGTCCGCTCCCTGAAGGCCGTTGTGTAGTTTGAACTTGGTCACTTTGAAGAACTCTTGGTTCGCCTCTATGACGGCCCATCGGGCATCTAAGCCAACGCTTCGCATCAGTGGAACCATTCGGTGCAGGATCTCTGCTACCCCGCCCCCAAAATTAGTCGAGTTCACGTGTACCACAGAGAGGCCCCTCACTCTCTCAGCAAGCCCCCTGATCGACTCTATCTCTGCCTCTCCAACTATGGGGATGTAGTCTTTCAGGCTGTTTTTGCCAGCAGGCTCGACAAGGGGCATTACACTATCACTCTCTCCGTAGCCTTGTCGAATATGTGCATCTTCCCCCTGTCAAAATCCATCCACACCTTCTCTCCGGGGAGAGCCCTGAAGTCAGCATCTTCTTTGACCTTGAAGATCGTCTCATCAACCTTTAGGTCCACAATAGTCTCGCCCCCAAGGGGCTCGACGAGATAGACTTCAGCAGAGATGGCCGTTTTAGCAGGCTCTCTGCTAAGTCTTATGTGCTCTGGCCTTATCCCGATGACCAGCGCGTTACCCGATGCCTCTTTCTTTATCAGATCTCTAAACTCCGTGACGTCTACTCTGAATGCCCCGCAGTCTACGTACGCAGTCGAGTCTTCTTCAACGAAGTCGCCTTCTATGAAGTTCATGGGCGGGCTGCCGATGAAGCCTGCTACGAAGAGGTTAGCCGGGTGGTTGTATATCTCGTCGGGCGTTCCGATCTGCTGGAGACGTCCCTCGTTCATTAAGGCTATCCTGTCAGACATGGTCATGGCTTCTACTTGGTCGTGGGTCACGTATATCGTGGTGATGCCTAGCCTCCTCTGGAGCGCCTTCAGCTCGGCTCTCATGTAGACTCTCAGCTTCGCATCTAGGTTAGCCAGGGGCTCATCCATCAGGAAGACGTTCGGCTGTCTCACAAGGGCTCTGCCCAAAGCAACTCTCTGCTGCTGACCGCCAGAGAGCTCTCTAGGCATCCTATCTAGCAAGTTCTCTATCTTCAACAGCTCTGCCACCTCTCGAACCCTCCTCTTGATTTCATCCTTTGGTAACTTTCTCAGCTTGAGCGGAAATGCTATGTTGTCGAAGACCTTCATGTGAGGATATAGAGCCCAGGTCTGGAACACCATCGCGACGTTCCTCTCTCTTGGAGAGAGGTCGTTTACGAGCTCACCCCCTATGTATATCTCGCCAGAAGTAGGCTCCTCGAGACCTGCTATGCACCTCAAAGTGGTTGTTTTTCCGCACCCAGACGGGCCAAGGAGTGTCACAAACTCCCCGTCCTCAACGCGGAGGTTTACATCTTCCACTGCCCTCACGTTACCGAAGTATTTTGTTAAGTGAACAAGTTCTACCTCGGCCACAGAAAATCCCCTGCCCTTGCTATGAGCCTTTTTTCAATTAAAATATCTCACACTAACGCCTCTTCAAGCCCAATCACCTTTCTGGAGGACTGGATATCACCTCGTGGCGTACCAGACCCAATATTGAACTGCAGAGAGTCCCGCGGGTTCGCTCAGGAGAATGAGTACGCCTATCCGCCTTCGCTTAGAGAACTTCTCCGCTGTAAAGTCGCTTGCGTGATTGTGTATGTAATTGCTGAGTTTGTATAAGCAATATGGATTATATTTGTGAAAGACTCCGGTTGAAGGCTGAGGTCGATGGAATTGACGCAAGCCACAACGGGTCTCCACAGGAACAAAGTCCTCGTCGCAGCTTTTCTCATGGCTACCCTCTCAGTTGGAACAGCGACTGGGGTTCAGAGGACTGTGATCTCGCTCTACTCGAGTGAACTCCTTGGAGAGGAGGCTCAGAGGCTATACTACATTCTCGTCTACCTGCCCATCCTCAGCTTCGGCTTGCTGAAGGGAACTATCGACCTGATTGGGGGCTGGATATCCGACAGAATTGGAAGGAAGACTGCGGCTGTGTTGGGAAGCGGAATCTACCTGATAGGAGCGCTCACGCTTTTCTTCGGGAAGACCCTAGCCGCAGTAGGGCTGGCGAACCTTCTGATCGGGGCTGGCCAGGGCATGCTGCTGGCCGCCGCGATGATAGCGCTCTCCGATATCGGGGCCTCATCCGAGCAGGCCTTCAGTTTTGGCCTCATGGAGAGTTCTGTCTACGGTGGGTACGGCATTGGCTCTGTGCTGGCTGGTTACGTGTCGCAGGCTAAGGGTCACCATGAGGCCTTCTGGATTTCGGTGAGCGCGGCGGCTCTCGCATTCTCCGTAGCCTTGCTAGGGATAAGGGAGACGAGGGCCCTGGCTGGCTTCGCTGGCGAGAGGGGAGCAGGCTCTGAGATGTCGACCCTAGAGGTCTACGGGAGGTGCCTCAAGAGCTGGACCCTAAGGGTCGCCTACTTCTTGGGACACATAGCCAAGTTCTCAGACACACTCATCTGGGGAGTCTTCCCGCTCTACCTTGCGTCCCTAGGCTATACAGATGAGCACATCGGCTGGGTTCAGGGTGTCTCGACCTTCGTCTGGGCCGCCTCGATGCCGTTCACGGGCAGGATCTCAGACAAGCTTGGTAGGAAGGTCCCCTCGGCTCTTGGGCTCGGGCTGAAGGCCCTCGGCATATTCGGGGTCTACTTCGGCAAGAGCTTCTACCTAGATCTCGTGTCGGCGGGGATGATTGGCTTGGGTGTTGGCCTATATTACCCGATAATGCCCGCCATCTCAACCGACGTCGTGCCATCTGGCGTTAAGGGGAGGGCCATAGGGCTGTACAGGTCGATAAGAGACTACGGGTACTTCACCGGAGCGCTGGCCCTGGGCTTGGTGACGGGGTGGGGGTACAGCTACGCATTCCTGCTGACCATCGCCCTGCTGGGAGTTGGAGCGATCGCCATAGCCACTGGCGTGAAGGAGACTCGGCCCTTCTGGCCGGCCTACCCGGACGTCGTGAGGCACGCGGAGAAGGTCAAGGAGGCGGTTGAGGTCCTCAAGGAGATGTTTGAGTCCTATAGGGGAGGAGATCTCGAGAGAGCAAAGATGCTCGCCAAGAGGATAAAGGAGCTAGAGGACGCCGCCGACGAGCTCAGGGTTACGATAGACAGGTCTCTGTGGCTGAGCGTCCTGAGGGGGCAGGACAAGGCTGACTTCGCCAGACTCACACAGAGGATCGATCGAGTAGCTGCCTTCGCTCTAGGCTCTTCCAGGCGGCTGCTGCTCGTAGAACCCGGCGAGATCTCAGAGGAGCTGAAGTCCACTCTCTCCGAGTTCCTTGACGGATTGTCTAGAGAGGTTGAGCTTCTTACGGAGGCGTTGAAGCTCATGGGAGAAGATCTGGAGGGTTCTCTCCCCCTCATAGAGGAGGTTGGCGACCTCGAGACGGAGCTGGACATCCTACATCAGAGGGCGCTGTCAGAGCTCGAGGGGCACGCGGAGAGGATCGACGTGCTGACGCTACTCAACCTCAGGGACTTAGTGGAGTTCCTAGAGTACGCCGCAGACGTGGCCGAAGACGCGGCAGACGTGATGAGGGTGATCGTCTTCAAGCACAGCGCGTGGTCTGTGTAGGAAGGCGAATACTTGGTGACGCTGGCGGGACAAAGATTCCATGGCCTGCCAGCGGGGAAAGAGGGCTCCCGCTGCCTAAACGCTCTTGCTTTTAACAAAAGAACGTGGCCTCTCAGGGGTTAGCTATGGTCGGTAAGGAACTCCGCGTGGCTAGGATCTTCCGTGAGGGGAGGGCAGTCGTCATAGCAGCAGACCACGGGGTGGCATTTGGTCCGATGAAGGGCATTGAGGACTTAAGGAAGGTCGTAGCAGCCTCAGCGGAGGGCGGAGCCGACGCTGTCATGGTAAACTTGGGGACTGTAGGATACGTAGCAAAGGAGGCCGCCGGAAAGGTAGCGGTCATTGCCAGCCTCCCGTTCAGGAGGAGGGTCGACTTCAGATCCATGATTAAGGCAGCCCTAAGAGCCGGGGTTGATGCTGTCAAGTTGATGGTTTTCACCAATTGCCCGGAAGAGGATGAGTACATCGACGCACTAGCGGATGTTGCTAGAGTCTGCGAGGAGTGGGGCATGCCCCTCATGGCTGAGATGTACCCTCGAGAGAAGAACCTCGATCCCCATGTGGTTGCCAGAGCGGCCAGAATAGCCTTTGAAGTAGGGGCAGACATCGTTAAGACCTTCTACACAGGCGAAGGAGAGAGCTTCAGAGCCGTAGTTCAGTCTTGTCCCCTCCCGATACTTATACTCGGCGGGCCTAAGGTTGAGAGCGACGAGCAGTTGCTGAGGATGGTAAGAGACGCTCTAGACGCGGGGGCCGCTGGGATAGCCTTTGGAAGAAATGTGTGGCAGAGAGACAACCCAGTGGCGGCTGTCAAAGCCCTTCGCGCAATGGTTCATGAGGGCTCAAGCGTCGAAGAGGCTCTCAGGGTTTTGCAGGAGGGCTAGCCACGCTCGGAATTCACGATTATTATGTGCCTGACGTGTCCTCTGCCTAGATCCTCATGGATCTCAGCGTTGAGATTGGTGGATTGGGACTGCTAAATCCCTTGATTATAGCTTCGGGACCTCTAACAGCGGATCTCCATACGATTGGGCGCGTAGCCTCCCAAGGGCCTGGGGCTGTGGTAACGAAAACGATAGCCGTCCGACCGGCGTCACCTCCCAGGCCAAACATGTATCGACTCTTAGGGTTCGGCCTCCTAAACTGTGAAGACTGGTCAGAGAAGCCGTTAAGCTACTGGGTCGAGGAGGGAATACCCGGAGCTAAGAAGCTTGGCGTTAAGGTCGTGGCGAGCGTTGTCAGCCTCTCTGGGTCGGCAGATGAGGTTGGAGAGCTGGCAGAGGCGGTTTCAGGTGCTGGAGCCGACGCCATCGAGGTGACGTGTCTCTACGACCCAAGGGACCTCCCAGATCAGGTGAAGGAGGCAAAGGCCCAGTCGGGTCTCCCCACGTTTGCGAAGGTGTCCATACCCGTGCTCATGGACGAGTACGTCACGGAGATAGCTTCCCGGCTGATGCGGGCTGGAGCAGACGCAGTGGTGATAAGCGACACATACGGGCCTGCCCTCCACGTTGATGTTAAGACGAGGGAGCCCGTGTTGGGGAAGGCAGACGGGTCGGGTCGGCTCTCGGGCCCGGCCATTAAGCCGTTCACCATGTACTTCACGGCCCTAGTGACCCGGAAGCTGGGCGCTCCCGTGATCGCCTGCGGTGGGATCTCGAGCGCCGAGGATGTGGTGGAGGCCCTGCTGGTGGGTGCGTGGGCCGTAGAGATTTGCACAGTTCCACTCCTCAAGGGAGTAGGCGTGATAGGGGAGATCGTGAGGGGGCTCGCCTCGTTCTTGGAGTCCAATGGCATTCAGAGCGTGAGCGAGATCAGGGGCGCCGCCCTAGAGAGGATAAAGCAGAGGGAGGAGGGCGGGCCCCTGAGAGTTGGTCCTCCTCGCGTGAACGCTGAGAAGTGCACCGGGTGTGGCCTCTGCGAGAGGGTGTGTCCAAGGGGGGCCGTATCCGTAGTCAACGGCACGGCGGATGTCGACGAGGCTCATTGCGCCGCCTGCGGGCTCTGCGTCTCAACCTGCCCCGTTAGGGCGCTGGGGTGGTGATCGATGTACGGATACGCTGGCAAGATCCTCTGGGTTGACCTCACGAGGGGGAAGGCTGAGGGGAAGGAGCTCGACCCAAGCCTGGCTAGGAACTACCTTGGCGGAATGGGCCTGTGCATGAGGCTCCTCTACGACCTGACCGACGTCGACACTGATCCGCTCGGACCTGAGAACGTCCTGATACTCGCGGCCGGCCCGGTCACTGGCACCAGCTGGCCGGGCAGCGGGAGGCTTCAGGTGGCCGCCAAGTCTCCCCTCACTGGCTTGGCTGGCTACAGCAACTCCGGAGGGCACTTCTCCCCGTACATAAAGTACGCCGGCTTCGACGCCATAGTAGTCGTGGGGAGGTCCGAGAAGCCCGTCTACCTCTACGTGGAGAACGGCAGAGCCGAGATCAGGGACGCCTCCGACCTCTGGGGGCTCGACACTTGGGAGACGGAGGACACCCTGAGGGAGAGACACGGAGAAGACGTCAGAGTGGCCACAATTGGCCAGGCGGGGGAGAACCTCGTCAAGTTCGCCGCCATCGTCACCGGCAAGGGACGCGTCGCCGCCAGGGCTGGTATTGGGGCCGTGATGGGCTCGAAGAAGCTCAAAGCCGTGGCGCTGCGTGGGGAGGGCGGAGTCAAGGTCGCCGACCCTCGGGGATTCGAGGAGATGCTCGAGGAGGCCATGAGGAAGATAGACGAGAGCCCCTTCTCCGAGACCTACAGGGACCTTGGGACGCCCCTGCTGGTGCTTCCCATGAACGTCATAGGGAGGTTCCCGACGAAGAACCACTACATGGGATCCTTCGAGCGGGCCGAGGAGATAAGCGGTGAGAAGGTAGTCTGGGGGTACAGGGTGGCGAAGAGGGCCTGCTTCTCCTGCAGGTTCCACTGCAAGAACATCCTCAAGCTGGGCGACACGATAGGAGATCACCCCGAGTACGAGACCATATGCGCTCTAGGCTCGAACGTCCTGATAGACGACCCCGAGTTCATCATCAGGATGAACTGGCTCTGCGACAGGCTCGGGATGGACACGATCTCCCTTGGCGGAACCATCGCCTGGGCGATGGAGTGCTACGAGAGGGGCCTGCTGACGAAGGAGGACACTGGAGGGCTGGAGATAAGGTGGGGGGACAAGGACCTCGTGGAGAGGCTCGTTCGCATGACCGCGTTCAGGGAGGGGTTCGGCGACGTGCTGGCCGAGGGGAGCCGCAGAGCATCTCAGATCATAGGGAGGGGTACCGAGAAGTACGCGATGCATGTCAAGGGGCTGGAGATACCGGCGCAAGACGGGAGGGCCCAGAAGAGCATGGGGCTCGCTCACGCCACGGCCGCGAGGGGGGCCGATCACCTGACGCACAGCACGTTCTTGGACGAGGTCGGCTTCGAGGAGGCCATCAGGGAGAGGTACGGAGAGCAGTACCTGCCCGAGATGGCTGACAGGTTCAGCCCGAAGTACAAGGGCATAATGGCGAAGGACTGCGAGGATCTGGCCGCAGCCGTTAGCAGCATGGTCATCTGCGTCACTGCCGGCTGGCTCTTCCCGCCGCTGTTCTACTGGGAGGATCTGGCGAGGCTCTACACGATCGTCACGGGCATAGATGTGTCGGTGGAGGAGATGAAGAGGACTGCAGAGAGGATAGTGAACATCAGGAGGGCCTATTTGATCAAGCACGGGGTAACGAGGGCCAGCGACTCCCTGCCGGAGAGGTTCACTAAGGAACCGGCGCCCACTGGAGGGTGCAAGGGGCAGATCGTTGAGCTGGATCAGATGCTCGACGAGTACTACAGGGCGAGGGGCTGGGACGTGGAGACCGGCCTGATACCGCGCGAGAAGCTCGTCGATCTGGGACTCGAGGATGTCGCCGACGAGCTGGCCAGGCTGGGCAAGCTGCCGTAGTGGGAGGTGTGTGGAATGGTCCTCGCGGTGATACCAGATCCCTCCAGGTGCGTGTACTGCTTTGAGTGCATGCTGGCCTGCTCCTCCAGCCTTGAGGGAGAGTTCGCGCCGGCGAAGGCGAGGATGAGGGTTCTGGAGTCGAGGGCGGGACACGGCCTGCCCATCGTGTGCGTGCAGTGCCCAGAGCACCCGTGCGTGGACGCCTGCCCGACCGGCGCCCTGAGGGTCGAAGGCGGTATAGTCAAGGTGGACGAGGCTTCCTGCGTCGCCTGCGGGACCTGCGCCTCAGCCTGCCCAATCGGAGCCGTGAGAGTGCTCGGCGGCAGAGCGGTGAAGTGCCAGGTCTGCTCTGAAGAGCCTCCCTGCGTGAAGATCTGCCCCAGCGGAGCGCTGAGAGTGGTAGACGCCCCTGACGAGGAGAGGGAGAGGGCCCTGAGATTGCTGATCGAGCTGACTGGGGGTGGGTAATCTGCTCCTGCTGGCTGGGTGTTCGATCGGGGATCTGCAGAGATACCTGTCAGAGGACCCAGCCCCCACGGTGGTCCAGCCACTAGGGTCGACCGAGCTGCACGGCCCCCTCCCCATGGGGATAGACACCATATTCGCGTCAGCCGTGGCGAGGGAGGTCGCGCAGAGGGTAAACTGCGCCCTAGCCCCGGCCATACCGTACGGCCACTCTCCAGAGCACGTCGGCCCCGGGGTCGTCTGGCTCCCAGCGTCCATCTATGCGGGCCTCGTGGAATCCGTGGTAGACTCACTCCTCGACGGCGGCTTCAGCGTGGTGCTGCTGGTGAACGGGCACGCCGGCAACTCGGGGATACTCGAGGCCGTGGCCAGACAGGTGAGGCGCAGGAGGAGAGCCGAGGTACTGATAGCCGACCTCTGGCAGCTCGTCGGGAGGTGCATAGAAGGGGGGGACTTCTATGGCTACTGCGTCGCCGAGGCCTCGCTGACCATGCACCTGGTGGGCACGAAGCCGAGCGTCAGTGGCGAAGCAGGGGAGGAGAGAGCGCCCTCTCTCTCGGCGAGGCTAGAGTACCTGATCAGGCCGTGGCTCACGGATGAGATCGAGGGCAGCCTCGAGGAGGCTATTCGGGAGGCCTCCAAAGAGATGGGCCAGGAGATATTCGGGAGGGTAGTCGAGTGGATCGTCTCCGACCTGGAGGTGGTGAGGCGTGAGGTCGGGGAGTCCAGGGGTTGACGTGGAGTACGCCATCAGGCTGACCAAGGAGCTGGTTAGGATACCCAGCGTGACGGGCGAGGAGGGAGAGATAGCGAAGTTCTTGGCAGAGGAGCTCAGCGGCCTGGGACTCAAAGTCGAGCTGAGGAGGGTTCAGGGCGACAGGTTCAACGTGATTGGCGTGCTGAAGGGAGGGGAGGAAGGCGTAGCGCTTGCGTTTCACGGCCACACGGACACAGTCCCACCCTACGGCATGGAGGACCCCTTCTCGGCTAAAGAGGACGAAGAGTACATCTACGGCAGGGGATCCTGCGATCAGAAGGCGGGCCTGGCGGCCTCGATTGCCGCTCTAAAAGCCGTCGTGGACTCTGGCGTTGAGCTCAGAAAAGGACTAGCCTTCCTGGGAGTCGTAGACGAGGAGAGGGAGCACAGGGGCAGCTACGCTCTGGTGGAGGACGGCTTCAAGGCCGACGCGGCGATCTGCACCGAGCCAACCGGGCTGGAGATCGCTGTGGGCTGCAAGGGTACCCTCCCCGTGAAGATCACCACGTTCGGAAAGGCTGCCCACGGCTCCGCCCCCTGGAGAGGGATCAACGCGGTCTACAAGATGGCCAAGGTGCTCTTGGCTCTAGAGGAGTTGGAGCCCAGGAGCGTGACCGTCCCCGGCGTCGGGGAGGTCAGGGGGTCCCTCAACGTGGGTCTAATACGGGGAGGGGAGGCCTACAACGTTGTACCAGACTCCTGCTCGATCTGGATAGACAGGAGGCTCGTCCCCGGAGAGACCCCGGGAGATGTTCTCAGGGAGATCAGGGAGATCCTCGACGAGTTCGGCAGGTCGGATCCCGACTTCAGAGCGGAGTTGAGTGTAGACAGGCCGGACTGGGGGTGGGAGCCCATCAAGAAGAGAGGGCTGAAGCCGTGCCTCGTGAATCCTGAAGAGGACATAGTTAGACAGATAAGCGAAGCTCATGAGGGCGTGACTGGAGATCGCGGCAAGCTGAAGTTCTCCAGCGGGTACTTTGAGATGGACTTTCTTGTCAACGACCTGGGGATACCAACCGTAGCGTACGGTCCGGGGGACCCCGAGCTAGCGCACACGCCTGAAGAACGCGTCTCGAAGCACCAGATAGCGATTGCCTCGAGAGTGTACGCGGCGGTCGCGGTCGCCCTAGCTGCAAAGAGTTGAGGTCTCTACCTACGCTCCCTGGCTAGGAACGCCTGCTGATGAACTCTCCATAGCCAGGCTCTGCCTCTACAGAGCCGTCTCTAGCGACCACGCGACCTCGAACTAGCGTCATCGCGACCCTGCAGGATACCTCAAGGCCTTCGAACGGGGTGTAGTCGGCCACCGACATCATGTCCTCACGCCCGATCCTCCCACGGTGCGAGGCGTCAATAACCACCAGGTCGGCATCCTTTCCTACGGCTATCCCTCCCTTCCGATGGTCGATTCTCAAGATCCTCGCCGGCACTTCCGAGGTCGCCTCCACGAATCTCTTGAGGCTTATCCTGCCCTTGGCGACCCCCTCGCTCCACAGCACCACGACGACCGTCTCTAGGCCAGGCAGACCGGCTGGGATATCCCAGGGGGTGTCTCCCACCTTCTCCTCTCGGGAGAAGGCGCAGTGGTCGGTCGCAATGGCGTCTATCAGACCAGAAGACAGGGCCTGCCAGAGCGCGGCCGCGTCTCGCCCAGTCCTAACGGGTGGGGTAACTATCAGGAGCGGCCCCAGCCTCTCGTAGTCCTCTACCGTCAGCACCAGGTGGTGAGGAGTCACTTCTGCCGTAGTCTGAGGGTGGATCTCCTTCGCCGATCTGAGCGCCTTAACTCCCGCCTCCGTTGAGACGTGACAGATGTGCAGCCTGCAGTTGGCTTTTGAGGCGAGGATGGCGGCGTCGAGTATGGCTTTGGCCTCAGCGATGTCCGGTCTGGAGCTGCTGAACTCCTCCATCTCACCGCTCCACCCAGCCTTCGCCTCAGAGACCGACTTGCTGACGATCTCCCTGTCCTCGGCGTGAACTGAGATCACGGCGTCCGCCTCGGCTGCTAGGCGCATGGCTCTGAGGAGCGTGGGAGAGTCTGGGATGGGGTCGGGCTCGCACATCATTATCTCTCCGAGGCCGACCGAACCCTGCGCCAGGATGTCGGGGATCTCATTCAAGTCGCTCTCCCTGTGTATCTCTCCACAGTACAGCGCGAAGTCCACGATTGACTCGCTCTCCGCTCGCTCCAGCTTTCTCTTGAAGACATCCACGCTCGCGGTGTGCCACTCTCCTACAGAGGCCATGTCGGCGACGGTCGTCACCCCGCCCACGGCTGCCGCAGCAGTCCCTGACCGGAAGGTCTCCCGTATCCAGCCCGGAGAGAATATGTGGACGTGGGGATCGACGGCGCCAGGAAGCACGACCTTTCCGGAGAGGTCTATCACTTCATCCGCGTCGGGCATAGCTGGCTCTTTCCCAAAGGCCGCGATTACCCCGCCGTCGACTCCAACGCAGATGTCCCTGAGCTCGCCCTCTAGGTAGACCCTGCCGCCCTTGAGCAGAAGGTCTATCAAGTTGACCCCTCGCTCCGGCCCGGAGGTGCTTTTAAGTCGCAGGGCGATCGCACGCGTGGGTTCAGGGGTAAGACGGCAGTTGTAGACCTAGGCGATGGTAGCGTGAAGCTCGTAGAGCTGGACAAGCAGGTGCTAGCTCGATACATAGGCGGCAGGGGCGCGGCCTCAGCTCTCCTATACTCCCTCTTGGAGCCCGGGCTAGATCCCCTGTCTCCTTGCAATGTCTTGATATTTGCCACGGGACCGCTCACCGGCGCTGCCTGGCCATCGGCCTGCAGGTACGTGGTCGCTGCCAAGTCGCCCCTCACCGGAGGCATTGGCTACTCCAACGCTGGAGGGTTCTTCGGGCCCAGGCTCAGGATGGCCGGGATCGACTTCATCGTGGTGAGGGGAGCTTCTGAGCGCCCAGTCTACTTGGCGGTAGAGAGTGGGCGGGTCGAAATCAGAGACGCATCAGACCTCTGG
>Ga0116200_10000215_pt1 | contig 17029 bp, 14 predicted proteins | sample Mar14436cmmetaG_FD_94478 | JGI IMG/M metagenome (GOLD analysis project Ga0116200, IMG submission 94478) | Marine hydrothermal vent microbial communities from Guaymas Basin, Gulf of California to study Microbial Dark Matter (Phase II) - Marker... ... | reverse complement strand
CTCGGAAGCAGCATGGCAGAGGCGACCCCCAGGGCCGCCATCAATAGCAGAAAGAAGGGGACCGGGACTGGCACCGCGGGAAGCCTTATTCTCCCCTTCCGAATGGCCTCCTCAGGGCTTACCTTCCTCTTTTCCTTCTTAGGTCGCCTCTCTGACTCAGACCTCACAACAGAAATAGCTCCCTCTATTTCCTCCGGGCTAGCGGGCTCGAGCGTCCCCTTAGCCCTGGTCCTGTGGGCTAGCGCGAACTTTGCGGCTATCCTAACGTCTTCCCAGTCGACCTCCTTGCTTCCCCTGAGGGCCGCCAGGGCTCTGGCCGTCTCATATATGGCGATGTCTGGCCTCACGCCATCCACCTCCAGCTTGTAGCAGAGCTCAGCGATGCCCCTGACTATCTCATCCGGAACCCTCACTCGGGGCAGGATCTCCCGCGCCTTGGCTATCCTCCCCCTTATCTCCTCCTGCCTCTCCGCGTACTTCCGGTAGAAGCCCACGGGGTCTGCCTTGAACTCTGCGTTCCTCCTTATGATCTCCTCGCGCTCTTCCGGGCTGTAGGATCCCTCGACCGTCACGGACAGAGCGAGCCTGTCCAAGAGCTGGGGTCTCAGCTCCCCCTCCTCTGGGTTCATCGAGCCGATCAGGATGAACTCGGACGGGTGCTCTACCGACACCCCCTCGCGCTCCACCACGTTAACGCCTGAGGCGGCCACATCCAGCAGGTCGTCCACCAAGTAGTCCGGCAGCAGGTTGATCTCGTCGACGTAGAGGATGTTCCTGTTTGCGTCTGCCAAGATGCCGGGCCTGAATCTGATCGTTCCGCTCTTGAGAGTGGCCTCGACGTCGAGGCTGCCCACAACCCTGTCCTCCGTGGCGCTCAGCGGGAGCGTGACCACCCTCATGCGGATCCTCTGGGTGGGGAGAGGGTTCTCGCCAGACGCGATCCTCTCCCTGCACTCCCAGCAGAGGTTCGGGGAGCTGGGGTCGCAGTGGAACCTGCACCCCTTGACGACGGTAATCTCTGGCAGGAGGTCCTCTAAGGCTCTGACGGCCGTGCTCTTCCCGCTGCCCTTGGGGCCCCTTATGAGGAGCCCGCCGATCTTCGGGTTGACAACGACGGCTAGAAGAGCGAGTTTCAGCTCCTCGAGACCAACTAGGGCGGCGAAGGGATACCTGAGCCAGCGTCTGTCGAAGGTTGCCGACATCCCCTCATGAGAATATGCTCACTCTCAGTGTAAAAGCAAATCTCTCAAGCAGCGGCTTCGTTGATTCTGCGTCCATATCCTGCAACAATCGGTTCGCCGAGACAGGATCCCTGATGCGGCGATCGGACTGTCTCAGCGCGCAGTGTGGCTAGCTCACTTCAAAGGATCTGAAGGCGCTCCTGATCGCGCAGGCGAGCAAGTAGATCCACAGAAGCGTGAGCGCGAGGCTGAGAAACGAACCCTCTCCCAGAATGAGTGGGAAGAAGACCGCCTCGAAGAGGACCTCCCCAATCCCATAGAGAGGCGTGGAGAGGAAGCTCAACCCCAGAGTCTCGTCGCACATGAATCCAAGCAGGAGAATCGAGGGAGGGCAGGCAGCGATAACGACGGTAAGCAGCAGGGCCAACGCGTCAGGCCTCAAGAACCTCTTCAGCTCGAGGAGAGCGTCACCCCCTCCAGCCACGAGGCTTCAACTTCTGGCCACACCATAATGTTGTTTCGACGCTAGCATGGGGAGCAGCGTCTATCAGGATAAGGGGAGCCTGCCAGGTCTCCTCCTACGCCTCCTCTCCTGAGCGGCTAGGGAGGGTACGTACTCTGCTAGCGCTTTTCTTCTCCTCTTTGCCAGCGCCTCCTCGATTGTTCCCCTCGCCACGACCTCGTATACCTTGGCCACCTTCCCGGGCTTGCCCCTGAGGATCCTCCCAACCCTCTGGGCCATCTGCCTGGGCGACCCGCTGCCGCTCGCTATGATGGCGACGTCGGCGTCCGGCACGTCTATCCCCTCGTCGAGAACCCTCGTGGTCACGATCACGTCTAGGTCGCACCTCCTGAATGCGTCGAATATTTCCTCACGCTCCCTGGTCTTCCCCACGAGCAGGGCCGACTTGATCCCTCGCCTCTCCAGCTCCTCCTGTATCGCCTCCGCCTGATCTATGTACTCGCAGAATATCAGGATCTTCCTGCCCTTCTCGGCCTCCACGATTCCAGCCACGACGGGGATCTTAGCCCTGGCCCTCAGTGCATACTTCTTCATCACAGCCAGCCTCGCGTTCTCGTCCCTGACCTTGGCCAGCTGAGCCATCATGGCACGACGCTCGTCGTCAGCTAGCTGGACCCTCAGCACCTTGTGCTCCAGCGGGGCCAGGATGCCGGCGCTCACCAGCTCTCTGTACCCTATCTTGTAGACGACATCTCCCGCCGTTAGGAATATGAGGTGCTCATTTCCATCGCTCCTCTCGGGCGTGGCCGATAGGCCGAGCCTGAACTTAGCCTTGCTGACGAAGGCGATCTTCCTGAACGTCGAGGCCGGGACGTGATGCACCTCGTCGAAGATCACGAGACCGAACAGGTCCTTCAGCTTCTCCACGTGCTTCGCCACAGAGTTGTAGATCCCCACCACGACTTCTCGGCCCAGGGTCTTCTCCCTGCCGCTGAACTCGCCCACAGTCACGCCCAGCTTTGCCTCGAGGAACTCCCTCCACTGAGTGGCCAGCTCCATGGTTACGACGCACACGAGCGTCTTTAGCCCCGTCCTAGCAATCGCCTCTAGCCCGACGTAGGTCTTCCCTCCCCCCGTCGGGATGACTACCGTGCCGAACCTCCCCGCGGCCTCCCAGGAGGAGACGGCTTCTGCCTGAAAGGGAAAGAGGTCGTAATCTTTTCTTCGAATCTCTATTGGGTCGGAGGGCCACGTGACCCTGTCCTCAAATCTGAGGCCGTGCTCCTCGGCGAACCTCTTGAGGTGGTGGAACATGAAGGGCGGGACCACGTAGGAACCGCGCCTCACTCTCCTGGCAATTCTCACCAGCCTGCTCTCGAGACCAGACCTGGTCTGAACGTTGTACTGAATGTAGAACGTGTCCTCGAGCTCCCTCAGCTGGTCTTCCGACAGGCCCGTGGCGACGAGCAGCAACCCCTCCTCGTGGTCCTCTAAAGTTAGCTTCCCCGCGGCCCCGAGCTCAGCCAGCAGGGAGTGCAGGTGCGCCTCCCTCCAGTAGCCCCTGGAGGCGACCTCCCTTACCCTCCGTACGGCTTCCTCTCTACCGACCTGCTCCACGAGGGCGAGCAGGTCTGACGATGGCAGCACCAAGAAGTCCCCGTCCCTCTTGAACGGCGCGGGAGGGTTCTCCCTGCCTGGGCAGAAGACGGCAAGCACGCCGTCTCGGAGGTACCGCTCAAGTTCCTCTTCCACATCTTCCTTTGTGAGTTTGAGAACTTCCCCCACCAGCTCGTCGGGTACTCCGAAGCGTCTGAGGGTTTCCCAACCCCTGGCCAGCGCGAGTCTGGGGTCTAGCACCCACTCTGCCCTCAGAGGGTCGAACCTGCAGATCTTCCTGATCTCTTCTACGACCTCCGGGAACTCCCTGTCTGGCACGCTCTTGGCGAAGACCCTGCGGCCGACCCTGACTCTCAACGAGGTGAAACTCAGGCGCATTCCATAAAGCCTTGACTAGTTGCCACGCGCAGGCTTCTAGGAGGAAATTCTCATTTGATTGATGCACTTGGAAGCACTGAACTCGAATTAGCGGCGATCGCCGTCACAACTCTCCGTCTGGCGCAACCATTAATGGCAATCCATTTGAACAGATGTAGGTCGGTGTGGATGGGTTCTCCCGCCTTTGCCACTAAGGAAGAGGCTGAGGCCGCTCTTGAGAAGTTGGAGGAAGACCTCCTAGAGGGGAGGATCTCTGAGGCTGAGTACAAGGCGAAGAAGGAGGAGATAACCCGTCAAATAAAACTCCTTGAGCTGGAGGAAAAGCTAATTGAGGGCCAGATTTCCGAGGAGGAATACAAGAGAGAGAAGGCAAGGCTCCTCGGCGAGGCTCCTCCGGTCCCCAAGGAGGCTGTTCCTGAGGAGGCTCAGAAGATATCCACCATCGCCAGAAAGCTGAAAGAAATCAGAGAAAAGAGGGAGAAGTTGAGGGAGCTGCTCCTGTCTAAGGAGATCAGCGAGCGTACCTTCCAGAAGATAGATGCAGAGTATGAAGAGAAAGAGGACATCCTGGTGAACGAGCTGAGGAAGCTAGAAGAGGCGGCCAAAGAGAGACTGAAGGCCATAGAGGAGAGAATAGAAGAGTTGAAGCTTCAGCAGGAGGAGCTCAAGGCCAGATTTGCTCTGGAGGAGATAACGAAGGCTGAGTACGAGAGCAAAACTCAAGCCTTGGAGGCCGAGCTGAACAAGCTAGCTTCAGAGAGGGAAGAGCTCGAGAACGCCATAGATCTGCTGACCAAGCAGGGAGAGGACTGAATAGACCGACTTAAGTCTTGTCACGGATCCGCTTTCAATGCTGGCCTTGTTCTACAGCCGTATACACTTTTTACAATTCCTAGGAGGGCCAACTGTGTGAACCTTGGCTGTTAGATTAATTCAAGGTTTTTCTAGATCGATGCCAGCTTGATGAGATTGGATATTGCACTGCATAGCTGATTCAATTTTTTTACACCAACCTCGTATCTAGCTTCATCGCTGGCAATGCTTTATATATTATAACAAATGTACAAATGTTAAGGCTTTAGCTTTGAGTAAAAGCGAGTGGTCGAATGCTCTAGAAGAGCTGGCTGAGATAGAGGTAGAACCTCTTTCTGGGCTCTCTGCACATCAAGGGGAGTTGTTGAGTTCCTCTAGGATTGTAGAGAGAGCTTCTAGGTCAGCTATCTATCGAAGGGCCTGGGGCCTCAAGAGGGGCGAAACTAGAGAAGCCAGAACGATAGAAGAGCTTCAGAATCTGCCTATGATATCTTCTGCCGACTACAAAGAGGCTTTCGAGAGATTTGAGATAGAGGACATCGTCTTGAACGATCGAACCGTATCTTGGCACAGCACATCGGGGAGCAGCGGGACGCCTAAGTGGTTCCCCTACACGCTGGAAGATATCTCAGAAGCTAGGGCTCAACTTCTGAGACTCTATAATGTCATTGGCGTGCAGGAAGGCGACATAGTCCTCCAATTCAGCTCGGCGGCCCCCATGATCTCCGACGCCCTCCCCTACTGGATGATTGACGTGATGCGCGACGCTGGAATAAGCATCCAGTGCGTCATCGTCTCAATCTACTTAATGCAGTTCGCCATGCCCTTCGCGATCAAGATCCAACCCACGATGCTCACCGGCCTGCCCAGCATGTTGATGCTCCTCGCCGAGCACCTGCCAGAGACCTCGCAAGAGCGAACTGCTGAGCGGTTCAGAGAGCACCCCACACCAAGGAACTTACTGTACGCTGCCCTCACGAGAATCAAGCGTGTTAGACCCAAGCACCTCCTCCGGAGGCTGAGGGTGGGCGTGTTTGGCGGCGACCTACTCGATCCGTACAGGCCCTACATTGAGGAAGAGTACGACATGGAGGCCTTCGACATATACTCTCTGACAGAGTCCTCGGTCTTCGCGTGCGAGTGCGAGGCGCACGATGGAATGCACTTGTGGATAGACAGGCAGATCGCTGAGATCATACCGGATAGCGAGCTTGAGAAGGAGTCTGCAGATCCCGGCTACACGCCAAGGACCCTGCTGCTTCAAGAGGCTCCTCGAGACACGGAGGGCGAACTCGTGCTGACGAACTTCAGGGACGCTCTTCCGTTAATCAGATACAGGACGGGGGACCTGATCAAGGTCAAGGACACCGGACGGTGCTCCTGCTCTCGGACCCACCCCAAGGTGAAGATCCTAGGGAGGCTTGACGACCTCATAAACCTAGGCGGGCTGAGGTTCTCCGAGGCTCAGCTCAACAGGGCAATGCGGAGGATCAAGAAGCACGGTCGGGTGAAGGCCTGGCGAGCCGTGCTATCTCGAGTGGGCTACAAACCTAAGATCAAGCTGGAGATCAAGGCCCCCACGTCAAGTGAAGGGGCTCTCGTCGAGGAGATCCACCAAAAGATACTCGTGGACATCCCGCTGCTCGGCGCCGCCCTCAAGGTCGGCTTGATTCACCCGCTGGAGATCGAGTTCACCGACGAACTTGAGGAAGTTCTGACGCGGGGCGGCAAGGCTAGGAGAGTATTCTACGAAGAGAGCTTCATAACGGGGGGAGTCTCCTGAAGCAGAAGCTGTTCGCTCTGGAGGTCTCTATACTGCGCCGCTACCCCAAGCTCAAGTTCAAGGCCAGGCCCCTCTTTCGCAGGCTCATAGACAGGAGCACGGGGAAGAAGCTCAGGTGGACTATGCGGCACTCCTACGAGAGGAGCAAGTTCTACAGATCCATGTTTAGACAACAGAATCTCACTCCGGACGACATAAGGGGCGTAGAGGACATTAGGAAGCTCCCGCTGACCTCCCCCTCGGATCTCTCCTCCGACCCCTACTCCTTCCTCTGCGTGCCATTCGAGGAGGTAGGAGCGATCTACACGACGGCCGGCACTACAGGAAAGCCCAAGAAGGTCTTCTTTACGAAGGACGAGATAGACAAGAGCATCGAGCTGGGGAGCACCCTCATGAGGGCTGGCGGCCTGGGCCACGGCTTTGGTCCGGGGAGGGCTGTGCAGATCATGTTCGCCTACGGCAGGCCCAGCTGGGGCGCTGGCTACATCACTCAGAGAATGATCGAGGAGGCGGGAGGTCTTCCGATACCGGCCAGCAACTCCCTGAGCCCCGCCGAGCAGCTTGAACTCATGGAGGAGTTCAGGCCTATCGCCATAGTCGGCACGGCCTCCTACGTGTACAGAGTGACGGAAGAACTCTCGCAGAGTGTTGAGCTCTCCGAACTCGGTGTCCGGACGATTGCTCTCGGCGCCGAGACCTGGCCGGAGCGTGTGAGGCAGTACCTCGAAGAGAAGTGGGATGCTAGGGTCATGGATCAGTATGGGCTCACTGAAGCCACGTTCGCCGTCGCGTCAGAGTGCAGCATGCAGGACGGTCTCCACCTGAACGAGATCGACCTGTACGTGGAGATGGTGGATCCAGACACAGGAGAGCCGGTATCCCCGGGAGAAGAGGGCGAGGTCGTGTTCACGACGCTCAGCAGGAAGGCTATGCCCCTCATTCGTTACAGGACCGGCGACGTAGCCGCGATGATCCCCGGTGAGTGCGAGTGCGGGTCGCCGACCAGGAGGATCTCCAGGATTCGAGGGAGGACCGACGACATGTTCACTATAGGGACGGGAGAGAACATGTACCCCTCGTTCTTCGACGGGGCTCTGCTAGGCATTCGAGGGGTCGTAGACTACCAGATCGTCCTGACCGGCGAGGGGATGCGGGACGAGATCACCGTAAGGGTCGAAGCGGAGAACCCGAGCGAGGAGCTGAGGCAAAAGATCATAGAGTCCGTCCTTGGCGTCAGGAGCATTAAGCATGACTTTGAGGTCACGAGAGCAATAGCCCGGGTTGAAGTAGAGTTCGTGGAGAAGGGTTGGATCTCCGAGAACTCTGGAGAGGACGTCAAGCGACGGAGAATAGTCGACCTGCGGGGGAGGTATCCCGCCTAGGGTGTTGATGGGCTTGATCAGAATAGTTCTCAAGATGATCCTGAAGGACTTCACGACGAGACGAGCTAGAACCCTGCTCACAGTGCTCGGAGTGGCCATAGGGATCGCCACGATGGTAACGCTTGGGTCGATCTCTGGGGGGACGGCCCTCCAGCTGCAGCAGTCCTTCTCGGAGATGGCAGACTTCATGGTGTCGCCCTCGAAGGGCTTCGCCATGGGCAACAGGATGGACGAGTTCTACCTGGAGTACATCAGGATGTACCCTGAGGTCCGGGCCGCCTCGGCCTACCTGGGCGGAATGATGTTCGTCGATGGAGAGATCTCCCTGGTGGTGGGTGCGGAGGAGGAGATATTCTCCGTCATATCGGTTGAAGTCGACAGGGGCAGGCTGCTGAACTGGTCGAACAAAGAGATGATCTTGGGATTCGCCGCGGCTAGGGAGCTTGGAGTAGATGTGGGGAGTGAGGTCACCCTCTCCAGCGGGAGCGGGAGGGACGGTGAAACGTTCTCAGTAGTGGGGATCCTCCAGAGGACCGGGAGCTTCTTCGACAGCTACGTGTTCATCCCGCTTGACTACATGCAGGACATGACTGGCTACTACGGCCAAGTGAGCTTCGTCCTAGTGGAACTCACCAGCCCCGGGCTGGCCGACTCCTTCAAGGAGAGAGTGGAGTCCAGCCTGCCGGGCCTAGAGGTCATGTCGCCTGCCTCCCTCATGAAGAGCATCGACAAGATACTGAGCTTTGTTAACGGCGTGCTCTTCGCGATCAGCGGGGTTTCCCTCCTCGTTGGCGGAACAAGCGTCGCGGCCACTATGATGACGAGCGTAGTTGAGAGAACAAGAGAGATAGGGATACTGAAGGCCCTCGGAGCGACGAGGATGCGGATACTCGGAATCTTCCTGCTGCAGTCATTCCTGCTGTGCCTATTTGGGGGCGTGCTCGGAATCTACCTGAGCCTCTCGATCACTCCCATAATTGAGAAGAAGGTATCCGAGGCGGCTGGATTCACGTTCCAGGCGATATTCTCTCCCAAGCTTGTCTTGGGAGCCTTGATGCTGTCCGAGCTGATTGGCTTCATCTCTGGAATACTCCCCGCTTGGAGCGCGGCCAAAGTCCAGCCAGTGGAGGCGTTGAGGTATGAGTGAGAAAGCGGTAGAGCTGATCCAAGTATCCAAGATCTACGAGGCTGCCGTTCCAGTCAAGGCGCTTGACGAAGTGAACTTGGTCGTCGAGAGGGGAGAGTTTGTCGCCGTGATGGGGCCTTCGGGCTCCGGAAAGACGACGCTGCTCTACATGATAGGGTGCATGGACAAGCCCACGCGCGGGAGGGTTCTGATCGACGGAGTCGACGTAGGCGGGCTCAGCGAGAAGATGCTGGCCAAGATAAGGGCTGAGAAGGTAGGATTCGTGTTCCAGCTGTTCAACCTCATACCGACCCTGAACTGCCTAGAGAATGTGGAGCTTCCGATGCACATCCGCGGGCGAGTGAGCGGGAGAGAGGCTAGGGCGAGGGCTGTGAGGCTCCTCGAGATGGTGGGGTTGGGTGACAGGCTGAGCCACAGGCCCGCTCAGCTCAGCGGGGGAGAGAGGCAACGTGTGGCTATAGCTAGGGCCCTAGCGAATGAGCCCACGCTAATACTCGCAGACGAGCCGACGGGAAACTTGGACAGCCGCACTGGACGGGAGATCATCGACATGATGGGCGAAATTAACGAGACCACGGGCCAGACGGTCATAGTAGTGACTCACGACTCAGCCGTTGCGAGGATGGCTGGACGCATAGTTCAGATGCGCGACGGGAGGATCCTGTCTGAGGTAGAGCTGTTGGGGGCTGATCAAGGCAGGGCGTCTTCTCTCGAGGAGCTTAACAAGCTCAGGAGAGAGGTGATGATGCTGGATCTCCTCAGAAGCACCATGGATGAGCGGGAGTACTATCGAAGGCTCGAGGTCCTGCAATCAAAGCTGAGAAACTTGGAGGAGAGACCAGATTGAACAAGAGAATTCTGAGCGCAACGTTCCTGGTCACGCTAGCTCTACTGGCGGGCTGCAGCCCCTCGCTGGGGAAGAACCACGAGGCCGGCGCGGTGAACCTCAGGAAGGAGGTCATGTCGGAGATCCGAGTCGGAACATCTGGCGAAGTGCTGGAGCACAGGCTGCGCGTGAGGCTCACTCTAGAGAACAACGGCACGAGCGACGCAGAGGTCACAGTTATCGATCGAGTTCTGGGAGGCTCAGCTGAGACGGTAAGCACGGACGGCCCTAAGCCAGACGTTTCCCATCACGGGAGCGTGCTCTACTTGACTTGGAGAGACGTCAGGGTACCTAAGAGATCTAAGCGCACAATCTCCTACTCCGTAGGGACCTCTCTGAGGCCCCCGGTCAGGGTAAAGCTCAGCTACACATCCGAGGGGAGGCGCATTGAGCCTCTGGACGTTGCGGGCACTCTGTACCTATCGACCGACAGGGGTAGCAAGTTCGAGATCGTGCTCACGCTGGCGAACGAGCTGGAGTTCCTGACCGAGAGCGGGGTGCTTTACTATCCCATGAGCCTCTTCGTTACGCTTCAGCTCCCGTCCAGAACTCTAGGCATTGAGACAATCGAGCCAGAGCCCCTGAGCCACGTTGAGGTGGGGGGCACGTCGTTCTACACATGGGCTCTCCAGCTGACGGGAGGCGAGGAGCGGGTCACGCTGAACGCGAGCATCCTACCCGACGCTGAGATAGGAGTGGTCGAGATGGGGCCTGTGAGCGCATCCATCTTGACGATGCCAGTAGGAAACCTAACGGATCTGATAGAGACCAGAGACAGGCTGAACCGGTCGCTGGCGGAGATTAACTCCATCCGCGAGGGACTCTCCGCGTACTTCGACATGATATCGAGCTTGAACGACACGATAGGAAACCTGACGGATCTATCAATCGCGCTGGATCTCCTAGCCTCCGGCTCTGAGAACTTCTCTAGAGCGATCGACGCGATCGAATCAATTGCAGACGTGCTCGTTCTTCAGACGAACTACATGGTAGACGGGCTAATCAAGTATAAGGGGGCTCTCAAGGGATTCCTCGCCCTGGGAGGCGGCGAGACCAACCAGAGCATGATCTCTCCTGACGACCTCAAGGAAGGAATTGACGCGCTGATCTGGCTCGCCCTATCCACCAATGACACAGCTGAATACCTGAGCGCAGCTGCGAGCGCGCTTGACAAGGGATCTGGGAGGTACTTTGAGACCGTGGCCGAGTGCGCCGAGGAAACGAGGGCCGCCGTAGAATCTCTCGAGTCGGCGTTGCAAGAGCTAAATGTCTCTGCTGGCGACGTTCGCACGCTAATCGAGAGCCTTGAGAGTCAGTCAGCTGAAGTCGAGAGGCAGATCTCATCCATCGAGTCTAGAATGGAGCTGGCCCGCCTCGTTAACCCAATTTCGCTACCCGCCTCTATTGGAGAGCCTAGGCTGGTGCCCCTGTACCCCGTCCTAAACGGGACTAACGGCGCCTGGAACCTGACCGCCCTCTTGGGGGCAGAGAACGTCTCGGGCGGATCGCCGGCTCTGTTGTACCTCTCCTTCGAAGAGGGGGAGATAGCTGTGACGCCTAGAGGGACGAGCTCCACGCTCGTTGACCTCTCGAGCATGGGGATCTACCTCGAAGATAGAGCGCTAACGATGACCCTGCCCAAGGGGGCCAACTTATCCGAGCTTCTCTTCGCGGAGGGAGGGCCGGTAATCACCGTGCTGTCTGCAGACAAGCCAGCGGCCTCAGCTTGGGTCGACGTTCCGGCTCCTCAAACGACAGAAGCCTCTTACCACGGGAAGATCAGCTGCGATCAGCCTAGAGTGACCGTTGAGTTCACACCTAGGCTTCGCTCCCCTCCGGCAGAGACACCCGCACCGCCTCCGCCAGAAGAGCGAGGATTTGAGTTCGAGACCTGGATGTGGTACCCGCTGCTGGCAGTCCCCGTCTTGCTCGTGCTGCTACTGATGTTGAGCGACCTGTTCAGGCCGAGAGAAGAGCCTTGGAGCGAGGAACATAGGGAACTCCTCGGCAGGATAGCAATGCTGCAGGAGAAGCTTCAGCAGGCCGAGTCAGAGCCTGACGGCGAGCCCGGTGAATCTCCCGAGAGAGGGTGACTCAGGTCACCACCTCCTCCCGTCCCCCGTGAAGGGCCTGAACGCGATCTGGTCGCGATTCTTCAGCACCCACTTGAGCACTTTTTTCGCCCTCTCGGGAGGCATGTGGAGGAATAGCGCGGCCAGGTGCTTGCAGAACATCTTCTTCTGAAACTGGCGGTCCCAGTCCGCGCAGTCGTGGAGTATCAGGCCTCTCGCGAGGTCTATCGTCACGTCGTAACCCCTCACCCTCGCCATGATCAGATCTCCCCTGTCGGCCAGGATCTCGACCTCCTCCTCGGGTATTTTGAGCGCTCTCTCGAGTCTCCTCTCGTCTGTGATCGCCTTGAGCAGTCCGATCACACCCTCGCTGGGCTCCGGCGCTGACGGCCTGGCTTCCACCTCGCCCTCGACGAACTCGAGCAGAGACGCCCTGGGCTCGGCTCTGACCAGCGACTCCCGCCAGGACCTGATCTCACTCAACAGGGCTTCCTGCTCCTCGCTGGCTCTCCCCAGCATCTTTAGCATCATGATGGCGTTCTCTGGAGCGTATGCGTGGTAGTGGTTGTTGAAGTAACCGTAGACCTTCTTCGTCTGACTCTCAGCCTCCTCAACAAGCTTGGCCCAGGGCTTCAACTCCTCCTCCGAGTAGAGGTAGTTGTACCAGACCTTCTCGCCCCTCCCGTGCCACCTCACGTAGGCGACGTCCGACGTCACTCTGAACTCTGGAGACCTGCCCGGCGCGTCGTACCTGACGTAGGCGGCGTTGGCCGACTCCAGCAGCCTGTAAGTCTTAGGATCGTCCCAGCTCGGGTGCCTGAACTCTAGAGCTACGGTCACGTCGCTCGGAACCAAGGATAGGAACTGCTCGAGCCTGTCCAGCTTCGCCTTAAACACTGGGGGCAGCTGCACGAGCACGGGCCCGAGCTTCCCAGCTCTCTTGAGCGGCTCGAGTGAGTCGAAGAACGCCTTCAGATCGTCTTTTATTCCCCTGTCCAGTCGGAGCCTCTTCCTGTGCGTCACGTCTCTGAGCATCTTTACCGCGAACTCGAAACCCTCTGGAGTGACTTTGGCCATCCCCTCAAAGGTTTGGGGCTCTAGAAGCTGGTAAAATGTCGAATTGACCTCGGTCGTGTCGAACACCCTCGCGTAGAGCGTTAACCTAGGCTCTCCACGCTCGGGGTAAAAGGGCCCGACCCAGTCCCTGTAGTCCCATCCCGAGGTACCGATCTTGACCGTCAAGATCGACGCCTGCCGCTCTGATTCCCGGGACTCGCTCATAATATTATAAGTCAGGATTAATAGACTGTTTTTATGAGTCAAGTTGACATTATCGACCGGGTAACCTCGCTGTTTGATGAGTGGGGCGTGAAGTACAGCGTTACAGAGGACAACGTCGTGCTGTCAGGCTGGGAAGTTGGCGGCGGGGAGTACACGGTGGTCATAAGGGCCGCGGACCAGTGGCTCTGGATGAGGGCCAATATAGCCCAGCTGAGCGACTTCCCTGAGGGGCTGAGGGCCGAGCTGTTGGCGGAACTCCTGAGGACCCACTCCAAGATGAACGAGGTAAAGTACGAGCTGACCGACGACGGGACGATAGGCACCTCTCAGGAGATACCCGTAGAGGGGTTCAACCCTCACATCTTCCAGGCCGAGTTTGGGGCTCTGATCTTAGCCATCGAGTACTTCGTGGAGAGGATAGCCCCGAAGTATCTGGGAGAGTAGGTTTCCAGCCTTCGCCCAGGCAGATTAAGCTGGCGGATCTCGAGAACTCCTCCTCCGACCTAATCCGAGTTCTGCGGGGGCTACTCTAGCTCCTCCCAGCTGGACGGAATGACTCCCCTCATGATAAGTCGGCGAGCAGTCTCTATGGCCCACTGGGACGGTCTCCTCTCGTTGAGCCCGACTCTGAGACCGCACTTGGAGCAGTACTCGTTGTCAACCATCCTGCCCAGCGCTCTGTGAACTCCGAGCGTGCAGTATCCCCGCAGAACCCTCTTCTTCTCTGCCTTCTCCTCCTTCCGAGCTTCCTGACCCTCTCCCTCCTTCTTCTCCTTCTTAACCTCGACTTCCACCACTCTGAACTTGTGGAACCACCTGCAGTCTACGGCCAGAGCCTCGAGCGCCTGCCCTGCCGCCATGTAGGTCCCCCCTGTTCCGAGAGATGCTCCGGGGCCTCACCGTGTAAAAAACATTGAGGTTAACAGCGAGGCGCATTCCCCAGAACCTCGTGCTCCCTTGGGGCCCCTCGAGACTCTCTCGATCGTTAATTCGAGATCCCCTCAACCGAATCCGCGCCAAGAATCTCAGACTGGCGGCCTCCCAGCGCTGCGCTGGCCCCTCCCGAAGGGGCCTAAGCTCCTAGCCCAAGTTAGTAGGGCCTCCACTCCTAACTGCATCAGATGCTACACATTTTTACGCGACTTTGGCGTTACATTGTATCCCGGTCATGCCGAGATTCAGAAAGAGGAGGCTCATTGAAGTTCTCTACAGAGCCTCCTGAACTGCATCCTCTACTTCGGAGAGACTCTGGGATTCCTAGTCTTCGTCGTGAATTTCTTTGAGCTGAAGTCTGCGTCTCAAACCCCAAAGCTCTGCGTGTTCTCGACTTCTCCGGCCGTGAGGTGCGTCATCCCCGGGTACCTCTGCGCGATCCTTGCCCTGACGCTTATCTACCTGTTCCTCTGGATTCAGAAGGCCCTTTCGGGCATTACCCTCGTCTGCATTGAGACTATGAACGATAGCCCGATCGTCAGGCTGTCTATCGCTGGCCCCGTCAACCTCGCGGTGGCGCTGCTCATCCCGCCACACGCCAACAGACTGATGACCTGCGCGTTCATCGGCGCCGCCGCGGGCATGATAATCTGGATCCTAGATACGCTGGGGTGCTAGCTGACCGAGCGTGTACTGCTCTCGAGGCTGCATGTCCCGGTTGGGCAGGTCACTCTCGCCAGGCTAAGGAGAGATCTGGGCTCGAAGAGTTAGAGCGAAGGTTTATCCGACCTCAGGGTGAGGCGCGGGCCGGGGCATGTCAGAGCCGAGGGGCTATGCAGACACGGGGGATGGGCCAAGCCTAGAGCTGGCTCACTACTCCGACTCCGAAGTGAGCAGAACCATCGCCGAGTTCTGCAACGGCAGGTGGGTCGCCGCCTGGCTGAGAGACGGTTCGGTCGTTAGGTGGGTCGAGGGTAGGCCTCTTACGATCCGATCTCAAGCCGACGTACTCTCCATGATATCTGATCGGTCGAGGCCGCCGCTCAGAGCGGTATACGCCACGGCCTCGAGGTACCAGAGGCTCGCAGAGAGGAGCGACGTATTCGACGACTCCAACGTCGTTGCCGTGACCCCCTTCTGGGACGTAGATAACGATCCATCCCTCTGGAGGGCCACGGTTGAAGCTGCCAGGGCCGTCGTCGATGAGCTCGAGCGGCTTGGAGTCGTGAAGTCGGTCTACGTCCTGTGGAGCGGTAGGGGGATGCACATCAGGGTCAACGAAGGAGCGATCTCCCCAGAGGTTCGGTCGAAGATCGGGCCCCTAGACGCAGCCTGGGCGCTCGTCGAGTCAGTCAAGCTGAGGGTCCAGCAGAGGGTTGAAGAGATCAGGCTGAAGTTTGAGGCCCACGGGCTTAGGGTAGACAACGAGGTGAAGCCCAGAGGGCTATTCTCAGTTCCTCTGAGCCTGCACAGGAGCGTCGACTCCGTGGTTGTGTGCGTGGATCCCTCCGAGCTGGAGGAGTTCGATCCCTCGTGGGCATCGCCCGGGGCCTATAGGTCGTCTGACTCCTGGAGGAGGTTCGAGCCCGGGGAGGCGGACGACGCAGTCCTCAGATCGCACGAGGTTCACGGTGGATACCCGTTGGCCGGCAGGAGGTCGAGGAGGAGAAAGGAGCCCCCCGTAGACGAGATGATCAGGAGGTGGCTCGACGTCGAGGGCTGAGCCGGCAAGGGGAGGCAGGGGCTTTCTAGCCGACCTATACTCCGTAAGGCCTGTACAGAAATCTCTACGGCGTGTACGAGCTTAACGAGCTACATGAGGCTCTGACAACTCAAGAGAGCGGGCAGCCTCATAAGCGTATAACGTCTGAGGGGTTCCGCGCGGCGGGTGTCCTCCTCGATGATTCTCGTCGGAGGGCTGGGCGGAGGCGGAGACAGCGGCGGGGCCCTGGCGATAGCCCTAGCCCTCAGGAGGCACGCAAATGTCGCCATCCTAGGGGCCGTGCCGTGCCGCTCGTCGGACTTGGTTAGGGCCAAGCGCGTGGCTGGCTCGGTATTCGAGGTGACGCCTCGCACCTGGGTCTCTGGGAGGTTCTTCGAATCTCGCATAGCTTCCTTGGGCTGGGAAGTCTACGTCGCCTGCATGGAGGATGGCTTAGAGGGAGCGGTAGAAGGCCTCGAGACCCTGATCTCCCAGCGACGGGTAGATGCGATCGTGGGAGTAGACCTCGGTGGAGACGCGCTCCTGAGGGGCGACGAGCCCGAGCTGGGATCGGCGGCGGAAGACGCCATGGGACTCGCTCTGCTGTCTGAAGTCTCTCGCGAGCTGGGAGTGAAGGTCTTAGTTGCGGTCGGCGCTCTGGGCGCTGAGATGGGCGGCGTCTTGGACATGGGCCTGCTGGTGGAGAACATGGTCCGGCTGGAGAGGGCCAGCGGATACCTCGGCGCCTATCGGCCTCGAGGAGAGGTTCTGAGGGAGTTCACTGACTCTGCCAGGAGGCTTTTGGAGGAGGTCCCCTCGTTCATGCTGACCGTATTCCTGGACGCCCTGCTAGGAAACTTGGGGGAGAGGAGGTACAGGGTCGCCTACTTCGACGGAACCTTTAGGGTCGAGCCCCATCACGCCTACCTGTACGTGTTCGAGGCAGACAAGGTGTGCGAGGCCAGCGAGCTGTGCCAGGAGGCGATCAGGAGGAAGATCCTATCTCTCCTCAGGAGGGCGCTAGAGGGGCGGAAGTCTCGGAGCGGCAGGTCGGGAATCGAGGGCTGGAGGAAGGAGTTGAGCAGGCTGTCGGCTCGGAAGTTGAGCCTATCCAAGCTCTTGGGCAGGTGACCTCACGCGAGATTCCCGAAGAGCCTATCTCGGAGGTCGAGCATCTGCGAGGCAGCCCCTACATCCAACAGCCGGTAGAGAGGCGCAAAGAAAGGAGAGGGGTCGGGCGGCGTAGAGAGCCTGATGGACCTACCTCACGGCTCGGGCGGTCAGTCGCCTACGATGGTTACCGTTATCCTCCTGTAGTCTCTGGGGCCGTTGAGCTCGATTAGGTAGACGGCTTGCCACTCTCCCAATGCTAGCTCTCCATTCCTTATCGG
>Ga0116200_10000214_pt1 | contig 17048 bp, 15 predicted proteins | sample Mar14436cmmetaG_FD_94478 | JGI IMG/M metagenome (GOLD analysis project Ga0116200, IMG submission 94478) | Marine hydrothermal vent microbial communities from Guaymas Basin, Gulf of California to study Microbial Dark Matter (Phase II) - Marker... ... | reverse complement strand
GTATATTTTCCTATACAGAGACTTTAGCCAAAGAAAAAGGATTTAGCCATTTAACAGAAAAAGATATTGAAAAAATCATTCATGAAATAAGAGGAGTTGCTTGAAACGCCTAGTTCTGGATACTAATGTGCTTATTTCTGCTCTTTTTTGGAAAGGAGCATCAAGAAAGCTTTATGAGTATATAAGAGCAGGGAAATTTGGCTTAAATGCTCAAGAAATATTTCCTATTTTGGTTGATATAAGAAGACATACTCATTGGTTCATGTAAAAACTAAAATTGATGTGATTAAAGAAAACCCAACTGATAACATTTTTCTAGAATGCGCTGCAGAAGATATCTATATAAACCACATACATTAATCTTTATCTCTTTTCATTTCTCTTAATTTTTTATCCAAAGTAATAATTTCCATTTGCTTTTCCTTAGCAAAAAAGAAAAGTAACCAATCGTTATAATTTAAGTCGCTCCTCTTCATCCGCTCAACAATCTCTTTGTGGTATTTTGAAAAACTCACCTTATAAACCTTAACCAACCGCTCAAACTCTTCCACTTTCTCTATAGCCACTTTACAATCAACCTTTTTTTCTCTAGCTCTTCTTTGGATTACAGTATAAGTCTCAGCCAGAATTGGCTCAAGCATTCCAAATTCTTCATACTGAAATTGTTCTTTTAATCTCATGGCTTCAGCATGCAACACATCTTTTCTGTCAAGAAGAGCCACAACAAAACTTGTATCAAGCAATTTCATTTATATTAGCCTTTTTAACTAAGACTCATAAATTTTTCTTTCATCTTCAAGGGCATTTCCTCCAATACTTAATGAACCAGCCAGATCCCAGATGCTTTTCTTTTTGCATTTTAATGGGATTCCTAGTTTTCTTATAACCCTCAAAGCATCCTGAGTGGTAAAATCAAGAAGAGTATAATTATAGCCACATTTCTTTAAAAGTACATAAAAAAAACGCTTTAATGGAACTAGCTGCCCTTTAAACTCTACAAAATAAGCCTCTTCTCTGCCTTTATTTCCAGCCTGTATTCCTTTTTCAAGATCTTTTTTGGTAATACTACTTAGTATAGCTGGATTTATCTTAACCTGATTACCTCTCATTTTAAAATTAAAAATCACGACATATACTCCTTTTTTATTTAGTTGATGTATTTTAATTTTATCATACATCTATGCAATGTCAATTCTTCAGGAATTTTTTATAATTCTTATTAAATCTAATTCTTTTGAATTAATAAGAATGTACTTAAGCGATACTGCCATTAAGGATGACATTTTATTGACAGAATTTCTCCTTTTACTCCCTATGAAGTACCAGATAAGAATATGAGTATCAAGCACATATCTCATTTGGTATTCTCAAATCCTCCGAAAAGATGATGTTTTGCTTCCTCTATCATCTCCTTTTACACTTCCAAATAAAGAGATTTTACCTCCAATTACTAGAAGGAATAATAAAATAAAGGGCTATAAAACATCATGTCCATAGGCTTGACATTTGAACCATTTTAGGATTAAAAATTCACGTTAAGAAGTAATGCTCTTTCGAAAATTAAATATCGTTCGCAAAGAGGCAGGTCATTTTTGCGAAAGATAAGTTTGCGAAAAATATTATTATTATTTAGTAATTGTTTTCTTTTGTAAGAAAATTAGTAAATTGTTTTGCTGTGTTGCAGTATTAATAAGAGCTTGCGGTGATTGTGACAATGACGTGGTTGGTGATCTTGAAATTCTTTTTAAAAAGTGTTAGAAAAAAATTGATGGTGGGTGTAGCTCAAGGGTAGAGCACTGGGCTGTGGCCCCAGGCGTTGCGGGTTCGAGCCCCGTCACCCACCCCATTCTTGACAAGTTTTAATAAAAGGATTAAAAATTAATAGGCGCGGGGTGGAGCAGTTTGGTAGCTCGTCGGGCTCATAACCCGAAGGTCGTGGGTTCAAATCCCACCCCCGCTACCAAAAATAATTTTGATTTCTGTTAAATTTAAACGTATTTTTTTAATTTTTCTTTTATGGCCTAATATTGTTTTATCTAATGAAGCTTCTTTAAAAGCTGCGGATTTTGTTCGACATATAAAAAAGCTTTATTCTGAATTAGGTTTTTCAGAAAGATTATTATCTCTTAGGGCTTTTAGATGTTCAATCACTGCTTATTATATTGCCTTAAGTGAAAAGCATATTAAAAAACCATATATCTTGACAATTATTGATTATACAAAACCTTCTACTAAAGAAAGACTTTTTGTAATTGATCTTAAAAAAAGAAAAATCCTTTTTAAAGAACTTGTAGCACATGGCAAAATGTCTGGTAATAAATATGCTAGATATTTTTCAAACAAGCCAGGCTCTTTAAAAAGCTCTATTGGATTATACATTACTTTAAACCCATATATAGGAAAACATGGTTATTCGCTGAGATTAAGAGGTTTGGAAAAAGGATTTAATGATAATGCTGAAAGAAGAAACATTGTTATGCATGGTGCATGGTATGTGAATAGAAAGATGGCAAAATATCTCAATTGGATTGGTAGAAGTTGGGGATGTCCTGCAGTTTCTTTACAGAGCGCTAAAAAGATTATTGATATAATTAAAGGAGGAACAGCTTTATATATTTATTATCCTTTAAAAAATTATTTTCAAAAATCTCAATATTTAAATTTGCAAAAAGCAGCCCTAATATTTAACAAAAAATTATTTAAAATAGCAGATTTAAAAAAGTCATCCTATTGATTTGATTTCTTCATATAATTCCTGGAGTGCTTGAATATAATCAAATTGTCCTTTTTCAATTGCATCCATTTTTTCCTCAAGTATTTTTGTTCTCTCTTCAGAAACAAAATTTTGATAACTTGAAAAAAGATAAGAAAATACTTTTGTACCAAGGGATGTTGGAATAATTTTTCCACCTTTTTCAAAGATGTAATTTCTTAAAAACAATTTATTAAGAATAGTAGCATAAGTTGAAGGTCTCCCAATGCCTTTTTCCTTCATCATATGAATTATATCTGATTGGGCTAAAAGAGAAGCTGATGGTATTTTTTTAAGCTCAGCTTTTACTTTAAATTTTCCTATAGGCAATTCCTTTTTGATATAAACAGATTTGTAAAGTTGATAAGCTCTTCCTTCAGCCTTAATTATTCTTTCATCTTCAATACTTTTCCCATTAAAAATAATTTTGTATTTTTTAATTATCACTTCATATGGTTGACATTCTGATGCCATAAATCTTCGAAAAATAAGATCATAAAGCATAAAATGTTTCCATTTAAATCCTTCAACTTGTAAAACACCCTCTTGTATCAATCTGTGTAATGTGTCTCGATCAATGGGTCTTGTAGGCCTAATACACTCATGAGCTCCTTCCATAAACCATTCCTTCTGGGCAAAATCTTCTTTAAGATACTCTTTTGCTATCTTTAAACCTACATCACTAACACGGGTGGAATCAGTTCGATGATAAGTAATCATACCATTCTCAAAAAGATCTTGAGCAATTTGCATTGTTTCTTGCACAGAAAGTTTAAGTATTTGATTTGCGTCTTTTAATAAAATATCAGTTGTATATGGTGGAAGCGGATTCTTTTTCTCTCTTCTTTCTTCAATAAATAAAATTTCAACTTCAAATTCTTCTTTATCATATTCAAGCGTAAGATCCATTTCTTTTATTATTGCAACTGTTTTCTTTTTTCTACTTTCTTTAAATCTGTTAATTATCCAACCAAGCACAGGTGTTTGAGCCCTACCAGCAGAAAGGTTTTTATTATTAAATATTTTCCACAATCTTTGACTTAATCCAAAACCTATCCATCGATCCTCAATTCTCCTAACAATCTGAGCTTTTACTAGATTTTCATCAATATCCCTTAAATTATCAAGTGATTCCATAACTGCTCTTCTTGTTACTTCATGAAATTCAGCCCTTTTAACCACCCCACATCCAGAAAGAAGATTTTTAATATCCCAAGCAATTTTTTCTCCTTCAGCATCTGGATCAGTACCTATAATTACTCTCTCTGTATCATGGGCAAGTTTTCTTAATGCGGATATTCTTTTTTTTGAATCATCAATATCCTGATTACCACATTTTGGACAATTTTTTCTTTCTTCTGTAAATTGATATCCACAACTTTTACATCTTTTTATTGAAGCATATATTGGGATAAATTCATTATTAACTTCAATCCCATAAAAACCTCTATTCGTTATTAAATCAGTTATATGACCAATGCTTGCACTTATTAGCAAAACAAATTTTTCCATTGGAATTTCATAAACTACAGTACCATTAAGAAGTTTAATACTTGGTTTTCCGAAAAATCTTGAAATTTGTTTTGCTTTTGTTGGACTCTCAACAATAAAAAGAGTTGGTCTTATTAACTCAAATTCCTTTCTTCGTTTAAATCTTTTACGGGTTTCATCCAATTCTTTTTTAATAAAATCAAAATCAATTTCTTCAAGTTTTTTAAACTCAAGTTCATAAAATTTGGCTCTTTCAAGAAAAGCTGATAAAATTTCAGTGTCTTCTTCAAAGATAAAACTTATTCCTTTTGTAACTCCACCAGAAAATAACCTTGAAGTCCTGCCTGAACCTTGAATATAAGTTCTAATATCAGGAAATATTATCTCTCCCTTTTTAATAACAACATCTTTACTTGCTTTTTCTCCTTTTTCTATAAGTACTTTTATAGTCTCTCTCAATTGTTCAATAATATCCTTTTTACCTTCAAGATTATTTAAGTATGGTAAATATTTTTCTATTTCTGGGTAATTACGATAAATTAAAGCAAGAATTCTAAGAATATTAGGAGATGTATTTTCAATATCTTCAATTTTAAGTTTTAAAACAGGACAACCGTAAAAAACCGCAAATCTAATTTTTTCAGGTAAATCAAGCCCTCTAATAAGAGTACCGTAGTAATAAGCAGTTCCAACAAGATAATCTAATTCACATTTTTCAAATTTTTCAAAATCTTCATTTTTTCCAGCTATTACTATTCCAATTTTAAAGTTATTTTTAAGAAAATTATAAATATCTTCCGCTTCTTTTGCACTTTTTGCATATATTATTCCACCACTTCCAAGTTTTTTAAGAATTTGACTTAGTATAGTTAAATTTTTTTTATTTACTACAATATCCTCTATGTTTCTAACAGTAAGGTTTGAAGAGCCAATATCAAAATTTAAAAGCTTTCTAAAAAGCTCGGCTTTTTTTCCTTTTTTTGCGGTTGCTGTAGAAACCATTAAACAACCTTTAGCTTCTCCCTTCCATTTCTTATCCCAATAAAATCCAAGAAGATGAAGAATTCTTTCAATATTTTTAGATGCTTTTAAAATAGCATCAACATCATCAATAAATATAAAATCAAAAGTTATGTCTTTAAATACTTCAAAATGTCTTGATAAAAATTGAGTAGTTGTAATTAAAATATTGTGATTTTGAATATTTTCAAAAAATTTTTCTCTTTCTTCTTTCTTTAAATTACTATGATAATATCCAATAGAAATTCCTTTAATTTTTATCTTTTGAATAAATTTTTGAATATTTTCAACACTTTGTTTTACTAAAATTGAAGTGGGAAATAAAAGATAACATTTTTTCCCATTAGAAGAAAGATAAAGTGAGATAACAATTCCAAAGGATGTTTTTCCAATCCCTGTTGGAGCTGTAGCAGCAAAACTTTCTCCTCGTAATAATCTTTTTGCCCAGAGTTTTTGAATTGCTCTTGGTTCTCCTATACATTTTTTAAAAAAAGAAAGAAAATCCTTCACAACTTTGTCTTCTTTAAATTCACAAAGGGGACTAAAAACATTTTCACAATTTGAACATACAATTTCTTCACTTGTTAAGTCCTTACCACAAATAGGACAAAGATTTGCGTAAATAACATTCATTTTAATAACTTTATAATTATAAAATTAAAAAAAGTCAAAAAAATATTTTCTTGATTTCATTTTAACATACCCTTATAATTTCCAAACATGGAAGAAATTATTGGCACAGAAATCAATCCATATAAAATAAAAAAAGCTGATATTATTATAAGCATTCCTTCTCTTAATGAAGCTGAAACTATTGCTATTCCTGTAAAACAAGCTGCTGAAGGATTAAAACAATATTTTTCAAGCTATTCCTCGGTTATTATAAATTGTGATGCCAATTCTACAGATGGTACTAAAGAAGTGTTTTTAAATACACCCACAGGTGATATTCCAAAAATTTATCTTTCCACACCTTTGAATGTTACTGGGAAAGGAAATGCTTTGCGAATGCTGTTTTATAAAGCATGTGAAATGGAAGCAAAAGCAATTGTCACTTTAGATGCAAATTTAACAAGTATTACACCTAGATGGATCCGAAATCTTTGTCAACCATTATTTGAAAATTTTGGTTTTGTTTCGCCTCTTTATGTACGTCATAAATATGACAATATGATTGCTAATATCATTGCCTATCCCCTTTCACGAGCTCTTTATGGTCGCCGCATACGACAGCCTGTAGGTGGCGATTTTGGATTTTCAGGTAGATTGGCCAAAGTCTATGCTCAGACCGATTATTGGAATGAGATGGTTGGACAATTTGGAATAGATATTTGGATGGTAACTATTGCTGTTAATACAGGTACCACTATTTGTCAATCCTTTATGGGACGTCCGAAAATACACCATGTTCAAACTCCACCACGAGATCCAGCTTTAATATTTCCTCAAATAATGATTACTATCTTTGACCTTATGGAAATATTTGCTGAAAATTGGAAAAAAGTAAAATGGAGCAAACCTACTGCTATCTTTGGTTTTGGTCTAGGAGAAATAGAACTTCCCCCACCAGTAAATGTTGATCAAGAAATTCTTTATCAAAGATTTTTAAAAGGGTTTGAAGAGTACAATAAAATTTGGGAAAAATTTTTGAATCAGTCTCATTTAAATAAATTATGGGAAATCAAAACATTAAATTTTGAATTTTTTGATTTTCCAACAGAACTTTGGGCAAAAATTCTTTATGATTTTGCTGTTGGCTATAAAAAAACAAGAGATAGAAAAATTCTTATTGAGTCTCTTATTCCTTTATATTTTGGGAAAATGCTTTCTTATGTAAAGAAAACACAACATATGTCTATTCAGGAAGCAGAAGAATTTACAGAATATGAGTGTGAGATATTTGAGAAAACTAAACAATATCTTTTGGAAAAATGGGATACTTGACAATAATTACTTAGATGGTTAAAAAAATTTAGCACTCTTCTTAAGAGAGTGCTAAAATGGTGAGTTTAATATTATCTGAACGGGCAAAACAGGTTTTAGGCGCAGTAGTAAATATGTATATTCAAACAGGTGAACCTGTAGGTTCACGTGTGATTTGGAAACGATATCGTTTGCCTATGAGTCCAGCTACTATTAGAAACATTATGGCTGATTTAGAAGAAATGGGGTTATTTTATCAGCCATATACCTCTGCTGGTAGAGTACCTACAGAAAAAGGATGGAGATTTTATATTGATACTCTTTTAGAAAAAAGACCACTTTCTCAGGAATGTAGATTAAAAATTAGACAAAGTTTACAAGAGGCAACCTATGATTTAGAAAAGGTATTAACTGAAAGTTCTCGACTTCTTTCTTCCTATTCCCAACAAACAGGAATAGTAGCAGCCCCTAAATTTTCTCGCATTATTTTAAAATATATTGAATTTGTAAAATTAAATGAAAATGCTATTCTTGCTATTATTGTTGGTGCAACAGGGGTGGTCTATCATAGAATCATTTCTGCACCTTCATCTATACGTCAACAAGATTTAGACCGATTTGCTAATTATCTTAACACTTTTTATGCTGGTTTGACTTTAGGGGAAGCAAGAGCAAAGTTAATTGAAGAAATGAAAAAAGACAAAGAAAAATTTGATGTTATTTGGAAAAGAGTTATTCAATTGAGTCAAAGAGTTCTTCAGCCAGAAAAGGAAAAGATTTATATTGAAGGAACTGCTAATATACTTAAATATCCTGAATTTACTGATGTAGAAGTTATGAAAACACTGTTAGCTGCATTTGAAGAAAAAAGTCTTATTGCTCGTTTACTTGAACGTGTTATGCAAGGCGCTAAATTGCAAGTTTTTGTTGGCTCTGAGATTGCAAGCAAAGAATTAAAAGATTGTAGTATAGTTGCTTCACCTTATTGGAGTGGAGAAACTGTTATGGGAACAGTCGCAGTTATTGGACCTATGCGTATGGATTATAGTATTGTTATTCCACTTGTTGAATATATGGCTCAGGTTTTAAGTGAAGTATTAGCACAAACTCAATAAAGAGGGATAACTATGAGTGAGGAAGAGAAAAAAGAAAAGGAAAAAGAACAAAAAGTAGAAGAAATTGATAAAATAAAAAAAGAATTAGAAGATAAAACAAAAGAAGCTGCTAAATATCGTGAGGAATGGCTTAGGGCATTAGCAGAGCTTGATAATTTCCGTAAGCGTGCGGAAAAAGAACGTTCAGATTATTTTAAGTTTGCTAATGAGCAATTAATTAAAGAAATATTGCCTATTTTAGATAACTTAGAAAGAGCTATAAATCATGGACAGTCTTCTAATGATTTAAAAGGACTTTTAGAAGGAGTAAAGCTTACTTTAAAAATGCTTAATCAATGTCTCGAAAAATTTGGTGTAAAACCTATAGAAGCAAAAGGGCAAAAATTTGATCCAAACTTTCATGAGGTTATTCGAGTAGAAGAAAAAGAGGACGTAGAAGAAGGTTCAATTATAGAAGTATATCAAAAAGGTTATCTTTTACATGATAGATTATTGCGCCCAGCGCTAGTAGTGGTAGCTAAAGGCAAAACTCAATGAGGATTTTCCCTAAAATAATCTTATTTTTCCTTGTTTTCTCATTTGGTTTTGATTTTTTTAATTTTAGAACAAAGTATCATTTGGCCTGTCTTTTACCTTTAAATGGTGAAAAAAAAATTCTTGCTCAGGATACTTTAAAAGGACTTTTGCTTGGTTTGGAAATATTTAAAAAGGACTCTAATTTTATTTTATCAATTTATGATACTGAAGGAAATCCAATGGCAGTTACACAAGCTTTGGAAAAAATAGCAAAAGATGACTATGAAATGGTTATAGCGCTTTTAGGGAAAAAAACAACCCTCCCAGCAGTTATTAAAGCAAGAACATTGGGAATTCCGCTTATTATACTTTCAAGTGAGGAAAATCTCCCTTTAGGAGATGGTATATATCGTGATTTTATTACTCCTAAAATTCAAATAGAAAATCTTTTAAATTTTGTTATGGCTGAACTTGGTCTTTCAACTTTTGTTATATTCTGCCCAAAAGATACCTATGGACAGAAATTCTCAAGATTATTTAAAGAAGAAGTAGAAAAAAAAGGTGGAGAAATAAAGGCAATAATAACATATTTGCCTGGAACAACCGACTTTGGTCCTCAAATAAAAAAATTGATTGGGAAGGAAATTGCTGAAGCAAAACCAGAAACCTTATTAGAAAAACCACCAAAACTTCCCTTTGAGGCGGTTTTTATTCCTGATATTTATTTAAATTCAGCTTTTATTATTTCACAATTTGCCTATTATAATGTTAGAGATTTAATATTTTTGGGTACTACCCTTTGGGGACATCCAAAATTTGCTCAAATGATAAAGGGAAATTGTCAAGCTGCTTATTTTCCTACTGGTTTTACCTTACAAGCTAGACAACCATGGGTACAAGAGTTTATCGCTGAATTTAGAAAAACATATAAAACTTTTCCTAATTATCTCTCTGCTCAAGGCTACGAGGTTGGAAAGATTTTAGTTTATTTAAAAAGTCTTAAAAATTTACATCTTGAAAATGCTTATGAAGCAATTCAAAATTTTCCTGGAGTTACAGGTTTAACAAGTTTTCTTTCTAATGGGGAAGTAAAGAAAAAAATTTATATTATGGAGATTAGCAATGGCATCGTTAACCTCGTCTATTAAAACAGGTATTGTTAAAGATAAACGTTATTTTGATCATAATCCAGGTATATGGCATCCAGAATCACCTCAAAGATTAAAAAGTATTTATACTCATTTAGAGAAAAGCGAAATTAAAAACCTTTTTGAAGAAATTACACCTCGTTTTGCTTTAAAGGAAGAAATTGCTTTAATTCATGCTCCAGAATATATAGATTTTATTGCTGGCACTGCCGGAAAAGAAACCACTCTTGATCCAGACACAATAACTTCACCTCAATCTTATGAAATAGCACGTCTGGCAGTAGGAGGAGGATTGAGCTTAATAGAAGCTATATATGAGGGGAAAATTCATAATGGATTTGCATTAATAAGACCACCTGGACATCATGCAGAAAGAAGAAGGGCAATGGGATTTTGTCTTTTTAATAATATTGCTATTACTGCTGCTTATGCTTTGAAAAATAATTTAGTACAAAAAATTTTAATTGTAGATTGGGATGTTCATCATGGAAACGGCACACAACATGCATTTTATGATTCATCAAGTGTACTTTATTTTTCTATCCATCAGTATCCTCATTATCCAATGACAGGTAGAATAGAAGAAATAGGAGAAGGTGAAGGTAAAGGATTTACAGTAAATGTACCTTTAAGTCCAGGATATGGAGATGAAGATTACATTTATTTATTTATAAACTTACTTTATCCTATTGCTCAAAAATATAAACCTCAATTAATTCTTGTTTCTGCTGGCTTTGATCCATATGTGGATGATCCATTAGGAGGTATGAAAGTATCAGTAAATGGATTTGCTGCTATGGCACAAATATTAAGAAAAATAGCAGCTGAATTATGCGAAAATCATCTTATTTTCTTTTTAGAAGGCGGATATCATTTAGAAGGTTTAGCAAAATCTGTAGAAGCAGTAATTAAAGTCCTTTTAGGACAAGAAATAAAGTTACCTAATCTTTCTCATTATAAACCTAATCCAGAAATTACTCGTATTTTAAATCAACACCGAAGTTGGTGGAAGTTTGAATAAATTCTCTCTTGACAATAAGATAAAATTTAAGTTTCAATAATCAAAATTTTTTGGAGAAGGTCTTGATAGTTAAACCTATTTGGTGGGAAGAAGGACAAGTATTTATTTTAGACCAGCGACTTTTACCAGAAAAAATAGTTTATTTAAAATGTACTACACCTTTTCAAGTAGCAGCAGCTATTCGTAATATGGCTATTCGTGGAGCACCAGCTATTGGTATTGCTGCAGCAATGGGCATTGCTTTGGGAGTATTTTACTTTAAGTCAAATCGCAAGATTAAAAAAAGATTTTTAACTATTTGTGAAATGATGGCAAAAACAAGACCAACAGCGCGCAACCTCTTTTGGGCAATTGAACGTATGAAATCTGTATTTAATAAATATCATAAAAGATTAGATTTAACAGCACTTAAAAAAAAGCTAGTAGAGGAAGCTCAAACTATTTTAGAAGAAGATATCTCAACCAATAAAAAGATTGGAAAATACGGAAAATCACTAATAAAACCCTATATGAAAGTACTTACTCACTGCAATGCAGGAGCATTAGCTACTGGGGGTTATGGTACAGCCTTAGGTGTAATAAGGGCAGCTTGGGAAACAGGAATTAAATTTGAAGTATTTGCAGATGAAACCCGCCCTTATTTGCAAGGAGCAAGACTTACAGCTTGGGAATTAAAGGAAGAAGGTATTCCTGTTACGGTAATTACTGATAATACAGCCGGTTATTTAATGAAGCAGGGTAGAATTGACTTAATAATAGTAGGAGCAGATAGAATTGCTGCAAATGGAGATACTGCCAATAAAATTGGTACTTATACTTTAGCTGTCTTGGCTAAACAACATCATATTCCTTTTTATGTAGCTGCACCATTTTCTACAATTGATTTAGGTATTCCTGATGGAAGTTATATTCCAATAGAAGAACGTAAGGAAAAGGAAGTAACTTATATTGGAAAAAAGTGTATCTGTCCAAAAGGTGTTAATGCCATCTATTATGCTTTTGATGTTACACCATGGGAATATATTACAGGAATAATTACAGAAAAGGGTATTTTTACTCCACCTTATGCAGAGAAATTTAAAATGGGAGGTCATGATGGTTGAGAAGGCAAATTACATCTGGATGGATGGCAAATTAATTCCTTGGGATAAAGCACAAGTTCATGTTTTGACTCATACTCTCCATTACGGTTTAGGAGTGTTTGAAGGTATTCGATGTTATAAGTGTGTGGATGGACGTTCGGCTGTATTTCGTCTAAAAGACCATATACGCCGTCTATTTGATTCTGCTCATAGTATGATGATCAAAATTCCCTTTACACAAAAAGAAATTTATCAAGCTGTTATAGAAACCTTAAAGGCTAATGAACAAAATGAAGCTTATATTCGACCAATTGTTTTTATTGGAGAAGGATCAATGGGATTATATCCAAAAAATAACCCTATTCGAGTAAGCATTATTACTTGGCAATGGGGTGCTTATTTAGGAAAAGAAGGACTTAAAGAAGGTATCCGTACAAAAGTTTCTTCATTTACTCGCCATCATGTTAATGCTATGATGACAAAAACAAAAACAGTAGGAAATTATGTTAATTCTATTTTAGCTAAAATGGAAGTAACTCAAGCAGGTTATGATGAAGCTATTATGCTTGATACAGAGGGATATGTATGTGAGGCTACTGGTGAAAATATTTTTATTATTCGAGATGGAATAATAAAAACCCCACCTTTAACTTCTGCACTTTCTGGAATTACACGCAACAGCATTATTATTTTAGCTAAAGATTTAGGATATGAAGTAAAAGAAGAACGTTTTACTAGAGATGAACTTTATATTGCAGATGAAGCTTTCTTTTGTGGTACAGCAGCTGAAATAACTCCTATTAAGGAAGTAGATGATAGACAGATTGGCACAGGAACTCCAGGACCTATAACAAAAAAATTACAATCTCTTTATTTTGAAGTAGTAAGGGGAAAGGTAAAGAAATATCATTATTGGTTAGATTTTATAGAATAATTTTTAAACTCATATCTATAGCTTTTACTGAATGAGTTAAAGCACCACAACTGATAATATCTGGATTATAAATAGCATAATCTAAAATATTTTCAAAATTAATCCCACCAGAAACTTCCAAAATAACTTTTCCCCTCAATCCCTTTTGTTCTAATTTCTCTATTGTTTTTTTCACTTCTGAAGGTGAAAAATTATCAAGCATTATTATATCTGCTCCTGCCTGTGCAGCAAAAAGGGCTTCTTCTGGTGTACATACTTCCACTTCAATTTTTTTAGTAAAACTTATTTTTTCTTTCACTTTCTTTATAGCATTAATAAGATTACCAAATAAAATAAGATGGTTATCTTTTATTAGGACTAAATCTGACAGATTAAATCGATGTGTATCACCACCTCCTATAGCTACAGCTTTTTTATCAAAATATCCCCATCCAGGAAGGGTCTTACGAGTAGCTGCAACTTTACTTCTTGAACCAATAGTTTTTATTTTTTCTTGAAGTTTGTAAGTTTGAGTGGCAATAGATGTCATACGCATAAGAATATTTAATGCTGTCCTTTCTACTATTAATATATCTCTTGCTTTTCCCTTTAAAAAAAGGATTTTTGTATTTTCTTTTATTTTTTCACCATCTTGATAAGGAGATTCTGTTTTGATACCTAAAGCAGAAAAAAGGATGATTGACTCATATAAACCAGCAAGTATTGCAGGTTCTTTTATAAGAATAAACGCCTCTGCTTGTTTTTCTGGTGGAATAAGAAGGTCAGTAGTAATATCTCCCCATGCTAAATCTGATTTAAGGAAATCTAATAATTTTTGTTTAAGAAGTGTTTCTGGTAAATACATTAACTGCTTATTTTTACCATCTTTTCTAAAGCTTCTTGCGCTTTTTCAATTATCTCTTTAGACAAAGTTACCACATACCTCTCTTCTTTTAAAGCAAGATAAACTTTCTCTAAAGTAATAGCTTTCATAGCTGTACAAATGGCTTCTGGATTAGCAGGTATGAATTCCTTTTTAGGATTTTCTTTTTTCAAACGATAAATAAGACCTATTTCTGTAGCAACAAGAAATAATTTTGCCTCTGTTTTTTGAGCAAAATGACACATTTGAGAAGTACTTCCCACAAAGTCAGCAATTTTAATCACTTCCATAGGGCATTCAGGATGTACCATTAATAAAGCTTGAGGATAATTATTTTTTAATTTTAATATGTCTTCTGCTTCAAATAACACATGTACTGGACAATAACCATTTGGAGGTACAGGAATTATCTCTTTTTTTGTCTCTCTAGCAACATAAGCAGCAAGATGACTATCTGGGCCAAAAAGTATTTTAGAAGTTGATAAACTCTTCACTACCTTAACAGCATTAGCAGAAGTACAACAAATATCACAAAGAGCCTTACTTTCTCCTAAAGTATTAACATAAAGTACTACTGGTACATTAGGATATTCTTTTTGCCAAATAGCTAAATAATCAGGAGGTAACATTTGAGCCATTGGACAGAGGGCACCTCTTGTTGGAATTACTACTTTCTTTTCAGGATTAAGGATAACAGCAGATTGAGCCATAAAATCTACACCGCAAAAAACGATCATCCTAGCTTTAGTCTTTTGAGCATGACAACAGAGCTCAATACTATCGCCAATAAAATCAGCAATATCTTGAATTTCTGGTCTTTGATAATTATGAGCTAAAATAATAGCATTTTTTTGTCTTTTAAGGGAAAGAATCTCTTTTTGTAAAGATTTCATGTTCCTATTACTATTTCTTCACTAATTTTTTCTAATGTTTTGATAGCTGAAAGAGCAGCTAAATAGCTTGTTTTAGGATTATCAGGACAGGGAATGTTATCTGTTAAACATATCAATTCCCCAAAAATCCCTTTTGCTTTAATTTCATGTTGATTTGTATGTAGATTTGGATCAACAATAATTCTTACTTTTGTTTTTATTTTCCCAAGTCCCACCAAACTTACAATTGCTGCTACATTAACATTAGCTGGAAAATATTTTACAGCCTCCTCTGCTGGCCCTTCATAAATAAGTGTTGGTGTAGAAATATCTTCAAGTTTAATTCCTTTTTCTTTTATATAAGGAGCTCCTTTTAAACCTAAAGGTGGTTTTCTTGTAGTAAGAACTACTTCTTCAAGACCTGCTAAAGCTGCTGCTTTTAAAGCATCAATACCAGCTACTGCCCCTGATGGAAGATAAATATGACGTTTATATCTATAAGCCACCTTACTCAATTTTTCAAATAAATCGTTTTTTAATAAAGCCCCCACACTCATAATCATTAAATCACGATTTGCTTTTAAAATTTTTTCTGCATAAGCTACAACTGCCTCTTGAGAAGCAGCTTCAATAACCAAATCTAAATCTTCTTTCATAAAATTTAAAAAGTCTGAAGCAATAAAAGGTGATATCTTTAGGCGTTTTACCAATACCTTTGCCTTTTCAATAGAAAGATCAAACACAGCTTTTAAAATATATCTTTCTGCCAGGCGTGTTTCTATCGCCTGCGCAATAACTGCCCCAATTGCTCCACATCCAATCAATCCTACTTTCAACATAATTTCAACCAAAAAGTGTTGCCATTTTAGACCTTTTCACATTATAATGCAAGCGTGAAACTTATCTTTTGGCCTACCTATCCAGACTTAAATCTTTCTTATTTTGAGGAACTCATACAAAAAAATGCTCAAGAATTAATTCTTGCTCGTAAACTAGCAGAAGAAGTAAGTATGTTTAGTGGACGTCCGGTCCTTACTTTACACAATGCTACTTTAGGTGCTCCTTCTGGCTGGGGTATTCCTGATTTTAATTTTCAATTAAAGGAAATTTATCCTTTATGGCAAAATAAGGTATGGTATTTTTTAAAACAATTTAAAGAAAAACTTAAAAAAAACGCAGAAATTCTTACTCAAATTTGGCTCAAAAGAATGGTTGAAGATAAAAAATGGAATTTTTATTTAAAAAATCGGTATTTACAGGAAAAATATCGTCTTTTAAATTATTTTCCGCTATTAATAGCTATTTTAAAGACAAACAAAATTTTTCTTAAAAAAGGCAACTTAGGGCTTGTAGTACCTTTTATTGATAAATTTATTCGTTCTAGCTTAGGTGCAAAAGATATTGAGTATTTTAAATTATTTTTAAAATTCATTTTCTCTGAAGTACCTGAAACTATTGTTCTTTTCTTTGATGAAACTACCCATCCAAATGGGCCAACTCTAAAATTAGCTATAACAACCCTTAAAAAAGATATTCAATGGATAAAAGGGTTAGGGGTTTATGGGAAAGGAGAAACTGTAAACTCAGAAACTATTGTTAAATTAATCCCAAAATATCAAGTTTTTTTCATATCTTTACTTTCAGATAAAGATCGACCTTATAGTTGGTGGGAGATCAGACTTTATTATCCAAAAGGCTATCATCCTGCCTGGCGGGATGGTCTATTTCAACTTTTTAGTGGTACACAAGTTTCTTTTTTAACTCAGTCAGAAAAAAGAGAAGAAATAATAACAGATAAAGGCCCAATGTTACTTGGTGTATATTTTAGATTTAGATTAAAACAACTAAGTTATACACCAATTTCTTCTGATCCATTTTGGTGTTTTTATGAAACATTAGCTAATTTGACTTAAAATGGAACCCATAACACATCTTCTTACTGGCTATCATTTATCAAGATTTTTAAAATTTAAAATAAAATATCCTACTATAGCTGTGCTTATTGGTGCCATTTTCCCAGATATTGATCATATTGTGATTCTTTTTAAAAAAGCTTATTATTTACAATATCATCGTACTTTTACTCATTCCCTTATAACTACCCCTTTCTTTGCATTTTTGCTTGCTATAATTATAAAATTTTGGGATAAAAAAGGTAAATTTTTTACTTATTTTTCCCTTATATCAATTGGAATTTTTAGTCATCTTCTTCTCGATTTGATAGTGTCTTATGGAATCAAATTATTTTATCCTTTTGGGAGATGGTATGCTTTTAATTGGGTCTGTGTAATTGATATACCATTGCTTATTAT
>Ga0116200_10000213_pt1 | contig 17048 bp, 16 predicted proteins | sample Mar14436cmmetaG_FD_94478 | JGI IMG/M metagenome (GOLD analysis project Ga0116200, IMG submission 94478) | Marine hydrothermal vent microbial communities from Guaymas Basin, Gulf of California to study Microbial Dark Matter (Phase II) - Marker... ... | reverse complement strand
TCAATATAGCCCCGGTCGAGGGCCAAGAAGAGTCCGCTAACCACCTCACAGACCGAGCCTGTCGCAATGCCCAGGTAGCGATTGAATTGGGCGGTGGTGTCTTGTCCTGATCCCTCGGCGATGTTCAGGACAACAGAATTGGCTGCACGGTTCAACTGATCCGCCAGCGCAAAGCGCTCGTGCCTGGGGAAGCGGGCGGTGATTGCATAGATATGCGTCGCGTACTCCCGTGCCAGATGCCATATCTCCAGTCCCTCGAACCTGAAAGCCATCTCTCCTCCTGCGATACGCGATTTGCGATTGGCGATACGCGATTTACTCCCGCACGCTCAGGTACGTCACTCTCCGCTCCACCCGTCCGGTTTCGGCAACCCTGAGCGCGTCGCGGTAGACCCGTTCGATCTCATGAGGCAAGATGTCCCGTCCACCCAGGCCGTAGACGTAGTCGGCCATTGGTACCTGCACCCCGTGGAGCGCCAGCGCCGCCGCCAGTTCCAGGAACAAGGGGCCGGCGTTATCCATCGCGCCGAAGGAGATGGAGCGATCCATCACCGCCACTGCCTTGAGGTGGCTCAACGCATCTGCCAGTTCTTCCGCCGGGAAGGGACGGAAGACGCGAGGCTTGAGCAGCCCCACCTTTAGCCCCTCGTCCCGCAGCCTGTCCACCACCACTCTAGCCGTGCCGGCTGTCGAGTTGGCGACGATCACCGCCACTTCCGCGTCCTCCAGTCGGTAGGGCTCGAACAGGCCATAGTTGCGGTTGAATTTGCGGTTGAATTCCTCCGCCACCTCCAGAATCACTCGCTGGGCGTGCTCCATCGCCTCGACCTGCTGCCGCTTGTGCTCGTAGTAGTAGTCGTAGAAGTCCAGCGGGCCGTAGGTTTTAGGGTGCTCCAGGTCTAACAGTGGCCACTGGGGCTTGTATTCGCCCACGAACGCTCTCACGTCCGCATCGTCGTATATCTCCACCCGCTCCAATGCGTGACTGGTGATGAAGCCGTCCTGACAGATCGCCACTGGGAGCAGCACGTCGGGGTGCTCGGCGATGCGAACTGCCTGGATGAGGTTATCATACGCCTCCTGTCCATTTTCGGAGAATAAAATGAGCCAGCCGCTATCCCGTATACCCATCACATCGGAATGATCACAGTGGATGTTGATGGGAGCCGAGAGCGCCCGGTTGACCAGGCTCATTACAATAGGGCAGCGGTTAGAGGCAGCGATGTAGAGGATCTCCCACATCAGCGCCAGGCCATTGGCGGCAGTAGCAGTCATCACCCGCGCCCCGGCCGCTGATGCGCCGACGCAGGCGCTCATCGCGCTATGCTCGCTCTCCACACAGACAAATTCCGTGTCCACCAACCCATCGGCAACGAAGTCGGCGAAAGTCTGGACGGTGGAAGTCTGGGGCGTGATGGGGTAAGCGGCCACCACGTCGGGGTTAATCTGGCGCATCGCCGTAGCGACCGCCGCATTTCCGGTTAACGCTTCGAATTTGCTCATCGCCTTACTCCTGGAACTTCCCTTCTTCGATCATGCGGATGCACAGGCGCGGGTCATCTCGCGCCAGTTCCTCCCCTGCTTTGCGAATCACCTTCGCGTTGACAGGGCAGATCGAGGCGCAGATGCCGCAACCTTTGCAATACTCCAGGTCAAAACCGACCATCTTCTCGTTCTCAGGATCCACCAGGATGCTGGAATCGGGGCAGAAGAGCCAACATTGCATGCAGTGGATGCATTTGGCCTCGCCGAAGACCGGCCGGAAAGCCCGCCAGCCGCCGGTCTTGTACTCGACGGAATTGCCAGCCTCCAGGATCATCCCTCCAATGGGTATCTCCTTCCATCCTCTTAACTCTGTCATAGCCTTTACTCCTTGTGGTGTTGGTATGTTGGCAGATCGGCGCACAGACCGTCGTCCATAACTTACTTTCCCAGTCTACCCCTCCATCACCTCCTCGGCCGCACGGCGCATCGCCCGGACGTTGGCCTCGATGGCTTCCGCCGTGATCTTCTTACCAAACCAGGCATGCAACTGCTCGGCCAGGTCATCTATGTCGAAAAAACCCGTCACACGGGCGAAGGCCCCCAGCATAGGGGTGTTGGTAATCTCTCGCCCCATTTCCTCGATAGCGATGTGGCTGGCATCCACGGTGAAGACTTTGCCGGTCCGAAAGCCCGTGATTTGACGCACCTCGGCCGGGCTCATCGAGGTATTGACCAGCAACATGCCATCTTCCTTGAGTCCTTCAGTGACCGGTACAGTTCCCAACAGCGTGGGATCGAGCACCAGCACCACATCAGGCTCCTCAATCTGGGAGTGAATGGTGATGGGTTCGGGGCTCAGACGGGTGTAGGCGCGGATCGGTGCGCCCATCCGTTCTGGCCCGTAGTCGGGGAAGGCCTGGAAGTACTGGCCCGTGCCCATAGCGGTCTCGGCCAGTAATTTACCGGCCGTGACCACACCCTGCCCACCCCGACCATGCCAGCGAATCTCAGTCAATTCTGCCATAGTGTCTCTCCTTTCCAGTATGATACGTGAAAGCAGGAGCCGGTCGGCTCCAGACACTATTTTGCCACAAATTCACGATTTGCGCCAGTGAAGCAGACAGAACAGTAGTTTAGTACTTTTTACACGCTCTCAGCCTCCGTCCTCAGGGGTGGCCAAAAGCGGGGTAAGATCTGCAAAACTACTGACCAAAAAACAGGAGTTGATGTTTCGCACGAAATATGCTATCATTAACCTTCAGAGAAACGATGCTCACATCGGGACAGGTACTCTGGCTGCTTACGCCAGAATTGATACTCCTGCTGGCCAGCCTGCTCGTTCTGGGACTGGATGTGCTCTACCCACGCCAGGGGGAGAAACATCGTCTGCCCTACGTCGCGCTGACGGGAACGGTCGGTGCTCTGATTGCCACCATCAGCCTATGGGGCTGCCACGTGCGCGTTCTCCGCGTGTTCTCCTGCGATGGCTTCGCGCTCACCGTCAAGATGTTCGCGCTGGTGGTCGCTGGGCTGGTCATCCTCCTGTCTGACGCCTATGTGCAGGCACCAAGCCACCACCAGGGCAGGTTCTACGCCCTATTGCTCCTTGCCACCCTCGCGATTTGTCTACTGGGCACAGCGGTCAACCTGATCGTGATCTTCCTGGCCTGTGAGTGTCTCAGCCTTGCCTCCTACCTTTTGACCGGCTACTTGTGGGATCATCGGCTCGCCGCCGAGGCGGCGATCAAGCACTTCCTCTACGGCGTTGGGCTCTCGGCGGCTATGCTTTTCGGTATGTCGTGGATCTACGGGGCGACCGGCTCAACTGACCTGAGCACGATTGCGGCGGCATTGGGAGAGGCAGAGAGCACACTACGGCCTGTCATCCTCCCGGCGCTGGTCCTGATGCTGGCCGGTTTCGCCCTTAAGACAGCGACAGTACCCTTCCACCAGTGGATCCCCGATGCTTACGAGGGCGCGCCAACCCCTGTTGCAGCCTTCCTCTCGGTGGGACCCACGCTGGCCGGCTTCGCCCTCCTGGTGCGTGTGCTGCTGACCGCGCTGCCGGCTGGCCTGGAGAACCTGGCCGTGGACTGGCGTGTGCTATTGATGGCACTGGCAGTGCTGACGATGACGGTGGGCAACCTGGTGGCGCTGTGGCAGACGAAGGTCAAGCGGTTGCTGGCTTACTCCAGCATCGCCCAGGCCGGTTATGCCCTCATCGGCGTAGTGGCCGCGTCGGAGGCCGGGATGACGGCGCTGCTGCTCCACCTGGCAGCCTATGCGCTTGCCAACGTGGGGGCCTTCGCCGTCACCATCGCTGTCTCCGAGCACAGCGGCTCCGACGACATTGAGGTATACGCTGGGCTGAGCCGGCGTGCGCCGCTGCTGGCACTGATGCTTCTGTTGTGCCTGCTTTCGTTGGGAGGCATCCCCCCGCTGGCCGGTTTCACCAGCAAATTGTACATCCTTTACGCTGCGATTGATGAAGGATTGCCCTGGTTAGCCCTCATAGGCGCGATCAACAGCGTCGTATCACTGGCCTGCTACTGGCAAATTATCCGCACTATGTACGTCGTGCCATCCAGGGAGGCCGGTCCGCTTCCGGTGACAACCACACTTGCGGTTGTGTCAGGATTGATTATAATAGGAACATTCACACTAGGGCTCTGCCCAACACCACTTCTAGGACTACTGCAAAGCGGTGTTGTGGTTTTCTTCGGAGGGTAGAATGCGTATCCAAGTAGAGTTCCTGGGGCTTTCCAGATTCACAGCCGGGGTTAAAGAGATTACGCTGGACCTGGAAGAGAGCACGACGTTTCGTGACATTGTACGTCTGCTGGCCACCAGATACCCGGCAATGATTGGGAACGTGATCCAGCCTGATGGTGAGACGTTGCAGTACCCCAATATTTTCAATCTGAACGCAAAGCGAATGATTAAAGCGGATCAGATGGATGAGAGCCCCAGCGATGGTGATCGAATCATATTGATGTCTATGTCAGCAGGAGGTTAACTATGTATGGCTACAGTGGGAGGATTCTCCACATTGATCTGACCACACGCAAGACCTGGGTCGAATCCAAGCCCGAGGAGTGGTACAAGATCTACATCGGCGGTGTATCTATGGCCACCCGGCTTTGCTGGGAGAACATCGAGGTGGGATGCGACCCTCTCTCGCCGGGCAACCCCATCTGCATCGCCAACGGCTTGTTCGCCGGAACACCAGTGCCGGTAGGGGGCAAATACGGCCTGGCCTCCAAGTCGCCGTTGACCGGCTTCATCGGCGACAGTCTGTCGTCAAGTTGGTTCACGGTCGCGCTTAAGCGCGCCGGGTGGGACGGCATCGTCATCCACGGAGCCAGCGACGATTGGGTCAATGTCTTTATTGACAACGACCGGGTCGAGTTCCGCGATGCCTCTCACCTGCTGGGCCTGGGGACCTATCAGACCGAGGAGGCCATCCGGGAGGAACTGGGCGATGACCAAGTGCGCTCCGCGACCATCGGTCCGGCGGGCGAAAACCTGGTGCGCTTCGCCAACGTGACTAATGATGGCCGTCAGGCGGGACGCACCGGGCACGGCGCAGTGTGGGGTTCCAAGAAACTCAAGGCCCTCTCCATACGCGGGACGCACGGCGTCACCGTGGCGGACCCAGAGAGGCTGCTGAAGTTGTGTTATGACATTAGTCAGGCAGCCCAGGGGCCGCACACTCAGAAGTATCGTATTTTGGGCACGGTCGCCAATGTGCTCAACCTGAACCGCCTAGGGCTGCTCCCCACGCGCAACTATCAGCAGGGCGTATTTGAGTACGCCGAACTGGTGAGCGGCGAGTACCTGCACGAGCACTACAAGGTCAAGACCATTGCCTGCGCGCAGTGCCCCATCGCCTGCGAGCAGATGTCCCGTGCCAAAGACGGGCCATATGCCGGAGCGATGACCGGCATTGACTATGAGTGCCTGTTCGCAAACGGTCCCAACCTCGGACTGAAAGACCTGCAGGCGGTAATCAGGATTATTGATATTTGCGACCGGGGCGGTATGGATGCGATGAGCAATGGCGTGACCATCTCCTGGGCGATGGAGACCTTTGAGCGGGGCGTCTTTACGAAAGAGGACTTCAAGTGTGCCAAGTACCCCGAGGGCTTCGAGCCCAATTTCGGCAACGCCGAGGCTGCGGTCACACTGGCGGAGATGATCCGTGACCGCGAGGGGATCGGCGATCTGCTGGCCGAGGGCACCAAGCGGGCCAGTGCCAGGGTGGATGAGGAGCGCGGCGCAGAGACCTACAAATGGGCCATGAACATCAAGGGGCTGGAATGCCCTGGTTACGATGCGCGCGGGCTGAAGACCTTTGCACTGGGCCTGGCGGTGGGCACGCGCGGCGCCTGTCACAACCGGACGGCAGCCTACGATCCCGACATCAGAGGATGGGTGGACCGCTTCAGCGTTGACGAGACCCGAGGCGAACTGGCCAAGAGCACCGAGGAGTACGCCGCCGTGTACGACACATTGCCGTTGTGCAAGTTCATCCGTCGTTGCTTCACCGGCAAGGCCGACCGAGAGGGTGCCTGGCCGGCCATCGCTCAATTGATTAACGCCACGACGGGCTGGGACTTCGGCTACGACGACGTGGACCTGATCGGCGAGCGGGCCCATACGATCAAAAAGGCGTTCAACATCCGCGAAGGATGGACCTACGAGGACGATCACCTGCCCTGGCGATGGCAACACGACCCGATGAAAGAGGGACCTTCGGCCGGGTACGTGGTGACCGAGGAGGAATTGGAGTACTTGAAAGACCTGTACTACAAGGCCAAAGGTTGGACGCCGGAGGGATTGATCCCCAAGGAAAAACTGATCGCGTTGGGGATGGACGATGTTGCCGAGGAGATTGGGGTATAGGAGAGAACAATGCCTACGTCAACTTCCAAGTACCAATACATTACCTGTGACCCGACCAAGTGTGTGGGCTGCCAGTTGTGCGAGTATATCTGCTCATACACTAAGACAGGGGAGTTCAATACTTATCGCAGCCGCATCCGCACGGTGCGGGCCCAGGAAGTCCTGATCACTGCCGTGGCTTGTCGCACGTGCGAGGACGCTCCTTGCGTCATCGCCTGCCCACGTGACGCACTGTCTCAGGATCCGGTCACCGGCGTCATCCGGGTGGATGCCAGCCGTTGCGACGGTTGTGCCTGGTGCATCGAGGCCTGCGACTTCGGCGCGATCTCCATCAACCCGGAGACCAAATTGGCTGAGATCTGCGATCTGTGCGAAGATCTGGAGGAGGGCCCGCAGTGCGTCAAGTGGTGCCCCAAGGAAGCACTCTCACTCACTACTCCCGACCAGCGAGCGCAACGAGCGCGGCATAAACTGGCCGTCGAGGAGGTGCTTGCGCGGTAGGACTGGAGTAAGCCTCTACCCACCCACCCTTGCGAAGGTTGCAAATGGGTATTGGTCACAGACCTCCGCGAGGATTCTGAACATCTAGGCTGAAAGAGCAAAGCCCTACGGGTTAGAACCCAGCCCCGAAAGGGCTTCGCTCTTTCAGCACGATGAGGCAGCCTCGTGTCCTTGTGTGAAGAGGCTCAGAAACCACGTCCCATAGTTTTGTTAGCGCGCATAAACGGTGGGTCAAGTAGGACAAGATGCCATCTTGTCGCACATTCATCCCGGAGCCTATGCGCGCCAACATAGTTTTTACGTTTCACGTTTCACATTTCACGTTTTACGTTCCAGAGGAGTGATATGGCAGGAGACAACGGAAACGAAGATCTACGCATCGGTGTGTACGTTTGTCATTGTGGATCCAACATCGCCGGGGTTATTGATCCGGCGGTCGTGGCCGAATACGCGGCCACACTCCCCGGCGTGGTCCGCTCGACCGATACGCTATATGCCTGTGCCGATAGTGGCCAGAAGCTGATCAAAGAGGACATTGAAAAGTACAACCTGAACCGGGTGGTGGTGGCAGCCTGTTCGCCACGCCTTCACGAGCCGACCTTCCGCGCTTGCGTGGCCGAGGTAGGTCTCAACCCCTTCCTGATGGAGATGGCCAATATCCGTGAGCAATGTACCTGGGCCCACGGCCACGACCCCGAAGGCGCACTGGAAAAGGCCAAGGATCTGACTGCCGCCGCCGTCGCCAAGGCTCGCTTTCTCACACCACTGAATATGATCAAAGTGCCCGTCACCAAGCGGGCGATGGTCATCGGCGGGGGCGTGGCTGGCATTAGCGCAGCGCTCGACCTAGGCGACCAGGGGATTGAGACCATCCTGGTGGAAAAGCAGCCGACGATCGGTGGGGTGATGGCACAACTCAATAAGACCTTCCCCACCATGGACTGTAGTATATGAATTCTCGCCCCCAAAATGGTTGACGCGGCGCGTCACCCCAAGGTGGATGTGAGAACGTATACTGAAGTCGAGCGCGTGGATGGCTTCGTCGGCAATTTCAAGGTCCTGCTGCGCGAAAAGTCCAGATATGTGTATGAGGATCGCTGCAACGGTTGCGGTGATTGTGCCAAAGTATGCCCCATCGAAGTCCCCAACTACTTTGAGGTGAACCTGGCTCCCCGCAAGGCAATAGACGTGCCTATGAGCCAAGCGGTGCCTCTCGTCTACAACATTGACCTGGATGCCTGTATCCATTGCTATAAGTGCGTCGAGGCATGCGGCAAATTGGACGCCATTGACTTCAGCATGGAGGACAAACTGGTCTGGGAGGACGTCGGCTCGATCATCGTCGCCACCGGCTATGCCCCCTTTGACCCCAGCGTGATGCCTGAATATGGCTACGGTCGCTTCCCCAACGTGGTCACAGCGATAGAGGTAGAGCGGCTGAGTAACTCGGCTGGCCCGACGGCCGGGAATCTGATCCGGCCCAGCGATGGGACCAACCCCAGGCGATTGGCCATCATCAACTGCGTCGGCTCCCGCGACAAACGCTTCAACCCCTGGTGTTCGAACTTCTGCTGCATGTACGCTATCAAGAACGCCATTCTCTTGAAGCAAGCCTATCCCGACATGGACATCACCATCTACTACATAGACATCCGCACCCCCTCCAAAGGATATGAGGAGTTCTACGACCGGGCGCGTGAGATGGGCATACACTTTATCCAAGGTCGCCCCAGTCTGATCACTGAAGACCCCGAGACACGCAACCTTTTTGTGCACTCAGAGGATATGTCCTTGGGCCACGTTATCGAGCGGGAATACGATATGGTGATGCTCAATCAAGCGGCGGTCCCCCAGCCCGATGTGGATACGGTGAGTTCGGTGCTCAATATCAGTCAGAGTCCCGGCGGCTGGTTTATGGAGTATCACCCCAAATTGCGCCCGATAGACAGCCCCACCGACGGAATCTTCTTGGCCGGCGCGTGCCAGGGGGTCAAAGACATCCCCGCCAGCGTGGCTCAAGGGTCAGCGGCAGCGGCGCGGGCCGGGCGGGTGCTCCACGCCGAGGAGTGGGAGATCGAGCCGGCGGTGGCCGTGGTGTGGGAAGATCGTTGCGTCAGCGCCAAAGGTAAAAAGTGTGGCATCTGCGCCGAAGCCTGCCCCTACAACGCTATTGAGGTTGAACAGGGTAAGGCAGCCCATGTGATCACCGCCAAGTGTCACGGCTGCGGCGGCTGCGTGGCTGAGTGCCCCCACAATGCCATCAGCCAGATGCACTTCACTGACGCACAAATCCTGGCCCAGATCCACGCGCTGTTGGCCGACAGACCGGAGGAAAAGATCCTGGCCTTCCGTTGCCACTGGTGTTCCTACGGTGGTGCCGACCTGGCCGGGACCAGCCACTTTGAGTACACCTCCAACGAGCGTGGTCTGCGCGTGATGTGCTCGGCCCGTATGGACGCGGACTTCATCTATGAAGCCTTTCGCCTGGGCGCGGGAGCGGTGCTTTATTCCGGCTGCCATCCCCAGGACTGCCATTACATCACCGGGCAACGCGTCGGTGCGCATCGTGCCGAACGGCTGCTCAAGCAGTTCGAGAAAATGGGTATGACCCCAGGCCGCTTCCGCGTCGAGTGGATCAGCGCCGCCGAGGGCGATAAGTACGCCCGCGTGATCAACGAGATGCAAGCCACACTGGACGCCATTCCCAAAGAGCAGTTGCTTGAAGAGATCGAACGGCTGCGCCCGCGGATGGAGAAACGCGCGCGTCGGATGCGCGAGGTGCCGCAGGTCGGGGAGGCGCTGGAGTATGCGGGCGAGCTCAAAGCAGCGATAGCCGAGAGGAAGGCGTAAGATGAGCCACGAATCACCTGAAACTTTTGCCGACCAGGTGCGCGCCATCCCCGGCGGGGAACACCTGGAGATGTGCTATTCGTGCGGGACGTGCGTTAGTAAGTGCCTGATCCAGCAGAAAGTCGAGCCGGAGTACAATCCGCGCCGCCTATTGCGCATGGTGATGATGGGCCTGCGCGAAGAAGCGTTCAGGAGCCCGACGACGTGGCTCTGCTCGGCGTGTGATCTATGCTACCCGGCCTGCCCGCAGCAGATACACATCTCGGGCGTCATCGGCGCGGTCAAGCAGTTGGCCATCGAAGCGGGGTACGAGTCGCCATTGGAGACCGTGTCGGTTGATGAGACGTTATGCTCCGGCTGCGGTATCTGCGTGATGGCCTGTCCCTACGAGGCGCTTCACCTGGTCGAAAAAGAGATCGAAGGCGAGATGGACCTCGTCTCCGAGGTGGACGCCAACAAGTGCCTGGGCTGCGGCATCTGCGTGGCGGCGTGCCCGTTGGGCGCAATCTCCCGTCCGGGGATCAGCAACCAGGAAGTCGTGGCCCAAATCGAGGTGCCGACGGACGGAGCACCTCGATTGATCACCTTCGTGTGCGATTGGTGTCTGCGGGCCGATGACGACGTGTCGCTGCTGGAGAGTTACCCCGACAATGTCCGTGTCATCCATATTCCCTGCTCTGGACGCATAGACCCGCAGATGGCACTCCTGGCGCTACGCTCTGGCATTGACGGCGTGCTGGTCTGCGGCTGTGCGCCGGGCGAGTGCCACTACAAGCGCGGCACTTACGTCAGTAGTTGCAAGATAAGCCTGTTGAACCGCATGTTTGATCAAATGAACGTGGGAGACGGGCGTGTGCGTTTCGTGCAGATTGGTACGCAGGATCGCGGCTGCATCCGCACCGAGGTGGACGCGATGCTCGAATATCTGGCTGCCTGGAAGGAGGCACAATAATGGCTGCGCCAGACGCCAAACCCAAACTCGCATTCTACTGGGCCGCCAGTTGCGGTGGCTGTGAGATCACCATCACGGAACTGGGGATGCGGCTGATAGACGTCGGCGATCTGGTGGACATCGTCTTCTGGCCCTGCGCGATGGACTTTAAGTACAGCGATGTTGAGGCGCTGGGCGACGGAGAAATTGACGTCTGTTTCTTCAACGGCGCGATCCGCTGCAGCGAGAACGAGCACATCGCCAACCTGCTGCGGCGGAAATCAAAACTGCTGGTCGCCTTCGGCTCGTGCGCTTATGAGGGCTGCATCCCCGGCCTGGCCAACCTCTACGACGCCGAATCCGTCCTGGAGCGCGTCTATGATACGGCACCATCACTTGACGATTCGCGTGGCACGCGCCCCACTCCGTCGAGCCAGGTGCCGGAGGACGAGATCGAGATCCCTGTGTTTTACGATCGGGTCAAGACGCTGGCGCAGACCGTTGATGTGGACTATTTTATGCCCGGCTGCCCGCCGGTGGTGGATCAGGTCTGGAATGTGTTCCAGACCCTCTTGGCCGGCGAACTCCCCGCTAAGGGGGCCATCATTGGCGCCGACGCCAAGACCAATTGCGACGTCTGCCCGCGCCAGAAGGGCGAAAGCGGTATGCGCATCAAGGAGTTCAAGCGTCCGCACGAGGTCACACTAGATCCCGACGTATGCTTTCTGACGCAGGGCATCTTATGCTGCGGTCCGGCAACACGCGCTGGCTGCGGCCTGCCCTGCATCAACGGGAATATGCCTTGTCGTGGTTGCTACGGCCCTCCCGACGGCGTCGTGGACCAGGGAAGCAAGTTACTCAGTGCCATCGCCGCGCTCATTGATACCGACGAACCGGAGGAACTTCCGCGCATCCTGGACACCATCGTTGATCCGACGGGCACCTTTTATCGCTTTAGCCTGGCCGATTCCATCCTGAGCGAGTTGAAATACAAGCGGGGATGACGTTATGAAAAAGATCAGTATAGATCCGATCACTCGCCTCGAGGGACACGGCCGCATTGACCTGTTCCTGAACGAGAACGGGGAACTGGAAAATGCCTATCTGATTATCCCGGAGTTACGGGGCTTCGAAAAGTTCTGCGAGGGTCGCCCGGTCGAGGAGATGCCGCGTATTACACAGCGTATTTGCGGTGTCTGTCCCTTGGCGCATCACATGGCGGCAGCCAAGGCCGGCGATGCAGTCTACCATGTAGACCCTCCGCCGGCGGCTAAGAAGTTGCGTGAACTCCTGTACAGTTCTTTCTTCGTCGCCGACCACGCCACCCATTTCTACGTGCTGGCCGCGCCGGACTTCGTCGTCGGGCCAGATGCCCCCAAGGCCGAGCGCAACATCCTGGGCCTGGTCAGAAAAGTGGGTAAGGAGATCGGTGCGCGTGTTATACAACTGTTGCAGGAGAACCATGAGATTGCCGCCATCGTCGCCGGGCGCTATATCCATTCGGTCAGTTGCATCATCGGCGGAATGAGTAAGCCCATCACTGAGGAGGAACGCGACCGGATCGTCGAGATTGCCGAAAACTCCGTCGAAACGGCCAAATTCTCACTCCAACTGTTCGAGGATGTGGTGCTCAAGAATCCGGCATACCTGGATATGATTCTGAGCGACGCCTTTACCCACAAGACCTACTACATGGGCCTGGTTGACGAGAACAATCACGTTAACTTCTACGATGGCAAGGTGCGCGTCGTGGAGCCTGACGGCAAGGAACTGGTCAAGTATGGCCCCGACGAGTACCTCGACGTGGTGGCCGAGCACATCGAGCCGTGGACTTACCTTAAGTTCCCCTATCTGAAGCAAGTGGGCTGGAAGGGGTTCGTGGACGGCCCCGACAGCGGAGTCTATCGCGCTACGCCTCTCAGCCGGCTTAACGCCGCCGACGGGATGGCGACACCGTTGGCCCAGGCCGAGTACGAGCGCTTCTACGACACGCTGGGCGGCAAGCCTGTGCATCACACACTGGCAACCCACTGGGCGCGGCTGATCGAGATCCTCTACGCCGCCGAACACACACTGGAACTGGCCAGGGATCCGGAGATCACCAGCACCGAGGTTCACACGATCCCCACCGAGACACCGGACGAGGGCGTGGGTATTGTCGAGGCGCCGCGCGGCACACTGACCCACCACTACGTCACCGACGAGAACGGCATCCTCCGGAAAGTCAACCTCATCGTCGGCACGACCAATAACTATGCCGCTATCAATATGTCCATCAAAAAAGCAGCGCAGGGACTTGTGCAACCCGGTAAGCCGCTTGACGATGGCGTGCTCAACATGATTGAGATGGCTTTTCGCGCTTATGACCCCTGTTTCGGGTGTGCCACCCACGCGCTACCGGGGCAGATGCCGATGATCGTGAGGGTTTACAACCACGAGCGTAAGTTAGTACAGGAAATCCGCCGGGACTAGGAGGCAACAATGAGTAAACGAGGAATGACGCAGAAGAGGGCCGACGAGCGCGAGATCGTGCTCGAACGCGCTATGGTGACACGTCACTACGTTATGACCTGGGACCTCGAACGCTGCGTGGGATGCCAGATCGGGCCGCTGGTCTGCCCCAAGGATGCCGTCATCCACGTGGAAGGGGAAATCGTGGACGGGCGATTGGCAAAGAGGCCCTCGGTTGACATTGACCCGGAAAAGTGTGTGCTCTGCGGCATCTGTGAGGTGATGTGCCCCAAGAACGCCATCACAATGACTATCAACGGCGAGCGCGAGAACCCAGTGCTGGTCTACGGGGCCTTCCCGGATCTAATCCAATCCACGATATTTGACAAAGAGCAATTCGACTGGAGCAGGAAGGACTTCGTAATCGAGAACTGCCCGACCAACGTCATCAGTTACGATGAGGAGCAGGACACACTGGTGGTGGATGATGAGCATTGCATCCGTTGCCGCCAGTGCGAGATTGCCAGCAACGGCGCGTTCCAGGTGGTGCAACCCTGGCAGGGCAAGGTGGAACTGCGCCGCGAGAAGTGTGTCGAGGGCTGCCTGGCCTGCGCTGATATCTGTCCCACCCGCGCCCTGCACATTGATGACGAGGGCGAACTGGTATTGGCCGATTACTATTGCATTAAGTGCGGCGCGTGTATGCAGGTCTGCCCGGTCAAGCCTGAGATCGAAGAATACGAGTTCACCTTCGAGTCGCAGGGCGTGACCAAGACGATACTCCGCACGCGGATCACCAACGCCGACGAACTGCCCATCTGGGTCGAGAGGTGGCGTATCCGCCACACTCCAGTCCAGAGCGCGGCGTGGATCGAGGCGCTGAGCAAGGTGGCCGATGACAGAGCGGGCGCGATGGAAATTGACAGCAAGCGGGCGCTCAAACGGCGCGACCTGTTAAAGGCGCTGGTGGGCGGCAAAATGTTGGCGGGGGTGGAGGAATAGGAAAACTCGCTGCACTCTCAGGAAAGGGTCAAACTGCATATAAGTTCGCCTGGGACGACAAATCCGTTTTCTTGAGGAAAACGGATTTGTTTTTTTTGCCTCTTGTCTCCTTGCTCCCGCATGGTATAATCCCCCGTGCTATGTCCGACCATCCAAAACGTCCCGATGGTCGCCGGCCCGACGAACTCCGCCCGCTCAATTTCGTCCTCAACTACGTCGAGTATTCCGAAGGCTCGGTGCTGATCGAACTGGGCCGCACCCGCGTTCTCTGCAACGTCAGCGTTGAGGAGCAGGTGCCGGCCTGGATGACCGGGGGCAGGGGAGGTTGGTTGACCGCCGAATATTCCCTGCTCCCACGCTCCACCCACACCCGCACCCCCCGCGAGACCTGGGGATTGCGCGGGCGGACACAGGAGATACGCCGTCTCATCGGGCGCTCCCTGCGCGCCGCTGTGAACCTTGACCTGCTGGGTGAGCGCACGCTGATCGTGGACTGCGATGTGCTCCAGGCCGACGGTGGCACCCGCACCGCCGCCATCACCGGTGGTTACGTCGCTTTAGCCCTGGCCCTGCGCCGTCTGGCCGAATGGGGCCTAGTGCCGCCGGAGGCCCTCAAGCCGCCGGTCGCGGCGGTCAGTGTCGGCGTGGTGAGCGGCGAGGTGTGGCTCGACCTGTGCTATGCCGAGGATCGCGACGCCGAAGTGGATCTCAACGTCGCGATGACCGCCGATGGACGTCTGGTCGAGGTGCAAGGCACAGCCGAGGGCACACCCTTCTCGCGGGAGACCCTCGACCGTATGCTGGACCTGGCTGCACAGGGCATTGCCCATCTCATCCAGCAGCAACGCGAGGCGCTAAGGTGAGTGCTTCTGATTTCACGCCTGGACAGCGCCGCATTGTCATGCTGATGGTTATAGCGGTCATCGTCGTTTTCGCCATGCTCGCTGGCGTTGTCATCACCTCCATTCAAAGTTGGGAGAGCCCACCACCCGCTGCCACACTCCCCTTTGCATCTCCATCGCCCACCTCTCTCCCAACTCCATCGCTTACCCCTTCCCCCACACCCGAGGGCCTATGGTCTCAAGTGCTGGTCGCCCGCCTCTTCGATCAGATCGCCCATCAAGTGGAGACGTTGCGTGGCCTTTCTCCTCGCGCCGAAGTGCCGCTTAATTTCCTCGACGAACAGGAAATGACTACGCTCCTTCGCCGCCTCTATGTCGAACGTAGCCCGGAGGCCCAACTATTGCCGTACACTGCCCTGGGGCTGCTGCCCGCTGTCCCCATCTCCGTCAACGTCCACCGGACAGCCGGTATGTACGTGCCCGAGCAGGGGCAACTCTACGTTGCTACCGGTCGGCAGGAGAGTAGCGCCGACGACCAGACACTACTGGCGCACGCCTACGCCCACGCCTTGCAGGATCAGCACTTCGATCTGGACGCTATGGACGCCCGCGCCACGACCACCGACGCCACGCTGGCCATTCAGGCGCTGGTGGAGGGAGACGCGACCCTCCTGGCAGCACTCTACCGCTACGAAGACCAGACAACAGCCGACTGGGAGCATCTGACGGAACTAATTTCGCAGGCTGAGCAGCCCGGTTATGGAGAAGACCTGGATCGCGCCGTGGCCTGGGCACGACTGCAGCGCTTCCCGTACCGGGAGGGCCGCCGGTTTGCCGACGCACTCTTCCAGGCCGGTGGGTGGGAGATTATCAACTATGCCTATACCGACCCGCCTCGCTCGACCGAGCAGGTGCTTCATCCACAGCGTTACCTGGAGGAGCGAGACAGACCTGCCGACGTCGTCGTGCCCGACCTTAGCACTGTCCTCGGCGAGGACTGGAGCGCGCTCCTGCGGGATACGCTGGGCGAGTTCGTCATCGGCCTGTACCTCGACGAGACGCTGCCGGAGGAGATGGCCTGGCAGGCGGCTGACGGTTGGGGCGGCGACACCTTCGTCGTCTGGGAGCGCGAGGACGGACATCGGGTGCTCGTCTGGCGCACCGTATGGGATAGCACCGCTGAGGCCGCCGAGTTTGAGCGTGCCATCGTCGCGCTGATCCCCCAACGCTACCTGCCGGTCCGACCCGTGGACCCGCCGGCAAGGTTGACGGGCCAGTGGTGGGAAACCGACGCAGGCGCGCTGTACGTCTGCCGCGTGGCACGCTACGTCACCCTTGCGCGCGCTCCTGACATCAATGCGCTGGCGAACATAGTAGAGGTACTGCCATGATGAAGGTGTTGAAGTGCGCGACGTTTATTGCCCTCGGCTGTGGTGTGGCGACGGTTGTGCTTCTGTGGGGGCTACGGCTGTGGGTCGAGGGGAAAACCCACAGCCGTGTCTACGCTCGCGTCGAGGACGTGCCGCTGCGCCCCGTCGCCATCGTTCTGGGCGCCGGCCTGTGGCCCGATGGCTCCCTCACCCCCATCCTGGCCGACCGCGTCGCCACCGCCGCTGACCTCTACCACGCTGGCATCGTCAAGAAGTTGCTTTGCAGCGGCGATAACCGCTTCGTAGACTACAACGAACCCCAACGTATGCTGGAGTACGCGGTCCGTCTGGGGGTGCCGGAGGAGGACATCGTGCTGGACTACGCCGGCCGGCGCACCTACGATAGTTGCTACCGGGCACGGACTATCTTCGGCGTGGAGCGGGCGGTGATTGTCACCCAGCGTTTCCACGCTGCTCGTGCGCTCTACCTCTGCGACGCGCTGGGGATGGACGTCGTCGCCGCCCTCGCCGATCGGCAGGATTACACCATCCGGCGGGTCACGTGGGAGACGCGGGAGTATCTGGCATTGGCGCTGGCTTGGTGGGACGTGAACGTGCGGCATCCGGTTCCCGTCCTGGGCGAGCCATTGCCGATTGATTTCTGAGTGTATGAAAAAGAGTGTGGCTAAATCCCCGCTGAAGTGGCGCCTC
>Ga0116200_10000212_pt1 | contig 17064 bp, 20 predicted proteins | sample Mar14436cmmetaG_FD_94478 | JGI IMG/M metagenome (GOLD analysis project Ga0116200, IMG submission 94478) | Marine hydrothermal vent microbial communities from Guaymas Basin, Gulf of California to study Microbial Dark Matter (Phase II) - Marker... ... | reverse complement strand
TGAAGAGAGCTTTAGAGACTGTCGACTTTACGATAAAGAGGTCTAGTATAGATAAGTTTGGTAACTTTGCGTTCGGTATAAGAGAACATATCCTAATGCCAGGAGTTAAGTACGACCCTAAGATAGGTATATATGGATTCGATGTTATCGTCTCTATGGAGAGGCCTGGTTACAGAGTGGCTCGAAGGAGAATAAGAAGGTCTAAGATACCTCTCAAACATAGGGTTACACCAGAGGAGACTGTTCAATTTTTGGAAAAAGTTTTAGGCGTTAAGGTGGTTTAAATAGAGGTGATTATATGGCAAAGTTGAGACCTCCAAAGAAAAGGAAGTTTGGGAAGGGAGCTCTAAGGTGCATAAGATGTGGTACTCACGAGGCTATCATTAGGATTTATGGGTTAAATCTATGTAGGAGGTGTTTTAGGGAAGTAGCTAAGGATATAGGTTTTAGGAAATATTCATAAACTATTTAGTAACTCTTTTGAGGGGATGTTTATATGGTTATGATGGATACGCTTGCAAACGCTTTGACAACAATAATGAATAGCGAGCGAAGAGGCGCTAAGGAGTGCGTAATAATGCCAGCATCCAAACTCATAGCTCGTGTGTTAAGGGTTATGCAAAAAGAAGGTTATGTTGGCGAGATAGAGTTTATCGACGATGGAAGAGCTGGCAAGCTCAGAGTACAATTATTAGGAAGAATTAATAAGTGCGGTGTTATTAAGCCGAGGTTTAGCGTCAAGAAAAATGAGTATGAAATGTGGGAGGAACGTTATCTTCCTTCTAGAGATATAGGATTATTAATCGTCTCTACATCTCAAGGCGTAATGAGTCAAATTGAAGCAAAGGAGAGTGGTATCGGTGGAGTTCTTCTCGCATACGTGTATTAACTTGGTGATAAGCTATGAGTGAGGAGAAGAATACTAAGGTTGAGGAAGGCGAAGAATCCGTTGACAAAGGTAAAAATATTCCAAAGCGACCCAACCGATCGAGAGAGTTTTTCTTGCTACTTAAAAAGAGGTCGAAGATGAATTCCGTGAGACCGCGCTTTATTAGAATGAACTCATGGCGTTTGAAGCGACTACCAGATTCTTGGAGAAGCCCACGAAGATCCCTAGATAACAAGATTAGATTACAGAAGAAGGGATATCCTGCACTTGTTAAAGTTGGATACAGAAATCCGAAAAAGGTTAGAGGTCTACATCCCTCAGGTTTTATTGAGGTACTTGTTTCCTCGCCAAAGGACTTGGATGGAATTGACCCAAGTATCCAAGCTATCCGTATATCGAGTAATGTAGGTAGGAGAAAAAGAGCAGAAATTATTAAAAGGGCCGAAGAATTGGGAATTAGGATTTTGAATGTAGCTTAAAGGGAGTGATTATAATGTCGTTGCGATTTGTGAGACGTTTGGCGGCGCAGATCCTAGGGGTCGGAGAGAGTAGAGTATGGATCGATCCCGAAAAAATCGAACGTGTATCAATGGTTATTTCAAAAGAAGATGTAAGAAGGTTAATTCATGACGGAGTAATCAGAAAAAGACCTAAGTCTACACCATCAAGGGGAAGAACACGTATACGTCATAAGGCAAAAAAGAAGGGAAGAAGAAGAGGACATGGAAGCCGAAAAGGACCTAGGTTTGATGAAAAGGAAATTTGGATGGCTAAGATAAGGCTGCAGAGAAGATATCTAAAGTGGCTTCGGGAGAGAAAACTGATCGATAGAAAAACCTATAGGTTACTATATGGGTTATCAAAAGGCGGAGCATTTAGAAGTTTATCACATTTAAAAATGTATATCGCGGAGCATAACCTACTGAAGAAGAGACCATGAAGGTGAGAAGAGTTTGGGCAAGAAGCGTTATAGATTACCGCTTAAAAGAAGGAGAGAAGGTATAACAAACTATTATAAAAGGAGAAAACTAATACTTTCCGAAAAGACAAGGTTCATAGTGAGGTTAACGAATAGGTATGTTATCATTCAGTTAGTTGATGTGCATCCAAAAGGAGATATTACTCATGTCAGCGTACATTCGAAGGAGCTGGAAAAATACGGTTGGAAGGTTGCATATAATAATCTTCCAGCAACATATCTTGCCGGATACCTGGCTGGACTAAAAGCCTTAAAAGAGGGTATTAAGGAGGCAATCCTAGATATAGGTCTGAGAGTCTCAGCAAAGGGTGCAAGAGTCTTCGTTGCCGCAAAGGGAGCTATTGACGCAGGCCTACATATTCCTTTAGGCGAGAAAATTCTCCCATCCGAGGAGCGCATACGCGGCCAGCACATTGCTGATTATGCCAAGCTATTAAAAGAAACTGATCCCGAAAGATATGAGAAGCAATTTTCTCAGTATGTAAAGAGCGGTCTAGACCCCGAAAAACTCCCATCAGTTTTCGATATAGTACTCAACAATATTAAGAATTCTTTCTGAAAGCTATATCATTCTCTTTAGTAAATCGTTTATATCTTTCCCTCTATATCCTGCTTCTCCTCTTTCTCTGTAATGTTTCTTTATTGTCCCCTTAAATCCTCCGGACGGGGGGGTTAATCTAAAGACTGGTTTAAGTTCCTTTAGATCCTTTAGGCTTACCTTATTGTTTAACAAAGCCTCCGCAAGATCCTCAAAGCTTTCATATCCTCTTTCTTTAAGATACTCAACCGTTATCTTCCTATTACCTGTTAGTCTTCCTCTCTTTTCAAGCAATAACGCGAGTGTTTCTCTATCTATTTCTCCGTACGTTACAGCGTACTCAACCTTTTTAAGCATACCCCTGAAAACTTCGTTATCTGGTACTAACACAGCATGGTTAACCTTGTGAAGCCTTAAGCTTTCAAGAGTTTTTTCCTCGTCAGGTCTCCTACCAGGACTACCTCTAATCCTAACAACGGCTAAAAGACCTGCCATTTTTTCGCCCCCCTACCATTGATCTGGTGTCTTGAAACGGTACGTCTCCTTTAAGGCATTATACACAGCTTTAGCCATGTTATGAGCTGTACGGGTTTCACCTCTTGATCTTGTCCACACATCCTTTATACCTGCAAGTCTAAGTACAACCTTACCGATGTCGCCTGCTACAAGTCCTACTCCCCTTGGTGCTGGTAGCAATTCTACAGTTACGCTACCACTTTTACCAGACACCTTGAAGAGTATGCTGTGAGGTCTACCGCATAGGCACTCCCAGCTACCACATCCTCTTCTAACTGGTATCACATTTAGTTTAGCGTTTCTTATAGCCTTCTCTATAGCTTCTCTGATTTGTTTTCCCTTGCCTATTCCAACTCCAACATAGCCGTTTTCATTACCAACAGCTACAGTAACCTGAAATTGGCTAGTTTCACCAGCGTCTGTCTGCCTTTGAACAAAGTTTACACTTAGTACTTCGTGTTTTAGGTCAGGTAGCAGCATGTCTATTATCTCTACTTCCTTTATTGGCAGGTTATTCTCGTATATTTGGTCAATATTAGTTATCTTACCCTCCTTAACCAATATCCCGAGTAATGTCTTAGGCTTCCATTCCTGTACCACGGACAAATTAAACACCGCTTTGCATATGATTTGTAAACTATATATATTTTAATTTTTTCTATACCTTTCAACTTTTCTTTATACTACCTTTAAAAACCAAATTGGCAAGCGCAGGCGACATTGTCAATAGCTAGAAAAGATGTGAATGAAACAACATATATTTGGCTTTTTGGGATAATATTGAGACTGTTGTTTCTTCGTGTTTTTTGTGTTGTTGATTGCTGGTGTTTGGCGTGGTTTTGTAAATGTTTGTTTGGTCTTGTTGTGTGGCTTGTATGCTGGTATATAGGCCGTGACGCTTGCCTGTAGGCTGTATGCATATTTTAGGCTAGAGGTGAACAGACGCAGGCTACCACATAGCTAGCAGCTTCGACCCACCTTGTAGACGTCGGAGTCGTCGGCTATGTACTATTCAACTTTCTTCTCGTCTTTGACTATACATCTGAAAGTCTTTATCCTGCCCGTGTCTTTTAGCATCCTATACCTATAGACATGCGGTATGCTTGAAGGCACATAGATCCCTCTACAAAGAAGGATGCTAGTTTCTCTATTTTGGGTGGAGGCTCGCCGAGTGGTTCGCCTTTTGGTTTTTCATTATTCAGTCATTGCAATAACGTAGCAACGCGAGAACGTTATCTCTAGGAATATGTTTTATCAGCATATCTCTCGACTTTTCATCAACCTTATTTGGAATGTAGCATAGTGGCTTACCAGCTTTATGCGTAAATTTTTCTGCTCATTCTGCCATGACAAGCGATTCGAAAAATCAGGTTCACAATCATTAGCAATAAATCGCAGCTTCTTCGACTCTTCTTCCGAAGTGCTCTACCCCGGCGTTGGTATCTACGATAATCATTTCGCCATTAGACATCTTCACTCTATGTAGAAACTCTCGTGTTAAAGCATTTAAAGGACATACACTCCCTCCCAAAGCTGGAGACTTTACCCATTACAAACAACCAAGCCTACCCTGCCAGATTACATATTCTCTGCGTAAGTCCTTTAAGCCCTTCTTTGCGAACGACCAGTCGATTTCGCTCTTGCTCTTAAACAATGCTTTGACCATACGTCTGCGTCCACTCAAGCAGTCCATCAATGTACTAGACGGAGCATCTATGTCGATCATTCTGTGCAGCGTTATATTTGACTTGTTAGAGTCAAAACCACGAACACTCTAAACCCGTGTTTAACAAACACCTTAGCGAGAAGAGCGACAATGGTGCTCTTACCATAATCTCCTTTACCAAATACTAGCACTTCCACTATATATCACCTTTATCTCTACGTACTTTCTATGCAAAGTAAACATCAACCTATCTACAATACTAAACATGTGCTTTAGGAAAGCACGGATAAAGAATAAATGATGCAATTTTTCACATCTTGGTCTTAACAACTTTTAAAATGTATAGTTTTTTGTTTCGGAAATGCTGTATAGCTTCTCTAACTGTTTTTGCATTCCCTGTGAGAACCGTTACTCCGACCTTGTTAAGCAGCTCTACAGCTCTTACGCTAAGAGAGAGGGCGATGACGTAGCCTATTCCCTCTCTTCTCACGAGGTTAATTATCAAGTCGTCTGAAGCTAGCCGTTCGACCTTTACATTGTAGATTTTCTCTTCGTCGAATTCAACAAGGGTGAAGCAGCTAGCATCTTTCCAGTGGGGGTAGATACGCGCGTCTAGGCCGCACGGCTCGTAAGTTGGAATTAAAGCTTTTACCCACCTAGACAAGACAAACACCCTTCTACACCTACGGTTAAACAATACGCGAGCACGCTACAAGTCTCCATGGCAACCATTCTGCGCATATGCACAAATATATAAAAAGCTTTTGCAAGACCATGATAGCTGTCTGGTGCTCTTCAACAGCTAGGAGAACTTTAAATTGCTGCATAAAAGTATTTCATATGTGAGTCTGAGAAAGTTTATAGCAATTTTAGCTCTTGTAGTCATTGCTTTAGCTCTTTTCTACGCTTTCACTTACAAGAGGGAATAAGCAACAAATATTGCAAGCGAGGTAAAAGCTTAAGCTTAATCTAGCCTACAAGTGCCAAGCTTATTGTCGTTGTGGATAATAACTCGATCCAGAAAAACTGGAAATAGCGAGGGGATATCAACATATGTTGAGGTCAACAGTATAAGGTTGCTCTTCGACATGGGCCCCGGGCTTGAACTCCTAAAGAAACCTGAAAGTACTTGGAATAGGTATAGCCAACGTAGACGCTGTAGTAGTATCCCATAAGCACGGAGATCACACTGACGGGCTAATAGTAGTCCAAGGAGAGAAGTCATTCACGTTCCAGAATATCTTACGCAGGTACTTCGAAAGAAAAATTTCGACGGTATTCTCTGTCTTCCTTCTGTATATAAAAGAGGTTTGAAGTCCTTCCTTCGCCATTTCGACATCGACCAAGGTATATACTACCGCATGAAAAGCAAAATTTCACGGCTACTATTACATGCGACTATGAACCATTACATGTAGCGTTTTTGATCAGAAAAACTCCACTAGCTTAGACAGTTTCTACCTGTAATTGTAGCTGTACCAGTAAAAATGCCTAATCTTCCTATTAATAGTAAAGTGCTTAGGCAGAGTAGAATATTACGTAGTACATATCATTTTGTCACCATACGTGCCTAAGCCCTCAACAAACTTGACTCCATGAACATCGAGTAAATTATAAGCAACTCCGTTGACCTATCACTTCTTAGCTAGCCTTATTCCGCTAGCATTTAAGCTAGTCAGCTTTAGCAGAGTTCCTGATTCAAAGTACTTGCCGCACGAAAAATCGGGCATGAGGCCAACGCCTAGTCATGATACAAGTAGATTGCCAGCAATTTCCAATTTTTCTAAGAACAAGCGATTATCCGTATCCCCTATCCTCAGCAAAGAAATCCGGGCTACTCCACCCCCTCCCTCCAATACATTTACTTCTTTTATTCTTTTCTCGGCTAAATTAAGAGAGTGAGAAGGTTTTTATTTCGTACTCACTATGTTTCGAAATCAAATTTGTTGCCTAGCAAGTTAAGTTGTCCTTTTGTCTCTTTACCTTCTTCCTCATATGATCTCACTATAATATCGCCGCTCTTCTCCCTCCTCTTGATTACTTCTATCTTCACATTATCAAGCTTAACCTTAAGGAGAGATTTCTCATACTCGTAACATACACTATGTGGAAAAGTTAAAACACCGGTTAATGGGTTGTTAAGAACAGAAGCATTTCTACAGCTATAGACTTATTAACATTTCCCTTGTGAGGAAATATCAAGAACCTATACTTATGAACTCCCTGATCACTGTACTCATCCTTTTGAATATTCCTTAGCCTTATAAGGTGTATGATGAATATATAGCGAGCTTCTAAGAAGAGTTATCATTAACTTGCCATATTCTAAAATTATAATTATAAACACCGTTATTCACCACCATTACACATACTTTTACCCTTTCTTAATTTTCCTGTCAATTCACCCATTCCTGCATTGGTTTCTCAATATACTTATCTTTTCCTACAATACTTCTATACGGAATTTTCGATAGTTACAGTCGGGTCGCTTTGCTTGAATGGAAGAATCATTTTCAGTCATCCCGTGTTTTTCATGCCAATCAACTAACATTTCAAGATCAATGAATGATAGTCCATTGTAGATAGAAACCTTAAGCTCCCACATAGGAATCATTATATCATCCTTGCATTTTAACCTTTGACCTAAAGCTGTTGCCTCAGCTGTACACTCTGTAATTTTTATAAAATCTCTTTCATCAGGATACTTGTTCATCTCATATGTCCATGTATCCGTATAATCATCTAGCATGAAGGGGACGAATGCACCAGATCTAAATATTTCGAAAGCATTTTGTTTATCTATATCTTTAAAGCCTACCTCACTATTCTTGACAACCTTAAAGAAGGTTCCAATACTATTTCCACTTATAATTTTAGGCCCTTCAGATCCGCATATACCCCTTTAATAATGTTATAGACCTTGTATCCTAGAACTGATAGTTCAGCGATAAATCCCATGTTAAGCTTCCTCGCAAATGTTTTAGAACGTAGTGGAAGCTTTTCAAAAGATAAATGTTTCTATCAAGATTCCCTAAAACAGTTTTATCGGCGTCTTAGATATCGATTAGATTAATCTCATATTCTACAGGAAACTTGACAGGAAAAGCGTTTAAGTTCCATAAAATGAAAAGCTGTCGTTTCCTGCCACGTTTATGTCTTTCTCAACCGACTTTATGAAAGGCCTTCTTAATACTAGTGCCAGTAGTATATCATAGAACCAGCCGAATAACATCTTTTCCAAGCATTACATATTTCTTCTTTAGAATACCTGTAGCTGGTTAGGAGAGAAGATATAGTAGCTATTCTTTCGGTAGCTGAAAGGCTGTGCTTAAGGATCCTGTTCAACTTCTTAACGTCATGCGCTACAGAATAACATCCCACGGCATGGTACTGTGACTCATTTCTAACAATGAGAATATTTAACTTGCCTTCTCTTTCGAGAAATAGAAACTCTTCAAACGCGCTGGCCAAATGTACCTAGTTCAACCTTTACGCCTTTATATTCATCCATTCTTCTTAGCATTTTTAAATTCTCTTTTGAAGAACCATCTCCATGATCGCTCTTTCTATAAAAGGCTACTAAAACTTCGAAATCATTACCATACTCCTCAACAATCTGATCAATAATTTCCTTAATTCCTTTTCCACGATACATATAAGTAAAAGAAATCCTGCATGCTAACACTTTAAGGACGAGTACTAGATAGTATTATACTCTTACTATTTTCTTTTCTGCCTAACAAATTATTATATTATGCGAGTTGCAAAAATTTTTTATAAAAAGAATGTTCAACTATGAGTAGTTAGTTTTAATGGTGTACGTTGATGGTAGTTAGGAGGAAAAAGAAAAGTAGATATATGAGAGGCTCAAGAACGCATGGGTGGGGAAGAGTAGGCCAACATAGAAAGAGTGGAGATAGAGGTGGGAGAGGAAACGTAGGTTATGGGAAACATAAATGGACGTGGGCCGTTAAATATGCACCTGACTGGTACGGGAAGCATGGCTTTACTCGGCATCCATCGCTCGTTGTAAAGTACAACACTATTAATGTTGGCGAGTTAGACGAAATATCTGATTCTCTCGTCGAAAAGGGGCTGGCGGAAGTTGTTAACAATACGATTAGTATTGATCTGCGTAAGCTAGGGATAAATAAGTTGTTGGGGAGCGGCCGGGTAAACAGGAAGTATAGTATTTTAGTTTATAAGGCATCTCGGGAAGCAATCCATAAAATTGAGGGAATGGGCGGCGAGGTAAAAATAATTGGTGAAAGTGAATGAGCGCATATGATATATTAGCTCCTATCTTCCATATTCTCCCAGAAATTCCCAGGCCAAAAAGAAGAATAAGTCTAAGAGAAAGACTTATATGGACAGGTCTAGTTCTAGTTGCCTACCTTACTATGTCGCAAATACCTCTTTATGGAATACCTTTCCAGAAAGGAGATCAATTTCAGCCATTTCTTTTCTTCCAAGTAGTTATGGCTTCAAGAAGAGGCACGCTGATGGAATTGGGAATTGGACCCATTGTTACGGCAGGAATTATATGGGAGCTATTAGTTGGAAGTAGGATAGTAACACTAGATATGACATCTCGTGAAGGAAGAATAGTTTTCGCTGGTGTTCAAAAAATATTAGCAATACTCTTTGCAGCGTTTGAGGCGCTAGCATATATATTGGGTGGCGCATATGGTGTTCTCTCAACGACGTCAGCGATTCTAATATTCCTTCAGCTTGTAATAGTAAGTATTATCGTTCTCCTAATGGACGAAATGCTCCAAAAAGGATGGGGTATTGGAAGCGCAATTAGTTTATTCATCGCAGTTGGAGTAGCACAAAGAATTTTCTGGGAAACATTCTCGCCGATAGGGCCTCTCGGGGATGGTCTTTATGTGGGTGTTATCCCTTCGCTATTCTATTCCATTTACTACTATTTAAGTACAGGAAACAGTACATTGCTACAGGAGGTAGTAGCTAGGAAGACCGGATATCCGGACCTAGTAGGTTTCTTCACCATGATTTTCTTCATACTATTGCTCGTTTTCTTAGAGAGTGTGAGAATCGAGATACCAGTTGCCGCCCCTAGATATGGCGGTATAAGATCTAGGATACCATTAAAGTTCTTATATGTTTCAAACCTTCCAGTAATACTTGTTGGAGCACTCTACGCTGACCTTTTTATATTCACGCAGGCTCTATGGCCTCGCTTCAACCCGGATAATTCTAATCCCTGGTTTAATATTATCGCAATGTATAACCGTACTGAAACTGGAAGGCTTGTTCCCATTAAGGGTTCACTAGTATACTACTTATCTCCTCCCAGAACAATATGGGGTGTGCTAGAAGACCCGGTTCATGCATTGATCTACTCGGGGCTTTTCATACTTTTTTCACTTCTCTTTGCTATCGCATGGGTCGAAACCTCTGGTATGGATCCGCAGTCACAGGCTGAACAACTGATAAAGTCTGAGTTGCAAGTTCCTGGCTTTAGGAGATCTACAAAGGTGCTCTCGTTACTCTTAGCAAGATATATATGGCCCTTAACTATAATTAGCGGTATACTTGTTGGAGTGATAGCTGTCATAAGCGACATGTTAGGTGTTCTTGGATCGGGAATAGGTATTCTACTGATGGTGGGAATACTTGTCCAATATCACAGTATATTAGCACGTGAGCAAGCGTTAGAAATGTACCCGATGCTAGCGAGGCTTATCGGCGAATAGAAATAAATTTTTTTATATTAAAAATTGGCTATTAGAAAATGATTAGCTGAGGTGCAAGTATGCCACGTAGAGTTACGTCAAGGATAATCGATAGGAAAGATGAGATATATGAATACTTAAAGACGCACAAAGAAGTTCCGACATCAGTCATAGTTAAGGACTTAAATCTTTCTCACTCACAGACATTCTATATTCTGAGAATGTTATTGAAAGAAGGCAAGATAAAGGAAATAAAAAGAGGCAAAGTCGCGTATTGGACTGTTTCTGATGAGTAGGTAGCATAAAAACTTATTAAATTTTTTACAATTATTTATAAAGGTGACTCTGGTGGGTGGAAGACAAAGGACGTCGATCTTCTTTGACGTAGAGAAAGGTTCTAAGGAGAAAGAGAAGAAGGGTAAGGGGTCAAAGCAGAAGAAGTCTAAGTAATGGAGAATGTTCTAAAGCCTAAGGTAAGAAGAATAGTTGTTCTTCCCTCAACTCTATTTTTAAAGGACAAGGAGCCGATAAAGACTTATAAGATAGGTCAGTTAGCACGAATGCTAGCTATCTTTAGAGTTGAGGAAATCATAATATACTGTCTTGATAGAGAGTATAAAAACGGTAAATATTTAAAAAGTATTCTTGAGTACATCGAGACGCCTCAGTATTTGCGTAAGCTTCTTTATCCTAAGATGAAGATTCTAAAGAATGTTGGCGTACTGCCTCCTCTGAGAACTCCCCACCATAGTAAAATACAGGAGGCTAAGAGAATCAAGTTTAGAGAGGGTGTTGTGTTGGAAAAAATAGATGAAAATAGGCATCTTGTTTACATAGGTGAGAGAAATCCTATATTTGCCGTTGGCAAGGTTGAGAAGAGTAGAAGAGTAACTGTAAAACTTATTAACTCTAGATATGGAAAGATAGTCGATAGACAAGAGGTACCATATTATTGGGGGTATACTGTTTCTCTAGCTAAGGACATATATAGTATTCTCAAGGGAGATAGAAGATGTCTGAAGATAGGAACATCTCGGAAAGGATGTGATATAAGAACAAAATACAGAGAGCTGATTCAAAACTTTAATAATGGAAGATATACTTCAGTAGCACTATACTTTGGCGCGTATGATAGGGGGCTCGATGAATTATTAGGGAATGTTGATGTGAACGAATTTTTTGATTATTATATCAATTTCGCACCTAATCAGGGTACAAAAACTATAAGAACAGAGGAAGCTGTAGGTATAACTTTATCAATATTGAACCTATTGATGGATTAGGGTTTATTAAATAGAAAACTTTTATAAAATACTTCATATTTTCTGCTTACGACTTTAGTTATGGTGTTGTATAATGGCAAAGGGTCATACGCCTCGACATGGATCAATGGGATACTATCCACGTAAGAGAGCACGTAGCATAGTTGCTAGAGTTAGAAGGTGGGGTAACTTAGAAGAGGTAAAGCTACTTGGATTTGCAGGCTACAAAGTCGGTACTCTTCACGTTATAAAAATTGATGATAACCCAAATAGTCCATTTTATGGTCAAGAAATCTTTAAAGTAGGGACTGTGATTGAAACCCCTCCCATAATCGTGGGAGGGGTTAGAGTTTATACAAAGACTGTCTATGGATTGAAGACGCTTGGAGAAGTGTGGACAAAAGATATACCAAAGGACTTGGAGAGAGTATTTACTATTCCCAAGAAAGAGAATTTCCATGAAGAACAGATGAATAAGATCAACTCTGTGAAGGATAGGATCGACAAGGTAAGGATTATCGCTGTGATGCAACCGCGGCTGGCAGGTATACATAAGAAGAAACCTGAAGTCTTTGAGATAGAAGTAGGTGGGCCAGCAAAAGACGCCTTAGAATATGCTTTAGTTCTCTTAGGTAAAGAGGTCGACATATCCAAAGTCTTTAGTGAGGGAGATTTTGTCGATGTTATCTCTGTGACGAAGGGAAAAGGCTTTGCTGGCGTCGTAAAGAGGTTCGGCGTAAAGGAAATGCCTAGATGGCACAAGCATCGAAAAGGTAGTAGAAGAATAGGTAGCGTAAGCCCGCAAAACCCTGCTATCATGAGAACTGTACCGTTCCCTGGACAATTAGGTTTTCATCAACGAACAGAATACCATAAAAGAATACTCAAAATAGGAAGTGTCGATTTGAAAGAAGGAAAGGACGATATTAACTCCTCTGGAGGATGGCCTCACTATGGCTTAGTTAGAAGCCAATATATCATACTAGAAGGCACAGTACCCGGTGCGATTAAAAGATTAGTGAAACTTAGATTCACCATTAGACCCATTAAGAAACAGTTTGAGAAACCGAAAATTGTCTATATCAGTACTAAACCCATCTCATGATTAGGGTGGTTGTATGTTAATAGTCGAGGAGAAAGCAATTGGCAGAGAAGTGGGAGTTTACAACCTTGAAGGAGAGGTCGTTGAGAAGATACCTCTTCCAAAGGTTTTTTTTGCGCCTATAAGAAGAGATTTAATACGGAGGGCTGTCTTAGCTTTGCAGACCTCGAGAAGACAGCCAAAAGGCACAGACCCTGAAGCTGGCGAACGAACAACGGCAGAAAGCTGGGGTGTAGGTCATGGTATAGCAAGGGTGCCGAGAATTAAGGGAAGTAGCAGAGCTGCTCTGGCACCAAATACGGTTGGAGGAAGAAGAGCTCATCCTCCCAAGGTTGAGAAGAAAATTAAAGAGAAGATAAACAAGAAAGAAAAAAAGTTAGCTTTCATCTCCGCGTTAGCTGCAGTAGCTGATAGGATGTTTGTTAAGATGAGAGGGCATGTAATCGATGATATCAAAGAACTGCCGCTTGTTGTTCTAGACGACTTTGAGAAAATAGAAAAGGCAAAGGATTTAAGAGGGGTCTTTAAGAAACTCGGAGTATGGGACGATGTAATGAGAGCCTATAAGGGAGTAAGAATTAGATCGGGTAGGGGAAAGATGCGTGGAAGAAAATATAAAAAGCCTAAGAGCGTTCTTATAATCGTCTCGGGGAATGCTCCTATTTTTAAAGCTGGCCGAAACTTTCCGGGTGTAGATATAAAGGATGTAAATAACGTTAATGTAGAAGATTTGGCCCCTGGAGGGGATCCCGGAAGATTGACTATATTTACAGTTTCAGCATTAAAAACTATAGGAGAAAGGTATGGTGATATTGTTGTCGCAGGATAGACTAACATCTATCATAATCAGACCTGTAGTTACTGAGAAGACTCTGAACCTCATAGAACAGAATAACACATTGACCTTCTTAGTTAAATTCACAGCAACGAAGCCTGAGATAAAGGAGGCTATTGAAAAACTTTATAATGTAAAAGTTTTAAAAGTTAATGTTGTTATAACTCCAAGGGGTCAGAAAAAGGCGTATGTTAAGCTAGCGCCAGAATATAACGCCATAGATATAGCAACAAACCTAGGAATGGTTTAAGAGGTGAGATGTGTTGGGTAAAAGATTGATTGTCCAAAGGAGGGGGAGAGGGGGCTCTGTATTTCGGAATCCTGGCTGGAAGAAGCTGGGGCCTGTAAGATATAGGAGGTATGATCCCAAAGAATTTAAGAACAATGTAATTGTGGGAACTGTTAAGGAGCTTTTGCATGAGCCTGGAAGAGGAGCACCTGTCGCTCTCGTTAAGTTCAGTGATGGTGTCGAGATGTTGATAGTTGCTCCAGAGGGTATAGCGATAGGCCAGAAGGTATATTATGGAGAAAAGGCTCCGCCCAACTTAGGGAACATACTTCCAATAGGCAAGATCCCAGAAGGCAGTATTATATGTAATGTTGAAGAAAGGCCAGGAGACGGAGGTAAGTATGCTAGATCAAGCGGAACCTATGCCACCGTAATAGCTCACTCCGGAAACAAGACTCTAATTCAATTACCGTCCAAAAAAGTTAAGGAAGTGTTGTCAGAAGCAAGGGCCACAATAGGAATCGTAGCTGCCGGAGGTAGAATCGAAAAACCTTTCCTTAAGGCAGGAAAGGTATATCATCTTTCAAAATCCAGGTCTTTCAAGTATCCCACAGTCAGAGGAAAAGCTATGAGCGCGTATGCTCATCCAGCAGGAGGAGGCCATCATCCGAAGGGACTAACTCCCGTTTCGCGTAATGCACCACCAGGAAGAAAAGTAGGACATATAGCTGCGAGGAGAACAGGTAGGAGAAAAGGAAGACACTAAGGCACGAATAGAGAGTTCCTACTCTCTTTCACTAGCATTTGTGCATCTTTCTAGCTAGAGTATTTCTCTTTCTACCCAGCGTGTTCTAATCAACATAAAAATATTACTAATGACCTTAATATTCTAGAACTGGGAGTTTTTCCTTTTGGTGAAACTCATGATCGTCCCTAAACATTATGATCTTTTTATGAGTATCTTACCCGACTTAGGAGAAATGGAAGCAGAGAGTAAAGTTACATTAGTGAATCAAGGTCTCAAGCCTATTCGGTTTTTTCATGTTCTTCTTAATAGGGGATTAAGGGTTAACCTTCTGAAATGTATAGAAAATAAGGTCTCTTATTCTCAAACTCAGGCATTTTTCCCGGATTTAAAGGAATTAAGAGTAAATCTTATAGAGGTGTCATTTGAAAGACCATTAGAGCCAGGGCAGGTAGCTACGTTGGTCATTTCGTATAGCGGTAATATTAAGGAATATGAAGAGGTTTTGCCATATGTTAAGGACAGGATAAGCAGAGAGTATACAATCATAAGAACGGATGCTTTTTCTTACCCGGTCATTTGTCCCTTAGAAATTAGAAAAATGATTTCATTCATACCCTCACAGCGGTTTACATACATGATAAGAGTAATGGTACCACGAGATTTAACTGTTGCGAATCTTGGGAGGCTTAAGGATACACATATAGACGGAGATAAGGCTGTGTTTAGCTACGTTAGCAAACTACCAAGTTGGAGAATAGACGTAGCAGTTTCAAGGTTTATAGTTGTAGAGGAAGGAGATATAAAGGTTTATGCAATGGAGAAAGATTTTCTGTATGGTAAAAGGCTGATAAATGAAGTAAGAAGATGCCTTAAATTTTATAAAGAGTGGATTGGTGTTGGTCCTCCTAGATGGGTAGGATATACGATTATCGAGTTGCCAAGGGGATACGGTGGACAAGCGGACGTTTGTGGTATGCTGATTGATGAAATAAGTTTTAGAGACCCGAAAAGAATAGGAGGAATATATCATGAGCTAGCTCATCTATGGAATGTCGCATCCAGTGAAAAGTATCCATCGAGATTTTTAGATGAAGCATTTGCGACTTATTTCCAACTGCTAGCGGAAAAACATTTTATAGGGGAGAAAGAGTTTATGGAGAAAATTGCAGCGTTCAGACAGAAATTTAGGAGAATGGCAGAGAAAAATCCTGAGATTCTTAAAACTCCTCCAGCCAAGTATGGAGAATACATGCTTACAGACTTATCTTATATAGTTGGCACATATATTCTATACATGCTGCATAGTGTTATAGGAGATAAATATTTTAGAAAACTGGTTAGAAATTTTATCGAGAAACATAGAGAAACTCCTGCGACTTTAAAAGATTTCATAAATGTCACTAAAGAAATATGTGGTACGGATTTTGGGAACATTTTGGATAAATTTTTCTTTGATAACATGTTCGTAGTCTACTTGGCTAGCGATAGACCGCTTAAGGAGGTAATGGTTAGTCTGTTCAAGTCTGTTCATTAAAGGTGATAACACTAACTTTAAGGGAGAATCTCAGAAAGATGTGGGAATATCCTTTATATGCCTACCGTCTTAGCTGTTCAGTGTTTCTTTATGGAAATATTTAAATAACTTGCACTTTTTAACACTTCAGGTGTTTTATATGGCTATTGCGATGAGAGAGTTTAGATACAGAGGGTATACACTCCAGGAGTTACTGGAAATGCCGATGGATAAGTTTATAGAGCTCCTATCAGCGAGACAGAGAAGGTCCTTACTAAGAGGACCCAACGAAAGACAGAGAAAACTGTTAGAGAAAATAAGGAAGGCAAAGGCCTTACAGAAACAAGGTAAGAAAGTAGTTATCAAGACGCATGTAAGAGACCTTATCATACTTCCCGAAATGGTTGGTTTAACGATTAATGTTTATAACGGGAAAGAATTTGTTCCGGTGGAAATAAAACCAGAAATGATAGGACATTACCTAGGCGAGTTCTCTATTACGACTAAAAAGGTGGAGCACGGAGAACCTGGACTTAAGGCCACTCGTTCCTCTATGTTCATGCCAATTAAATAAAATCCTGATAGGATGTGATGATCTATGGCGAATACAAAGACGCTACAGTTTCTCGTTGAGGGAGGCAAGGCTACGGCAGGTCCACCCATACGCCCTTAAACGGGGCGGGGTTGAGGACCCGCCTTAGGACCTCTGGGACTAAATGTAATGGCTGTTGTAAACAAGATAAATGAATTAACAAAAGATTTTGCTGGAATGAGGGTTCCTGTAAAGGTAATAGTAGATGTAGAGAAGAAAACTTTCGAGGTTGAAGTAGGAACACCAACGACGGCTGCATTAATAGTAAAAGAGTTAAAGGTTCAGAAGGGCTCTGGACAACCTGGAAGAGAAAGTATAGGAAATCTATCTTTAGAGCAAGTCATAAAGATAGCAATAACCAAGAAAGAGGACGTTAAGGCTAAAACTTTAAAAGGTGCTATTAAAAGTGTACTAGGTACAGCGTTGAGCATGGGTGTTTTAGTTGAAAATAAGAGTCCCAAACTCGTTCAGAAAGAGATAGATCAAGGAATATACG
>Ga0116200_10000211_pt1 | contig 17086 bp, 18 predicted proteins | sample Mar14436cmmetaG_FD_94478 | JGI IMG/M metagenome (GOLD analysis project Ga0116200, IMG submission 94478) | Marine hydrothermal vent microbial communities from Guaymas Basin, Gulf of California to study Microbial Dark Matter (Phase II) - Marker... ... | reverse complement strand
GTTATTCCAGCAGTCAGAGGTTTTTGTTTAGATATCAATCCTGATAGTTCGATTCCTTGTGAAATTGAAATCTCAGTTTTTAGAGACTTAGATGGAGAAATTATAGTACCTCCTATAGGTGATGGAGAACTAGATTTAGATGGGGACCCCCCCGCAATTGATCCGGAAGAGAGTACACAACCAGATCAGGGACCAGAAGTATCTGCACAGAGTGTGGAACAATTTTCAGATACAGGTGGTCAGGAATCATTAGAACCTGATTTTGTAGATCCCTCTTTAATGGAGTCAGTATTTACATCTCCATCTCCAGAGAGTATATCAGTTGGTCTGAAAGACTCTGTATCAGCAGATAGTCTTCAGGGACCAGAAATATCTACACAGAGTGTGGAACAATTTTTAAATCCAGATAACCAGCCCTCACTGGGAGACAATTGTGTAGAGCTTGTAGATAACTCTCAAGCCATAATCAATAAAACGAAGGTTAACCCGGAGGGAATTTCTCTTTCCCAATTTCAGGCACCTCCTCCTGCAGAAGACACCAATAGAGGAATTTCTTCAACTCAGGTGGCAATAGTAGATACCCCTGCTAAGTCTGTTTCTCCTTCTCAATCGTCTCCGGGAAGGATACAAAGTGTAAATGAACCATCTACAATAACTCACCCCCGATCTCTTGAAATTGTTCCTACATCTGTAAGAGTCTTTTCAGAAAATCACCTTAATGGCAATAGTCACTCTCCAAAGTGTGTAGAAAGGACTTCTGTAACTCTCTCTGTTACTCCTGTAAGAGTTCAGACACCTGTTCTAACCACTTCTGACAGTATAAACCCAGTGGTTAACTCTACTATCCCTGTTTCCGAGGAGAGGCATCGAATTCCTATTGATGTGGTTACTTTAAAAAATCGGAGATTACAGCAAGCTAATAATGTAAAAGATGTTATTACTAGGGTTACAGATTCTTTGCAGGCTCTTCCTCCTGGAGAAATAAGAGAAATGGTGGTGAATTCTTTAGTAGCACAATGGGTTGCTGCCATAGGGAAGAGGAGAGAAGGAGAAATTTCTTGTGAACAAAGAGAAGAAAGGTTTGATATGAGGCAAGACTTTTCCATAATTAATCTGAAAGAGGTTTACTATACCACCAGAATGTCCAATAAGTTAGTTGATCATGCAGAAATATTCATAAATCTGAAATCTGCTGGATCATTCAGAAAAGGATTGCCAATATCTTCACCTTATGTCTGGAACTTCTATACCCCCAGAGATGTTGTCAAGGAATTGTTGAAAAAGCTCCGTCGCAGTGAATCTATCACTGATACAAAAATTAAGCTTGTAATTCCTGATGCTCGAAGTTTTATGAATCGGGTATTTATTTTGTTGTTTGCTGTTTTAATCTTCTGTGTAACTCTGGGATATGTTTTGGGTAGAAGTTATGTAGTATTGAAGAGAAGTCCTTTATCATATCAGGTTCAAGAATCTCTATAGAAGTAATTTAATCTTTATTTCCTATCCTGCGACATTAACTTGACAGCGGATATGTAAAGGATTTATAATCGGAAGAAAACTACGGAAAGGATGTGATATTTAATGGCTAAAGTGGAAGTAAGACCGGGTGAGAGCCTTGATCAAGCTCTGAGGAGATTTAAGAGAAAGATCGAGCAAGAGGGCTTGATGAAGGAGATAAGGGCGATAAAGCATTATGAGAAGCCCAGTGAGATAAGGCGAAGAAAACTTCTGAAAAAGAAGAGAAGGAAATAAAATAAGTGGAGAATAAAATTAAATTCTCCACCAATTGGTGGAGAATAAGTTGTTGTCTGTTTTTGTTTCTATCTCCTGTTAAAGTCCAAAAAATACAGAGGTGGTCTATGCACAGAATGGAAGATTTTTATAAGAGAGTTATTTCTCAAAAATTGAGTAATGGGTTGAATGTGGTTTTCAAACATTATCCTGGAGATATTGTAGGAATAGCAATTTTTATAAAAGTAGGAAGTGGAGACGAGGGAAAGTATTTAGGTTCAGGTATTGCTCATTTAACTGAACATCTTACATTTGAAGGCCGGAAGGAACTGGAAGAGAGATTAAGACAGCTAGGTGCTAATTCCAATGCCTATACCACATTTGACCATACTCTCTACTTTTTGGAGGTTCCCAAACAGAACTGGAAGCAGGCACTGGAAATTTTTGTCTCAGCATTATTTAATCCTCAAGTTCCTCAGGAAGTATTTGAACGGGAAAGAGAAGTGGTATTGAAAGAAGAGAAATTTCGCGACGATGACCCTAGTTCTTTAGTTTTTAAACTAGGGTTTGAAAATTCTTATATCAGCCATCCTTATAAACAACCAGTTATTGGACATTCTTATCTTATAAAAAAGTTAACTCTTCAGGATTTTGAAAATTTTCATTCTCAGTATTATACCCCTAATAATTGTGTAATATCCATTGTGGGAGATCTGGAGTTCAGCAAGGTGTATAAGGAGATAGCAGAAATCACTGCAAAATTGAAACCGGGTTTCATTTTCAAAAATCCTTACCCTTATGAGGAGAGGAATTTTCCTGTTTTTTATAGCCAGGAATATCCCGGAAAACTGGTATATGTATTTATCTCCTTCCCTGGTATTTCTGTTTTTGATGACGATTTGCAGGCACTGGATATGTTATGCGATTATCTTTCTCAGGGTAAGGATTCCCCCTTATACCAGAGATTTGTAAAAACTGGTTTATGTTACACAATATCATGCACTAACTATACTCCTTTTCTTCAAGGTCAGGTTGTATTTTTTGCAGTTATGGAGACTAAAAATTATTCCAAGTTCAAAGAAGAGTTTAAAAAATTTCTGATTAATTTTAAAACCGAAAGTTTAAACACCCATCGGATCCAGCGTCTCAAGATGCGATTAATGTATGAGATGCTTAAATCTCAGGAAGGGGTGTTAAGAATTGCTCAAAATCTTGCTCGCGATCAGGGAATAACTTCTGATTTTAGATTCCCACTTTTTTATCTTAAAAAATTTTTAGAATTGAAATCTTCTGATATTAAAAAAGTAGCCATTCGCTATTTGAATCCTGAAATTGCCTGTTGGGTAGAACTTGTTCCTGAAAAGGAGAAAAAGACTGCTTTATCACCAGCCTCTTTGGAACTTGATTTTGATACCCTCACATTAGATAACGGTTTGCGGTTGATACTCTGTAATCGAAGATTGACTGGAGTTGTGTCTATAATAGCAGTGTTTGAAGGTGGGGTGAGATTTGAAAATAATAAAAACAACGGAATATCTCAAATATTGGTGAAGTCACTTATTACCCCAGACATTCAGCGGGAATTTGAACAGCTGGGTGGGAAAATTAGTCCTATCAGTGGTAACAACACCATGGGTTTTGAAGTTGAGGTTGTAGGTAGAAATCTAAAGCCAGCTTTAAATTTATTGGCAAATTTACTAATAAATCCTGAGTTTAATTTTCAGGAGTTTGAAGTTCAGAAGAATGTTCAACTCGGGAAACTTCACGATCTAGAAATTGACCTTTTTTATCAGGCATCTAAACTTTTACGAGCAAATCTATTTGGTGAACATCCCTATCATAATACTGTTGAAGGTAGTCCTCAGAGTATAAATAACTTAAGAATAAATGACATTAGAGATTTTGTTGGTAGGTATTTTGTGCCTAATAATTGTGTGATCTCTATTGTGGGGGAATTTGACGCTTCTAAGTTAAGTAAGGATATTAAAAAATTATTTGAGAACTGGAAGAAAAAAAAGTTGGATGTCTCTATTTCTGAAGCCAATCCACCTTCCGAGGTAATATTTAGAGAAAAGAAAATACCTCAGAGAGAGGTGGTTTTGGAAGTTGGTTTTATTATTCCGGGATTAAATACTCCAGATAGATATACTGCCGATGTGGTTCAGACTTTAGTTTCTGGTCAGGGCTCTTTATTTTTCAATAAAATTCGCAGAGCAATAGGAGCTGCTTATACTCTGGGAGGAGGTGTAATTATTGGGCCTGAGTGTGGAGCTTTGGTTTTCTATGTCGCCACTACTCCTGAAAATAAACACCAGGTGCGAGAGAAAGTGGTAGAGATAATAAATCAGTTACGAACTGGCGATATCCAGGATGAGGAAATTGCTGATGCCAAGAAACTTCTTATTACCAGATATAATAAAGAACTTATTGAGAACATTTCTTATGGTTTCCATCTTGCCCTGGAAGAACTTTTGGGTAAGGGGGCTCAAAACTATCATGAATATCCTTCCAGAATAAAAAAAATAACCAGAGAACAATTGCTGGATTTCGTTAACAAATATCTAGATCCATCAAGATGTGTGATGGTGGAGGTGGGTAATATTTGAACGTTAATCTTGCAGTTTCAACAGCCTGGGCAGAAGATAAGACAAATATTTCTCAGATTTTGGAAGGGATTTACCAAGCAGGTTACCATCAGATGGAGTTAAGTTTTCATTTTAAAGCTCATCAAATTCAGGAAATTAAATCTTTACTTCCTAGGTATTCCTTGCAGGTGATAACAGTTCATAATTTCTGTCCATTTCCCATATTGGATTTCCCTTATTTTCCAAATCCCGATTACTTCTCTCTGAGTTCTCCTGATGAAGATGAACGAAAACTTGCTGTCCGGTATACCTTAGGTACTCTGGAAACTGCATATGAGTTATCTGCTAAGGTTGTAATTCTCCATGCTGGAAAGGTGGATATTGAGGATGAGACTTTGAAATTGTGGGAGCAGAGGGCTCGTGATTTTCAGAAATTTGAAACCACTCTTAATAGGTTTATGGGTATCAGGAATCAAAAAGCAAAAAGGTTTATAGATTCTCTTAAGTTTTCTATTGAGGAATTATTGAAATGGGCTCAAAAACTAAATGTAATAATTGCTCTGGAATCTAGATATTATCTTAATGAAATCCCTGAACTGGAAGAACAAGAGGATGTATTAACCACTTTTGATACTCCTTTTTTAAGATACTGGCATGATATTGGACATGTGAATGTTCGGGAAAAACTTGGACTTTATACCCAGTCGGAAGTTTTAACCCGATTGGATAAATATATAGCTGGCTTTCATATTCATGACGCTCAGGGGATAGATGATCACAAACTCCCTGGAGAAGGAGAAATAGATTTTTCTTTTTTGGAAAGGTATAAAGATAAAATTCATGTATTAGAGGTTCATCCTCCGGTCACACCTTGTAACCTTACTACTGCAGGAGAATTCATGAATGAGATTTTTTATGGTGGTAAACTTCCAGAAATGGATGTAAAATCATAATCACTATGAATAAAGAAAATTCTGAAAATAACTGGGAAGTGAATTTTGTTAACTTCATAAATGGGCTGGGATTGGAATGTTTGGTTGCTTTAGGTAAATTGGAGAATCCCATTACCAAAAAGAAAGAAACAGACCTTCGCCAGGCAAGGTATGTTATTGATACTCTTGATATGTTGCGAGAGAAAACCAAAGGTAATCTTGCAGAAGATGAACACAAACTTTTAGATGAAATGGTGGTTTATCTGAAAATGCTTTTTGTGGAAGCAAGACAGGAAGAGAAAAAATCTCAAGATGATCGATCCTGAACTTTTAGAAATACTTGCCTGCCCTAAATGTAAAGGAGATTTAGAACTTCTTCCTGATAAGGGGTTATACTGTTGTAGGTGTAAACTTCTCTATCCCATTAAAGATGGTATTCCTATTATGTTGATAGAGGAATCTAAGTACTATGAAAAGTCCTCGGGCTAAGGTTCTGGTAATAAATGGTCCTAATCTTGCCCTTCTGGGGAAAAGACAGCCAGAGATATATGGTAGATATACTCTGGAAGATATCTGTAATCAGATGATTGCAGTGGCAGAAAAGGAGAATATCCAACTTGACTTCTTTCAATCTGATTCAGAAGGAGAAATAGTAACCAGAATTGGACAGGCTAAAGATAATTATGATTTTATTATAATCAATCCTGCTGGTTATACTCACACCAGTGTAGCCATTCGTGATGCTATTGAGGCGGTTAATATACCCTGTATAGAAGTGCATCTTTCCAATATTTACAAACGAGAAGAATTTCGTCACCGTTCTCTAATCGCTGGTGTATGTTTGGGGCAGATAGCGGGGTTTGGAAAGGATAGTTACATACTGGCAGTAATGGCAATTTCCAGAATGTTGAAATCTGCTGAGAGTTAATGCCTCTTAATATTTCTAGATTAGAAAAACTCCAAACACTTTTAGTTGCCTCTAAAATTGATATTTATATAATCTGTAATCCTCTGGATTTAAGATACTTCTTGGATCAGGAGATTGAGGGAGTGCTTATTGTCATTCAGAATAAATCTCATGTATACCTTATAACTGATGGTCGCTATCAGCAGTTATTACAATCAGAGAATAAAAGAATAAAGATTATTATGGCTCGTAAAGGATATGTTAACGAGCTTAAAAAACTCCTTACAAGATACAGGGGGAGAAAAAAAATAGGACTGGAAGGGACTACAAATCTCGAGACTTATTTGAAATTAAAAAATGAATTCCACAATTTGTCTTCAAATTTTTTAGTCAGGGAATTAAGAAAGATTAAAGACAGTGAGGAGATTACCAGAATAAAGAAAGCAATAGAAATAACTAAAGAAGCAATCTCTACCCTAAGAAATAAACTCCGCAACAGAGAAGAGAAGGAAATTAAGGCTTATTTAGAGTTTCAAATGCAATCTCTGGGTGCCGATGGTAGCGCATTTGTTCCCATTGTTGCCAGTGGAGTAAACTCCGCTTACCCTCATGCTTTTCCTACTGAAAAGAAAATTTCCAGATTTTTACTATTAGATTGTGGAGCCAAATATCGGGGATACTGCGCTGACTTGACACGAATGTTCTTTTGGGATAAAATCCCAAAGGTAATTAAACGGGCTTACGAGGTTATAACAGAAGCAAAACAGTTAGGTCTGTCTCTAATTAAGGAGGGTGAAATTATAAGTAGGTTAGTCACCAAGGTGGAAAATTATATGAAGAAAAAGGGATTTAATGAAAATATTTGTCATGGTCTCGGGCATGGGGTGGGTCTTGAAATTCATGAACCCCCATTTGTAAACAGATATAACCAGGAGCCATTAAAATCAGGCATGGTTATTACGATAGAGCCCGGATTATATTTCCCCGGAGTGGGAGGAGTAAGATGTGAGGATGTAATTTTGGTTGAAAAAAATAAAGGAGTTATTCTGGAATGATTCCTGTAAATCAGATTAAAATTGGAATGGTGATAAAACTGGATTCCCGCCTTTATGCTGTGTTAGGATTTTCTCATACCAAGCCAGGTAAAGGAGGGGCTTTTCTAAGATTGAAACTTAAGGATGTTGTCACTGGCCAGGTAATTGAAAAAACAATTTCTACTGATGATAAGGTAGAAAATGTTTACATGGAGGAACGGAGTTTGGTTTATCTTTACAATGATGGTCAGTTTTTACATTTTATGGATGAAGAAAGTTATGAAGAAATTGAAATTCCTAGAGAGGAACTTGAGGATATATTCTTCTATCTTAAGGAGAATACGACTGTAACTGCTTCATTTCATGATGGGAAAATTGTTACTGTCTCTCCTCCCAATTCTGTAATTCTGGAGGTGGTAGAAACCGAGCCTGGTTTTAAAGGGGACACAGTTAAAGCCGGAACCAAACCTGCCAAATTGGAGACAGGACTTGTGGTAGAAGTACCGCTGTTTATAAAGATTGGAGATAAGGTCAAAATTGATACCAGAACAGGTCAATATTTAGAGAGGGTATGAACATGGATTTAGAAAAAATCAAACAACTCATTCAATTGATGAATGACGAGAATCTGGTGGAAGTAGAAATTGAGGAGGAAGGTAAAAGAATCAAACTCCGTAAAAAAGAGGAACAAGGTGAGAAAGTTATCTCATTTTCTCCCCAGATTCCCACTCCTCAACCATCTTCACCTCAGCCTTCGACTCAGGAACAGGGTATTGCCTATATCAAGTCTCCCATGGTGGGGACTTTTTACCGCGCACCTGCTCCTGACGCTCCTCCATTCGTGGAGGTGGGAGATGAGATAAATGTTGGACAGACAGTATGTATAATAGAGGCGATGAAGTTGATGAATGAGATTAAGTCTGAAATCAAGGGAAAAATTCTGGAAGTCCTAGTGGAGAACGGTTCACCAGTAGATTACGGAGACAATCTATTTAAAGTTAAAGTTTCCTAATTTCCATGTTTGAAAAAATCCTTATCGCTAACCGAGGTGAAATTGCAGTAAGAGTTATTCGAGCCTGTAAAGAACTGGGGATAAAAACTGTAGCAGTATATTCTGAAGCTGACGATGATTGTCTTCATGTCGGTCTTGCAGATGAGGCGGTATGTATTGGTCCTGCTCCTTCCAAATCCAGTTATCTTAATATTCCAGCAATAATCAGTGCTGCTGAGATTACAGATGTGGAAGCAATACATCCCGGCTATGGGTTTCTGGCTGAAGATTATCACTTTGCAGAGATATGTCAATCATGCAAAATAGAATTTATTGGTCCTAGTCCTGAAAGTATTAAGCTCATGGGAGATAAACTTCAGGCTAGAAATATTGCTAGAAAGGCTGGAGTTCCGGTGATTCCGGGTAGTGATGGACCAGTTATGGATAGAGATCAGGCTCTAAAAGTTGCTGACGAGATTGGTTATCCAGTGGTGATAAAGGCAGTTGGAGGTGGAGGTGGCAAGGGTATGCGAATATGCCATAATGATGTTCGGTTAGTTTCAGCATTTATAACTGCTCAGAGAGAGGCCGAAGAGGCGTTTGGAAATAAACAGTTGTATATAGAAAAATTTATCCCCAACGCCCGCCATGTGGAAGTTCAGATTGTTAGTGATAAATATGGGAATGCAATTTATCTTGGTGAAAGAGATTGTACTGTCCAGCGGAGATTTCAAAAACTTATAGAGGAAAGTCCATCTCCGGTTATAAATCATAAACTGAGGAAAAAATTGGGTGAAACCGCTCTTAAACTTGTCAAGGCTATTAATTATTATAGTTGTGGTACTGTGGAATTTATAGTGGATAATGAGGGAAAATTCTATTTTCTGGAGATGAATACCAGAATCCAGGTAGAACATCCTGTGACAGAGATTGTGACTGGTATTGATCTTGTTCAGGAACAGATAAGAATTGCGGGAGGAGAAAAATTGAGATATCGGCAGTCAGATGTGCACATAAATGGATGGGCAATGGAATGTAGAATAAATGCTGAAGACCCTGATAATGGATTTATACCTTTACCTGGCAGAGTTGATGCTTTATATCTTCCAGGAGGACCGGGTATAAGAGTTGATACTCATCTTTACTCCGGATATTCCATCCCCCCTTATTATGATTCTCTGGTCGCAAAATTAATTGCCTATGGTAAAAATAGAAATGAGGTTATATCCCGAATGAGAAGGGCATTGGAGGAATTTATTCTTGACCCTCTTAAAACTACAATTCCATTTTTGAAAAGAGTGATAACTGATGAACGTTTTCAGACTGGTGATTATTATACTGATTTTGTAGACAGACTGTTGGGAAAAGAAGAAAAATAGGAGGAGAAGAAATGATTGCAAATAAGAATGAACAGGGAGAAATGAAGATACATAATGAGGTGATAATAGCGATTGCTCGCAGAGCAACATTGGAAGTAGAGGGAGTGGAGAAGATAGCAAGTGGATTCAGAAAAGGATTACTATCGTTTGTTGGGAGGAGAAAGTTTTTTCGAGGAGTGGTTGTAGAGAAGGAAGGTGAACAGGAAGTAAAAATTATTATTTCCATAATAGTAAAGTTTGGAATAAGTATTCCTGAGGTGGTTAAAGCTGTGCAAGAGAATGTCAAGAGGAAGCTGGAAGAGATGACTGGTATCATTCCTGTGAAAGTTGATGTTGAGGTGGAAGGAATTTCACAGGAGGGAATAATTGAGGTTCTGGAGTCATTAAAAGAAAAATCCAGGGAGGAATAAAATGAAACTGAGAGCAAAATTTTTTTTGGTTCTATTTGGTGTCATGTTAGTTGCTTTAGGTATATTTTTAATTCTCTATACTTGGGGAGTAGTGGATCAGAGTGATATTCAGCGTCTTTATTCCGGTATAGAAAGATTTATTCCTATAAAGATTCTTTATACCTTGATTGGAGTAATAACGATAATTTTTGTTATGCTTTCTCTCAATTTTGTGTGGGCAGGGATGGAAGCGGAAAGAAATATTGCATTCAAAACAGAACATGGAGAGGTGCTGATTACCCTTTCAGCAATAGAGGATTATATTCGGAGATTTCTTAAGGAAAAACCAGATATTCGTGATGTAAGAGTTAAGGTAATTGCTAAGAAAATTGCCAGGAAAAAAGGTCTGGTGGTGGCAGTAAAAACTGCAGTGACGTCAGAAATTAAACTTCCTCAACTTACCGAAAGTCTTCAGGAGGATTTAAAGAAAAAGATTCAGGAGATGCTGGGTTTAGAGGAACCCATTACTATAAAGGTTTATATTTCCAAAATAGGTGAAAGGAAGAAGAAAGAGAAGGAAGAAGAAGGTGAGGAATTTGTTCCTCCGTTTCGTGAGTTTTAAAAAAGGAGGTAGGTAAATGGCAAGGATTGGAATCTTAACGGGGGGAGGTGATTGTCCTGGGCTTAATCCTGTTATTCGAGCAGTGGTCAGGAAGGCAATTAATCACAATTTTGAAGTGGTAGGAATAAAAAATGGTTGGAAGGGGATGCTGGAGAGAGATACACTTTCCCTTGATCTCGATGCTATTTCTGGAATTCTTCCTAAGGGAGGAACTATTCTGGGGACCTCTCGTACTAATCCTTATAAGAAGCAGGAGGATGTCCAGAGGGTAGTTGATAATTTCAAACAGCTGGAGTTAACTGCACTGATTGCAGTTGGAGGAGAAGATACGTTAGGAGTTGCTGCTCGTCTCTACAAGGATTTTCAGCTGCCCCTAGTTGGAATTCCTAAAACAATAGATAATGATATTGCTGAGACTGATTTTAGTTTTGGCTTTGATACTGCGGTCAATATAGCAATGGAGTGTATTGATAGACTTCATACCACTGCTGAGAGCCATCACCGCATTATGGTAGTGGAGACTATGGGAAGACATGCGGGATGGATAGCCACTTATGCTGGTCTTGCTGGCGGTGCTGATGCTATACTCATTCCTGAGAAACCAATAGATATTGATGAAGTATGTAGTCTGATAATGCGAAGACATGGTCGAGGAAAGAACTTTAGCATTGTAGTAGTGGCTGAAGGTGCAAAATTTAAAGAGGGAACAATTGTAACTCAAGAAGGTGATGTTGATGAATTTGGTCATGTCAGATTGGGAGGAGTAGGTCATGTGCTAGCGAGATTGATTCAGGAAAAGACGGGATACGAAACCAGAGTAACTGTTCTTGGCCATATTCAGAGAGGAGGCTCTCCTACTGCTTTTGATCGTATTCTAGGTACAAGATATGGAATACGAGCCGTGGAGTTAATAATGGAAGGTAAATATGGATATGTTGTCTGTCTTAAAGGGAATAGAATAGAAGAAGCACTGTTAGAGAATGTACTTGGGAAGATAAAACCAGTGGATGAGGAAATATACCGGATAGCAGAGACATTTTTTGGATAAGAATGAAGGAAATAATAACTTCCTATATAAAAGAGTCAATTCAGGCAAAACAAGATTTTTTTTCTCACAATATAGAAAAAATAATTGAGGCGGCGGAGATTTTAACCAGATGTTTAATAGAAGAGAAGCGAGCAGTTTTTGTCTTTGGAAATGGTGGCAGTGCAGCTGATAGCCAGCATTTTGCTGCTGAACTGGTAGGAAGATTTCGCAAAAATAGGTCACCGTTACCAGTATATGCTTTAACTACTAATACTTCTACTCTTACTGCGGTTGGTAATGATTATTCATTTGTAGAAATTTTTAAGCGTCAACTGGAAGCATTTTTGAAGCCTCGGGATGTGGTAGTTGCTATATCCACCAGTGGGCTTTCACCCAATGTGCTTTCAGCAGTGACTTGGGCAAAAAAAATGGGAGCGTTTGTTATTTCTCTGACTGGAAAGGATGGAGGAAGATTAAAGGAGATATCGGATATCTCTCTTATTGTCCCCAGCATTCATACTTCAATAATTCAGGAAGTACATATAACCTGTCTACATATATTCAGTTACCTCATTGAAGAAAAATTAGGTTCCTAAAGTGGATAAAAAGATAAAAAGCCTTAATTCCATTTTAAGGATTGTTTCTCGGTTGCGTTCTCAGGGAAAGATCATCGGATTTACCAATGGGTGTTTTGATATATTGCATCCTGGACACATAGATTATCTGGAAAGAGCCAAGAAATATGTTGATGTTTTAATTGTGGGATTAAATTCTGATAGTTCGGTTAGGAAGATTAAAGGCAATACCCGGCCTTTCAACAATCAGCAAGATAGAGCCAAAGTAATATCCAGCTTGCAGGCTGTAGATTATGTAGTAATATTTGATACTCCCACACCTTATGAGATTATTTCTCAAATAAAACCTGATTATTTATTTAAAGGAGGAGATTGGAAAAAGGATAAAGTGGTGGGAAAGAATTTTGTGGAATCTTATGGAGGTAAGGTGAGAATTTTACCCTATCTTAAAGGGTACAGCACAACGGGGATAGCAAAAAAAATATGTACCAAGCTTTCTACCGCATAATAGATGCTAATTATAATCGAGCCCGAGAAGGATTGCGGGTATGTGAGGATATATTTCGATTTTTGCTATCGGAACCAAATAAGGCACTTACAATAAAAAAAATCCGGAGGAGGCTGGCTGAAATTATTAGTGAATTTCCAGCGGAGAAGTTACTGCAGGCAAGAAATGTGGAAAAAGATGAAATGAAATTTAAATTAGCTGGAGGTAAAAAAGTTGATAGTCATCAATTATTACGCCGAAATTTCCAAAGGGTTACCGAGGCATTAAGAGTTTTGGAGGAGGTAAGTTCGGTTTTAAATCCCAGATGTAAGAAAAAGTTTATGTCATTGAGGTTTAAAGTTTACGAGTTGGAAAAACTTTTTCTTGCTGATAAATGAAGTTTCCTTCCGGAATTAATATATATGCTGTTTCTGATTCTGGATTTGATCATCTTGCATATTTTAAGCAGGTAATAACAGCAGGTGTAGATATTATCCAGTTTAGAGATAAATATCTTTCTGACTGTGAGTTTTATGAAATAGCTTGCCAACTCCGTAAACTGGCTGCGAAATACCGAAAACTATTTATAATAAATGACCGTATAGATATAGCAATGGCAGTTGATTGTGATGGTGTACATTTGGGAAGTGAAGATCTTCCAGTAAATGTTGGTAGAAAGCTTTTGCCTAGCAAGATTATAGGATACTCAGCACATGACTTTTCTTCTGCAGTTAAAGCCTGCAAACAGGGAGCAGATTATATAAGTGTGGGGCCGATATTTAAAAGTCCAACGAAAAAATTACTTGAACCTATCCCCGAGACTGAAATACAATTGATAATACAAAAAATAAAGTTACCCTTAGTTGCTATTGGAGGAATAAATCTTAAAAATATTGTCAAGGTGAAGGAGATGGGATTTAAAAATGTGGCTGTAATATCTGCTCTTAAGAATTCCAGAGATAAGAAGAAAGTTATAACCAAAATGCGCCAGATTTTGGAAAAATGACAATAATTCAAAGTCTAAAAGCAGGCAAAATACCTGATTTTTTATATAAAATTGCGAACTATGAGGAATTAAATATCAATGATGTAGTGGAGAAAATTTTGAAAGGCAGGGTTGTTGTTCCCTACAATCCCATCCATTCTCCTAAACGTCCCACGGCTATTGGAGAGGGGTTATATGTGAAAATAAATGTGAATCTTGGTACTTCCCATGATAAGGAAGACTTAAATCTGGAAATAGAAAAACTTCAGTTAGCACATAAACTTAGTGCTGATACTGTGATGGACCTTTCTATTTCTGGAGACTTAGATACTATCAGGAGAGAGTTAATAACCAGGTCACAGTTACCTCTGGGGACCGTTCCTGTTTATCAAGTTGCTTTTGAGGCGGGAAAAAAAGGTAATATTGGTTATGCTCGTAAGCAAGATTTCTTGGAGGTACTGGTAAAACAAGCAAGGGATGGAGTGGACTTTTTTACAATTCATGCTGGAATAACTAAGAAAGCAGTGGAACTTTTAACCAATTCTTCCAGATTATTGGGAGTGGTAAGTCGAGGAGGAGCATTACTTGTAGAGTGGATGGTGATCACTGATAGTGAAAATCCATTTTATGAAAATTTTGACCAGGTTTTAGAAATCTGCCGAGAATACGATGTTACTATAAGTTTGGGGGATGCTCTCCGTCCTGGTTCGATATTTGATGCTGGCGATGAGTTGCAGTATCTGGAAACTTTTGTGGTTTCAGAACTTGTCCGACGGGCAAGAGAGGCTGAAGTCCAGGTTATGGTGGAAGGACCAGGACATGTTCCCTTAAATAAAGTGGAACAAGAAATTAAGGCTATTAAGGAAATAACTTCTGGAGCTCCTCTTTATGTTTTAGGGCCTCTGGTTCTAGATTCCTGTGCAGGATATGATCATATAAACTCTGCAATTGGTGCGGCAATAGCAGGACTGGCAGGAGCAGATTTTATATGTTATTTAACTCCTGCAGAGCACTTGAGTCTTCCTGATATCGAGGATGTGCGTCAAGGAATAATGGCTTCCAGAATAGCAACTGAGGCGGTAAATTTTGTTCGCAATAAGAAAAAAACAGTTGCTCGCGAACTGGAGGTAAGTAAAGCTCGTGCTTCTCGCGATTGGCAGAGACAATTGGAATTTTTCCTTGATAGGGAACGAGCCGCTGAATATAGAAATAAAATACCTCCCCATATCTCTGATACTTGTTCTATGTGCAGTAAGTACTGTTCATTGAAGATTGTAGAACAGACTTTAAAAAAACAGGTTTTAAAACCGGAATAATTTATATGCGGGCGTAATTCAGGGGCAGAATGCAGGCTTCCCAAGCCTGACGTCGGGGGTTCGAATCCCCTCGCCCGCTTATATTACAGGTTGAGATGAAAAAATATATTGTATTTTTAATTGTTTTACTTTCAGGATGTGCTACAATTCCACCAGAGCAGAGTTACCAAACAATTCCTGCAACTGAGGTTTTTCCTTCTATCCCTCAGTCTGTATCTAAAGGGGTGTATCATAAAGTTCAGAAAGGAGAGACATTATATCGAATATCCCGAGCCTATAATGTTCCCATTCAGGAGATAGTTAAAGCCAATAACATTAGCAACCCTGAAATGATTACAGAAGGTCAACTTATATATATACCCGGTGCTAAGAAAACACTGTCTCTTTCCAGTAAAGGGTTTATCTGGCCTGTAAATGGTAAAATTATAGTTAATTTTCAAGAGAGGACAAAACGAGGAATAAATAAAGGTATCGATATTTTGGCTCAAGAAGATTATAAGGTAAGAGCAGTTAAAAGTGGAGTAGTTTCTTATGCTGGAGGTGATCTCAAAGGATATGGGAATGTGGTAATAATAGATCATGGTAACAACCTTTATTCGGTGTATGCCTATGCTTATAAAGTGGTTGTGAATAAAGGAGAATTTGTGAACCAGGGAGAAGAAATTGCACTGTTGTCGTCTCAACATCCTGTGCTTCATTTTGAAATCAGAAAGGGACATAAACCAGTAAATCCCCTCAATTATTTAGGACTGAAAAATGATTAAAGTAGGACCAGTTCCTCTGGACAGATTCTGTGCTCGCAGGAGTGAACTTCAAAGATTAGATAAGATAAAGAACGATTTCCTCAATGGATATAGGAGAAATCTTGCTATTTTGGGGCCATTAAACATTGGTAAAACTTCTCTGGTATTGAAATATATTCATCATGTTATGGGCAGAGATATTTTCCCCATTTATATAAATCTTGAAGATGGCTTTTTTACCGATAACTTTTTGGGTTCCATTTTTTTCTTTCTCCATAAATTCACTAATGGTGAAATTACTGATTTAAGCTCTGTTTCGGAAACATTAAAGGAGAGGTTCAGTTATCTTAAGAAATTCGTTGATGACCTTGAAGAGTATTATAAAAGAGGCGATTACACCCGCCTTTTCCATCACATACTAAAACTGGATAAGATTATTTATCGCTATTTAAAGTTGAGATGTGTATATATAATTGATGAATTTTTTAATTTGGAAAAACTCAGAATTGGTTCTTGGATAAAATTACTTCGGGAAAATATAATGCTTAATAGTAGCTCATTATTTATCCTTATTAGCTCTGAAGTGGAAAGAGCAAAGTCGATTTTACATTCAGAATTTTCATTGCTTTTCGGGAATTTTGAAATTTTGGAATTGAAGAAATTATCTTATACTGAAGCTATTGAGTTTATTGCCCACAGGAAAATTACTGCTGATCGCAAGATATTGGATAATCTGATTTTTTTAACAGCAGGCTATCCTCTCTATCTTGATATTCTTACTGATTGGATCCAGGATAATTTAAAAACACTGGATCGAGAAGGTTTACTTGTTACCATTAGAGAAAATGTTCTTGACAACAAGGGATTTCTTTATAGATATTTTCAGGAAAAATTAAAATACTCGCTTCCCTATAAAGAAAATAGAGAATATCTCTGGTTTCTACTGGAGGTAGCAAAAGGGAATATTCGCAGAAGAGAATTAGAGGAGAAGTTAAAACCTGGACTGCTAAATTGTTCCTTAAATGGTCATTTAGAAAAATCTGGCAGTTTTTACCGGCTTAAGGATCCGTTATTCCGAATGTGGCTGTTGTATGCTTACCAGCCAGATGTGATGGGATTAAGATTTTCTCACAAGGAGGAACTCAATATCTTTGCTCCTGGTATTGAGGGTATGATTCCTGAAATCTATAATTGGGATGACAATAGTCACAGAACTCAGATTGTGAAACTCCTTAAAAATTTGCTTTTGGCATTTAATAACGAGTATGTGATGGTGAATGATAATAGAAAGATTTTCCCTAAATTTTCTAAAATTATAGAAGAAAATATTTTTGGTGATGTTTTATGTCTGAAATGTGAAAAGAAAAAAGGAAGGCCCTGGGC
>Ga0116200_10000210_pt1 | contig 17110 bp, 17 predicted proteins | sample Mar14436cmmetaG_FD_94478 | JGI IMG/M metagenome (GOLD analysis project Ga0116200, IMG submission 94478) | Marine hydrothermal vent microbial communities from Guaymas Basin, Gulf of California to study Microbial Dark Matter (Phase II) - Marker... ... | reverse complement strand
TTAAAACACATGCCGTTTTTAAGTGAGTTAGCAGAGAAAGGATTTTTTGAAGTTGTTGAGTCAATATTTCCCACGCTTACGGATTTAGTCCATACAAGCATAGTTACCGGAGTTCCTCCAAGAATTCATGGCGTTGTGGAAAACGGCTATTACGATAGAATATCCGATAGAAAGGTAAACTTCTACGACTATGAAATTGCTTTTAATCCCCACAAGGTCATAAGGGCAAAAACAGTAGTTGATATTCTCAGAGAAAAGGGAATAAGAAGCGCTTCTGTTAGTGGCTATACAATGCCTCCCTTCAGCGGCACCCACGTTAGAATCTTTCCACCGTTTTTCAGTGACGATACTCTTTATAGAGAACACGGAAGAGACTGGAGAAAAGATCGCTGGGTTTTAAATTCAGCTCTGTATCTCTACGAAGAATGCAAACCCGATTTGCTTTTAGTCCACTTCTGCTCGATTGATGGAATGCAACACGATTATGGGCCTTTGAGTGATGAAGCTATGAAAGCCGTAGAAACCATAGATACCGCGCTAAACGTTTTGTGGGAGAGGCTTAGAGATGAGTATACGTTCATAATATTCGCCGATCACGGGCAGGAGAATGTTCACACGTGGGTAAACCTGAAAAATTATCTCAAAAAACATGACATTGAGACCCTTAGGGTCTCATCTGGAGGAGGAGTACACGTTTATCTAAAAAACCCCACAGAAGCCGAGGAGGCGTATTCAATATTGAAAAGAGCCCCTGGTGTAAAGTACGTCTTTTTCAGAGAGGACTTACCACACCTAAATACTCCAAACAGTGGAGAGCTCATTGTATCTGCCAAAGAGGGCTACTGGTTCTGCTCTCACAAAGTATGTAACGGGATAAAAGGATCAAGTTACTGGGTAGAAGGCATGCATGGGTCTCTAAATGAACCTGTGATAAAGGTTCCCCTTATTTTATGGGGTTTTGAGAAAGCAAACTTAGAAAATCCGACTCTTTATGATATTGCTCCCACAATACTAAAGTTCTTTGGCGTGGAGAAGCCGAAGGAAATGATCGGAAAAAGCTTACTATGAAACTATGGAACTTGTAAGTCTGCGACGCAAGTGTTTTACCAAAAGCTCCTGGATTGCCACCCATTTTGACAATAGTGGCTTTAGCTAAGTGGCTTGGAAAGGCTTTGTTCCACTGACTTTTCTTTAAGCTTTGAAGGGAAAACGCATAAATAGCTCAAAAACATACCCCCTAAAGGGGAGACAAGCATGAGCAGAACCTTTAGACTGCTGGTATCCATAATCCTATTGTTTGTGATTTGCACATTGGGTGTTAAGGCTCTTTCAGTCGAGGATCTCAGAAATGAAAAAGTTGCAGAAACTGGTGAAGTTCATTCCCTCTTTTATAATTCAAAAGGCGAGAGAGTTGCAACTCTTTCCCTTATGGAGAGAGGCTATTACTCAGAGGATGTAATTTCTTTCCGCGTTCATGTGTGGCATAGAGAGGGGTGGAAAACTAAGAGCTTAAAACTTGTGATAACCCCAAATGTTAGTGCGGAAGTTTATTTAAAGACTCCTGATGGGTATCCTTGGAATCCTCTAAAATTGCAGAGAAGTAAGGATGATCCAAATTCCGTTGTATTAGAAATCCCAGATCTCGGCTTTCAAGGAGTAGGGAGCACAAGATTAGATTTTATTGTGATACCCTTGGAAAGAACAAACACAATTTTAATTACCGTAAAAGCCGAGCTTGAGCTCTCTGAAGAGTTTAAAAGATACAGAGGAGAGAGTGTGATTGGTATACAGCTGAAAAAGAAATAAAAGACCTCACCTAGAGGATTGTGCAATCCTCTCAATTTCCTCTTTCTTGCTGTATGCGAAACTCTTTGTATCTTTGTTAGCTGCGGCTATAATTTCTTCAGCCAAAGCTTCAGCATAACTTATCTTGTTCTTATAACACTTAGCGCTTGCACCAAGGGCAATATTTCTTAATGCAACATCAAGCCTTCTCATTGGAGAAATATCTACTGCCAAGTGATATCTAACCCCACCAAACATGATGTTTGTGGTGTCCTCTCTGGGAGCTGAGTTCTCAAGAGCTTTAACGAGAACTTGAAGTGGATTCTGCTTTGTTTTATTTTCTATTATCTTGAATGCCTCTTTTACAACTTCATAGGCTTTCATCTTTTTGCTCATTAATGAACGGTGCTCTCTTCTCATAAAGTGCCCGCCAATTTTATAACTTGAAGCACCGCTTCTCATTACCTTGTTTATGAGTCTCTCAACCACATGAATGTTCGTTTTACCAAATTGCTTTTTTGCATATCTTCCATGACTGTGGGGAAGAATCCTTGGTTCAAGGTTAATATAAGGTCTAAGGGATGGGTCTTCAACAACTACTTCTTCAACACTCCATCTTCCAAAGACTTTGAGGTCCTTAGGCACAAAAAATCTTTCTTCTAATGACTTGGCCATGAGCATCACCTTCTTGGCTTTTCTTTCTTACCCTTAACTATTTCTTTGAGGGAAGTTCTGTTAACAATGACAACCTTGTATCTAATTCCTGGGATATCACCCATAGATCCACCCTTTGGACCACCAATTCCTTCGATGAGAACTTCATCATGCTCATCAATATGCTTGATAGCACCATCACCAGGAGTGAAGGCAGTGATTACTTTACCATTTTTTATGAGCTGAACTCTAACGGCCTTTCTCATACCTGAGTTGGGTTGTTTAGCTTCAACTGCAATCTTCTCAAGTACTATTCCTCTCGCTTGCGGTGCACCCTCAAGTGGGTCACTCTTCTCTTTAAGCCTAAGCACTCTTCTCTTGTATGTTATGTCACTCCATCTAAACTTTTTTCTTTTAAGTTTGAGCTTTCTTCCAGCAAATTCACCGTAAGGAGCTTTCTTTCCAGCCATGATCATCACCTCAAATTACTACAACTTCCTCAATTCCATGATGCCTCTCCATTAATTCTTTGACGAGATTTATATTTTGCCCTCCTTTGCCTATGGCTCTCGGCTTATCCCGCTGATTCACATCGAGGAGGGCAACTTTTTTCCCATTTTTCTTTTCAGTTATATGTACTTTTTTAACCCTTACGCCCATTGTTTTATAAATGTTCTTAATGAATTCTTCGGGATTTTCTGAGTGCTCTACCAATTCAATATCTTTGCCAATCATGCCCTGTACTCTCTTAACATTACTGCCTCTCTTTCCTAATGCCAAACCCATCTCACCATTCTTTACTACGATAACTAGTCTGTTCCTTACTGTATCAATCAAACAGTCAAGTACTGTAGCCCCTGTAAGACTCTCAAATAGAGCTATATACTTTATCTGATCGGTGTTTAGCTTTAGTGGCATCTTCACTTACCTCCAGCTAGTGAGAGTATTTTACTTTCTCCTGGCTCTACTATTGCCATTAATGCTATTACGAATGGTTTACCCAAAAGAGTTCCTAGCTCCACACTTGTTCCCTCAAATTCGTAGACAGGTATGCTACTGAGACCTGCATAATAATTAATATCATCTTTAACCTCTTTAGGTGCATTCTTAGCCATGATTATAAGCTTAGCTTCACCTGTCCTAGCAAGTCTTATAGTCTCATTTGACCCGATGACAACTTTTCCTGTTTCGATAGCTTTTCTAAGCTCAAATGCTAAATCCATTCCCTACACCTCCTCTACTCTTCTTTCACCGCTTTTTTAATCGGTAACTTCATTGCCAATCTAACGATTCCCGTTCCCACTGGAACGGGCTGACCAATTAGGACATTTTCCACCACTCCATTGAGAGGATCCAATTCTCCTCTTTCAGCAGCTTGGAGTAAATGTTGAACTGTAATCTCGAATGCTGCCCTTGCGAGCACACTTGCTTTTGTACCCACAATACCATGCCTTCCAATGGGTCTCACAATACCATCAAGGGTCATCATATCAGCGACGAGCATAATATGTCTCACATCAACTTCAAGACCCTGCTCTTGCATTGTGTTAACTATCTCTTCAATTATCGCATTTCTCGCAGCCTCAATACCAAGCACTTGAGCTATTTCGTGAATATTGTTTGTTTTTGTTCTCCTAGGATCGACACCCGGAACTTTAAGTACCTGCTTAAAGTTTGAACCTTCGGTGTAGATAGCGTATTCATCTCCTTCCTTTCTGATAACTGTTTTCCCTACGCCTGAGAGTCCTTTTAAACGATGCTTTTTAACTTTATCGGCAAGCCTTCTAAGGGTTGAAACATTCTTAGCTTTTTTCAATCTAATTATTATAGTAGTTCCTTCTGTTTCAATTTCAGCAGACTTAAATGACCGCTCAATTTTTGCTTGAATCTTTTCCATAGTCAAGCCACTTTTCTCTAGACGCTCTGGATCTATATCCACTACAAATTCCATGTTAAGTATATCCAGAGTCATACTCCTTGCTAAACTTTCAAGAGTAGTTCCTTCTATTCTTTTTGCGACCTCACGGGCCTTTTCACTGCTGTACCTGTGTTCTTCATCCAAGTAAACTGTCATAATTGGTGTTGAGGGGTTTTTCCTAGCATCCACTATTTCAATAATTCTGGGAAGACCCAACGTAACGTTAATTTCCGCAACACCAGCATAGTGGAAAGTGTTAAGTGTCATCTGTGTAGAGGGCTCGCCTATGGATTGAGCTGTTACAGTACCCACAGCTTCTCCCGGTTCTACCAAGGCTTGCTCATATTCTTGAACTACCTCGTCAATTATTGCTTCTATCTCAGCTTTCTTTAGTTTATATTTCCCGCTATAGTGTATCAACTTCTCAAACAATTCCTCTCTCAATCTTTCTGGCAAGTTAGAGGCCTTCTTTTCCACAAGTTTCTTGATAGTTGACTGTGATACCATGATTATCACCCCTTCTCCCTGAGTTTTATCAATGTTCTTGTCACAATTCTATCAATATTTACTGTCCTTCCACCCCAACTCTTCATTGGGTCTACACCATCTTCACCATACCTGAACTGAACCACAATTCCTGTTGGATCTCTCACACTTCCATCATAATCTACTTTGAGGTCTTGTAGAGCATTTATAAGTCTACGTTGCATATAACCGCTTTGAGCCGTTCTAACTGCAGTATCAACGAGACCCTCTCTACCACCCATTGCATGGAAGAAGTATTCTTGGGGTGTTAGACCGCTCTTATATGAGTTAACGATGAAACCTTTTGCCCTTGCACCAAGGTCACCAGCTTTAAAGTGGCTCAATACCCTGCTCCTGTAACCTCTATAGAGTCTCTTACCTCTAATAGACTGCTGTCCAAGTATAGCTGCCATCTGGGTAATGTTAAGGATTTTACCTCTTGCCCCGGTTTTGGCCATGATTACTGTATGGTTGTTCGTACCCAAATATCTCTCAGCAACTTTACCAGCATTATCTCTCGCTTCAGATAAAACAGCCATTATTCTGCTTTCGAGAGTTTCTTCCAAGGTTTTACCAGGCAGGGGTTCCAACTCTCCATTTTTGTATGCTTCTATCAGTCTTTGCACTTTATCCTCTGCTTCCATTATTATTTCTTTAATTCTAGCCTTGGCTTCGCCCGGAAGATCTTCATCATCTATTCCAGTGGTGAATCCCTTATGAGTGATTACCCATATTGCTAATTTTGTTACTTGATCAAGGAATTGTCTGGCCCTTTCTACACCATACTCTCTAACTATAATATCAAGTAGCTTCCCATCTTCTCTACCATAAGCTTTTTTGTCTATTGCACCACTTAATAACTTACCTTTTAAAATATAAACAAAGCCATCTGTGGCCACTTTTCTAACTTCTTCCTCACTTGGAATTAGCTTCTCCTCAATAAGCTTTTCAATAGGCTCACATTGGGAAGGATCATCACATAGCTTGTTCCTGTACCATATTGTCAAGTTCTCAGGAAGTAGAAGTGAGAATACAGTCTTTCCGCTCCAATACCCAACGCCATTCTCAACTTTGTCTGGCTTTGGAAGTTCCTTTACTTCAACTCCTGCAAACATTAACATGTGCTCCACTTCATATTTGGTGAAGTATGCTCCCTCTCTAGTTAAAAGGTACCCTCCTGATATATGGTCCTGAATCCCACCAATAATTGGTCCACCATATCTCGGAGATAAGATGTGGTTTTGGACTTCCATTAAAATTCTAGCTTCTGCTTGAGCTTCTTCTGTTTGTGGAACGTGAAGGTTCATTTCATCTCCATCGAAGTCCGCGTTATATGGTGGGCAAACCGCCAAATTAAGCCTAAACGTTTTATATGGCATTACTCTAACTCTATGGGCCATAATACTCATTCTGTGAAGAGATGGCTGTCTGTTAAACAATACAACATCTCCATCCATAAGGTGCCTTTCAACTGTCCACCCAATGTCAATCATGTCAGCTATTGTCTCTATATTGCTCTCCATAAGACGAATTCTTCTACCTTGTGGGTCTATAACATAATTAGCTCCTGGATACTTTTCCGGACCATTAAGGATCATTTTTCTGAGCTTCTCAACATTGAACTCAGTCACTTTCTCTGGAACTGTAAGTTCCATTGCAACGATTAATGGAACACCTACTTCATTTATACTTATCATAGGGTCAGGGCTAATTACCGTACGGGCCGAGAAATTAACACGCTTACCACTAAGGTTCTTCCTGAATCTACCCTCTTTACCCTTAAGTCTTTGGGCAAGAGTTTTAAGCGGCCTTCCGCTCTTGTGCTTTGCTGGAGGAATACCTGAAGTCTCATTGTCGAAGTATGTGGTAACGTGATATTGAAGGAGATCCCAAAGATCTTCGATAATAAGTTGTGGAGCTCCAGCTTCGATGTTTTGCTTCAAACGTGCGTTAATTCTTATAATATCCACAAGCTTATGAGTAAGGTCATCTTCAGCTCTTATACCACTCTCAAGTGTTATTGAAGGCCTTACACTAACCGGAGGAACGGGCAAAACCGTAAGAACCATCCATTCGGGTCTTGACTTTTCCGGATTAAGGCCTAAGAGGGGTAAGTCCCTATCTGGGATTTTCTCAAGCCTATCTCTTATCTCACTTGGCATCATTCTGTGCCTGTATTCGTTTCCTTCCTCATCAGTCCTCAATTCCCAGTATATTGTTGGTCTCTCAAATTTAATTGAAAATTGAGGAGCTCCGCAATGAGGGCATACCATTCTTTCTTTTGCCTTTTTATGTATCTCCGATATTAACGCATCAATCTCACTCTTTCTAGCCTCATTTATATTTAATTTACCGAGATAGTCTTCAATTTCTTCATCCGTTAGCTTAATCCTTCCACATTCTCTACAAGTACTTTCCAATATTCTGTAAATCGTTTTAGCAAATCCAACATGAATAACTGGTCTTGCAAGCTCTATATGACCAAAATGTCCAGGACACTCTTTATAATTGGCCCCACATGTCTCACATCTAAGGTTAGGATCTATAACTCCCAATCTTCTGTCCATTAGGCCCCCATCTATTGGGTAACCATCTTCTGAATAAGTATCGGGGACTGTTATCTCTGCAGCACTCATTTTTCTAATCTCTTGAGGAGAAAGCACACCAAACTCAATACTTCCAATAACTTTTTTCATTGAGTGCATGATTATCACACCCTCTCCTTAAGTTTTAATGATGGTCTAATACCCATAGCCTTTATCTCATCCAGTAATAACTTGAATGCATAGCTCATTTCTACTTTGCTTATATTCTCCTCTTCCCCACATACTGGACAATAAACTTTGTCTCTACGCTTGTCTTCGACTGCTAAATGACCGCAATTCTCACATATCCATGCTTCCGTCTTGTCACTCTCTTCTAGCAATCTTTCAACCAATAACATTGAGGCACCATGTCCTATTAGTACGTCACGCTCCATTTCACCAAATCTTAGACCTCCCTCCCTAGCTCTACCTTCAGTTGGCTGCTTTGTAAGAACTTGCACAGGCCCTCTTGAACGTGCATGGAGCTTATCAGCTACCATGTGGTGAAGTCTCTGATAATAAATAACACCCACGAATATATCTGCCTCAAGTTTCCTTCCTGTGATTCCATCATACATTACTTCCCTTCCGCTATGCTTAAACCCAAGCTCTTCAAGTTCCTTTCTAAGCTTCTCTTCTGGTTCCCCAATGAATGCAGTGCCATCTACTCTTCTTCCCTTAAGTGATGCCACTTTCCCACCTATGGCCTCAATAAGCTGTCCAACAGTCATACGTGAAGGTATACCGTGAGGATTAACTATAAGATCCGGTACTATTCCGTTTTCTGTCCAAGGCATATCTTCCTGAGGAACTATAAGACCAATAACACCCTTCTGTCCATGTCTTGAGGCAAACTTATCCCCAAATTCTGGAATTCTAAGATCTCTAACTGTTACCTTAACAAGCTTTGTGCCATCCCCTGTTTCTGTGATAATAACCTTGTCGACAATACCCTCTTCACCGGGCCTCATAGTGATACTTGTCTCCCTTCTACCTTGCAAAATACCAGCACCTAAACTGGTTTGCTCCTCGAGGAACCTAGGCGGAGAGGTTCTTGCCACTAATACATCTTTTCCTTGAACTTTTGATTCTGGAAATGCTATTCCATCTTCATCAAGGTTTCTATAGTATTTCTCACCCAAAAATCCTCTAACAGTAGGATCCGGTATTTCAAACTTATCTGTTTGTCCCCCCATATACTTCTTTTCTTCAGCTTCATAAGTTCTAAAGAATGTTGACCTTGCCAATCCTCTCTCAATTGAGCCTTTATTCATTATAACGGCATCTTCCATGTTATATCCACCATAACTCAAGACTGCAACAATAAAATTCTGACCAGCAGGTCTTTGTTCAAATCCCACTGCTTCCATAATCCTAGAGTTAACAAGTGGGACTTGAGGATAGTGCATCAAATGCCCTCTAGTGTCTACTCTTATCCTAAAGTTGGCCCAACCAAGCCCAAGGCTTTGCTTAGCCATGCCTGCTCCATAAGTATTCCTTGGAGCAGCATTATGTTCTGGATATGGAACTAGCGACGCCGGTAATCCTAAAATAGCAGCAGGCATTATCTCCAAATGTGTGTGTTCTTCAGTAACTTCCCAGGGCCACGTAGCCACATAAGCGTTCTCTTCTTCCTCAGCATCGAGGTACTCAATGACACCCATTCTTATCAAGTCACTCCACTTAAGTGTCCCTTTCTTTATTGCCTCTACATGATCTTTGGTTAATCTTGGAAGACCATTTTCAACTATAATCAGTGGTCTCCTGACTCTACCATCATCACTGTTGATGTAAATCTCCCTAACATCCTCGTAGTACGCGACATTTATAACCTCGCCTATCCTTCCCTGTCTCCTATCGGTTTTTATTTTATTAACTAACTCTACACCATCTTTATATGTTCCAACAAGAACCCCATTAAGATAAATTCTCCAATCATCGGGTTCTGGTCTTCTTTCCTCAATGTGCACGATTCCAAGACTTTCCAAATATGTAAACACTTCTTCCTCAGAAATTGCTGTAGTAATCTGAGCCATGAGAGATAAGTTCTTAACCAGTCCACAGTTAGGCCCTTCTGGGGTCTCAGTTGGACATATTCTTCCCCAATGAGTACCGTGCAAATCTCTTGCCTCGAAATGGGGTTGCTCTCTGCTTAGTGGAGAAGTGACCCTTCTCAAGTGAGAAAGTGTAGACATGTAATTAGTTCTATCGAGTAACTGACTAACACCAGTTCTTCCTCCTGGCCAAGCCCCTGTGGCAAGAGCATGTTCGATTCTTTCAGTTAGTACATCCGGTCTTACAGAGTTTCTCACAAACCTCTGGATATCTTGGAAAGTGTACTTCTCACCTTTTCTTTGGTAGGTCTTAGTTAGCTGATATTGCATGTCCTTCACAAGTTGACCAAATGCAACTCTAAAAAGGTCCCTCAAGAGATCCCCGGCAAGTTTAAGCCTCTTACTAGCATAATGATCCTTATCATCCTCCTCTCTCAGTCCAAGAGAAAGCTCGATTACTTTAAGTGCCATCATTCCAAGGTAATATGCTTTCCTTATCCTGTCCTCTGGACTCACACCCATATGCGGGAGAAGATTATTATCAATTATTGAGTGAGCCCTTCTAAGCCTATATTCCTTGGGCTGTCCAGGCATTGCTTTCTTTCCAATATAATCTAAAGCCTCTTCTTGAGTTTGAACATCACTTGCATCCTCTAAATTGTCAAAGAGAACCTGTTGAACCTCAGGGTTGTTACCCACGGCATCAACTATTTCCTTATCGCTCTCCAGACCAAGAGCTCTCATAATGTATACAAATTTAAGAACACCTGGTACATTTGGAATTGAAACATAAAGCAAACCATCTTTTCTTCTCTCCACTGTTATTAAAGCTCTATAACCATGTCTATATGAGAAACATTTTGCTATGTATCTATTTTGTCTCTCGTCGATCTCAACAAGCGTTCTGTTTGGAGCTAAATCTTCAATAGACACAATAACTCTTTCAGAACCATTAATAATGAAATATCCCCCTGGATCTTTGGGATCTTCCCCATGTGCTATAAGTTCTTCATCACTTAAGTTGTAAAGGCGACAGATTTTGGATTTCAGCATTACTGGCAATTCACCAATTCTTACCTCAACTAGCTCTTGTTCAATCCCCTTCACTACTGGTATCATTCCCAAGAATACCGGTGCAGAATAAGTTAAATTCCTAATCCTAGCATCTATAGGATATAACGGCTTTCTTTGTCCATGAGCTTCTTGGAATTCTGGTTCTCCAAGCCTAACCCTTCCAAACTTGACTTCAAAATCAGGTATATCTGGGTTTACTCCTCCAAATTCGCTAATAACTTCTTGCATTCCATGCTCAATAAAGGCATTGTAGGAGTCGAGGTGCTGTCTTACAAGCCCTCTTTCATCCCAGTAAGTCTTCATAATGTGCCAAAGATCGTCCGGAGTAACCTCAACAATAGTAGGACCTCTCATATTCTCACCTCAAAATTTCAATCTTCCACAACAATCCTATAATAGTAATAAACCCCCGCAGTAGGGCTTTTTCTTTTTATTTCTATTATATCTCCAGGCTTAGCATCAAGTGCTTGAACTGCCGGATCACTTGTCTTGATCTGCGGCAACTGAGAAGGCTTTATATTGTATTTTTTTAGTAATTCTCCCTTCTCTTCTTCACTAAGCACTCTATGCTCAGGAACTAACACATGATCAAATATTGTAAAGCTTTTTTTCGCCGTCACAGAGAATTGCCCCCTTTAAAATTTTTAGAAGGTACACCCTCTCACTACCCCCAGCTTTTAATTAGAGTATATAAGCTTTTCGAGAGTTTAGTCTGAGAGAGGGTTTATATCATTTGCGTAAAGTTTAAGAACTTCTCTGACTGCCTTAACATTTCATTGATGCACCTATATTGACATTGATATGACTCTACTCAACCCCATATTCAACGTTCCACAGGAACATTGTAAGTTCGAAGTTATAAAATTTACTAAGTAGAGTTCCCAAGTTATAGGAGTAGTAAATGTAAATGAACTAGCAATGAGAAGAAGCATTAAAATAGTCTTTAATGCTCCTCTTCAAAACCCCTTTCTAATGTAAATCCACTTAATTCTGAGGATTATTATGAAAATGATAAGAATTAGAAAAAATAAAGCACTACACCAAAACACATGAACTCTGAATGTCGGAAAGTAGTCAAAGTACATACAATTTTACTCATGATGAGAGAATGGTGGGGCCGCCGAGATTTGAACTCGGGTCACGGGCTCCCAAAGCCCGCAGGATAGACCAAGCTACCCCACGGCCCCATTGCAGCTACTGGAGCCCCGGGCGGGATTTGAACCCGCGGCCTGCGGATTACAAGTCCGCCGCCCCACCAGGCTAGGCTACCGGGGCACCGAATGAAGAAAGGCTTAAGTTAGTATATAAACTTTTCGCTAAAACACATACCGTAAGCTTTATAAATCCGCTTATACTCCCTATGATTGGGTTCGTGCCGCCGTAGCTTAGTTGGTAGAGCGCCGGACTGTTAATCCGGTGGTCGCCCGTTCAAGTCGGGCCGGCGGCGCCAATGACTCTGGGCCCGTAGCTCAGCCTGGTCAGAGCGCGCGGCTCATAACCGCGTGGTCGGGGGTTCAAAGCCCCCCGGGCCCACCACTTCTTGCTTATGATGCAGCAAAAACTTCCCCACGCTCTACTTTGAAAGAAACGCCTCTGAGAGCTTTTACATCTCCATAAGACTTAACGAGATTCTCAGCGACTATTAAAACATCACTCATACTATCCTCTTAAATAATTAGGCTTTAACACGTATAAAAATTTCGATAAACAAGCTAAAAGCATGTTTCAGAAGATCTACCCCAAAAACTATGGCGGGCCCGCCGGGATTCGAACCCGGGACCTTCGGCTCCGAAGGCCGACGCCCAATCCCCTAGGCCACGGGCCCTCAAAAAAGTTATAACACGGTGCCTACATAAAAGTTGCGGTGATAAAATGATACTACCAGATCATGAAATTAGGAAGGAAATACTGATTGAACCTTTCAATGAAAAGTCTCTTCAGCCAGCAGGCTATGATCTAAGGGTTGGAAAGGAAGCTATGGTAAATGGGAAGTTCATAAATGTCGAGGAGGAAGGAAAAGCGGTTATTCCTCCCAAAGGTCATGCATTGATACTAACCTTAGAAAGAGTGAAACTCCCCGATGATGTCATGGGCGACATGAGGCTAAGGAGCACATTTGCAAGAGAAGGCCTTTTAGGAAGTTTTGCTTGGGTTGATCCAGGATGGGATGGAAACCTCACTTTGGCATTGTTCAATAGTTCTGAAGAAGAAGTAGTACTCCATTATGAAGAGCGGTTCGTACAAATAGCATTCCATCGCCTTGAGAAACCCTCAAGCAACCCTTATCGTGGTAGTTACCAAGGCAGTCAACACTTAAAGCTTTCAAAAAGAAAAATAAGATAAGTTCTATTCTCTTCAATTTTCATAGTTAAATTAGTATTATTATCATGCCACAAGAACTTCAAAAATGGTTTTACATAGAAATATAAGTGAAAGGAGAAAATAGAAGGGAGTTCAGCCGAAGAGTGCACCAAGTCCAGCGAGTGCCTCTTCTTCCTTCTCCTCTTCCTCTTCTTCCTCTTCTGCTGGAGCTTCTTCTGCTGGAGCCTCAGCTGCAGGAGCTGCAGCTGGAGCTGCTGCAACTGCAACAGGCATTGCAGCTTTTTCAATAACTTCCTCAATATTAACTCCCTCAAGAGCTGCAACGAGAGCCTTCACTCTTGCATCATCAGCTTCTACACCAGCAGCCTGAAGGACACCCTTTATGCTTTCTTCAGTTATCTCCTTACCAGCGGCGTGTAACAATAAAGCAGCGTATACATACTCCATCTTTTGCACCTCCAAGTTATCTTTATTTCCCATTATTAGATGCGCATTAACCAAATAAGGCTCCCAACCCAGCGAGAGCCTCTTCTTCCTCTTTCTCCTCTTCTTCTTCCTCTTCTTCAACCTTCTTCTCAGCCTCTTCAGCTGGCTGAGGCTGAGCCGCTATAACTTGTGCTTGTTGGTTTAAAAGCTCTTTGGTCTTCTCATCAAGCAACTCCTCTGGTAACTCTTGAGCTATAAACAATGCAATTCTGAAGGCTTTGCCAAGTATGTCTCCAGCAGTCTCCTTGGTAATGTAACCTGCTTCCACTGCAACGTTCTTTGCGCCAAGGAATGCCTTTTGAATAATTGCCTCGATTGTTTGCTTTGTTGGATATACTACGTTAACGGAGAGATTGAATGCATGCACATAAGCCTGTTGAAGCATACTGATGTATTGTTCCTCATCAATTGCAAGTACTTCTGGTGTATAAACGATTCCGTGCTCGTATGCAGCAAGTAACTTAAGTCCCACTTCAAGGGGCTCAATTCCAAGCTGGTTAAGTATATTAGCCAGCTGGGGAGTTATAATCTCGCCTGCCTTTAATACAACTGTATCTTTTTGTATTGATACCTTACCTTTCTCAATTCTTGCAGGAATTCCTAACGCTTGCATCTCACCAACAAGAGGTCCGGGGGATAATGGTGTTGGCCCTGCTGGAACTACAACATCTCTTGGGGCTGGGACTCCTGCTTTTGCCGGGGCAGGTTTTTTGCTCTCTTCAAGGAACTTGTAAAGTTTGAATGGATTCATCTTAGTAACAAGTATGCCTGCTCCACCTTGAATGTGCTCGATAAGCTTTTCAATATTTGAGTCGTTAAGTTCTTGTGCTGCTCTTTTGAGAGCGAGCTCAATGAGAGTATTCCTTGAAACTCTAAGAACTGCCTTATCTCTAAGGCTCTCTCTCATCTTGGACAAAGGATATGCTGGAACATCTGCTACATCAACTAGGGCTATTACTGGATAATCTTGAAGAAGCTTGGCAAGCTCTTCTACTTCCTTTTTCTTCCACTCAGCAACATGAGCCATTCATATCACCCCTCTATTTTTACAGCTGGGCCCATTGTTGTTTTGATGTATGCTGACTTGAGTTGGTTTTCTCCCCTCTCAAGCTTTCCTATTATTGCGTTTAGCACTGTCTCAACGTTCTCAGCAACTTTTTCATCTTCCATGGACTCTGTTCCAACCGGAGCATGTACTACTGGATTGTTCTTAAGCTGTATTCTAACTGTCTTTTTAAGTCTCTCAACAAACGGGGTAAGATCCGTTATTGTTGGTGGGACTACAACAGGCATCTTATTCCTTGGACCCAAGTACCTACCTAAGTACCTACCAATCTTTGGCATCAATGGGGCAGCCGCAATGAAAAAGTCGTAGTTCTTTGCTATTTTCCTCGCAGCCCTTGGATTGCTCCCCAATTCTTCTAATTCCTCACCACTAATAATATCAAGCCCAAGCTTTTTAGCCGCCTCGGCAACGGCACCATCAGCGATGACCGCGATTTTTGGTTCCTTCCCACGACCATGTGGCAGAATAACCTCAAGCTTAAACCTATTCTCAGGTTTTTTAAGATCAATATCCTTGAGGTTTACTGCCACTTCGAGGGTCTGTGTGAAGTTACGCGGCTTAGCCCGGGCCTTTGCCTCCTTCACCGCTTCCACGATTTTTTGCCTATCAAAGGCCATTTTTCCGACCTCCACTTTTTTATTTAAACCGGAAGGAAAAATCAAAAATTCGTAAAAAGAGAGATTTTTAAACTTTTCCCTCACTCTTCCTTTGCAAATATCTCATCATAAATTCCCTCATCAATTTCCTTCTGCACTTCTCTTGGATCTTTGCCTTCAATAGTGACACCCATGCTTAAAGCCGTCCCTATAACCTCCTTAGCAGCTGTTTTTAAACCAGCTGCAAGCATTTGCTGCTTCTTTGCTCTAACAATCCTGACTACTTGTTCCATTGTTAGATTACCAACAATTGCCCTTGTAGGTTCACTTGAACCCTTCTCCAATCCAAGTTCTTTCTTTATTAGTTGACTTACTGGTGGTGTTCCTACTTCCACATCAAATTGTCTTGTTACTGGGTCAACAATTATCTTAACCGGAACTTGCATTCCCGTAAAATCCTTGGTAGCTTCATTTATCCTGTCAACAACTTGTTTAACATTTAACCCTAATGGACCAATGGCTGGACCCAATGGAGGACCAGGAGTAGCCTTACCACCTTCAACTAACACCTCAACGATTTGTTTCTTTGCCATTCTCTTCACCCCTCTACTCCTCTGAGCGTTTGCTTATAAGCCTAACGTATTCTCCCCTAACAGTTACAGGGATTGGTACTATTGCTCCAATCAGCTCAACCACAATTTCGTCTTTTGACTCATCAACTCTAACTACTTTGGCCTTCTCGCCCTTGAATGGGCCAGCGATTAATTCAACAATGTCTCCAGGCTCAAATCCACTAACAGCTGGCTTCTCTTCAAGGAAATGCTCTATTTCACTAAAAGATATTGGGCCGGGAAGTGCACCTTTTGCATGCCTGATGCCCCTTATGGCCTCATCTACAGCAGCTTTTTCCGCTGCTTCAACAAATATATATCCTCTAACCTTCGAGGGTGAGAGTATCGCCAGGACAGGCAAGTTGTAAGTTTTAGCCTTACTGTAAATCAACTTAGCCGTGTTCTCCTCTTGGCCTACTGTTACACGTACTGCGAATATTTTACTCTCACTCATCTTTACCACCGCTCAAGTTCAAGTCCCTTGAACCAAAGATCCAATAACACGAATAATCATTCCAATAACACCGATTAAAATTATTCCAAGGCCAGTTATTTTAGCGGCAAGCTTGTATTCTTTCCAGCCTGGTTTTTTTGTGACTAGGAAAACCCTTTTGGACTCAGATATGAAACTTTTAAATTTTTCCATGTAACTCTCAGCCATTTTCAACACCCCATCGCAACCTTCAGAGTTGACTATTCCTAAAGTATTTAAAAGTTATCCTTCTATCAACAAACACAACTTAGGAAAAATCTCTCAAAAAATAAATGCAAAAAGTAGGCCCTTTAAAGCTCAGTCAAATCTATCTTAACGACCTTTCTTTCTTCTTCAAGAGAATATGGTGCTTCGGCTTCTTCGACAATAGCGTACGGTGAGCTTACTCCCGTTACAACAACCATTACTCTTATTGTCTTTTCAAGATCAGGATCTAGCTGAATTCCCCAAATAACTTGCGCTTCTGGATCGAGTTTGCTTGTGACGAGCTCAATTATTTGTTGGGCCTCTTCAAGCTTAACGTCACTTCCCGCAATACTGATCAACGCACCCTTAGCTCCGCTAATATCCACGTCCAAAAGTGGGCTGTTCAAAGCTTGATTCGCAGCTTCTAATGCCCTCTTTTCACTATCACTTTCCCCAATACCAATCATCGCAATGCCGCCATCTTTCATGACTGCCCTTACATCAGCAAAGTCGAGGTTAATGAGACCTGGCCTAGTGATGAGCTCGGTAATTCCTTTAACAGCTTGCACAAGAATCTCATCTGAAACCTTAAATGCCATTTGAATTGGCAAATTCGGAGCCACTTCCATAAGCTTGTCATTGGGGATTACAATTACAGTATCGCTGTTTTTCCTAAGTCTTTCGAGACCATACTCCGCATTCTTGATTCTCCTTATACCCTCAACAGTGAATGGAAGTGTGACTACTGAAACTGT
>Ga0116200_10000209_pt1 | contig 17111 bp, 18 predicted proteins | sample Mar14436cmmetaG_FD_94478 | JGI IMG/M metagenome (GOLD analysis project Ga0116200, IMG submission 94478) | Marine hydrothermal vent microbial communities from Guaymas Basin, Gulf of California to study Microbial Dark Matter (Phase II) - Marker... ... | reverse complement strand
GTATAAAAGACATAAAAGCATATTCGAGGGCTCAAAATGAGCGAAATGACAACAGAAATCCTTGAACAAAACTTGGGAAAAGTAGTTCTCGTCAGATTAAAGGGTGGAAAAAGCTTACGTGGTAGGCTGAAAGGGTTTGACCAACACCTTAACCTCGTTTTGGACGAGACAGAAGACACTACTAATGTGGAAAATGTGAAAAAGCTAGGATTGATAATTGTCCGCGGAGACAATGTAGTTCTTATTTCGCCGCCTCCAAGGTGAAACTAGTTGGGAAAGGGAACACCATCCTTCGGCAAACGCGCCGGAAAAACGCTTCACATACGATGTCGTAGATGTGGAAGAAGGGCCTACAATGTTTCAAAAAAGCGGTGTTCAGCCTGCGGGTATGGCGAAACATCCAGAATTAAAACTCATTCTTGGCGGACTAAAAATCTTCGCAGAGAAAGAGTTCGCTAAAATAATTGTTATTGAGAAAGCTGATAGTAGTTTTTATCAATTTTAACGTATATTAGAGGTCCTCTGCTTCGAGCTAGTTCTTTCGCCTTTCTCAAAGTGTTATTAACGACATTAATTATTTGTTCTTCCTTGCTGGCATGGTTTTTTCTGTTTTTGCCCAACTCCATTTTTAAAAGATTTTCAGCAAGAATCGAGGTGCCGCAGATTTCGCCGTTCCTGATGAGGGTTGCTGTCACCACCTCTTGCATTTCTTGACGGTTCGAGAGCCTTCTCCAAACGGGTTCAGCCTTGTTTAGAATTTTTGTAACCTTGTCCCATCTTCGAGAGTAGCCATTACCTATTAGAAGTTTTACTCTTTCCTTCCATTTTCTGTACCATGTTTTTGCCCAAATCTCTAAGAATTCTTCCAGTTCGTTGGGGTTTTCGTTGAAGAGTTCTTCCAGTTTTTCCACGATATCGCATTCGTTGGCTTCTTTCCCGACTAGGTTCCAGTGGAATCTTAGATAGTTTGTTAGGTCTTGGCATGCTATTTGAAGCACTTTGCGGTCTGAACCGAAAAGGTCTAATGTAGCGTTTATGTCTTTCAGTTTATCTGACAACAGCATTTCTATGAAGTTCATTTGATACCCCGTCTGAAGCCTTCTCCATCTTAAATTAAAGGCTGATCCTTTAATTAAGCTTTATTTATGTTTGCTTCTATAATTGTCTTCACTAATTTTCAGCTATATTTCGGTTATAGAAATATTCTAGAAGCATTTTTTAAGGTCTATTCAACAAAATCTGGAAGCATACTAACGCTTTCAAGAATTAGGTCTGGATTTTCCCTTTTTAATTCTTCCAGAGAGAAAATACCAGATAAAACCGCAACCGTCTTGGTGCCAGCAGCTTTTCCAGCCCTTATGTCGGTTACAGAGTCACCTACAAATGCGCAGTGGCATGTCTGGACTCCCATTGCTTCCGAACATTTTACTAATGCTTTTGGTGATGGTTTAGGTTGGTTTGTGTCGAGAGCCGTTATAACAAACTGGAAGTATTTTGCTAGTCCAATTTTCTCCAATTCTTGGATAACTTTGCCTTTAGGGACGTGGCGCATAGTGATTATTGCTAATTTTGCTTTTTTAGAAAGTTTTTCTAGAGCTTCTGAAACGTTTGGCAAAGGTTTAGACTTTTCTATAGTTGTGTTGTAATAGGTTTTAAGGTAAATTTCCAGAAACTTTTGCACGTCAACTCCGCATAATACGTTGTTTAGAGGCAAGCTCTGTTCAAGCCTTTTCGGAATTTCCGTAACAATTTCCCTTCCAACATTTTTATACCCAAAGGCTGCAAACGCTGTTTTCAACGCTTCACGATATGCTTCTCTAGAATCCACTATCGTACCATCTAAATCGAAAAAAATCCCCTTAACTTTCAACTTTACAGCTTCCTTCATTTTCTTCACTCTTTGAATGCTTTTAATGTTATTTTTCGATAACTTTTTATTTACCCTAATTGTCTAGGTAAGTGCTTAATAAATCAGTTAAAGGTAAATCTCCGGGAATGATAGATTATGGTCAGGAAAGCGCGTATACGCTTAACAAGTACAGATTACAAGAAACTGGAAGAGGTATGCGCAGAACTAAAAGCCATAGCTGAGAAAACAGGGGTTAAAATGACTGGTCCTCTTCCGTTGCCTACTAAACGTTTGAGGGTTCCGGTTTTAAAATCTCCTTGTGGAGAAGGCACTGCAACGTGGGATAGGTGGGAGATGCGTATTCATAAACGTCTTATTGATATTGATGCTGAAGAGCGTGTTATGAGGCGTATCATGCGGATTCGTGTTCCCGAAGAAGTCCATGTAACAATAGAGCTTCTGTAATTATTTCCATTTAAATAAGAGCCACAGTTTTCCTTCTCCAAAGAAGCGATCAATAAACATCCGGATTTTCCACAGATGAAACTTGATGTTACTTTAAACTTTTAAAAAATAAACCACGAAGAAGCTATTGTTAGGATTAAGCTTACAACAAATGCTAAAGCCCAAAGCATTTTGTTCCATAAGAAAACTTTGAAGCCGTCAAGCATCCCGAAAGGAATAAGATTGAAAAGGGCTATCCAAGCATTAAAAAAAGCACACAACATGAATATTATAAAATATTGAGGAACAAAAAAGGCAGTAGCCAAAAACGCTGTTGAAAGTATTATATTTGTTGTTGGTCCTGCAAGGGAAATTTTTCCAACACTTTTTATGTCAGCGAATCCAGCCACCATAACCGCGCCTGGAGATATTATTTTGAATGGTAGGAATGGTAACATAGAAATCAATGTTAATATGGCGCCTGTAAGCGTTAATCGAAACTCTGCCCAAAAACCCTTTTTCTGAGCAGCTATTTTGTGAGCAATCTCATGCAGTAAAAAAGACATTGTAAATGCTAATGTTAATAGTGCTAGAGAATAAGGGTCTCTTGAAATGTACTGTGCCAAGGAAAAGCCTACTCCTATGACAAGTAATGCTGCTACTGCTAAATGTTTAATCTCTTTTTCGCTAAACCTTATTCTTTTCCACCGAGGCTTAAGAACCCCGTAACTAACAGTGTATTCATACGGTTTTTGCTTTTGAATTATTGTTTTAGGAGTTTTCATTCTAGGCGCACGAGCCAGCTCTATTTTCGGGCAATCGTGGTTTTCTGGAAGACGATGCTCAGAGCAAAAGTAGCCTCCGCAATACGGGCATCTAAACGGTAAAACCTCTTCTTTTTGGCATTTTTCGCATTTCATTTTAAAGCGCGCCTTTCGTAAATACCATTACTGTCTAACTGTTATATGTTTCTCTTAAAGAGTGGATGGAAGTTCCCTTAAGCATTTAATTTATAAAGCTTAAAGTTAACGGTATAAAACTAAATCTGAACACGAATATTTGATATACGAGGGAAAGTGTTTGAAAGCTTTCAGTTTTGTGCATGCCGCAGACTTACATTTAGGCTACGCGCAGTATGGCTTAGAAGTAAGGCAGAAAGATTTTGATAGGGCTTTTCGAGAGCTTGTTGACAAAACAATCGCGTTAAAACCCGACTTTATGATTATAGCTGGAGACCTGTTCCATCAAGCCCGACCGTCAAACACCACGTTAGAAAATGCCATAAGAAACTTTAACCGTTTAAGAGAAGCGGGAATTCCAGTTTTAACCGTTGACGGTTCCCATGATTCTGCGCCAAACGTCATAACTGGAACAATATTAAATCCTCTTGATAGTGCTGGATTAATCTACCATTTGCCAAGACATGAAGGTGCTTGTTGGCGAAAACCTGACTGCTGCTATGTTTATGGCGTGCCAAACTTTAGAACTAGACGAAAAACAGAAGAGCTTTTACCAGCCTTTATGGAACAGAACAAGCCCAACCCCGACCCTACACTGTTCAACATTTTTGTCTTCCACATGGCGCTAGACCTCCCCAGCGTCAAACCACCCTACATTGAAGCAGAGGCTCCGCCTGAACTAATCCCTGAAGGTTTCAACTATTACGCTGCTGGACACATCCACAAAAGCTACATGGAGAAATTTAAGACGGGACTGCTGGTTTACAGTGGGTGCACGGAAACCGTAAATTATGAAGAAGCCAAAATAAAAAAGGGCTTTTACCACGTTAAAGTGGATGAAAAAGGCAATATTTCACCTGAATTTATAGAGTTAGAATCTCCACGCAAATTTATTGTTTTGGAACACGATTTTACAGGTTTGGCGCCATCAAAAATTACAGAATTGGCCGTTAACCTTGTGAAAGAAGCTGATAAAGAAGGAGCAATAATAATTCCAGTGTTGAAGGGTGTGCTGCCCGTTGAAGCGTCCCGTGCTGAAGTAGACATCACCAAGATTAGAAATGCTGCGGAAAATGCTTTACTTGTCCACCCCGTTGTTTCGTTGCGTGAAAGTGAAGTTTCAGAAGAGGTTGTTCGCTCAATCTTCGAAAGTGAATTTACAGATTTGAGAACGAAGTCCTTCGAATATTTCATGCAAATCTTTTCACAACGGCACCCCCGTGAAGAAGCTGAAAAAATAGCTCAAAGCGCTGTCAACCTAATTGAACCCTTAACCAAGAAACAAGAAGAGAAAGTGAAACAAATCCTAGAGGAGCTTATAAAATGAGAATCGAACTTGTCTATCTAGAAAACATTCGCTCTCACGTTAAATCCACAGTGCCCTTTGCAAGAGGTTTCAACTGTCTTGTAGGCGGATTAGGCTGTGGAAAATCCAGCATCTTGTACGCTATAGACTTCGCCTTGTTCGGAGACCCCCTGGGAAGAAGCTACGACTACCTTTTACGTGAAGACGCTGAAAGTGGAAAAGTTGTTGTTCAATTTTTCCAAAATGGCAAACGATACAAAATATTCCGTGGACTGAAAAGACGCGGAAAAGGCATAAGCCAAGACTTTGATGAACTGAAACTTTTTGAGAACGAAGAGCAGATAGCAAGTGTAAAAAGCGATGCAGTGGCAGAACAACTAAAAGCAATAACGGGGTTCAATAAAGAGCTTTTCCGTGAAATAGTTTGGGTTAGACAAGAACGCCTAAAAGAGCTTTTAGATGTCAGACCAAGAGAGAGACAAAAGCGGCTAGACGAACTTTTCGGTTTATCAGACTATGAAATAGCGTGGAGCAATCTTGCGGGCTACCAAAAAGAGTATGAAGGGGAAAAAAAAGCCTACGAAAAAGACCCGGACATCGCTGGAATGGAAACACTAAACAGAGAATATAACAGAACAGTAGAAGAGTTTTCGCTCACTGAACTAAAACTTCAAGAAATAACTCAAAAACTGAACCAGACAAAAAAGGAACTAGAAGAAGTTGATTTAAAACTGAAAAAGCTTGAAGCAGAAAAGGCAGCAATTGAAGAGCTTAAAAGAAAAGAAGCTCAAATACAAGCAAACCTAGCAAACATTGAAGATTCTTCTGCTAGATTAGCTGAAAAAATCGAAAAGAAAAAAGCGTTAATTGAAGAGTTTAAGAAGCAACTAGACTCCATAGAAACTCAAATAGAATCTTTCAAAACAAAACTCAAAGAAATAGGAATTTCGCCAGAACAACCCCTAGATGCCATAAGGCAGTATTTAGCCGCCTTCGACGACCAAATCTCAAGCCTAAAAGGCGAACAAGAAGCAGCCCTTAGAAATATTCAAGAAAATCAAAGAAGAGTCTCTTCGCTTGCTACTGAAAACCGCTGTCCATTATGCCTACAAACTTTAACAGAAGAATACAAAAACAGACTATTGCAAAGAATCAATGAAGAAAACGACAACCGACAAAAAACTTTGACGCAACTCAAAAACGAAATTGAAGAACTGCAACGAATAAGAAGCCAAGCGAACACTACCTTTCTAAACCTGCAAATGTTTACTCCAAAAACTGAGGAACTAAAGAAGCGTATAGACACGGAAACTCAAGCATTAAACGAGCTTCAGAGAGAATTTGAAGAAAAACATAAAATCGAAAAAGAGCTTCGTTCACAACTTAAGACAATACGAACCGAAATTAGCAGGTTTGATTTAACCAAGCTAGAAAACGCTAAAGCTCAACGGGAACAAATATTCAAGCAGTATTACATTCTGGATTCTGAATTACGAACTAAAGAAAACCGCAAAAAAGACCTCGCCAACCGTTTAAACGAGATAAAAGAGCGCATTGACCAAGCTCAACAAAAAATTGAGCGTATGGAAAAAATAGCAAAAATAGTGGAAATAATTGGCAGTTTAAGAGACGCTTACCGAAGCATTCAACCCAAACTCCGCAGTGAATTCGTAAAAGTATTAAGAAACTTTGTCCAGCAAGTCCTAGACAACCTAATAGGCAGCGAAGGACCCCTAATAAACGTATTAATAGATGAGACCTATACCCCCTACATAAAAAGCGAGAGCGGTGTTGAAAGAGAAGTTTCAAATCTTTCAGGCGGAGAACGGACGCTACTTGCTTTTGCCTATCGCCTAGGACTAGGCCAATTAATAATGCAGTCCAGAACAGGACATGGGCTAAGCATATTATTGCTTGATGAGCCAACTGAAAGCCTTGGAAGCGAAGACGGCTCAATAGACCGCCTAGCCGAAGCTATCTCACGCTTCAAAGCTATAGAACAAATAATAGCTGTTACGCACAGCGAAGCCTTTGCAGAAAAAGCCGAGCATGTAATAAGGCTTGAGAAAGAAGCGAATGAAAGCAAAATTTTACTTGAAAAGTAGGCTAATCCTCAACAACTCTGTTTTCTAAAACTCCAATCTTTTCGATGGAAATTTTTACAGTATCTCCGGCTTGCAGAAATTTTGGTTTGGGCTTAAAGGCGAACCCTACACCAGCCGGAGTGCCAGTTGCGATTATGTCGCATGGTTCTAATGTCATTACCCGGCTTAAATAGTGCACTACTTCGTAGACATTAAACACCATGTTTCTTGTTGTGGAGTTTTGGCGTAGTTCGTTGTTTACCCAAGTTTTGATTGAAAGGTTGGAAGTGTCGCCGAGTTGATTTTCCGTTGTTATGCACGGTCCTGTAGGAGCGAAAGTGTCGAAGCTTTTTCCCCTTGTCCACTGTTTATCTTTGAATTGGATGTCTCGGGCTGAAACATCATTTAATATTGTGTATCCGAAGATATAGTGTTTGGCTTCTGAAACTGGAACATTTTTGGCTTTTCTACCCATAACAATGGCTAACTCTGCTTCGTAGTCAAGTTGTTTAACGAACTCGGGTTTGATGATGTTTTCGTTTGGACCGATTATTGTTGTATGCGGTTTTAGGAATATTATGGGTTCGTCTGGGATTGGAGCGTTTTGTTCTGCTGCATGGTCTCGATAGTTTAAGCCTAAACAAATTATTTTTAGTGGAAATGCTATGGGCGCCAGCAACTTCAAATCCCTTACAGGCAAAGATGCACGTTTAACATTGTTTTTTGAAGCTTTTTCCAGCAATCTTTCCGCTTTTTCAACACCACCATGCCCTAAAGCTATAAAATCTTCCAATCTTTGCGGAATCTGTTCATCCAAAATTTTTGCCAGTTTTGGCAGAGAAACTATCAATATATTGTCGTCTGTTAAAACGCCGAAGCTTTCCTTTTCACCGTTAAAATAGCGTGCTATCCTCAAATTTTGTTCCTTCTCTACGCTGGTATAATGCCTATTCTTGTTACGGAAACACCTTTATTTTCCAACTCGTGGATTAGCGGGTTTATGCCCACCGAATCGCTTGCAATATGACCCGTAACTATAAGGTTTCCAGCATTTTCCATCTTTAGCTTTTCCAAGTCTGCATGGCTTATGTGGATGTATATAACTGTTCCAATTCCGTGTTTAAAGTATGTTTTTGCGATTTCATATCCGCCGTTGGTTCCGGCGCCGTGAGAGACAACAACTTTTCCAGCGGGGTTTTCGGGTTTTCCAACGCGAATCTTAATTTTTGTGGTTGCGTTTTTAAACTCTGTTAACTCGTTTAAAGTGGAAACCACATCCTGCACCTTAGAGTTTTCGCTAACTTTACTTTTTATCTGCTCCGCCATTCTTTTCCTTCCAACCTCATCTAAAGGCGTATGAATGTTCATGTAGGGTATTCGCAAAAGTTTTGCAACATCAACCGCGTGGGCATAATTCCTTGTGTGAGCTTCCACTTCCAACCGTTCAAGCTTCCTTTTAACAGCTTTTTCCGCTTCTTCTCTTGGAACACCAACACCCATCATTTGTTGAATGTGTCTTTTGAAAACTTGGTGAAAGTTTACCGCTGCAGTTCCGCCTGGAGGATGATGAGCAATTACAGCGTCAAAACCAAGCTTTTTGGCGAGCAAAAGTTCTGGGACTCCAGCATCAATGCAGAACAATACATTTTCTATGTTTTCGCCTTTAACATATATGGCGCTGTCTTCTGGAACGTTTTCTAATCCAGCAAGCTTTAAAGATAAATGCATAATCTCCTCGGTATCCATTAGTCCACCTTCCTTTGTTGAAAGCTTTTCTAAACATTCGCCAGTATTAAGGTTTAACTTATAAGAACGCTTTTTTCTAAGCAAGACAGGGCGTTTGAAATGAGGGTTAGAACAAGAAAAGCTGCTTTGACGGAAGGCGTTACAGCTGGAGTTTTCTTTGGAACTGCAGCAATTTTCATAAGGTTTTTAGACGGTTTAGACGTGTTTTCTATAGCTTTCTGGCGTTTAATAATTGCGTGTGCTGCGTTGGCGTTAATAACATTAACATTAAAAAAGACATTTCAACTAAGTCTCATAAAAGAGAATTTCAAAGCCTTACTTCTTCTCGGAGTTTTCCTCGGCTTGCACTTCATATTTTTCATTTCAGCAGTGAAGGACACCACGATTTTAAACGCCACAGTTCTTGTTAACACTACGCCAATCTTCTCCATGTTTATTTCCAGCTTATTTTTCAAGCTTAAGCCTTCACGCCTTGCAGTTTTCGGCATTATAACCTCTTTTGTTGGCATGTGCGTTATTGGCTGGGTTGAGGCAATGGTGATAAACGCGGATACGAGTGTAGAGAGTTTTTCTTCAAGTTTAAAGGGCGACATGGAAGCAGTTTTAGCTGCTCTGGTTGAGGCTTTATACCTTAACTATGGAAGAAAATTACGTGGGCAAATGAATATCCAGTCTTTAATGCTGCCAATCTACGTTTCAGCAGCTTTAATTGTTGGGGTTCTAACATTTCCACTTACATACAAAACATTAACTTTTCCAAAAGAAACAAAAACCATTTTGTCCCTTTTGGGACTAGGTTTATTGCCCACTGCCTTAGCTCACACCTTATATTTTTCTTCGTTATCTAATCTGAAATCCTTTGAAACCGCCACTATGGCTTTACTAGAGCCTTTAGGCGCAACGGTTTTAGGCATATTAATATTTACTGAGATTCCAGCGCCCCTCTTCGCTTTTGGAGCTGCCCTAATTCTGTTAGGAATATTTTTTGTTCTTAAAGAAAAAGACGAAACAAATAAAAAAGAATGAAATGTAGTATTGTGCAAAAGGTTGATGCAATGAGCTTCCAAGACAAAATATTGACTGCTTTGAAAACAGCAAAAAACCACCTAGAAAATTCGATGACAGCGAAAACAAAAAACAATGAAGAATTGTTTAAAAATGCCATTTGGCACGCGGCTGCTGAACTGGAATATGCATTGTTTTTCTTCTCGATGATTTTTGAAAATGAAAGCCAGCGGCAGAAATGGAAGGCGAATCCTAAACTAAAAAAGGCGGATTTGAATTCCATGCTGAATAAGACTCAAGAATTGCTAAATGAAGCTGAAAAATTGGTTGGCGAAAACATGTTGGAAGCTTATAAAAATGCTTATCTCGCAAGGCATTACATGCTTAAAATTCAAGGAGACCTAGCCAAAAAGAAGAGAGAAAAAAGCTCTAAAAAGAAATAGCTCTTATTCTTCCGCAAGCTTTCTTTCCTTAACTACCAAAGAGTCTTCTTTACCCCCAATTACCCTAAAATAGTCTTTTAGTTCTGTTTTGTGAAGAAACTTTTTCAGAAGCACCTTCAAATGTTTTTTAGGTACAGCACTTTCTTCACTTTTCACGATTACAGCGTCTGTAGCCCTGTCTATTTCCGCATTTGTTTTCTCTTTTAAGAATTCAACCAGTTCTTTGATTAAATCTTCACCTTCGCTTTTAAGCTCGGATATGTCAACTTTTAATTCAGTCATTCCAATTCACCTATTTGCGGATCATTATTATTCTTACCTGGTCGCATGCATCTTCACACGCGTCGGCAATCATTTCCATGGCTTCGAAGAGCTGGCTTACTAAAATTGCTATTCCAGCCTTAGGCAGTTCTTCTTTTCCCAGAAGTTTTCGGGCATTTTCATGTATATCGTCAACTTTTTCTTCTTCACGTTCCACAGCGTCTGCAGCCTGCAAGGCTTCTTCGGGTTTTGTCATCATTTTATTTACGCATTTTTGAAGGGAAATGGCGCATTCTTTAACGCTTCTCACCATTTCCATAAACTCTTTTTGAATCTGCTTTGGCACATGTTTCATTGGTAAAGCGTTAAGCACGCGTGTGGATTCTCTGCTCCAGTCGGCAACCATGTCTACTCTTTTTACAAGGTGCATTAGGTCTTCACGGTCTACTGGGGAAAGTTCACCCTTTGAAACATCATCCATAACTTTCCTTCTCAAAGCATCTGCTTCTCTTTCACTGCTTGCAACCCTTTGGATGCACCCTAGCATTTCCTTCTCGTCACCTTTTATAGAAGCGTCCACCGCTTTCTCTAGGTCCTCCACTATTCCAGTTGTTAAAGCCAAATGTCTTTGAATGGTCTGCAGAGCTTTTGTTTCTCTTCTTTTCTCAAACCATTTTATTAATTCACTCACTGGCTATTTCCTCCCTTAAACCTCTTTCAGGATAAGTGAACAAGTGTGCTTTTTCTGGCGGAAACTTTACAATAACTTTTTCTCCCGTATTAAACCATTCCTCAGTTAACGAAGGCTTAACAACCACTATTAAATCTTGGTTTTCAAGTCTAACCTCATATCTTATGTTTGTACCTTCGAAGGTAACACGTTCTATAACGCCAGAAATCGCATTTTCACCCTTTTTTGCGATGTCCTTTTCTAAGATAAAGGTTTCAGGCCTTACAGCTAACACTATTCTTTCTCCAATTTTCATATCTTTGTTGGTTGTTTGCACTTTAACTCCACCACGCAATTCTATAACGGTTCCTTTAGAGGTTACTTTTGAAACGTAGCCTTCCAGAAAGTTTGATTCACCTATAAAATGTGCTACAAAAATGTTTTTTGGTTTCATATAAAGCTCTCTAGGCGTTCCAACTTGCAAAATCTTCCCCTTTTTCATAACAGCTATTCTATCAGAAATTGCCATAGCTTCCGCTTGGTCATGAGTGACATGGATTGCCGTCAACTCCAAGTCCTTTGCCATCCTCCTTATCTCATAGCGAAGCTCGTTTCTCACCTTAGCATCTAACTGTCCTAAAGGCTCGTCTAAAAGTAGTAGTTTTGCTCCGGCTGCAAGAGCTCTTGCAACGGCTATTCTCTGCATCATCCCTCCGCTTAACTCGTTTGGGAAAGCATCAAGTCGCTCATGTAGTCTAACCATTTCAAGCACTTCATGTCCTATAGTGCTTGCTTTTTCCATGTCAAAACCTTTCACTCTAGGTCCATAAATTACGTTGTCCCAAGAGTTCATGTGGGGAAATAAGGCGAAAGTTTGGAATACGAATCCTATGTCTCTATCTTCTGGCGGAACATCATTCACAAGGCGGTCTCCGATGTAGATTTCTCCTTCGTCTGGCTGAATTAAACCCGCAATGAGCCTTAACAAGGTTGTTTTTCCACATCCGCTTGGGCCAAGCAAAGAGAAATATTCTTTGTCGTATACGTGAAGACTTACATTGTTTACTGCAACTATTTTTCCAAACCTTTTGGTGACGTTAACTAAGCGGACGTCAGGCAATTATTTTCACCTCTTCAGTTTTAAATAGTTTGTAAAGATTCTTGTATTGAATTACAATTATATTAACCATGTCAGTATCTTCCTTCTCCTTTGACTATGAGTCTTAAAGCCAAAAGAATTATGAAAGAAAACAATAAGAGAAAACCACATCCTAAACCGATGTCTAACTCTAGGGGTACTCCTTGCATTTTCTGTTTTACCCAATCTACAAGAACTACAGGCGCCGTTTTAAGTGTTGTAACCGCCAATGTAGCACCTGTTTCGCTTACGCTTCTCGTGAACACCATTATAGCACCAGAAAACAGCGAATATTTTGTTAACGGAAAAATTATTGTTCGAAAAACCCCTAAAGGTTTAGCTCCCAAAGTCCTTGAGGCTTCTTCCAAGTCTAGGCTTATCCTTTCAACAGCTGCAGACATGGCTCTCACGAGATATGGGTAGGTTATTGCTAAATGAGCAAACACCAACAATAATAGTTCAGGCACGAAAACTAGCGTTTCCTTCCAAAAAAATCTTAAGGACACACCCAAGGCAATGGAAGGAACAATAAGCGGAATGTTAACAAGCAAGTCCAAAACGGCTGACGGCAAAGCCCCAAACTTTCTTCGCGCAATAATTATCGCCATTGGCAACCCTATAATAACGTTGAGAATAGTAACCAATGCTCCCAGAAAATATGATAACATTAGGCTCTGCCAATATTCTCCCCAGATTCCACTTCCAGAAAGAGCGTTTGGCAAAGTTTCGGTAAAAACTGCTTGTAAAGCTGGAAGAGCAACAAAAAGCGAAGGTATAAGCACGATGGCAAAAAATATGAGCAAGGTAACACTGTTTCTTGTAAAAGACGCTTTAGAATAGCTTAGCTTCCTTTCGAAGGACGGCCACACTCTTCTTATGGGCATTTTTAAACGGGGACCAAAACCGCGAATTATCCCAAATATTAAACATGAAATGGCTATTAGAATGAAGCTTGCAAAAGCTGTTGATCCTTCATATATGGCGGGACTGGTTTCTAAATACTCTGTCTTCATGTTGTGAATGAAAACTGGACCATTTTCGAAGGCTAGTCCAGCAACCATCATAGTAGCGCCAGTTTCTGAAATAGAACGCGCAAAGGCAAGTATGAAAGCAGCAATCAAAGAAGGCTTTATAATAGACAATGTAACAGTTCTAGCTGCCATCAAAGGCGGTGCACCAAGAGTTCGTGAAGCCTGCTCATACTCCATCTTATAATCCAGCAAGGCGCCAACAACAACTCTAACCACCACGGGATATGAAAAAGTGAAATGAAGCAACACCACTAAAACCCAGCCTGGAGAAACAAGCGAACCTCCAAACAGTTCAGATATTCCGCCAGGTTCACTCCAGAAAAGAAGCAGCGAATATCCAAGAGCTGCTGTAGGCACGATGAAGGGAATGTCAGACAGCGTGTCGAGAACGCTTAGCCATTTGGATTTTCCACGAGTAATAAGCCAGGCCATGGGAATTCCAGCCACAACATCCACGGCGGCAACAAACAAGGCAATCAAAAAGGAATTCTTTATGGCGTTAAGTGCACGTTCCATAATGTCTTGTTGATTTAAAACTTCTTGAATTGCGCCCCATTTAATTATTATCCCTAGAAGGGGCGGCAAAAATATTAAAGCAAAGAAGACCACTACAGCGGTTAAGTATACGCTATACTTTACTGCCTTTTTTGAGGAAAGCTTATCCAATGCTTCTGTGATTCTAGACTGGGGCAAACATTTTCCGTCCTTTTAACACTGCACTAAACATTTTCTAATTTATGGTTTTCTCATTCTGTAGTTTAATGATAAAAATTTTCCCTAACAAAAGATGTCAGTTTGCCCGTCGAGCCACATCACAGCTTAAAAGCTCTGTTGACTCTCTGCTTCATCATCCAACAAAAATAAAGAATATGATAAAACTTAAGGCTTTTGAATTGCAAAATTGTAAAGGCTAAAGAAGGCGAAAAACTATGGATGTTTTGGAGGCCATCAAACAGAGAAGGAGCATAAGAACCTTCAAAAGGGAAGATATTTCTGCCGAAATTGTTGAAAAGCTTATCGAAGCTGCTCGTTGGGCGCCTTCAGCTGGCAACGTCCAACCTTGGGAATTTATAATTGTTCGAAAACCAGAAATTAAAAGGAAACTTGCCGAAGCAGCTCTAAACCAGTCTTTCATTGAAGAAGCCCCTGTGGTAATAGTTGTATGCGCAAATGAAGTTCGCTCCTCTCAAGGATACGGCGTTCGCGGTAAAACACTTTATTGCCTACAAGACACTGCTGCGGCTATTCAAAACATTCATTTAGCTGCCTGTGCGCTTGGACTTGGCACATGCTGGGTGGGCGCCTTCAGAGAGGAAAAGGCAAGAGAAATATTAAAAATTCCCAACGGAATAAGGCCAGTCGCACTAATTCCAGTGGAGTATCCAGCAGAATATCCTAAACCGCGAAGTAGACGACCTATAAATGAAATAGTCCATTACGAAACTTTCTAGAATATTTTAATATCTCACTCCTCTCACTATAATTGCGGGGTTACTTATTGAAATACGCTGAAATCGCCGAAGCTTACGAAAAAATCGAGGCTACAACAAAAAGGCTTGAAATGACAGACCTACTAGTCAACCTTCTAAAAAACACACCTAAAGACATAATTGACAAAGTTGTATATTTGACACAAGGCAAAATATACCCCGACTTCGTTGGAATCGAAATAGGTGTAGCTGAAAAACTCGCAATAAAAGCTCTTGCAAGAGCTTCTGGTAGAAAAGAAAGCGAAATTGAAGAAGACTTAAAGAAGAGCGGTGACATAGGTGAAACAGCTCAAAAAATTATAGCAAAGAAGAAACAAGTAACCTTCTTTCATCAACCCCTAACCGTTCAAAGAGTCTACGAAACACTGGACAAAATGGCAAAAGCCTCGGGTTCAGGAGCCATAGACGCTAAAATGTCTCTTTTAGCAGGACTTTTAGCAGATGCCACACCCAAAGAAGCCAAGTATATAATGCGAACAGTTACTGGAAATCTGCGCTTAGGCATTGCAGACATGACAGTCCTAGACGCTTTAGCCATAGCCTATGGTGGTGGAAAAGAATCCCGTGAACTTATAGAAAGAGCCTACAACATCTCATCAGACCTCGGAAGAGTCGCTAAAATCGTAGCAGAAAAAGGTTTAGAAGGAATCAAAGAGTTTCATGTTTCGATAGGTGAACCGATAAGACCCATGCTGGCTGAAAGGCTCTCGTCACCAGAAGAAATTCTAGAAAAGCTTGGAGGAAAATGTATAGCTGAATACAAATATGACGGCGAAAGAGTGCAAATCCACAAAAACGGCGAAAACGTCATCCTATTTTCTAGACGCCTAGAAAACATATCCAATCAGTATCCAGACGCTGTCCAACTCGTCAAAAAACATGTAAAAGCAAAAGAAGCCATTCTGGAAGCTGAATGTGTAGCCATAGACGTTGACACTGGCGAATTGAGACCTTTTCAAGAGCTGATGCATCGAAGACGCAAATACGGAATCGAAAAAGCCATGGAAGAGTATCCCGTCTCACTTTTCATGTTTGATGCACTTTACATTGATGGAAAAGATTTAACCCTAGAACCCTATCCAATCCGAAGGCAAGCATTAGAAAGAATAATCGAACAAAGCGAAAGGGTGCAAATTGCCAAACACATAATTGCCAATAATGCGAAAGAGCTAGAAAACTTCTTTCTAGAAGCCATAGAAGAAGGCTGCGAAGGACTGGTCTGCAAATCCATGGCAAAGGACTCGGTTTATCAAGCTGGAGCAAGGGGCTGGCTATGGATAAAGTATAAGCGAGACTATAAAAGCGAAATGACAGACACCGTAGACCTGGTCGTCGTTGGCGCTTTTCATGGCAGGGGAAAACGGGCTGGAACATACGGCGCTTTGCTTCTTGCAGCATACAACCCAGAAAATGACACGTTTGAAACAGTCACAAAATGTGGTACGGGCTTTTCAGATGAGGATTTAGCGAAGCTTCCTGAGATGATGAAAAAACATGTAATCTTGCATAAGCATCCGCGAGTTAATTCTATGATTGAGGCTGACGTCTGGTTCGAGCCCGTTGTAGTTATTGAAGTTTTAGGAGCGGAAATAACCTTAAGTCCAATACATACATGTGCTATAAACGCCATAAGAAAAGGAAGCGGACTAGCCATACGCTTTCCACGCTTTACTGGCAATTATAGGCTCGACAAAGCAGCAGAAGACGCCACAACCGTAAACGAAATTGTAGAAATGTACCATAGACAGCTTAAGAAAATTAGTGAACCATAGTTTAATTGTCGTACATTGTGGTTGATGAAATACAAGCGTTATATGCGATCAGTATGCTCTGCAGTCCATTTTTGCTACTTGTTAGTTATAGAATAAGTTTCCACAAAAGTTAAATTCGAAAAACCACTACCAAATCCAAGTGCATAGAATTCTTCAATTATGCTTCAGTATCAAATTGGTTAGGGGAAAGGTAGATGAAAAAAGACCTTGATGTTATAGAGATATGTGATATAGTTACCATTGCATCTAGATACGTAGAACTCCATAACCTTCCTTTTCTTTGAAAAATGCCCAGTTAAAGCTTAAATAAAATTTTTCTTTCTTTCTATCAAGAGGTGATAATTATTAAAAGGCGACCTTTAAGTGTTGCTCTCCTGCTGCTTTTAACAGTTTCCGTTGGACTGTTGTTTCTAAGCTTGGGGAATAGTTCTGAAGGCGACAAGAAAGTTCCGCGGGTTAAGCTTTTTCCAGAGGATTTGACAGATGTCGCGGTTGGAGAAGTTTTCAGTGTATATATTGAAGTTGAAGATGTAGAAGATTTGTATGGTTTCGATTTTGTTTTTGTTTGGAATAACAAGTTTGTCGAATACGTTGACCACAAGGTTATGGCTCCTGTTGAAGATTGGGAAAATGGTGTTCTTCACGGGCCTGTCTTACTAGTCAAAGATGATTTAAACTCGACCTTAGGTGTTTACAGACTTGTTTGTGCATCGGTCAGTCCTGCTGACGCTTTTGATGGAGCTGGAACTTTAGTAGTGATCACGTTTAAGCTTAAATCTCCAACTGAGAAGAGACCTTACGACATTGTTAATGTTGAATTATCAGATAATAAAGGGCAACCTATGCTAAATTGTGAGAATCAAGTTTCAGGTTTCGTTGTTAGCGATAGCGTTTGGGAGTTTATCCGTAAACG
>Ga0116200_10000204_pt1 | contig 17314 bp, 15 predicted proteins | sample Mar14436cmmetaG_FD_94478 | JGI IMG/M metagenome (GOLD analysis project Ga0116200, IMG submission 94478) | Marine hydrothermal vent microbial communities from Guaymas Basin, Gulf of California to study Microbial Dark Matter (Phase II) - Marker... ... | reverse complement strand
TCTCGTCATTCCGGCCGAAGCGAAGCTGAGAGCCGGAATCTAGAGATCCTTGTCTGGATGCCGGATCAAGTCCGGCATGACAGATTTGAAATACTAGTCTAATTAATCAGAGATTCCTTTAATGAGTAGATTCCGAACAGGTTGCATAACTTGTAATTGCATGGCTGGAGCGAATCTTGTCAAGGCACCCGCTGGATATGAAAATACAGCTTCGATGTTTGTGAGCAGGTCGGCTGTATTTTCACAATGAATTAAAGTCGAATTCAATAGGGACGAGTTGATGTCAGCAGGGAATCCTGCATGCTACAGGGTATCACATGAAGAGAAAATAAGGAGAGGTCGATGGAGCCACTTAAGGGTATCAAGGTCTTGGATTGTTCCACATTATTGCCCGGTCCGTACTGTACTATGATGATGCGAACCATGGGAGCAGAAGTCATAAAGGTAGAACCACCTTATGGGGATTTTCTCAGGAAGATGCTTCCCGAATGCTTTTCGTTTTTGAATCGTGGCAACAAAAGTATTGCACTCAATTTAAAAGAACCTCAAGGCAGGGAGATCATTTACCGGATGGTAAAGGATGTTGATGTGATGGTTGAAGGTTTTCGTCCAGGTGTGGCTGAAAAACTTGGAATTGGCTTTGAGAAAATTAAGTCTGTAAATCCCAGCGTCATTTATGTTTCCATCTCAGGATATGGGCAAAACGGTCCGTATATCAGCCACCCGGGACATGACATTGATTTTCAGGCTGTTTCGGGTCTGGTTAGTATTACAGGTGATCCTGAAAATAACAAAGGAACCCCGGCTGGTTTTGAGGCATCAGATATTGCCGGCGGCATGTTTGCTCTAACTTCAATACTGGCGGCACTTCTTGGAAAAGAAAGAGAAAAGGAATGGGAAGCTCTGTATCTTGATCTTTCTATGACCGACAGCCTTATTGCCTGGATGCTGCCTCGCATTGTGGAGTATTTTGCCATGGGGATGCCAAAACGCTCTGATTTTATGGCAAGAGGGTCTTATGGAATCTTTGAGGCGAAAGATAAAAAGTACTTTTCCCTTGGTGTTGTTGAGGAACATTTTTGGGAGAGGCTTTGTAGGTTGGTAGATGCCGCCGATCTTCTGGAAGACCCTGAGTTAAAAAGCTGGGAAGGGCGAAACAGAAATAGCCGTAAGATCCTGCCCAGGTTGGAAAAAGTATTTTTAACGAAAGAACGGGATAGCTGGCTACAACTGCTATGGAATGCGAACATCCCTGCGGCGCCGGTTAATGAAATAAAAGATGTTGTTCAGGATCCTCAGGTAAGGTTTAGGGGATTGATTGGTGTAGATGAAGAGGATCGATTTGCCGCAGAAAAGACAACACCATTTCCAATCAAAGAGTTAACAAAGGATATGGATGACTTTCTTGTTCCGAGTCTGGGTGGACACACGGATCAGATTCTAAGAGACTTGGGATATTCCGATAAGGAAATTGAAAAGTTACATGAAAAAGGAGTCATCAAAGGCATCAGAGGTGAGGAGGAGTACTAGATGGATTTTGAGCTCACAGAGGAGCAGAGGATACTAAAAGAGACTCTCCGTAAATTTATGGATAGGGAGATAATACCTCTTTCAAACGAATATGAAAGGGAACGTAAAATCATCACTCGGGATATTCTCAAGAAGCTCGTGCCATTTGGGTATGTGGGCGCCGAAATTCCTGAAGAATACGGAGGTTTTGGCCTTGATACTGTGTCTTACTGTTTGATGGTAGAAGAACTGGGACGCGCTTGGGGGGCGTTGCGCACCATGGTAACGGTTTCGAATCTCGTTGCTGCTATCATTTATAAGTTTGGAACAGAAGAACAGCGAACACGGTTTCTTCGTCCCTTAGTCCGTTTTGACTACTTGGGGGCTTTCGCTCTAACCGAGCCAAACGTAGGTTCGGATGCGGGTTCGGTAGAGACAACTGCAACCCGCAGCGGAGACAATTACGTGCTAAATGGTACTAAGACCTTGATAACAAATGGGAGTATTGCAGATGTGATTTGTGTTTTTGCCACTGTTGACCGGCAGAAAGGGACAAAAGGTATAACCGCCTTTCTTGTTGAAAAAGACAAAGCAACATATCAAACCAGCGATATCCCGAAAATGGGTATGCACTCATCCGTTATTTCTGAGATTGTTTTTGAAGACTGTCGTATTCCAGCATCCAATCGCCTCGGTAGTGAAGGTGAAGGTCTCAAGATTGCTTTAAGTGGGTTGAACGTCGGGCGTTGTATCGTTGCATTTGCAGTCATTGGTCTGGCACAGGCGTGCGTTGATGCAGCAATTCGATATGCAAAGGAGAGGACGCAATTTGGTCGACCAATTGGTGGCTTCCAACTAATTCAGGCAACCATTGCAGACATGGCCATGGAACTGGATGCAGCAAGGTTATTGGCGTTCAGGGCCGCTTCAATGATTGATAGGGGAATAAAATGCACGCTGGAGGCATCCTTTGCGAAGCTCTACGCGACAGAAGCAGCACTTAGAATTGCGAGCAAGGCTATCCAGGTGCATGGTGGATACGGGTACACTCAGGAATATCTGGTTGAAAGGTACTATCGTGACGCAAGACATCTGACAATGGCTGAAGGAACTAGTGAGATCCAGAGGCTCATCATTGGAAGAGAACTTCTTGGGTTATCGGCATTTAGCTAGAGGGAATGCAAGGAGCGTGGAACAATGGGTGAAATCGAATATTTTGAGGATCTAAAGGTAGGAGATAAAGCTGTTACGGCGGGAAGAACTGTAACTGAGGCGGATGTGGTTAATTTTGCAGGCCTTTCTGGAGACTTCAATCCAATACATGTGGACAAATCATTCGCAGAAACAACGCCGTTTAAAAAACGTATCGCACATGGTTTGTTGGTTATGTCAATAGCATCAGGACTTTTCACTCAATGCGAGATGAACATCAGAATTAAAAAAAGCCTGATTGCGCTGTTGGAAGTTCGGACCCGGTTTCTAAAACCGGTGTTTATCGGGGATACCATACACGTTGAAGTGAACATTAAAGATAAAAGGGAAACAAGCAAGCCTGACCGGGGAGTTGTGGTGCTTGAACGAAATGTGATTAATCAAAATGGTGAAGTGGTTCAGGTTTGCGAAACGCCTCTCATGCTAAAACGAAGACCATAAAGCTGATGAAAACCGGTTATATACTTTTTCAGTGAAAAGTATTTTTCTTATTTTGAAGTTGGAGGTGTGGGATGGAATTAGATGGAAGAGTAGCGATAGTTACAGGAGCAGGTTTAGGAATTGGTCGTGCTACAGCCCTGAAACTTGCAAACGACGGAGCAAAAGTGGTGGTCAATGATGTGGTGCAAGAAAATGGGAGTAAAACGGTTGAATTGATTCGCTCTTCAGGTGGGGATGCAATATTTGTTCAGGCTGATATATCGAAATGGAGTGAGGCCGAGAGAATGATTGCTGAGACGGTAAAGGCCTTTGGAACATTGGATATTCTGGTGAATAACGCCGGAATAACCCGCGATAAGCTCCTCAGGGATATGGAAGAAGAAGATTGGGATAAGGTGTTGAATATCAATCTCAAGGGAGCGTTCAACTGCTGTAAATTCGCTGTTCCTCATATGGTGGAAAATAATTACGGAAAGATCGTTAATCTTTCTTCACGCGCCCACCTCGGCAACCCGGGCCAGGCAAACTACTCTTCGTCAAAGGCCGGAATCATAGGACTCACCAAGGCACTTGCCTTGGAATTGGGTCGCTTCAATATAAATGTAAATGCCGTAGCACCAGGTATGGTGGACACAGAAGGGGTAAGAAGCCATCCGAAGTACGAAATGATTGTTGAAAGAGCGTTGAAGATAACTCCCTTGCGCAGAATTGGAAAACCTGAAGAGATAGCTAATGTAATACACTTTTTGGTTACCGATGCAGCAAGCTATATTACCGGAGAGGTCATTCATGTGACAGGCGGACGATACTAGCGGCTACGAAACCAGTCAGGCTATTTAATTCAGGTTTTTATACTGAGGACAGGGCTTCAAACAGGAGTGAAAAAATGAGCGGCAAGGAAAGTATTCCCTTAGAAGAAGGATTATGGGAGAGTGATGATAGCGGGATAAATAAACTTCTTGGGCACCGATGCCGTTTATGCGGTGAGTTGTTTTTCCCGAGAAAGAAAAATGGCGTGTGTACCTACTGTCAGGAAAGAGATTTAGAAACGGTAAAACTGAGTGATTATGGTAGGGTTGTTACTTTCACAGTGGTTTACCAGCGACCTGCGGGAGGATTTTACAGGGGTGTTGTCCCGTATGCTTACGGTGTTGTTGAACTTCCCGAGGGAATAAGATTTATGACGCTGCTAACAAGTAACGATCTTGAAAGTATTGAAGTAGGTTCGAAGGTGCGTTTGGTCATTGACCCGCTTTTCGAAGACGATGAAGGAAAACAGATTTTGACTTTCAAGTTTGAGGTCGTAGAGGAGTGATAAAATTTCCAAAGGGGGACAGATAGATGGCTCAGGTATTTGTGGTTGGTGTTGGGATGACCAAATGGGGAGTCTATCCTGACAAGGAATGGTACGATCTGGGAAGTGAAGCGATGTTAAATGCCCTGGATGATGCGGAGCTCGAATGGAAGGATGTTCAGGCCGTGTTCGCGGGCAGCGTGTATCAGGGAACGGGGTCAGGTCACCAGGCAGTAAGAGAAATAGGCCTAACAGGTATCCCTGTTGTTAACATTGAAAATGCCTGTTCAAGCGGTTCTTCGGCCTTTCGCCTTGCATACCAGGCTGTTGCGACGGGAATGTATGATGTTGTTATGGCTCTGGGAATGGAAAAAATGCCAAAGGGGCCAATTCCGAGTACGGCATTCAGGCCTATGGAACTTCAGATGGGTTTCAACGTGCAGTTTGCCAACTATGCACTTGAGGCTGTGAAGTATATGAGTGAATATGGTGCCACGGAAGAGGACTTTGCCAGGGTTGCCGTCAAAAATCGACGCAATGGAACATTGAACCCATACGCTCGTTTTCAGCAAGCGGTAACCATTGAGGAAGTGATGAATTCCCGTATGGTAGCTAAACCACTGCGGCTTTTTCACTGTTGTCCGCTCGCCGATGGAGCCGCTGCAGCTATTTTGTGCAGTCAAAACAGGGTAAAATCAAAAAAACGGGCAGTCTCAGTGGCGAGTTCTGTCTTGTCTTCAGGAGTCTACGGTGAGGCAGTCTATATGTGTGGCATGGTTGAGAGTGTTAAATATCCGCCCCAAAAGGGCATAATCGAAATATCCGCCAAAGAAGCATATGAGGCTGCGGGTATGGGGCCTGAAGATATAGATGTGATTCAGGCATATGATACTATGGCACCATCTGAGCTCTGGGATATTGAGAAATTGGGATTCTGTGCCCCGGGTGAAGCCCCTCGATTACTGAGAGAAGGTGCACTTGATATAAAAGGAAAACTCCCAGTTAATACAGATGGGGGATTGATGTCGAGAGGGCATCCGCTTGGTGCTACCGGGTTAGGACAAATCTTTGAACTGGTTTGCCAGCTCAGGAGAGAGGCTGGTCAAAGGCAGGTGGAGAAGGCGAGGACCGGTCTTGCCCACGCAATGGGTGCTGGCCCGAATAGTTCTGTAACAATCCTTATGAAGTGATCAACTTGTGATAGGGAGCTGGAGTACTTTATGATAGATATTTTCGATGAACTGCTCTTTGAGGGAGAATCAAAGGGCGGTTCAAGCAAGGTCATGTCACTTAGCGAGGCTGTATCACGATATATTAAACCTGGAATGGTGATCCATACAGGTCAAACAAATATCCGGTGGTGTACTGCAATTATATATGAAATTGCCAGGCAGTTCTGGGGAAGGAAACCGAACTTCACTCTTGTTGGTATCTCCATGAACTTTCCTCAATCTATACTGGTTCATGGCGGGCTGGTTCGGAGGATAATTACAAGTTATTGTGGAGATCCCTATTATACCCCTAGCCCTAATAGGGTGTATCAACGGGCATTCAAAGAGGGAGTGCTTGAAATCGAAAACTGGTCAATTTATACATTACCCTTACGCCTCAAAGCTGCTGCATTAGGCCTTCCTTTTCTCCCTACCTTTTCTCTGATTGGTAGCGGTATGGCTGAGGAAAATGATGAAGACTTCCTGATTGTTGATGATCCATTTCAAACGGGTAAAAAAGTAGGCTTGGTAAACTCCCTTCAGCCTGACATTACAATCATCCATGGATGGATGGCTGACCGGGAAGGGAATGCCATTTTCCTACCTCCTCTGGCTGAGAACCTCTATGGCGCCATGGCCAGCAAAGAAGGCGTTGTCTTAACCGTCGAAAAGCTCGTCCCAATGGAGACTATCCGTAAATATTCTCAATTTACAAGGCTTCCCGGACACTATGTCCGAAGTGTGTCTGAAGTTCCTTTTGGAGCTCACCCCAGTGGATTATCGAGGGTGGGAATGGAAGATATGGATCTCTACATGGAAGACTACGATTTTGTGGAAGAAGCTCACCAGGCAAGCAAAAGCCCAGAGACTTTCGAGAATTGGGTAAAAAAATGGGTCCTTTCCTGTAAAGGTCACAGTGACTACCTAAGGAAGCTTGGTTACAAGAGGATCTTGGAGCTTAAAGGTCGGTCTCATTTTGATTCGTGGCGTTTTGATATTGGTGTTATGGAAAATCGCCCCAAGACAACCCGGTATACTCCTATAGAGATGGCGATTGTGGCAATGGCACGCAAGTTAGCGGAGAAAGTCAAGAAAAATGGGTACCAGACATTACTGGCTGGGGCTGGCATTGCAAATCTGGCAGCATGGCTCTCTTTTTACAATCTAAAGAAAGAGGGATATTCATTAGACTTGATGGCCGAGGTCGGTCTCTATGGTTACATTCCCCGGCCAACCGATCCATCCCTATTCAATATGCGTAATTTCCCTACCTGTAAGATGAATGCGGACATCCATACGATCATGGGTATGTTGGTAGGTGGAAAAAAGGCTCAGTGTATAGGGGCGCTTGGTGCTGCACAGGTAGATGAACGAGGGAATATAAATACGACAAAAACAGCTAGTGACAGGTACATCGTTGGGTCAGGTGGAGCTAATGATGTGGCTAGCACAGCAAGGGAAGTAGTAGCGATAGTACCCCATGTTAAGGAGAGATTGCCCAAAAAGGTCTTTTACGTTACCTCCCCCGGGAAAACTGTTCGCACCGTAGTATCTACTCTCGGGATTTTTGAAAAACTGGACACCGATTCGAGGTTTACGCTAACGGCATACTATCCGAAAGATGGATTAAATAAAGAACAGATCATTCAAGAACTATGCGAAGGTTCAAACTGGTCATTTAAGGTGGCAAGTGAGGTTGAGGAGGTTTCTCCGCCTGCGAGGTGGGAACTTGACTTTCTCCGGTCTTTTGATCCGAGACGTTATTACCTTGGCTCACCACCTGATGAGCAGGGAACATAAAAACAGAAAAGGAGGAAGAAACAATGTTTGAATTGACGGACAAGGTTGCAATTGTAACTGGAGGGGCAAGAGGAATTGGAAAAGGTATTTCCATCATTATGGCTAAACAGGGAGCAAGTGTGGCGATCGCTGATATTCTTGAAGAAGAAGCAAAAAAGACTGTTGAGGAGATTGAGAAGCAGGGTGGCAAAGCGATGGCGGTCAAAACCGACATAACAGATCTTGAACAGGTAAAACAAACCGTGGCAAAAGTGAAGGAGGAATTCGGACCCGTTGATATCCTTGTAAACAATGCTGGCTGGGACAGAATAACCCCTTTTATCAAAACTACTCCTGATCTCTGGGAAAAGGTCATAGCAATCAACTACAAAGGGGTAATCAATTTTGTGTATACGGTAATTCCTGACATGATGAAGAGAAACACTGGAAGAATTATTAGTATTGCCTCTGATGCTGCCCGGGTCGGGAGCACCGGTGAGGCCGTCTATTCGGGAGCAAAAGGAGCTGTAATATCCTTCAGCAAGACGATGGCAAGGGAACTTGCAAGAAACAAGATTACAGTGAACGTCATTTGCCCGGGACCCACACCCACCCCACTCCTTGATGAGATTAAGGAGAGTGACGAATTCGCAAGGAAAATACTGAGCGGCATGGAAAGGTATATCCCTCTGGGGCGCCTTGGTTCCCCCGAAGACATCGCTTGTGCAGTGGTCTTTTTCGCTTCGGACGAGGCAAACTTTATCACTGGTCAAACATTAAGTGTGAGTGGAGGTCTAACAATGGTTTAGTGTTACTGTCAGCGATGAACGGTTGCAAGAAATGAAAACGCAGGATGTCTAGGTAAGGCTTTTGACCGGTCTGCTTTTAATGAAGAGAAGTGAATTGACGTATCTGGGAGAGGTCGCTTTAGCGCATGTGCGTTGCAACTATAAGATGAAAATGTGGCAAGAGTTGAAAGAAAGTACACTAGACTGGCGAATGTACCTCTTGGGCTAAGTTACCTGGCATACGTCATTCAGAAGAATAACTATTAGAGAGATAAACTTTTTCAATATGGAGATATATATTCTAAGCCTGATGAGAAAACAAAACCAATGCATGCTTGATCGTACTTTTTATCAATGTTCACACTAATAAAGAACTAAGGTGGTTTCAACATTTTTAAATTTATGTTTACGTTCAAATGCTAACTAACCGAGGAGGAGATAATTATGTCACAAAAAGAACATTCTTTTGCTAGTCCAGGACCGGCGGCTTTAGGGGCTCTCGCAGTAGCTTGTTTTGCTTTTTTCGCAATACTTACTGGTAAGGTGTCACATGCCGCTGCGCCAATAGTCGCATGCTGGTTGATAGGTGGCGCAGTTTGCCAGATTATAGCAGGTATTATAGAGTTGAAAGATCACAATATATCAGGGGGGAATGTAATGTTGTTTTTCGGTGCCTTTTTCATGCTTGTTTCGGCACTGAGCTTGAGCACCAAATATGGTTTGCACACAGCTGGCCTTCATTTCGATAGTATTATTGAAGGATGGTGCTGGCTGGCTGCGTGGGGTTTTCTGGTTTTAATGACACCTTGCTATCTGAAGGCTCCCAGATTGCTTTTTTGGGGACTGGTCTTGGCTGATATCGCGGTGCTTTTCATAGCGTTGATAGATCTGAAAGTAACCGTGCTTCCGCTGAAGCTGATGGCTACTGTAGCTGGATGGTGCCTACTTGGCCTTGGGTTTATAGGTCTCTATCTTGCGGGAGCCATTGCTATTAATACTACTTTCGGAAAAACTATTTTGTCAACGACAAGTCCGTACATGAAGTAAAGGAGAGGAAAAATGGGAGTAATCCTGACAAAGCCATTAATGCCCTTTATGATTAAAAGTATTCTCGAGAGAGCTAAACTCTACTTCCCGAACACCGAGATATTCTCACTCGACTACAGTGGTGAACATCGGTACAATTATGCGGGTCTTTATGAAAGAACGTGCCGCTTAGCAAATGCCCTATCTGACCTCGGTATAAAACGGGGAGACATAGTAGGAACATTTGCCTGGAATACCCACAGGCACCTGGAGTTATACTTTGCTCTCCCGTCTATGGGTTCGATTATTCATACGTTGAACATATACCTATTTAAGGAACAATTGGTCTATATTCTCAACCACGCAGAGGATAAGATCTTGTTTGTTGACGAGGATCTCATTCCGGCCATAGAAGCGCTCAAGGACGAAATTCCAAAGGTTAAAGCTTATGTTATTCTGACTGACAAAAGCAGTTTACCTGAAACAACCCTCACACCTGTCTATCATTATGAAGAACTTGTCGCCAAGGGGGCTCCTGATTATAAATTTCCAGAGGACATAGACGAACGAGAAGCGTGTTTTCTAGTTTACAGCAGCGGTACAACTGGGATGCCCAAAGGGTATTTTTACAGTCACAGGAGCCTCTATCTTTATTCTTTGACAATCTGTTTTGCCGATGCCGCTGCCCTGAAAGCAGAAGATTCAGTTCTTATGATTGTTCCAATGTTTCATGCCGCTGCATGGGCATTCCCATATGCTGCTACGTTGACCGGAGCGAAACAGGTATATCCGGGAATACACCCCAGCACTAAAATCCTTTGTGAGCTGATAGAATCCGAAAGGGTAACCGTTGGCAATGGCGTACCAACTATATGGCTAGGAATATTGAACGAAGTTTCTTCATCTGGGGCGGATATAAGTAGTTTACAGAGAGTAGCCACTGGAGCATCACCTGTTCCAGCTGTTCTTGCAGAGGAATTAGATCGCATGGGGGTAACCATTATGCACCATTATGGCATTACTGAAACCACCTATGGTGACACGACTTATAGTAAGATAAGAGATTTTATGAAAAGCTGGCCCAAAGAAAAGCAGTACGAACAGCTTGCTAAACAAGGAATCCCTCTCCCCCTGGCCCAGATGCAAGTAGTTAATCCAATTACGGGCACGGAAGTTAAATGGGACGGGAAGGAACCAGGTGCTATCTTATGGAGGTCTCCTGCACTCAACTATGGTTATTTTAAGGATGAAGAAAGAACGAGAGAGGTATTTGACAAGTATCCTGGATTTATCGATAGCCAGGATTTGGGTACGGTCGACGAATATGGATACGTTAAGATTGTCGACCGAGCAAAGGATTTGATCAAATCCGGTGGAGAGTGGATTTCATCGGTAGATTTGGAAAATATGATAATGGGGCACGAAAAAGTACTTGAGGCTGCTGTTTTTGCCGTTCCCCATCCGAAGTGGGACGAAAGGCCTGGCGCATGGGTGGTTCCAAAGCCCGAGTTTAAGGGAAAGTTAACAAAACAAGAAATTCTCGACTACTTAACCAAAAAGTTGGAAGAAGGGAAAATTGCCAAATTCTGGATCCCGGACATAATTGAAATTGTTGAGCGCATTCCGAAAACAGGGACGGGGAAGTTTGATAAAAAAGTCATACGAAAAAAGTATTGGAAAAGTAGCAAAAGGCAGGACAAGCTTGTTGATTCTTGATTTGATCCATTCAACCGGGAGCAATGGAGAGATAAGAACATGTCAGTAACGAAAATCGGAAGGAGCTCTAATGGATTTTCAGTTATCTGAAGAACAGAAGATGTTGAAGGAAACAGTACGTCAATTTGTGGAAAGGGAGATAAGACCTCATGCAATGGAATGGGACGAGAAGGCGGTTTTTGTCCCGGATGAGTTGATAGAAAAATATGCTGAGATGGGCTTGTTGGGGATGACATTGCCCGAGCGCTACGGCGGACAAGGACTTGGTGTGTTTGAAGCAATTCTGGTCATAGAAGAAATAGCAAAGGTGTCCTGCCTTGCTGCCTTTCCGGTTTTTGAATCGAATGTGGGACCCGTTCGAGTAATTGAACTATTTGGTACTGAGGAACAGAAGAAAAAGTATCTCCCGAGATGTTGCAGGGGCGAAATATTAATATCCGTGGGTATGACCGAGCCTGAAGCTGGCTCTGCAGTAACAGATCTTCGCACAAGGGCAGTTCTTAAAGGTGATCATTACATAGTTAATGGAACGAAAAGGTTTGTAACAGGAGGTGGCCATTCTGAAGTCTATGTTGTGTATGTGCGATTAAGTGATTTGCCGGGAGCTAAAGGTATTGGAGCTTTAATTATTGAAAAGGGGACACCTGGTTTTGTCTTTGGCAAGCAGGAACGTTTTATGGGCTTGTCCGGTTTCCCAAGTTGCGATCTAATTTTTGAAGACTGTAAAGTGCCAAAAGAAAACTTGGTGGTTCCAGAAGGAGGATTTAAAAGGCTGATGCAGGCTTTCGATATAGAGCGACTAGGCAATGCAACAATGTCCCTTGGAATCGCAACCGGGGCGTTGGAAGAGTCGATAAAGTACAGCAAGGAGAGGAAGCAATTCGGAAAAGAGATATGCGAGTTCCAGGCAGTACAGCTTATGCTTGCAGATATGGCAATGAAGGTGGAAGCTGCACGCCTATTAATTTACAGGGCCGCTGTAAATGCCAGTCGGGGATATCCGTCAATTCTTCATTCTTCAATTGCGAAGTGTTTTTCAAACGAAATAGCGAAGGAGGTAACGGACCTGGCATTGCAAATTCATGGAGGATACGGCTATTCAAAGGAATACCCCATTGAAAGAATGCTTCGGGATTCAAGGGGATGGCCCGTTGCCGGAGGAACGGTTCAAATGCAGCGGATAAACATAGCGTCTGAACTGATTGGAAGAAGATTTAATCAAAGGAAGTAATTTGTGTAATTTTTAGGATGAACTACTGAACACTGGAAGTAGGGAGGTTGGAGACAATGGGAATCCCAAAATACAAGGAATGGAAAAGGGTGGAAGGATATGACTACGATGATTTGATCTATGAGAAAAAATACTTGCCATCCGGAGGAGTTGCAAGAATAACAATCAATCGCCCTGAAAAGTTAAACGCTTTCACAGGAGCCACGATACGACACATGTGGGAGTGTGTTTTCGACATAAACGATGATCCATCAATTGGAGTAGTTGTTCTAACAGGTATGGGAGATATTGCGTTTTGTACTGGAGGTGATGTTGGAGCATAGTCTGAAGGAGAATTTGAGGATCCCATCTTTTTTCATTGTAACGACCTGATTGTTTCGTGCAAAAAGCCAATAATTGCTGCCGTGAAAGGGTGGTGTGTTGGTGGTGGCAATCATCTAGCGTATTGCTGTGATTTTACTATTGCAGCGGAAAATGCCATCTTCGCTCAAAACGGTCCGAGAGTGGCAAGCCCTGCAAGTGGCTGGCCTGTACAGTATGCGATCAGGGTACTAGGTGCCAAGAAAGCAAGGGAGATGTGGATGCTTTGCAGGCGTTACAATGCTCAACAGGCTCTTGAAATGGGATTGGTCAATACAGTAGTTCCGTTGGATAAGCTTGATGAGGAGGTGGACAAATGGTGTGAGGAGATACTGGAAAAGAGTCCGACATGTATCCGGATACTTAAGGCCACATTTGATGATGAGTTCAATTACATGAGGTACGACAAGGCGGGTGACCTGCAAAAACGAATGTTTCCAAAATTTATGAACAGCGCCGAGCAAAAAGAAGCATGGAAAGCCTTTTTTGAAAAGAGAAAACCTGATTTTTCGAAGATTTTAGAAGAAGAGTATGAGGACTACCTCAAAAGAAGGAGAAAAATACGAATGAAGTAACCCAAAATGCCGGAGTGCTGCCTATCTCAGGATAGCAAATTATAATGGGCTGGAGCAAGTCCCAGGGCATTCATAGCGAATTCTGCACATACTGCTGAGGTCAAACCCTTTTGGGAAAGTGCGAAAAAACCTCCACACCTGGCATAAAAGGGAAATTGGAAAATTTTACACAATACACTTGATATTGACCTTCAATGGAGAAAATACAATGGTAGATTTTGGAGCGTCAAGTGAGCACCGCATACTGAAAGAAAGTGCAGCTTCGTTCATAAAAAAGGAGCACTCATTTAACCGCTTGAGAGAATTGAAAAAAGATCATTTGGGATATTCCAGGGAGATGTGGAAGAAAATGGCCGAGCTTGGATGGCTTGGTGTGCTTTACCCCGAGAAATATGGGGGGCTCGGGTTGAGTTTTAGCTATGCAGCTGTATTACTGGAAGAGTTTGGAGCAGGATTATTGCCTGAACCCTTCATTTCCTCTGTCCTCCTTGGAGGTAATAGTGTGCTGCGAGCAGGAACCGAATCCCAGAAGATAGATATTCTTAAAAGGATAGTGTCTGGCGATTTAATGGTAACAGTGGCTTACCTTGAAGATAATGGCCGGTACGACGTCAACTTTTGCACAACAACTGCTGTTCAAACGAAAGATAAATTTATGGTTTCTGGAAGAAAAATATTTGTCATGGATGGTTGCTCGGCAGATAAATTTATCGTTTCAGCCCGTACCTCTGGAGATGTTTCAGACACAAATGGAATAACGCTCTTTATTATTCCCCGAAAGAGCGAAGGGTTAACTATAACTCCATTGAAAACGATGGATGGTAGAAACTCCTGCATTGTTGAGTTGAAAGAAGTGATTGTATCTTCAGAGTCCATTCTTGGGGAGCCGGACAAAGGATACCCAATTCTTTGCGATGTCATTGATGAGGCTGCTGTCGGTCTCTGCTGTGAAATGATCGGGGGAATGAGGACTGTCATGGATATGACGCTCAATTATCTGTGTCAAAGGGAACAATTTGGAAGGCCCATAGGATCTTTTCAAGCATTACAACATAAGGCTGCTGACATGTTTATTTCAAAAGAGTTGGCAACATCAGCCACTTATTATGCTGTAGCCTCAATCGAAAGTAATACTGGCGAGAAGGCAGCTTCTGCTTCTCTTGCAAAAGCCAAGTGTTCCGCAGTCTACACGGAGATGTGCAAAATGAGTGTCCAGATGTTTGGAGCGATAGGTTTCAGTAACGAAGCTGACGTTGGTCTTTTCCTGAAACGCTCAAAGGTTGCCGAGACGCTTTTTGGAGACGCAGAATACCACATGAAGCGGTATCTCAATTTACAAGAATATTAGTAGCAAGGAGTAGAAAAGATGGACATTTTTAACTCTGAAGAGGCTGTGGCATTCAGGGAAGAGCTAAGAAGATGGCTCGATGAAACGTTGCCACCAGAAATGAGAGATCAGACCCTCGGGGGAACCACCCTTGACCCTAAGTTGCAGAGGAAATGGCACCGAATGCTCTACGAAAAGGGATGGATAGCCCCGGAACTTCCAAAGGAGGTAGGAGGCGCAGGATTTACTGAGACTGAACAGTTCATCTTTAACTATGAGTATGGCCTTTCTGGAGCACCAAGACTAAAGACAAAACTATTGGCCGTAAACATGCTTGTGCCCATCCTTCTTCAGTTTGGCACTGAGGAACAGCAACAACGTTTTATTCCCGGCATATTGTCAGGGGATACAGTGTGGTGCCAGGGATTTTCGGAGCCGAATGCAGGATCCGACCTTGCCAGCTTGAAAACCAGTGCCAGAATAAAGGATGGCGAACTTATAGTAAACGGCCAGAAGATATGGACAACCATGGCAGATCATGCTGACTGGATGTTTATGCTGGTGAGGACCGATTCAAGTGGGAAAAAACAGGAGGGGATTACCTTTCTGCTTGTTGATCTAAATAGTCCTGGGATTACGATTCGCCCGATCGAAGCCCTTACCGATGAGTATCCATTTTGTGAAGTGTTCTTTGATGATGTTCGAGTGCCCCTGGAGAACGTCGTTGGAAATATTAATGAAGGGTGGAAAATTGCCCGCGCTATTCTTGAACACGAGAGATTAAATGCATTTCCTGTTGGAGAATTGTTTTATGCGTTAGAAACGGTAAAAAAGAATGCCAGGAAAAGCACTTACAGAGGCAAACATTATATTGAAGATGAAGTTTTCAGGAGGAAATTAGCTCTGCTGGAAATTGATTGTAAATCGCTCCTCTATACCTTTTTAAGGATATTGTTAAAGCTAAAAGGTGGATCCTCTCCAGGGCCAGAATCATCAATATTAAAAATATGTGGAGCGGAGCTTTACCAACAGGTTCTTGATCTCAATATTGAGGTATTAGGTCCATATGCTCAATCTTGGTATAACAGAGAAGAACTTGGGAATGATATTCACCAAGCAACCGTAGGGTGGATTAATTCAAGGAGTTTAACCATCTGGGGGGGGACGTCAGAAATTCAACGTACGATTATAGCAACTCGTGTTCTAGGGCTGCCTCGCAAGTGATAGGCCCGTTATTTATGTAAGGAAGAGGAGGAAAAATGATTAGTTATGAACAAGAGCATAAGATTTTTCGTGATGCTGTAAGGAAATTTGTCCAGCAGGAAATTGTGCCCTATGTAGATGAGTGGCAAAAAAAGGAAGAAATCCCGCGTTCGTTGTGGAAAAAATTAGGTAGAGAGGGATACCTCTGCCCCTGGGTGGAGGAGAAATATGGCGGTTCTGGCGCTGGATTTGAATATTCAGTGATCGTAATTGAAGAGATAGCTCGTTCGACGGTAGGTTTGGTAATTGCTGAGCACGCTGATATTACTACTCCGTACATCGCTGATTTCGGTACCGAAGAGCAAAAAGAAAGATGGTTACCGGGATGTACAAGTGGAGACATAACTACATCAATAGCAATGACCGAACCCAATGCGGGGTCGGATTTGCGGGCTATAAGAACGAGGGCCGTAAAGGATGGTGATTACTATGTTATTAATGGCCAGAAAACTTTCATAACCAATGGAATTGCGGCTGATCTGGTGGTACTGGCCTGCAAAATCGGTGAGCCAGGAAGTGGAGATGACGGCAAGATCTCCCTTATAGTGGTTGAAGATGGTACTCCTGGCTTCATCAAAGGTCGGAAACTCGATAAAATGGGCCTTCATTGTGAAAATACTGGGGAGCTCTTTTTTGAAGATTGTCGTGTTCCCCGAAGTAACCTGCTTGGTGAGGAAGGTATGGGTCTCAGGATGATGATGGCGGAACTCCAAAGGGAACGGCTTGTTGTTACCATTTGGGCTCAAGTGCTTGCAGAAAAAATACTAGCTGATGCCATAGAATATTCTAAAACCCGCGAGGCGTTTGGGCAGCCGATTTGTAGTTTTCAACATAACTCTTTTAAAATAGCGGAAATGGCCACAGAGATAGAGCTTGGACGTGCCTTTTTGGATACTCTGATTCAAGAGTTTTTACAGGGTAAAGACATTGTTACAAGAGTCTCAATGGCCAAGTGGTGGATTTCGGAAATGGCCAACAGGGTTGCTTACAATTCTTTGCAGCTTTATGGGGGCTACGGGTACATGGAGGAATACCCGATAGCGCGCCTCTACAGGGACGTAAGGGCTCAAACCATCTATGCTGGCACTACCGAGATTATGAAATTGATCATTGCAAGGAGGCTTGGATTGGAAAAGCCAAAGCGCTAGGGATAGAAAACTGGCGAAAGGAGGGTAACTGATGGTGGGCATTTGTATTGCGGGGGCGTATGTCCCTCGCTACAGACTGAGCCGAGAAAAAATATTTCAGGCAATGGGTTGGTTGAATCCGGCCACAAGGTCTCTGGCCCGTGGTCATAAGGCTGTTGCTAACTACGATGAAGATTCCGTTACCATGGCTGTCTCCGCTGCAATGGAATGCAGAATTGAAAGGGAGAAGGCGGACTGCCTCTACTTTGCCTCAACTACCATGCCTTATCAGGAAAGGCAGAACGCAGGAATCATAGCCACGGCTTTAGGGATGCGTGAGGATGTCAGGACGGCTGACTTTACTGGCTCACTCAAAGCCGGAACCACCGCTCTCATTTCAGCTCTCGAAACAGTTGTGGCGGGCGGATGTAACAGTATCGTTGTCTGTGCTTCTG
>Ga0116200_10000203_pt1 | contig 17331 bp, 10 predicted proteins | sample Mar14436cmmetaG_FD_94478 | JGI IMG/M metagenome (GOLD analysis project Ga0116200, IMG submission 94478) | Marine hydrothermal vent microbial communities from Guaymas Basin, Gulf of California to study Microbial Dark Matter (Phase II) - Marker... ... | reverse complement strand
GATCCAGGATGTATGGGTCAAACCACTCAGGATTGTTGAACATAACAGGGGTAGGGGGGAGGGTTTCCACGAAGCGTGGCGGGGAGACTCCACCCACATTGAGATAAGCCCTGTAGCCTCCTTGGCCGCCTATTAGGAGGTCTTCCCTTCCGTCGGAGTTCAAATCCTGGCTCTCAACGGAGAGGGGGGAGGGGAAGCTCTCCTCCGATAGAAGCTCATAGAGGGAGTTGAAGGTATCCTTGCGGAGCCAACCGGGGAGCCTCTCCAGCGCCTCCCTCAGCTTCCCCGGGGCCATAGTGAGGTCCACTGGGGTGGGGCTCAGGAGCTCTGCCCCCTCCTCCGTGAGCTTGATCCTCACAGCTGTGGTCCCTGAAGCCTCCACAACTCTATCCATCACTGTATAAGAGGAGACCTCCAGAGGGACTCCTTCAAGGCCTCCCGCCTCATGGGGCGTCCTCTGGACGCCCTCAGGAATGGGAGGTAGGAGGAGAAGAAGAACTGTTGCAACCATTGCAAGGCGGCGGCGCGACATCTGATCACCCACACTTACAGACATGACAGATGATACTCACTGCAAATAATTTTTCGGAAGAATTTATATCTGAAATCATTTTTACGCTTTTCACATTACCAACGGGAGGAGGGAGCGATTTGGAAGACAAACTCCGAAGGGTTGCCGAGAAGTTTGACGTTGAGTTCTGGGATTTTCGGATCAACAGGGCCGAGACCACGAACGTTGAAGTGCGCATGGGAGAGGTCAAGAAGGTCCTCTCCGGCGTTGAGGAGACCTTCTCTGTGAGGGTCATCTCCAGGGGGGCCTGGGGTTTCTTCGCAGGAGCCCAGCCCACCAAAGAGGTCCTCAAAGAGGCCTTTCGAACAGCGGTGAGGCTAGCTGAGAGCAGCTCCGTGCACCTGAAGAGAAGGGTGAATCTTGCTGAGGTCCGCTGGGAGAGGGCCTACATTGTCTACCGACCTAAAGTGGACCCCAGAGACGTTGATATTGAGGAGAAAATAGACATAGTAAAGAGAATGAACACCGCCATAGTAGAGGGCGGACTGATAAGGAACGTCTCCACCTCCTACAGCGACGGGTGGATGAGAACGGAGATCGTAAACTCTGAAGGGACTGAAGTCGTACAGGAGATCCCCCGGGTTCTTCTGCAGGCGAACATAACCGCTGGAGACGGGGGCAGGCTGATGGGCTATCGCACCCGTATAGGAAGCACCAGGGGCTTCGAGACCTTCAGGGAGAGGGATCCTGAGAGCGCTGGAAGGGAAGCCGCTGAGATAGCAAGAAGACTGCTTAAGGCCGGACCTGCACCTTCCGGGGAGCTCCCCGTAGTGACTGACCCCGAGCTCACTGGTGTATTCGTCCACGAGGCGATCGGTCACGCTACAGAGGCGGATACAGTGCTTGAGGGAGAGTCGGTCCTTGAGGGAAGACTGGGAGAGATGCTGGGAAGCGAGATAGTGACTATAATAGACGACCCCTCGATCCCCGGGGCCTTCGGAAGCTTCACCTTTGACGATGAGGGTGTAAGGGGCAGGAGAAAGGCTCTGATAGAGAAGGGGATTCTGAGGGAGTTTATACACACCCGGGAGACCGCTGGTATGATGGGTATGGAGCCCAACGGAGGCGCAAGGGCCGAATCGGGTCATGTAAAGCCCCTTGTCAGGATGAGCAACACGATACTCCTGGGGGGAGAGCACACCTTTGAGGAGCTCATAGAGGACATAAAGCTGGGGATCTATGCTAAGGGGACCCGGGGAGGACAGGTGGATCCCGCCAGAGGCACCTTCCAATTCAATGCTCAGGAGGCATACCTTGTGGAAAAGGGAGAGATTACAAAGCCGCTGAAGGACGTCTCCCTCTCTGGGTCTATCCTTGAGACATTAAAACTGATAGACGCTCTTGAGAAGGAGAGCCGCCTGGGAAGTCCGGGTTTCTGCGGGAAAGGCCAGTTGGTTCCCGTGGGAGACGGTGGCCCGCATATGAGGATAAAAAAGATTTACGTGGGAGGTGAGGGCTGATGACCATGAAGGAGAGGGGAGAGGAGCTCGTGTCACTGTGCGAATCCATTGTGGAGATGTGCAGGAGCAGAGGGGCCGATGGTGCAGAGGTCTTCGCCATGCGGGAGAGGATGGCGGGGATTCAGCTGGAGAGGGACAGCATGAAGTTCACCAGCGTGACTGAGACCTTCGGAATAGCCCTTCGGGTTTTGAAGGGGGGCAGGATGGGATTCTCCTACACCAACAGGACAGAGAATATAGAGGGTCTGATTGAAAGAGCACTTTCTGTCACCAGACACCTCCCTGAGAGCCCCATAAACTTCGCTAGCCCCGGGAAGTACTTACGAGAGGATTACTTCCACGACCAGCGCATCGCTACCCTTGAGATGCGCGAGGGCTTTGAGATAGCAGAGGAGGTTATATCCTCCGCAAAGGAGGTAAGCGAGAAGGTTACTGTAGCCTCAGGGGGACTCTACTGGGGGGAGGATCTAATAGCCATCTCCACCACGGAGGGACTCTCCAGGCATGAGGTGTCAACAAGGCTGGGTGTTTATCTCTCCGCCACATATCCCTATGGCAGTGGCCTTATCTCCCCCGGATATGACACTCAGGTGGTGCGTTTCCTGCCAGCAGATGTGAGCGGTGTTGGCCGCAGGGCAGCCGAGTACGCAGTGGCCGGGGCGAACCCGAAACCTTTGGAGAGGGTTCCCAAGAAGGTGATCTTCCGCCAGGAGGCCATAGGGTCCCTCTTTGAGTTCCTCCTTGCCCCCTCTCTCTACGGCGATAAGGCCTTTAAAGGGGATTCTTTCTACTCCCCTGCTGGGGGGGTGAACCTCGGGGACCAGATCATGGGCGAGACCATCAGCATATATGAGGACCCTCTTGCGAGGGAAGGTGTCAACTCCTCCACCATGGACGATGAGGGAGTACCCTCCGGCAGAACCCCCCTTGTGAAGGCGGGAGTACTTGAGGGCTACCTCTATACACTCTCCTCCGCTGCGGAGGCCGGGGCTGAACCCACCTCTTCAGCTATGAGGGCTGAGAGGATGTCCACCACTAGAAACTACCACCACCCGCCCACCACCATAGCCCGCAGGCTATACATAGACAGCAAAGACCGGGTGGATGACCCCCTTAAGGAGGCCGGCGAGGCCATATACGTACACTACATCCTGGGGGCCCATACTTCAAATGCCTCCTCAGGGGACTTTTCCGTCTCCTCGTCAAACCTCCTTTACGTGAAGGACGGTGAAGTAAAATATCCGGTTAAGCCCCTTATGCTGGCGGGCAACATGAAGGAGCTCATGAAGAACATATGCTGTCTTGGAGGTAAAAGGAAGGAAGTCCCAGGAAGTCTTACGGCCGTAGGCCTATCAACACCTGAGTTTGTAGTTGAAGGTGTGAGGATCATCACCTGAATCATCCGGGTTCAATGTATTTCAGATCCGGCCTTTTTGCCCTGAGCTCGGGCAGTTCTTTGTACACTCTACTCCAGAGCCCTTCGGGGTCGCGGTAGTATTCGTTCACCACCTGCGCCACCTGATGGTAGTCCGTATATCCTTTGTAGGCCATCCACCTCAAGACCTCCGCCCTCCTCTTCACCTCACCTAAAATCTCAACGGTGGTCATGTTCTCTATGTCCATGATCTTCTCATAGAGCCTGCTGTGTCCTGAGAACCTGAAATCGTCCTTTGCGGGGTTCCAGCGGTAGACAACGTTGGAGACGATCTCATTGGTGACGGGCTCTATCCCGATGATTTCGGTGAGCTCCTTTATCCTTCTTGTGCGGCGGTTCCTCACTCGGACCTGCGCCTGCAGAACGATTAAATTAAGCCCCAGGATGAGGATACGAGGGATGTTTATGGGGGGATTCTCAAGGCGGTGGACGATGGAAGCAACGGAATCGGCGTGTATGGTGGCATAGCAGACCTGACCGGTGGCCATGGCCTGGAAGACCGCCATGGTTTCCCTCCCCCTCACCTCACCTACTATCATGTACTCTGGCCTCTGCCTCAAGGCGGCCACCAGAAGGGTGTACATGTCAATGCTTGTCCCGACCTGGTCACCCTTCCTCTCCCTTGTGAGCCCTGCTATCCAGTTCTCGTGTGGGAGCTGTATCTCCCTTGTGTCCTCAATGGTTATAACCTTTGAAGAGGGGGGTATGAAGTGGGATATGGCATTCATTGTGGTGGTCTTCCCTGAGGCAGTTCCGCCGGAGATCATGATGGAATCGCCGTACTGAACGGCAAGCCACAGGTGTGCTGCCATCTCCGGAGAGAGGGTCTTGAACAGGATCAGGTTCACTATGGTCAAGGGGTCCTCGCGGAACTTCCTTATGGTGAATGAGGATCCCCTGGTGGTTATCTCGCTACCGTAAGTGGCGTTGAGACGGGAGCCGTCGGGGAGGGTGGCATCTAGGATGGGGTTGGCCAGGGATATGGACTTCCCCGACCTCTGGGCCAGGTTGAGTACGAAATTGTCCAGATCTTCTTCCTCTGTGAACCTGAGGTTCGTCCTTACGTTCTTGTATTTCCTGTGAAAGACATATATGGGTATGTCCACACCGTCACAGGAGATGTCCTCAAGCTGCTTATCGTCCATAAGAATCTGGATCTTGCCGAACCCTAGAAGGTTGTTTCTGAGATGGTAGAAGATCTTCTCAAAGCTTATCTTCTCTATCTTTATCTGCGCTTCATCTAAGAACTCCTTCATCTTCTCCCGAATGATCTCCTCGCTCTTTACGACATCCTCCTCCCTGTCTATCTCCACCCTGTCTATGAAGCTCTCGTAGAGGAAGGAGAGTATCTTCTTCTCCCGGGGGTTGAGAGGGGGTTCTATGACCTCGTAGAAGTACTCTTTCGTCTTACGGTTGCGAAGAATTCTCACGTAGGAGTACCCCCACCGGATGGGGGTGAGGGGTTCTACTACCTCCCAGATGTTCTCATCCACAGGAGGTGGGGTTACTATTCTCAGGCCTTTTAGGCGCTTCTTGCTTATCTCATAGAGGCGCTGGTGCTCTTTTATTTCCTCCTTGAGCTCACCTAGGGCCTCTGGTTTTGGCACCCTAACCGGCCGACCCATACTTCTGAATGGGTTTATGAAAAGAAGAGATGGCCTCTTCCTCTGCGTCACGTTGCTCTGATTTTCACTTTCCTTTTCAGTGGACATCTTCTCACCGGGTTAAAGGTATTATTATCCCACCTGATATTAAACCTTACCCTCAAAATCCCTGCGCAGACCCAAAAATACTTCTGTGCTCAAAAAGTATATCTAATAGAGAGCACTTTTTAAGCCCGATGAAGACCCTGACGTCTTTCGTGGTTCTCACGTTATTGGGACCACTGCTGTACCTTCATCCCGCTCCGCCCGCTTTGGGTGAGGTCTCAGGAGGTGTTCTGGAGGATGTGAGGGATGACCTTGCCTACGCCATCCTGACAACGTCGGATCTGGCGGAGGCCTTCCGCCCTCTTGCGGAGTGGAAGACCTCAAAAGGAGTGCCCGCCCAGATATTTCTTCTTGACGGGGAGGGTGGGGTGTTGTCATCATACGATGGAAGGGATGAGCCGGAGAGGATACACAACTTCCTCAGGGATCTGAAGGAGAGAAGCCCTTCTCTCACGTGGCTTCTCCTGGGAGGAGACAGCGAGATCATCCCCTGCCGCCGCCTCTATGTGAACTGGACATACCAGGAGGGCTCAAATCTTGAGGAGGATACCGTCATTTCTGACTACTACTACGCCGGCCTTGACTCCAGCTGGGACCTCGACGGGGACGGGGTATATGGGGAGGAGGGCGAACAGGACTTCGGCGCTGACCTCTACGTGGGGAGGTTGCCGGTGAGCAACCTGACTGAAGCTGAGGGTGCAGTCCAGAAGATATTGAGGTACGAGAGGGACCCACCCCCCGGGATGTGGGCGGCAACAGCTTTGTTCGCTGGAGCCCTCATGGACAGGCCCAACGTGCTTGATGACCTCTCAACACCCATAGATGAAGGCTACAACGACTACAAGGACAACGGCTACGAGGCCCTCCAGCGCTGTCTTCAGTGGGTTCCCCCAGAGGTTGTGCCCTTTCTTCTCTACGATTACGAGAGGATGCTTGGTGGGGGCTACACTCCAGCGGAAGACATACTGAACAGAACGACATTTATGGAGTACTGGGAGACGGGCTTTTCCGTTGTGGGAACGGTCTCTCACGGCCTATCCACTGGGGAGGGGCTGGTTGATTACAAGGGGCTCTCCGGCGGATTTCAGCCCCTCTGGTCCGACTACGAGCTTTATATGGAATACAGCGATCCTCTCACCCTCTCCAACGGAGATAAACTCCCCCTGCTCTACACCTCCTCCTGCGCCTCTGGCCGCTTCCAGGAGGAGGACGACACGAACTTTGAGAAACTCGTTGTGGCCCCCACCGGTGGAGTCATAGGCCTGATAGGTGCCACAGCTGACACCTACCGCGGGGAGTTCTTCGTGAACCGCAGCTCCTACGGGAACTGGTGGCTATTTGAGAACTTCTTCAGAATATTCTATTCAGGCCACTTCAGACCAGGGGAGGCCCTCTATCTTCTAAAAGAGGCGTATGAAAATCACGTTTGGGAACCACAGAACCCCTATCAGAACCAGAGCGATTTTAGGATGTACAGAACAGACATCCTTGCCTACAACCTCCTGGGTGATCCTGAGGTGCCGGTGTACACCTCAAGCCCCAAAAACTTCAACATCTCTCATCCTCCCCTCTGGCACGTGGAAGATCAGAAGCTGGAGATAAGGATCATGGATGAGGGGGGAGAGCCGGTTGAAGGGGCTACGGTTGTGATTTTCGGGGGTGAGCTCTACCTAAGGGGAAGAAGCGGCGAAGATGGATATGTGAGTTTTCAGCTGAGGCCCAAGGGTCTCTACGAGGTAAACCTAACTGTGACCGCCCACAACTTCATACCGTTCCAGGGAAAGATCGCCATCACCTCAAGGGTGGACCTTGCTCCCTTAGGGGATGTGGAGATATATCCCGCCATCCCCACAAGGGGCGTAAGGTTCTATCTTAACTTCACATGTATGAACGGTGGCACGTATCCCTCCCCAGGGACCATCGTCAGGGCATGGCTTTACGACTCCAGCGGGAGGGAGGTGGATGTTACCGACCGTTACCTCCCCTCCCTCCGGGGAGGCGAAAGCTACAATATAAGTCTCTACTTCGTAGCTACTGAAGGTCTGAACAGGGTTGAGGTGGTTCTTGACTATACCGGAGAGGTCCTGGAGTCCAGCGAGGTGAACAACCGCTTCAACATAACCTTCAGGGCAAACGAACCGGTGAGGATTGGGGGAATCCCCTCTCAGGTGCTCTGGGAGGACACACCGCTTTCAGAGGTGGCATCGCCTATAAATTTGAGCCTCTATACATTGGATCCAGACAGCTATCCAGAGCCTGTCCACTTCACTGCCACCTCCGAGAGCGGAGGGATAGCGTGCGAGATCGTGGACGGGCATTTTCTGGACCTGATACCTGCGGAGGACTTCTACGGAAATGAGAGGGTCCGGGTCACCGCCAGCGACGGCGCTTCTGAGTATACCTACATCTTCACCGTCCTGGTTAGGGGGGTGAATGACCCCCCCTCCTTGAGCGAGTTCATAAACATCACCACGGTCCAGGGCAGGTACACCGTTTTCAACGTGACAGTCAAGGACCCAGATTCAGAGGAGCTTGAGGCCATAGTGAAGGGTCCCTTCAATTATCGCTGGGTGGAGAGGGGGCTGCTTCAGCTCAACATCACCCCGGGGAATGACCTTGTTGGGGTCAGCCTCTTCACCCTTGTGGTCTCAGATGGGGTTAACAACACCACCTCCACCATAGTCCTTGAAGTGAAGAACGTAAATGATCCCCCAAGGGCAGAGTCTCCTGGTAGGGTTGAGGTGAGGGCGGGGGAGAGGGTAAGAATACCCATTAACATAGAGGACCCCGATGGAGATCCCTTGACATGGGAGGTCATAGGTGACTTCAGGGATGTGAAGGACATGGTGGTAGAGAACGATACGGTAATCTTCACCGTGCCCCGGGGAATGAAAGGAAACAGAATCCTGGTGATAATCTTCAGGGACCCCTTCAACGCAACCGACGAGGTGGAGATAGAGCTCGTTATTTCCCCGGGGGAGGGGGGAATCCCCGGGGGGGTTGGGTCACTCTCCTGGGAGCTGCTTATAATAGTCATAATACTCATAGTGGTCCTTGTGGGAGTCACTATCTGGTGGGAGAGAAGACCTCACGGAAGGCCTCTCATAAGTGGATGGGCCCGGGAGGCTCTCCCGGGGCCTGGAAAAGATCTGAAATCCAAAGATTTCAAAGAGATTAAAGGTGGCAAAACCCCGGGGAAGGAGGGAAGAGAGGGGGAAAGAAAGAAGCCACTTACAGAGGATATAGAAGAAACCTTAGAAGAAGTTGCTGAAGAGATGTTTGAAGAAAAATAAAAAAAGAAAAAAGAGAGGAGAAAGCTGCGTAATTACGCTGACACCGCAGTTACATCTTTCTCCCAGACTACCTTTTGCTGTTCAATGTTAATTATTTTTATATTGTATGTCTCCCCAGTATCAATCGCAATTGGTGTGGGTCCACTTGAAGTGCCTTCCTGGAATTTTATTGTTTCACCGGCGGTTGTTGTAGTTGTGGATGGGGACATAGTCCAATCATCACCACTAGTTCCATCACCGTATATTGACGTTCCAGCAATTGTAATTTTGTAGTTGCTCCATTTTACCGACCCGGATAATACAGTGAACTCAAGATAATCCCCATCGGTTGCCGCGCTGGATCCTTCGTCTGAGGTACCTCCATTGTATAAGTGTACCTCTAGGTTCAGTACTTCCGGCGCTTCTTCCTGGGTCTGTGACAGCCTTGTTACCCACAGAACCACTACACCCGCCAACACTACCGTGATCGCTACCATTAGAATCACGGCGATGACGGGGCTTACACCATCTTTTCCATTTCTTTTCCACTTCATGGTTTCGTCCTCCGGTGCCTTCAAACGGCACCGGCCCTTACAATAATAGGATGATTATATAAGTCTTTCCTATAGAATGTTGCTTTTGGACGGTTTTTCATTACATTTCTATTGGGATTCTGCGGGTTAAATATAAATATGATTTATCGGCATGGTGAAGGCCAGATCCCCTCCCTTCCTCTCTCAAAACTCTTTCACCGCTTTGATAATGAGTGCCCGAGCCGGGATGTTGGAGGATGACTACCATAGACGGTAATCCATCCTCCAACGCCAGGTGAAAGCTCCAACCAACCTACCAGCCTTTCACCGTCTTACAAGTAATGTAAAGCACCAAATTACGAGAACGATGTAAAAGCGACGTGAGTAATTTGGTGCGGGTACCAGGATTCGAATTGCGATGAAACCTCCTCTAGGAGGGCTGTTTAGGACGGTTTCATCTTACTTCCGCACTTCCTTTTCGTCGCTTGAAAATCTCAGGAAGTGCGGAAGCCCTTCGGGTTCGAATCCCTTTACGTTGCTTAGAAGTCAATTGAACAATAATGAGTGCCCGAGCCGGGATTCGAACCCGGGTCGAAAACTCCGCAGGCTTTCAGGATATCCAAGCTACCCCACTCGGGCACGGTTAATCCTCTTCTTCCTCCCCATTCCCCCCATCCTCTGCTTCACCGCTCTCCCCGGGGGGAGCGGTGTAGGTTATCGCATCCGAAGGGTATATGGAGACCACGTTGTTCCCCCTCAGGATGAGGGTTCCCAGCAGTCTTTCTTCATCGCCCTTCATCTCTTTAGCATCCTGCAGTACCATGTTCATATATTCATCAAAGCCCTTCAGAACCCCTTCCAGGATCCTGGAATCCTTGAGCACCACTGTCACCTTCTTCTCCAGCGATTTCTGAAGCATGTTCATGGGGAGTACCACTTTTCCACCACCAGCCGATTTTCTGTGGGCAATTTGGGAAGGCTATTTTAACCTTTTCCTCACGGGTGTGAACTTCTGTCCGCAGTGGGGGCAGTGGGTATGCATCCCGGGGGCGATAGAGGAGCCGCAGACCCTGCAGCGAAATGTCATCCCGCAGGAGGGGCATCTCGTGGCAGCGAAGGGGAGTCTGGCGTTACACACGGGGCAGTAGTTGGTCCTCCCGCAGCTGTAACAGGTATCTGCGAACCTGGACATCTCCGCGCCACAGGAGGGGCACTCTATCTTGTACTCCTCGTTGCAGTGGGAACACTTCCCGCTTCCGCCGCAGTCCGGGCACTTCAGGATGAGTTTCACCCTGCCTCTTCCTCCGCACCTCTGGCAGACTCCTGTGCTCAGACATTTGGTACAGAAGAATCTGTATTCGGAAAAGTTCCTTTTGTAGTCTACCCAGGGGTCAACCTCCACCTTTTTAATCCTCTTAGGTTTCTTGGGTTCGAACTCTTCATCACCTTCGTAACCCACGGTCTCCGTGACGCTATCTAGCTCTATCACCTTAACGGGCATCTCCTCTATCTCTACCCTCTTCTCGTCCCCGGTCCTCTCAACCACCTCGCTTCCACCCAGATCTATCCACTCCGCCTCTTTCAACCTCTTTGTCAGTTCGTATTCGTCTTCTTCCATCCTATCTACCATAGACCAAATACCTTTATAGAGATTTACTTATTCCCCCCCGACATCCATGACCATTGAAACGGATCCCCTCATGATCAAAATCGCTTTCGCCCTGTGCGGATTGATGGCCCTCTATGTGTATCTGGCAGGAGTGCTGAACCTCTACGGCTCTCTTTCTGCATTTTTCATGGGGCTTTTGATAATACTTTTCACCGACGTCTTCTTCTTTATGGTGCTCCTCATCTTCCTCTTCCTCACCTATCTGGTCACTGTCTGGAAATACGACTATAAACGGGGAAGAGGTCTAGGTGAGGGCTTGAGAGGGGAGAGAGGCCTCAAAAACGTTCTCTCCAACGGTGTAGTAGCCACCTTAGTGGCTGTGCTCTATGATCCCCTTGAGGGGCTCTCCCCGGGGCTGGCTTCTTTTCTCTTCATTGTGGCGGTTGCCTCGGCCGCTGCCGACTCCTTCGCATCGGAAATTGGAGTCTTAAGCGATAAGGTCTATCTGATTACAGAGCCTTCCCGCAGGGTCCCCCCGGGGACAGACGGAGGCATATCCTGGCTTGGACAGTTATCGGCGCTTCTCGGAGCACTCCTCGTGGCCATTCCCGGCCTCCTTCTCCTCTCCTCCAGTACTCTGGATATAGAAAAACACACGCTCCCTTTTGACAACACTGTTATCGCTCTTATACCGTTATTCGCTTGGGTCAACAGTCAGATAGACAGCGTGCTGGGTGCAACACTTCAGAGAAGGGGCATCCTGGGGAATAATGGGGTCAACCTGGCGTCCATCTCAATCACCGTTCTCGCGGCGGCCCTCGCCTATACTCTCTTTATGCACATCTGACAAATACCTTTATAATAAACTGCCACTAAAATGGACATAAGAACAAGGCGTCGTGTCTGTGAGCTCCTGTGAGCATGCCCTTCCCTGGCAGGCATGATGACGCTATGGAGCTTAGGAGTGGTGCACATGCAGAAGAGGAAAGACTACACTGGACCGGCTGGAAAGAAAGACGCTGACGAAAGATATTTATACAGACTCCGTATTAATCCAACCGCCCCCCTGGGCAACTCCCAGATTACGGCGTCGGGTGGAAAAACAAACGTGTCCTGGAGGAGTAGTATGAGAAACGTCTACGTGCTCGTTTTGATGGTGCTTTTAGCGGTTCCATCCCTCCCTTTGGTGGCAGGCAACAGCTCTCCCATTGCTGAGCCTGTGACCCCGGGGAGCGTTCTGATCCCTGAGGGGAGGATCGTTAAGGAGGGGATAGTCCATTCATCATCATCGCTCCCCTCTGAGGAGAATATCAAGCCCCTTGTGGACGATGGAAGGCAGGGGGCTAGGATAGTGGCCGTTAATACATCGGTCTTTTTCCAGATAACCAAATGGCCCCTGAACGTGGACTACGGGGAGACTTTTCAGGTGGAGGGGATTCTTTATGAGGACAACAACTCCAACGAGGCCAGAGAATCGGGGGAGATGCCAGTTGAAGGGGCGTGGATCAAGATTATATGGGACGACGCCTCTCCCTTCGTTTATGAGACTGCCGTCCAGACCCAATATGACGACCCTGACAACAACCAAACTGGCGGTGCCTTCTCATTCAACATCACTGCCAACGATACCGTGGTGGGGGCCAAGGAGCTCAGGATAATCTTCCCGGGTCAATGGACAATAAACGGCCTAGACATGTACAACCTGACTGAATATGACGTGGAGCATCTGGCGGGCAAAGCAATAGGGGTGGACGATGACAACGACGGATCCGTTGACGAGGAGGCGTATTACCAGGAAGTGCCAGGGGTGGGCTATGGTTATGACGACGACGACGATGGCCTGATAGACGAGGACCCCTTTGCATTCATTGCCCGCAGGCCATTTGAGAAGAGGCTCTTCATCTCCATCTGGCACAACATTGAGCTAAGCGCCAACGTGGATCACACCTACGTTGTTGTGGGGCACAGCTTCAATGTCTCCGGCTACATTGAAGATAAATCTGTCCCGGAGACCTTCATGGGCCAGAAGACCTTGAAGCTCTTCTTTGACGGACAGTACTATACCGACATCCTAACAGAGAGTCGTGGAGGAACGGACCCCCGAGCCTATTATTCCGCGGAATTCGTGGTCCCGCTCACCATTGAGGCTGGACCCCACACCGTCATGATAGATTTTCAATCCACTTACAACCCTGCTACGAACATGTATTACAAGCCTGCAAATGTCACGGTTACAGTTTATGTGAAAAGGCCGACCATGATACTCTTCGAGGCTTCGGGGGAGGAGACGTGGGTCTACAGGACCTATCAGATAACGATCAACGGAAGTGTCGTCGATTACTGGAAGTATCACCTGGACCGCGTGAGGGAAGGTCCCAAGCTGGTTATAGGGGAGGAGACCTTCTCTGACAAGTATATAGTGTACGGTTACTGGGGCGAGCAGGGGACATCGTACTACGAGCAGATGCAGGCCCAGTATATAACAAATAAAAACGGTACTTTCTCTTTTACAATATTGATAAAGTCTATACAGCCTTTGGGGGAGGTTCCCGTGAGGGCTGAGTTCAAACCCAGGGCAACCTCTGGAAGACAGCCTTACTATCTGCCGTCCACAAACACAACCACATACATTGTGAGAGCTCATACGGAGCTCTCCGTGGAGCTTGAGATGGAGGACACCGAGAACGTTGAGAAGGTGTACATTACTAGGAGACCCTATCAGGATCCCCAGGGGGATATTCACCGCTGGAATGTGGTTCACATAAGGGTCAAGCTTCTGGACAAGGAGCTTTCAACCCCCACGTTCCCCAGGGGAGTGCCGGGGCAGGAGATAAGGTTCTGGTGGGGGTACAGAACAGGTTACGAGAAGTTCATGACCGCCACAACAGACAGCAACGGGGAGGTGGTGTTTGACATCAACATTGAGCCCACGCACCCTCTGGGCCCCGTTCCGATACTGGCCACCTTTGTTTCCAATCCATATGTGAACTATTATGACGGCAGTATGTACTCCGATACCGACGGGGACCCCTTCTCAGTGGTATCCATAACCACGATAGTCCTTCAGGGCGGCACGGGGATAAAGGGCGAAACGGCAGTAATCACAGGGATGCTCCTTGACGATTCAGGGAGGGGGATCCCCGGGAGGAAGGTCCACATATATTGGCAGAAAGCCGAGGTAGATATCACCCAGATATACAAGAACCCCGGGGAGGAGATAGGCAATGCCACAACGGACGGTTCAGGGCAGTTCACACTGGACAACTGGGTCATACCGCGGAAGCAGAGCGTAGGGAGTGTCATAATCATCGCCCGCTTTGATGGCTCTCAGGAGTTCCCCGAGGGCCCCAACGGAGTGAGATTCTATCCGAATGATGCTTATATGCCAGCGTTCTCTCAGCCTGTTATATATAATGTTACAGCCCGCACGGCTATAGTCATTGACACTGGGAGTCTTCCTCAGATGCTGGTTAGGGGCGACCCCATAACCGTCTCGGGTAAGGTCCTTGAGACCTACCGGGGGAAGATAATAAACAAACCGGTTCCGAGGGCTGAGGTGAGGGCTTACATCCTTCAGGGAACCTCCACATACGAGCTGGGGAAGGCGGAATTCACATCCGCGGTGGAGGGGGAGAGCAAAGGCACCTTCACAATAACGGGAACGGTCCCCACCCAGCTCACCGTAGGCACAGCGGTGTTAAAGGTGGTCTTCAGGGGGAATACCAACTACTTGGGAAGCGAAGCGCGGGTTACAATGGAGGTGTGGTCCGCCACAGTGATAGAGATTCTGGAAAAGCCGGATGATAGGGATGACGACGGCCTCTTTGACATATACCAGGACGAGATAACTCCTGAGAACCCCATGCGCATTACTGTGAAGGTCCTGGAGAGGAACCCTGTAGAGATAGGTAAGAAAGGGCAGCCTATAGCCTATGGGAAAGTGATCCTTCAGATAACTTACCAGAGCCTTGTGAACACCACTGTGAGATATACGGACTCACAGGGCAGATGCACCTTCAATTTCACAAGCAATCTGAGAGATACGACATATGGTACGGAGTTCACAGCCACCGAGGACACACCGATAAAGATAAATGTAACCTTCGTTGGGATGAAGTATTATCGGGAGAGTCAGCAGTCGGAAACGGGCACCTATCACCCACCAATACCACCACCGAAAACGGTACCGCGCGTGGGCCCCTTCACGCTCAAGCAGTTCCTGCTTCTCCTTGTGATCATCGTTGTTATTGCTTTAATGGCAATAATCGCAGCGTACAGAAAGTTTGAGGAGGAGCTCAAGCGCAGACAGCTGAAGAGGCTTCTCAGAAAAAGCACGGACAGACTCATTGTTGGAAGCAGATACAAGGCGGAGATCTTCAACCTATACAAGGACCTCACAAAATGGCTTAAGAGGTATGGTTACTTGAGAAGGAAGGCGGACACATTCAGAGAGTTTGAGGAGGCCGTGAGAGCAGCTCTGCCCATTGATGCCGAGAGCATGGACCGCTTCCTCGACATTCTAGAGGAGGCCCGCTACAGCGACCACTTAATCACAGAGGAGCACAGGCAGAAGGCGATAGAGGCTATCAATAGGGTCTCCGAAAGCCTTAACAGGATCGAACCTAGTCAAATAGGGGCGGTGGGTGCGCTGGCTATATCCGAGGAGGAGGCTCCAGAGACGGAGATCATACTGAAAGAGGGAGCAGAAGGGGGAGTACAGTGAGGTGTTCCAGATGAAGATGAAAAAGAGATTGCTGGCACTGGTCCTGCTATTTGTCATAGTGGTAATATATATTATTGCACCGTACCTCTATTACGGGAGCGCTTTGGTACTGAACAAGGACTACGCATACAGATCCCACCTATCACCTTTTGGGAACGACTATGACGATCTGAGCACCTTCTATGAGGATCTGAAGTATATGGGCAGTCTAGATACCAACGGTGATGAGAACCCGGATTATACAGTCAAAACAATTGTTTCCAGCCCCACCGTTCTGATGGGTGGTCTGGTGGATCCGAAAACAACGATTTACCTCTGCGTGGGTGTGGAGCGCCCCTACACCCGCTCTGAGATCCTGGCTATTGAAGATTTTGTCAGAAGAGGTGGGCATGCGATAATAGCAGATGACTATACCTATGCGAATGCCCTGGCCAGCAGATTTGGCGTGACCTTCTACGGCGGCCAGTTCTACGATGAGAACTTCGATAAGAACTCCAGTTTCCCGATAATTGAAGCCCATCTTCCCTCTGACAGGTACAATAAAAACTGGATAGAAGGCGCCGATGGCGTTATGGACGACGACCAAGACGGGGACGGGGTAATAGATGAGGACCCACTTGACGGCATAGATAACGACCAGGACAACTACGTGCTCACAACCGATGTGCAGGACAACGATAACGACGGATACGTGGATGAGACTAATGAGGGTATAGACGAGGATCCTTTAGATGACGATGATGACGGCCTCATAAACGAGGAGATCTTAAACGGTTTAGATGACGACGAAGATGGCCTCATAGATGAAGACCTTGAGAGCTTTCAGTTGATCTCTTATAGACCGACAGGATTGTACGTTCTGCAGAACGCCTGGGTCTACGCCCAGAGCAGTGAGAGAGGATTCGTGGATATGAACGGCGACGGAAAGCTCTCCCTTGCAGAGTCTACTGAGGAGATGGTGGATAAGCCCGCCTATCCCTCCGACAGAATCAAGCTGATAGTTGAGGTGCCCGTTGCAGATGACGGAAGCGGAGCGGTGGATGTAAAAACGGGTGAATGCGTATATACCAATCCTGATTTTGAAAAACCTAAAGGGCAGGTCAAAAAGTATCCCCTGCAGGAGCTTCCCAATCTTGGGTCTATAGTTTTCATCAGCGACCCGTCTATTTTCATAAACGATCTCTACACCATGAACCACATCACCTTTGATGTGACCTACCCGGAGGACCCTACGGGGGATGGCAAGGACAACGACGGTGACGGCCTGATTGACGAGGATAGGGAGATCGCCAGCGAAGTTGGAGGTGAGGGGACAATATCAAAAGCGGACGAAGAGGACCCCAATACCATCGTGGACAACACTCCCGATTATTGGACAATAGACAGACCTGATCTCTACGGTAGAAAGATGGGGGACCCATTATATGACTACGACAACTGGAGGTTCCTGCTCACCCTGATCTACCATATGGTCCCACCCATTGAGGGTGAGACTGTAACAGTGCTCATCGATGAGAGCAAGCACTTTGTCTCATCTCCGCCTCTTAAAACGGTGTATGGAACCCTGGGAAGAACGGCATTCATAACGTCTGATCCCTACCTTGCGGGCTCTCTAATAGGGTTCTTAACGATGCTTTTCGTGGCCATAACATACGCTCTGAGGGAGAAGGAAAGCTGGATACACCGCTTTAACATTACAGAACTCCACCAGAGGAGAAACCTTCCAAGGGATGCACGGGTGCAGACCATGAGGTTGAGGCTCGCTTTGCAGGAGAAGATAAGACTGGTAAAGGGCCTCTCTACCGAGGAGTTCGCCAGCCTAAATAAATCGGTGATACTCTCCGCAATTAGAGACCCTGAGCTCCAGGAGCTGTTGAGAGAGGAGAACAAGGTATATTCACCAGAGGATATGGAGAGGCTTATGGAAAAGATTAAAAAGATTCAGCCATTATGATGGAGGTGGTTGACCCTCTGGATATGGGGTTCCACGTCAAAAATGACCGGATGTGAAGGTTAATG
>Ga0116200_10000202_pt1 | contig 17372 bp, 13 predicted proteins | sample Mar14436cmmetaG_FD_94478 | JGI IMG/M metagenome (GOLD analysis project Ga0116200, IMG submission 94478) | Marine hydrothermal vent microbial communities from Guaymas Basin, Gulf of California to study Microbial Dark Matter (Phase II) - Marker... ... | reverse complement strand
CGCTTAGCTTGGCGGTTATCTCCTCCCGGCTGCGGAGACGGAAGAAGGGATCGGAAGGATTGATGCCGTTTCCGGTGGGGACGAGGTGTTCCTCGTGGGCTCCATAATCTTCCTTGAGGTGGCGGGCCATAAAGCGGCTGATGCAGCCAAGTTTGACCAAAGGGGTGACTTTTGCCCAGTGGATGGCGGCGCTCTCGACCATCAGCCGCTGAGGGTTGGGCAGAGGCATCTCGTGGAGGAGGGCAGTGGCGTGGACGACGTAGATGGCAGTGATGTCAGCGCCATAGGCGTAAGCTTGGAGGGAAGCGTAGACCGGCGCTAAGGCGAAGAGGGAATCGTGGGCGTAGATGACGGCTCGTTGATGGCGGCGAGCCCAGTTAAGGGCTATGGCTGCACCAGAGGCGCTGGCGGCTTTCCAGTTCTCCAATTCGCCCAAATCGCTTACGCCCCACGCTGCCTTAGGGAGATGCCCCCGGGTGAAGTTCACCAGAAATTGGACTTCCCCGCCAAGGGAGGCGATTAATTTCTCGGCTTCTTTCTGATAAGCGGGGTCACGGCGCTGGTGGTCGGGGGCATAGGCGATTTCGGCGAAGTAAGGCGTGAGCTTCACCCCCCGCTTGGCGAATTCCTGTTGCAAGCGGGGCATTGCCCCTAAATGCCCCCGGATTACCGTTGCCACCCCACCTCCAAAGGTCTGAATTCCCTCAAAGGTAAGGTGTATTATGGCGAGGTCAAATTCTGTGCTTCCTTGGCAGGTCTTGCTATCCCGCTTCAACGTCACCTCCAGCGCTTTTGTAAGCCGCAGGATGCAGAGAACACGGGGTTGAGATTCCCCCAGAGTTCCCTGTGTCCCCAGCAGCTTATTGTGGTTAAACGTTTAATCAACTGGCAAACAAAAAATTCTTCCCAGAGCCAAGTCTCAGCCGTTTGAGATGCTGGATTGGCGCACTACCAGGGAGGGTTCCAAGATGATGTGCTTTTCCTCCAATTCATCGCCGTTAAGGATGGTCGTGAGCATCTTTATCAGGCGGCTGCCAATTTCATAGATTGGCTGATGGATGGTGGTGAGGGGTGGGTTAAAGTGAGCAGCCATCGGGATATCATCGAAACCGACCACGGCGATGTCTTTCCCCGCCTTCAAGCCTTGTTCCCGCAAGGCATTTATCGCCCCAAAAGCCATCAGGTCACTGCAAACCACCACTGCATCGGGAGGTGGTTCAAGGGCGAGGAGTTCCCGCATTGCCCGATACCCCCCTTGCTGGGTAAGGTCACCTTCCACCACCAGATTCTGGTCGAAGGGCAGGTTATACTCGCTCAAGGCAGCTTTATACCCGTTCAGGCGATGGCCTGCGCACACCAATTCTGAGGGCATCCCGATGAAGGCGATGCGAGAGTGTCCGCTGCTTATGAGGTGCTCCATCGCCAGGTATATTCCGGTGAAGCCATCCACGTCTACATAGGGGAAATCCTTCTCCTTGTCTGAGCGCCCGAAAGTGACGAAGGGGAAATCCTCTTCGAGCAGGAAGGTCAAGCGGGGGTCGTTGAGCCTTGTGTCGGGGATGATGAGGCCATCCACACGGCCTGTCTTCACGAGCTCCCGGTAGAGTTCCACTTCCTCCAGGGTCTCAGCAGGGCAGATGGAGAACAGGATGTGGAAGCCTTGATTGGCGGCCTCGTCGGCGATGCCGGAGATAAGTTCGAGGTAAAAGGGGTCCGAGAGGCGCCTGACCTGGGAGGAGATTACGAAGCCGATGGTATTGGTGCGGCGGCCTTGCAGGCTGCGGGCGATGACATTAGGGTGGTAATCCAGCTTGGCGATGGCCTCCAGCACCCGGCGGCGGGTTTCGGGGCTGACCGGCTTGGTGTTGTTTATCACATAGGAGACGGTGGCTATGGATACCCCGGCCAGTTTGGCCACATCTTTTATGGTCGCCACGGCCTTCTCCTCATAGATGCTCTTCGATGGGAGGTTAGGTTAAACGTTTAACACGATTAAAATATACCACATATCGCTGATTTTGTCAACCTGATATTTCGAGAGGATGTTGAAGAAGTGCCACGCTGTTCTTGTTCAAATGGTTCCCTCCGGCGAGGGCAGGTTAAAAAGCATTTTTTGAAGTGTTTTCTCGTGCGGGGGCTTCGCCCCCACACGAGAAAACACCCCCTTTTTCTATCCCTAGCCTGCGGAGTAGTTTCCAACCCCGGAGTTTTTCAACACCCTCGATTCGTCGAAAGGTTCGAAATCGTTGACAGGGTGGTAAAAATGCTTATAATTGGTACTGTACCATCAATTATCTCAACGAGGCGGAGCTCTCGTTGGAAAGCAATCTGCCTTGAAAGGAGGTGCTGTTATGTCGCTTAAGCCCACCGATTACCCACGTCCTCCTCAGGATACCGGGCGTGGAATTCACTGGTCCGCCATCCCTTATCACGGTAAGGCTCTCTCGGACATAGACTTCTGGCTTGGCGAATTGAAGGCTATGGGTTTCACCTGGGTCAAGCTCTTGGATGATGGCGGAGGTTCTTCCCTGGAGCTCTGCAAGGTCCTATTGGAAAACGGCATTATGCCTGTGGTCCGCCTCTATCGCTATCAGCCTAATCCCGGACACATAGGCGGAAGGGAAGACCAAACTGTAGGTAAATTGGTCGAAATCGGTGTCCGCTACTTCGAGACCAACAACGAGCCTAACCTCGCAGTGGAATGGAAGGATGGACGTATCCCGCCAGATTGGATGAAGATAGTAGCGGAAAATTTCATCATAGATGCGAATATCGTGACCAAGCATGGCGGAATCATCTTAATGCCCGCTATGTCACCTGGGAGCCAATTCAGGAAGTACCTGGAGACCTTCAAGGAAGCGGGGGCTGATGAATTCTTCAGTTCCGGAAAAGCAGCAATAGCTCACCATAATTACTGGGGAAACCACCCCCTGAATTACCCCTACGACGAGGTGAACCAGAAGGAGCATCCGGGCGCTACGGTGTTTGAGGATAGCTATTGCTGGCTTTCCTGGTACGCTCTCCTGGAGGATTTCAGGAAGGTCTTCGGTTACTATGTCCCGGTCCTGGAAACCGAGGGAGGACTCTGGCCAGGCCAGCGAGACGATAACCGTTACCCTGAGACCACCCCCGAGTCAATGGCTGAGCAATTGACCTTTGTTGCCAAGTTTATGCAGGGTGATGAGAAGGTGGTTCTCCCTGATGGAACTGAGCTCAGCGTACTGAAGGAACCGGGGACGTATTACTTCTGCACCGGATGGTGGCTTATCGCCAATGAATTAATGGGGCACACGGATACGGCCTGGTCCTCCCATGCCTGGTATCAGTTAGATAAACACCTTCCCGTAGTGGATGCCCTCAAAGCCCTGGGCTCTCACCCCAGGAAGGAAGGGGTCCCCGAAGAAGAGGTTGAACCAGAACCTCAGCCAGAGGTTGAACCAACCCCAACCCTCCAGTGGGATCCCCGCCTTGATGAGCTAGGCGTCAAGTTGGTTAAAGGCGATGTGAGCAAGCCCCGGTTCGCTTTGGTAGAGGCCCGGTGGTATGATGAGCAGGAATCTCAAGGGAGACACCACATCTTCGTTGAAGTCATCAAGGATGGCAAGAGGGCATTAGACCAGCAAGTTGCTTTCGGCTGGCCCGATAACTGCTATGTCAAGGGGCTTTCTCCCACAGGAAAATATGCTGCGGACTTCCCGATGTATGCCCCCATAGGCACCATAGGGGCTGGCCCTTACTGGGTTAAGGTCTTCACTGCTGAATCCGATAAAGTCGAAGGTCTGGGCCTTGGCACCCCCGAAACCCCACACCTGGCCATCCATACTTCTTTCTCCCTCAAATTCCAATGGGTGGAAGCCGAGGGGGCACCTCCTCCCCCGAAGCCGGAAGAGCTTGCCCAAACCCTCTGGGAGACAGCTAAGGCAAGCGCTTCCCCTCACGGGTTGATAATGCCTCTTAACAAGGAGGCTCCCACCTTTAAGGTGGCTCAGGAGCAAGGCTTGGGCTTCAGGCTCTCCCCGGAGGTAGAGTTCACGTTCAAGGACAAGAAGTACCTGGGGCAGATTTTCGAGCAGGGTTACGTTATCTTTGAGGTTCCCAAATGGGATGAGCCCATAATCCTCCCAAGGGAGGAAGGGAGCCCGCATCCTTGGGAAACTCTCTGAGAATTTATCTCTTCGACGGCGGCTTTTGCCGCCGTCGAAGAGATAACCATCCCCTTTTGGGCAGTAAGGAGTGGTATGTTCCCTCAGGGATTGTTCGAGAGGATACAGGGGCTTTCTTTTGAAGAAGCAGGGGTTCCCGTCCTTGCTGTGGCCGATGTCCACTCCCTGGCTGAGGAGTGGGGGCTCTCAGTTAGGGAGGTAGAGCTGGCCGCCCTGGAGATAAAGGTGATGCCCCGGCGTTACCTGCGCAGCCTGGGCACGGTGGGCTGGGAGGGTCAGAAGAGACTCCTCCGCTCCCGGGTGACGGTAGTGGGGTTGGGCGGCTTGGGAGGGTATGTCTCCGAAGCCCTGGCCCGGATGGGGGTTGGTGAGCTGGTGCTGGTGGACGGGGATGTGTTTGTGGACCACAATTTGAACCGCCAAATTCTGAGCAGCAACGATGTCTTGGGTCGTTCCAAAGCTGAGGTTGCCAAAGAGCGCATTGCCCACATCAACCCCGCTGTGAACGTCATCCCCCGTAGCGTCTATGCGTCTGCCGAAAACCTCCCTTCTATCCTCAAAGGCTGCCAGGTGGTAGTAGATGCCCTCGACAATCTGCCGGCTCGACTGGCCCTTCAGGATGCCGCTCAATCCCTGGGAATCCCAATGGTGCATGGGGCCATCGCAGGCTTTGTGGGCCAGGTGCTCACCATCTTTCCCGGCGAACCGGGACTGAGAGGCATATACGGAGATAAGCCGCCGGAGAAAGGGGTGGAGGTGGAACAGGGCACCCCTGCTGCTACACCAATGATGGTGGCTGCCTGGCAGGTGCAGGAGACCCTAAAAATCCTGTTGCATAAAGGGGAACCCCTCCGGGGCCGGATGCTTCTGATGGATGCCGAGCTTGGCACAGCCGAATTCATCGAATTATAGCCTGCATAGGAAACCGTGCGCTTCTTCTGGCCTCTGCTGTGTGGTCTCATTGCCACATAGGGACCATCTCCCCATTTGAGGAGGTTCGATGCTGGGTTGCATCCGCCGTCGTTCGGATTTAATCTCTTTGGTAATCCTGTTTGTTTCCTTTCGCTTCTTCGCCCTTATGTTGCTTCGGCCCGGGGGGTTTATCGCTGATTATTCGGACTTCAATACCTCCTTCCTGCCCTTTGCCCGCTGGAGTCGGTATGCGTTGTACCCTTACGTGCACTTCTGGATGGAGTATCCGCCTCTTTTCCCCTGGCTGGTGGTGGTCTTATATCGGCTGAGCCTGTTGCTCCCGCCTTGGAACGACCCCCGCCTCTGGTTCAATACCCTGATGGGGCTGACGGTGCTGGCTTTCGAGGTGGGGAACCTGATGTTGATTTACCTTATTGGATGCCGTATCTGGGGGCGGGATAAGGGACGGCTGGCTGGATGGTTCTACCTGGGTCTCTTCGCTCCCTTTTACACCGCTCTCGGCTGGTTCGATAATCCCCCTCTCTTCTTCATCCTCCTGGCGTTATACCTCTGGCTGCTTAAGGGTAATCTGGGGCCTCGCTTTCGCTGGGCATCAGGCATAGCCTTGGGGATTGGCTTTATGCTTAAGATAGTGCCGGGCCTTGCCCTCCCATTGGGGTTCAGGCTGTTTCCGAAGAAAAAATCCCTTTTGCTTTACGCTTCGGCTTTCACAATTACGGTGGCGTTAATTTCAGCCCCTTTCTTCCTCCAGAACCCTCGTTTATTCATCACCTCTTTTAGAGCAATGGCAGGGCGGAGTTCCTGGGAGACGGTGTGGGCCTTAGTGGATAATTATTATTCCTATGGCGTTATTGCTGGGGACAGATTCTCAACCCCTGAATCCTTTGCCGTTCACCCTTCACGCATACCTGGCATCGTCCCTTTCCTGTTATGGAGTGTGGTTTATCTGGGGATTCTGAGCTACCGGGGAGGCTGGGGTGAATCCCGGAGGCTGGTAGCGGCTGTGGCTCTCGTCTTCACTTCGTATTTTCTCTTTGCTAAGGGCTATAGCCCCCAGCACATTGTATACCTGCTTCCCTTCATCATCCTCCTTATGCCTAACCTGAAGGGGATAGTTTATGCCATTATCCTTACCTGGTTCAATCTGATGGAAGCCACGGGTTATTTCATAATGTTTCCCGACCAGCAATGGTTGTTGATGCTCACTGTAGCGATGCGCACGCTGACCCTCTTGGCCTTGTGCATTGAGTATGCAACCTCCCTGTGGGGAGGGCGGCTGTCTCACCTCGCTAGATGGGCTTTCACCGGCTGGCTGCTCATTGCATTAGGGGCAGCGGTGCTGAGCATCCCCCGGCTGGGTGGGGCGTATTTCCACACCCGCATCGCTCAGGAACCCTGCCACGAACTCATCTCCCGGGTGGCTCTGCACAAGCCAGAAGGGGATGTGGCATTGCTCTTCCTAGGTGGCGAGTTACACGACCGGCTTTACCCCTATTTACCCCGCAGCATCCCCGTGTATCTATTGCCGGAGGAGCCGCTTTCCACAGGGGCGCTGGGTGAAGAACGGGCGAAGTTTATCACAAGGGTCCGGGGGCAGCTTAATGGTTTCTGGGTAGTGGTGGATAAGGGGAATCCCTCCGACCAGGAGGCTCTTGCCTGGCTGGAGGGGTTCCTCGGCCAGGGCGAAACTGTGATCGAGGCCGGACAATGCGCAGTGATAAGCTATCCCCTGAAGTAAGACAACGTAGCGGAATGGCCTGGGTTGTCCTCCTGTTGCTACTCTCGATTTACCTTCTCACCTATGGCCAGACAATCCTATCGGGAGATGGGTGGGCGATGTTCGCCACCGCTGAGAGCATCCTCCGGCGGGGCAGCCTCGATATGGACCAACTCCTGTGGATGGGGCTTCAGCAGGGGACACCGGGACCGGATGGGCATCTCTACTCTCGCAAAGGCTTGGCCGTGCCACTGTTGGCTTTACCCCTAATTTGGCTGGGCTTGAAAATCCCTTGGTTTGGCCTGGTTAAGGCTGCCCTCCTGCTCAATGCCCTGGTGATAGCGGGATGGGGGGCTTTAACATATCGGCTTTGCCGGGAACTGGGCTACAGCAAAGATGCAGCCCTGGCCACTTCGCTGCTTTTGGGGCTGACTACCCCGGCTTGGGCCTATGCCAAGAGTTTCTTCAGCGAGCCGTTAATAGGGCTGGGACTTCTGGGGTGCGTGTATTTCCTGGTGCAGTTCGAGCGCACTCATCGGTGGTGGAAGCCTTTTGCGGCGGGGGCAATGTATGGCCTGGCTTTGACGGCAAAGACCATTTATGTGGCGTTCCTGCCACTGGTGATTATCCTGATGGCGATGGCGTTAGGGGTGAAGCCTTCAGGCGGGGGAACCGGGGGAATCTCCCCGCATAGATTAAAAACACAGGCAAGGCTTTGGGGGGCGTTCTTTGCTCCTCAAGCCCTTGCAGTTTTCCTCATCCTGGCCTACAATTACCTCCGTTATGGCTCCCCTTTTACCACCGGTTATCTGCCCCAGGAGAGCTTCTCTGCCGTATGGTGGCAAGGCATCCTGGGGCTGACGGTAAGCCCTGGCAAGGGGTTGATATGGTATGCACCGGTGCTTCTGGCCCTCCCCCTTACCTGGGCTTCCTTTTACCGGCGCCATAAACCTCTTTCCCTCTTCATCGCCCTGCTGACCCTGGCCAATGTGCTCCTCTTCGGCAAGTGGTTTATGTGGCATGGAGGGCACTCCTGGGGGCCGAGGTTCCTCATCCCTTTGCTCCCGCTCCTCGTCATCCCCTTGGCCGAAGGATGGCGAACCTCCCGCCTCCGAAAGGTGCTGGTAGGGTTGGGGATAGCGGGCTTCATCATTCAGGTTCCGGGTATCAGTGTGCCGTTTGGCTTGCATCAGGAAGCCTTGCAAGCCCAGGGTTTACCCCTCTATGCTCCCGAAACCTTCTTTAACCCTCGATACTCCCCCCTCTTGAGGATGTGGCGGTTTCTGCGCCCTGAAAACCTCAACTTTGCCTGGATGGGAGGCGGCAGGGTTGATGTGTTGGCATTGCTCATCTCAATAGCGTGGTGCGGGTTGATGGGCTGGTTGCTTCTCTCCCCTCTTCCGCTCCCTTCACCTCTCCGTGGCAAAAGCATCCTCCTGGCCTTGGCAGTGCTGGCCACCTCTCTCCTGCTGGCCCGGTATGACACTAAGGATGTGCCTTCTTCACTCAGGGATGTGCTGAGGTTTATATCCCAACGGGAGCAGCCTGGTCAGGCTTTCATCAACCCGATGCCGGAGTGGAGCAGGTATGTGAGCGACGCTTACAAGGGCCACTTGCCCGTTTATGGGCTTCGGGATGGTTACATAGACCCCCCGCCGGAGACGGGGAGATGGCTTGGACGGTTAATAAAGCAATATGAAGGCCTCTGGCTCCTGCAATGCCCTTTCCCCCCTGAACTTAGCGGCATCGAGCGCCCCCTGATGGCTTTTGGGTACAGGGTGTTGGACAGGGATTTCTCGGGCATCCGCCTGGCCCTGTATCAGTTCCCTAAACGAGGGCTGATCCGGCGGGATGCAAGATTAACCTTTGGGGAGGCTATATCTCTGGAAAGCTATGCCTTCCTGCCCGAGGTTAGCAGGGAAGGGGCAATATTGGCAGAGTTAAGATGGCGTGCATTGCGCCAGCCAGATGGGGATTATCAGGTCTCACTGCTCCTCATTGATGGGGAGGGGAACGTGGTAATCCGCAAGGACGAAGGCCCCGCTATGTGGACCCGCCCTACCAGCAGTTGGCAACCCGGGGAGGAAATCATTGACCGGCATGGCTTTCTTGTGCCTGAGGCTTTGTCCCCAGGGAAATACAAGCTTGTGGTGAGGCTTTATAACCCCGAGAGCGGTAAAGCGCTAAGCACCGAGAGCGGTGAGGAAGCTTTTAAATTAGGAGAAGTGCATATTTTAAGGTAGCAGCTCGCCTCCATCGCTCTTGTGTAAATAGCTGCACGAGAGGGAAATGGCGTTTTGGCATCAAAGGAATGCCTCCGAAGCAGGGATATTTATCTTCTTGTAAACAAGAGTGGCCTCCATTAGACAACAAAGCTATTGTCTGCTACAATACAGTAGCCGTAGCCGAAGGGACAGGAAAGGGCCTTCCTATAGGGTGGTGAAGCCACCGCATAAAAGCAAACATCTCGTTTATGGAGGTGGCAGCGTATGACGAAGTTTATATTCTGCACCGGGGGAGTTGTTTCCTCAGTGGGTAAAGGGGTGACGGCAGCCTCTATAGGCCGCCTCCTTAAGAGCCGGGGTCTCTCGGTTACCATTCAGAAGCTGGATCCCTACATAAATGTGGACCCGGGCACGATGTCCCCCTATCAGCATGGGGAGGTGTTCGTCACCGAGGACGGGGCTGAGACTGACCTGGACCTGGGCCATTACGAGCGCTTCATTGACGAAAACCTCCCTCGCTCTTCCAATGTAACCACCGGTCAGGTATACGCTGAGGTCATTGCCAAGGAGAGGCGAGGTGATTACCTGGGGGGTACCATCCAGGTCATCCCTCACATAACGGACGAGATAAAGCGCCGCATCATCCAGGCTGCCGAGGAAAGCAATGCACAGGTAGCCATTGTGGAGGTAGGAGGGACAGTCGGAGATATAGAGGGCCAGCCTTTCTTGGAAGCCATCCGTCAGATGCGCAAGGACTTTGGTCGTGACAACACCCTTTACATCCATATCACTCTGCTCCCGTACATCGCTTCTACCGGTGAGCTTAAGACCAAGCCTACCCAGCATAGCGTCAAGGAACTCCGCTCCATCGGCATCCAGCCTGATGTCATCGTATGTCGCTCTGATTATCCGGTTAACGAGGGCCTTAAAGACAAGATAGCCCTTTTCTGCGATGTGGAGAGGAGGGCCGTTATCCCCTTGGTAACCGTTGAAACCATCTATGAAGTCCCTCTTATCCTGGAGAAGGCCGGCTTGGGGAACTTCATAGTGGAGCGGTTGAAACTTGAATGCCACGAGCCTGACTTGAGCGAATGGGAGAGGCTGGTGGAAGAAATGAAACGCCCCAAGGAGAAGGTAAAGGTAGCCATAGTCGGTAAGTACATCCAATTGGTTGATGCTTACATAAGTGTGCGGGAAGCATTGCGCCACGCAGCAGTTCACCAGGGGTGTGATGTGGAAATAGTGTGGGTTAACTCCGAGGATTTGGAGAAAGGGCGCTGTTTTGACAAGCTGGCTGAGGTAAGCGGGATAGTGGTCCCGGGTGGATTCGGCTATCGGGGCATTGAAGGCAAGATACTTGCCGCCAGATATGCCAGGGAGAACAAAGTGCCCTATTTGGGCCTTTGTCTGGGGATGCAGATTATGGTAATCGAGTTCGCCCGTTATGTCATTGGCAGTGATGAGCCCAACAGCACCGAGTTTGACCCCTCCACCCCCTATCCTGTCATTGACCTCCTGCCTGAGCAGAAAGGGCTTAAGGAGCTGGGGGGCACGATGCGGTTGGGAGCCTATCCCTGTAAGCTTATCCCTGGCACTAAAGCGGCACAGGCATATGGCACTGATTTGGTATATGAGCGCCATCGCCATCGGTTCGAGTTTAACAACCGCTATCGGGAGCTTTTGACCTCCAAAGGGTTGGTCATCTCCGGCCTTTCGCCCGATGGCAAGCTGGTGGAGATAGTGGAGCTAGCTGACCATCCTTGGATGGTTGCCAGCCAATTCCATCCCGAGTTCAAATCACGCCCCAATAGGCCCCACCCTCTGTTTATGGGTTTCTTAGCAGCGGCCAAACGCAACAAATAAGCCGCTTGGCCGTGAAGAGAGTATCGAAAAACCTGGCAATGCATTGATATATCTCGCCGGTAGCCTTTTTGCTTGCGCTAGAGAGCGCAAACCCCTCTGCTTGCCAAAAACATTTTCTGACATTATAATTTTGCAAGCACGGCAATCCCCTGGGTAGGAGGCAATATGCAAATCCGGTTAGAAAGGCGCCTTTTAGCTCCTGGATGGGTCAGGATTCTCACTTCTGCTATTTCCCTCCTATTGGCTCTCTTAAGCATTGCTGTTGCTTTTTACATCTTTGGGCTAGACCCTCTCTTCGCTTATAAGAAGATTTTCATTGGCTCCTTCGGGAGCCTTTACGGGCTTTCGGAAAGCCTGGTCAAAGCGATTCCGTTACTTCTATGCGGGGTAGGGCTAGCCATTGCTTTCAAGGCCCAGTTCTGGAATATCGGAGCCGAAGGACAGCTTCTTATGGGGGCTTTGGCAGCTACCTGGGTGGCTCTCTTCTGCCCCATTGAACTTCCATCCTGGGCGATGTTGCCGGTTATGTTTATCGCCGGCTTCTTGGCAGGGGCAATATGGGCTTTGATCCCAGCCCTCCTTAGGGCTAAGCTCCGGGTCAACGAGGTGATAACCACTTTGATGCTGGTTTATGTGGCCACGGAAATCGTCAATTACCTGGTTTACGGCCCTTGGAAGGGGGCTCGAGAATGGGGTTTCCCGTATTCGGATAGATTCCCCGATTCAGCCATCATACCTGTCATCTCCGGCACCCGCATCCATTACCCTACTTTAATTCTGGGATTAGTGGTAGCAGTGTTGGCATATTTCCTGCTTATGCGAACCAAGTGGGGCTATGAAATCCGGGTCACTGGAGACAACCCTCGGGCCGCTGAATATGCAGGCATCCCTTATTTGCGCATAGCCCTGCTGGTGATGCTCATCAGCGGAGGATTGGCGGGGGTCGCAGGAGTAGGCGAAGTGGCAGGCATTCATGGGCGCTTGCGCTATCCCCAAGGCATATCGCCTGGCTACGGCTTTACAGCTATCATCGTGGCTTGGTTGGCGCAGTTAAACCCGCTGGTGGTGATTTTAACTTCTTTCCTCTTCGGCGGATTGTTAGTAGGAGGAGATGCCCTCCAGGTCAGTATGAACCTGCCAGTCCCTACCATCCAGATGTTCAACGGAGCCATCCTGCTCTTCTTGGTGGGAGGGGAGATTCTGCTACGCTACCGGATTGTGATACGCAAAGGTTCCCAAACTTAAAGGGATTTTTGCGGGATCATTCGTATGGAGGGAGCAGATGCTGGAATTCCTCGTGGAGGCGTTACGGGCGGCCATACCTGCTGGAACACCGCTCCTCTTCGGCACCTTGGGCGAGATTTACGTTGAGCGTTCGGGAATCCTCAACCTGGGTGTGGAAGGGATGATGATTATGGGGGCAGTGACAGGCTTTTCCGTGGCCCTCACCACCGGTAACCCTTGGCTAGGGGTGCTGGCTGCCGCCATCGTGGGAGGATTGCTTTCCCTTATCCATGCCTTCGTCAGCATAACCCTGCGGGGGAATCAGGTGGTTTCAGGGCTGGCCCTGACGATGTTCGGCGTGGGGCTCAGTGGGCTTCTGGGCCGCCGCTTCATCGGCACGCCCCTCCCAGCCCAGGCTAAACTGGTGGGGATAAGGATTCCCGTCCTGAGCGATTTGCCCATCCTGGGGCCCCTCTTCTTCCAGTTTGACCCCCTGGTGTATATCTCCATCCTGCTGGTCCCCATTATGTGGTTCATCCTCTACAAGACCAAGCTGGGGATAAGCATCCGCTCGGTGGGCGAAGACCCTGCCACCGCCGATGCGATGGGCGTCAATGTCTTCGGAATCCGGTACCTCTGTACCTTCATCGGCGGGGTGCTGGCAGGCGTCGGCGGGGCTTACCTTTCCATCGTCTACACTCCCTCCTGGATAGAGGGGATGACGGCGGGGGCGGGCTGGATCGTCATTGCCCTCACCATCTTCGCCCTGTGGAGCCCGTTGAGGGCCATCCTGGGCGCTTATCTCTTCGGAGGAGTCAAGGTACTCCAGTACAGGCTTCAACCTCTGGGCATCTCCCCCAACCTGCTCAACACCCTCCCCTTTATCCTCACCATCCTGGTGCTTATGGCCGCCACAAGAGAGGTGATGCGAAGGCGCATAGGCGCTCCTTCGGCCCTGGGGTTGCCCTATTCACGGGAGGAGAAATGAGATGCTGATAACCAACGGCATCGTGTTAACCCTGAACGAGGATGGGCGCATCATCCGCAACGGGGCTCTGCTTATCCGGGATGATTACATCGCCGACGTGGGGCCCTCGGATGAGCTTGCGAAGCGCTATCCGGGGGAAGAGACCCTGGATGCCGGGGGCAAGCTGGTGATGCCCGGTCTTATCTGCGCCCACACCCATTTCTACGGAGCTTTCGCCCGGGGGATGGCAATTCCAGGGGAGCCACCACGCAATTTCCCCCAGATTTTGGAGAGGCTCTGGTGGCGTCTGGACAAGACCCTGAATTACGATGACATCCGCTACAGCGCTCTGGTGTGCCTCGTGGAGGCCATCAAGCACGGCACCACCACCCTCATTGACCACCACGCATCCCAGAATGCCATTGACGGTAGCCTCGACGTCATTGCCGAAGCGGTGGAAGAAGCGGGCCTGCGTGTGTGTCTCTGCTACGAGGTCACCGACCGGGACGGTAAAGACCGGGCCGAAGCCGGCATCCGGGAGAACGAGCGTTTCATCCGCAAAAGCCGGGAACAGGCAAGGATGGTCAGGGGCGCCTTCGGCCTTCACGCATCCCTTACCCTCTCCGATGAGACGCTGGAGAAATGCGTGGCCGTGGCTGAAAGCCTGGAGGTGGGCTTCCACATCCACGTGGCCGAGGATGTGGCCGATGTGGAGGATTCCCTGCGCAAATCTGGCCTGCGGGTGGTGGAACGCCTCCAGAAGATAGGGGTCTTGGGCCCCAGAACCATTGCCGCTCACTGTGTGCACATAAGCGATGGGGAGATGGACATACTCAAAGAAACCGGCACCCGGGTGGTGCACAACCCCCGCTCCAATATGAACAACGCCGTGGGCACTGCCGATGTACAGGCCATGCTGGAGAGGGGTATAGAAGTGGGCCTGGGTAATGATGGTTTCTCCAACAATATGTTCGTGGAGATGCACGTCGCTTACCTGGTGCACAAGCTGGCCCATCGAGACCCCCGGGTGATGGGAGCTAATTGTGTACTCAAGATGGCCTTCGCCTACAACGCCGCCACCGCCCGTCTCTTCTGGCCCGAGCGCCCTCTGGGGGTGCTGAAACCCGGGGCTTACGCCGATGTCATCATAGTGGACTACAAACCCACCACGCCGCTCACCGAAGGGAATTTCCCCTGGCACGTAATCTTCGGCATAGACGGCACCGGCGTTGAGACCACCATTGCAGGCGGCAGAGTACTTATGCGAGAGGGCAAACTCTTGACCCTGGATGAAGAAGAAATAACCGCTCGCTCCAGGGAACTGGCGATGGAGATGTGGAGAAGATTGTGAACATTTTTTGGCGATAGCAACGCTGTCGCCAGAAATATTATCCTTGGGAGAGAGAAATGGGCTTGCGAACCGTCTGGCAAAAATTGAGTGGCCCGGTGAAAATCGGCCTGACTTTCGGCTTCCTGGGGGCCTTGCTCACCGTCATCGGCTTGATAAGGCAGGGCAACTTCCATCCACTCTCGATCCTGCTGGGAATCTTACTGCCCGGACTCACCTGGGGAGTGGTGAGTTGGGCCATAGCACTGGCTGTTGTGGAAGTAGAGAGTGAGGAGGAGTGAGGAGGATTTGGTGGGAGCTCGGATTGTTTTTATGGGCTCGCCTGACTTTGCAGTGCCCATCTTAAAGGGCCTGATAACCCATCACCAAGTAGTGGGAGTGGTCACCCAGCCCGATAGGCCTGCTGGAAGAGGGCGTAAGCTAAAGCCGCCTCCCGTGAAGGAGCTGGCCCTAAGATGTGGATTGCCTTTGCTTCAGCCCGAATCCATCTGCCAGGAAGAAGCCATCGCTTGGCTGCGGGAACGCAAGCCTGATGTTATCGTAGTAGCTGCCTTTGGTCAGATTTTGCCTTCCTCTGTGCTTGGGATACCGCCCCGGGGTTGCCTTAATGTTCATGCCTCCCTGTTGCCCCGGTACCGAGGTGCAGCCCCCATCCCTGCCGCCATTTTGGCTGGGGATAAAGAGACGGGGGTTACCATAATGCTCATGGATGAAGGTATGGATACAGGGCCTATCCTGGCTCAGCGTTCCTGTCCTATTGAGCGCTGGGACACGGCAGCTTCCCTGGGAAGAAAGCTCTCGCTTATGGGAGCTGAACTCCTTCTGGAGGTGCTCCCTAAGTGGTTGGAAGGCAGGATAAAGCCCCGGCCTCAAGAAGGGAAAGCCTCCTATGCCAGGATGCTTAAGAAAGAAGATGGTATAATTGATTGGACGCTTCCAGCAATGGATATAGAGAGACGGGTGAGGGCCTATAATCCCTGGCCTGGAGCTTACACCTTTTGGCAAGGCAAGCTCATTAAAATTTGGAGAGCAGAAGCTTCCGATTCAAGCCTTCTGGGAGGGACCCCAGGGCAAGTCTTTCGGGATAGGGAAGGGGTGAAAGTGGCCTGTGGGGAAGGAGCTCTCCTCCTCAAGGAAATTCAAATGGAGGGCAAGAAACCGATGCCGGTGGAGGATTTCGTCCGGGGGAGGGGGAACTTTATAGGAGCTATACTAAGTTGACGCATTAGATGCCTTTGACATCCTCCGCCATTTTTGATATACTCTTTTCAAAGGCAAGTAAGGGGGTATTACACGATGGCGGAAAAGGAAGGAAAGCAGGTGAGGGAACCCATTGCCGCTTATGAGGCTGAGGTGAAGAAAGAGCACCTGACGGAGTTGGAGGTTCAACTGCCTTTTTATTTTGAGCGCTTTTTAGAGGAAAGAGACCGGCGCCTTGCAAGTGAGTTTAGGAGGCTGGAGGCGGCCATAGACCGTAACACCGCTGAGATAGCCCGCCTGGTAAGAGAGATGGAGCGGCGTTTTGCGGAGGCGAAGGAAGAGCGGCAGGCATTGCGTGAAGAGATGGAGCGGCGTCTTACAGAGGCGAAGGAAGAGCGGGGGGCACTGCGAGGGGAGCTGAAGCAGGAGATAAAGGCATTGCGTGAGGAGATGGATCGGCGTTTTGCGGAAGCAAAGGAAGAGCGACAGGCGTTGCGTGAGGAGATGAAGCAAGAGATAAAGGTGTTGCGTGAGGAGATGGATCGGCGTTTTGCGGAGGCGAGGGAAGAGCGGCAGGCGTTGCGCCTTGAAATCCAAGCTCTGCGAGCGGAGATGCATAGCCAATTCCGTTGGCTACTCGGGTTGTTGTTCCCGCTCATAATAGGGATACTCATAATCATTGCACGGATTTTCTTTGGAGGAGTCCCTTAATGAAGGTAATCCTTAACGAGAAGCTCATAGCCAGTCGTGGGCGGCTGGGGAAGATTGCCAGTTTTGTGGGGCTGGGGGTTCTCCTTTTAGGTTTCATCCTGAGCTTCTTCCCCCGTTTTTTCATCATCTCATTGATTTGCCTCCTGGTTGGGCTCATCATCTCTAACATCGGCACTTATAATTTGAATCGCTGGGTGAAACGCCCTCGCAGCGATGAGGCAATAGCCCGGGCTTTGAAGGGCTTGGACGACCGCTTCTGGCTCTTCAGTTATGTCTTCCCTGCCGAGCACGTGATTTTAGCCCCTTCGGGGCTCTACGTGGTCAAACCCAAACCCCATGATGGGGAGATCATCTGCGAGGGCAATCGGTGGCATCGCAAGTTCAAGTGGACACGGTTACTGCGGGCTTTCTATGAGGAAGGGCTTGGCAATCCCACGATGGAAGTCATTGCAGAAGCCGATAAGATGCGTTCTTTCCTCTCCTCCAGGCTTCCCGAAGATTTTGAGGTGGAGATAAAAGAGGTTATTCTATTCACTAATCCTGCTGCCCGCCTGGAGTTGAAATCCCCTGCCATTCCTGTTTTAACTCCTAAAGCCCTCAAAAATTTCATTCGACGGAAGGGTGAAAAATCGGATTTCTCCGGTGAGCAGTACAAAACCTTGCTTGGTATCTTCACGGATTATGCAAAAGAGGTAGGGGTGCTCTAATAAGAGGGTTTCATTCCTTCAATCAATGCCAGGATTACCACTCCCCCAAAGCCTATCCCCATCAGGTACACCCCCCAACCAGGGGTAAGAGGATGCCCATATAGCTGGGCAATGAAGGGTAGTACCTTCCGGAACAAAAGCATTGGCAAAATCAAGGCGGGGAGAGCCAGGGAGCCCACAGCCAACGCTACAGCCCTGGGAGGGAGATTCCTCAGCCAAGGGTACAACCCAGGCAAAAGCAAGCATATCCCGATGGCAAGGGTTTGCTTGCGGAATTCAGGCTGGAGGAGCAACCTGGGTGTCCACACCGGGGG
>Ga0116200_10000199_pt1 | contig 17416 bp, 16 predicted proteins | sample Mar14436cmmetaG_FD_94478 | JGI IMG/M metagenome (GOLD analysis project Ga0116200, IMG submission 94478) | Marine hydrothermal vent microbial communities from Guaymas Basin, Gulf of California to study Microbial Dark Matter (Phase II) - Marker... ... | reverse complement strand
TCTGTATCCTGGGCATCACCTCCTTATCAATGAGATATTGTCAAAGGCTTCCACTTACCCAAGTGGACTAGAGGGACTTTTTAAGGGTATTTCCTTGTACGGCAGCGAAGCCGAGGAAAACGCTCCTCTATTCTCCAAGAGAAGGGGGGCTTTGATAGCAACTTTGCTACCACCGAAGAGAAAGAGCGAAGATTTTAAGTATATTTGATTATACCCGAGTAAGGTGAAGCTGTCAACCTGATGGATTGAGAAGGTGTTGAAAAAGTGCTTTTCTCATTTTGTTTGATGAGCATCCTTCGCTCAAGGGAGGTTAAAAAGGCTTTTTGAGGCTATTTTGTTGCACGGCGGCTTCGCCGCCGTGCAAGAAATCACTACCCTTTTTCCTCCCCAACTCCTGGGGCAGGTTTAACCCCGGAGTTTTTCAACACCCTCGAGGCGAAGAGGCAGCCAGTTTTTGACAAAGGCCCTTGAATCTGGTAGAATGGTGACGTTAGGTTTAATCCCTTAAAGGAGAAAATAAATGCCACAAAATGTGTTAATAACCTGCCCCAATTGTAAGCAGCGGTTCACTGCTACCCTCTACAACATCGTAGATGCCAAACGCAACCCTGTGCTGAAGGAGCTGCTCATACGAGGCCGCTTGAACCTGGTGATATGCCCCTCCTGTGGAACCAGCGGAGCGGTTAATGCCCCGGTGCTTTACTTCAACCCCGATAAGGAACAAGCCCTGATTTACCTCCCTACCGAAATCGGAGGCAATGACCTCGAGCGCCAGAGGATTATCGGTGACCTGACCAATCGGCTCTTGAAATCCCTGCCCCCTGAGGAGAAAAAGGCTTACATCTTCCAGCCTAAGGTCTTCATCACCCGCAAGAGTTTCATCGAGGAAATCCTTAAGGCTGAAGGCATATCCTTTGAGGAAATTATGGCCCAAGAATTACGCCTGGGCCTCTTGGAAGCCCTTCTCTCCTCCCCCGAAGAAAAGTGGAAGGAAATCCTAGAAAACAATGCGCCTTTGCTGGATCCTCTGTTCTTCCGGATTCTGGGGGGCTTCATTAGGGAGACATCTTCCCAAGGGCAGAAGGAACTTTCCGCACAACTCACCAGGTTGCAAGAGAAGATAGGGGATTTCCTGGCCGCTAAGGAAAGGGAAACTCGCAAGAGCTTGATGGAAACAATGCTGAAATCTGGGGATGAGGAACTGGAAGCCATCGTAGCTCAAACCAGACCGCTGATAGATTATAAGTTCTATCAGATTATGGCCGAGCGCATAGATGAAGAGGAGGCTGAGGGGAAGGCTGAGGAAGCCCAAAAGCTTCGGGAGCTCAGGGATAAGGTGCTGGACATCACGGCCCGGCAAGATGCCGAAGCCCGTGCCGCCTTGGACAAGGCTACTCGATTGCTCAAGGAGATATGGGAGAGCGAAGACCGCCAGAAATCGCTCAGGGAAAAGGCCGACGAAATTGATATGACTTTCCTGAGCTTGCTCTCTGCCAACCTCCAGTGGGCTCAGATCCAGGGCGATGAGGAAATGGCAAAGGAGTTGGCTTCCCTAGCCGATATAGCCGTGGACATAATGCGGGAAAAGGCTCCCCCCCAGCTCAGGCTCATCAATGAGCTTATGGACGCCTCCTACCCAGAGGAAACCCGGCGCCTGCTCGAAGAAAATGCCCCCTTGGTGGATCAGGAACTGGTGGAGCTTATGGGAGCACTGGTTCACGACCTGGATGAACAGGGCTATCTGGAGGCTGCCAGGCATCTGGCGGAGGTGCAGAGGCAAGCTCAGGCAATGGTGACATAGAGAGGAGAAGCGATGGGGAACGCAGAATCCCTCTCCTTTGAGCAAGCTTATCACAAGCTCGAAGAGATTGTAAGACGCCTTGAAGAAGGCGACCTCTCTTTAGATGACTCGATAGCCCTTTATGAGGAGGGGGTTAAGCTGGCTCAATTCTGTGAAAAACTCCTGGAGGAGGCTGAACTCCGCATCAGGAAACTCCAACCCGATGGGGAAGGTGGTTATGCGTTAACCCCTTTTGAACCAGAAAGAGGGTATGAGTAACAGCATTCTGACAGCTTCTCTCTTAGCCTGGGGTTTAGCTCAGGTTTCCAAATTCTTCGTGTGGCGCTTGCAGAGGGGAAAATTCGACCTCCGGCTTTTGGTCAGCGCAGGGGGTATGCCCAGCTCACATTCTGCCCTGGTCTCAGCCCTGGCAACGTCGGTGGGGCTTCAGGAGGGGTTTAGCTCCTCCGCCTTTGCCATCAGTTTTGTCTTGGCGATGATTGTTATGTACGATGCCACGGGCGTGCGGAGGGCGGCCAGCATCCAGGCCCACATCCTCAATCAGATTCTAGAAGAGCTTTTCAAAGGTCACCCGATAAGCGAAAAACGCCTCCGGGAGCTTCTGGGCCATACCCCTATGGAGGTAGTAGTTGGGGCATTGATGGGGATACTGGTTTCCCTTATAATGATGGGGCTCTGGTTTAATCCAGCACGATGATTTGTCCTTCCTCCAGTCCCCTGATAATCTCTACATTCTCGCCATCCGAGAGGCCGGTGGTAACTTCCACCATCTCTACCTTGCCTTCCCGCAATATCTTCACAGCCTCTTTTGTGCCCATCTGGCGGATGGCTGCCCTGGGCACCAGCAGAACCCCTTCCCGATGGCCGACAATTATCCGCAAGTTGACGCTCAGGTTTATGCGCATCGGCAGGGTGTCGGGGTCAAAGCTTATGTGGGCTTTATAGATGATGCTTCCCCTCTCCGCAACGGGAGCAGGCTCTATCTCCTCCAGAAGCCCCTTGAGCTCCACCGTTGGGAAGGCATCGAAGGAGATTAGCACCTGTTGACCGGGGGAGACCTTGCCCACATCCAGTTCATCTATTTCCGCCTCTATCTCCCATTTGCTCGTGTCGGCAAGGGAGAGCAAGCGCCTATAGGCGGGCACGACTTCTCCCTCTTCAACGTACACGCCCGTCACCACACCATCCCAAGGCGCCAAAAGCTTGGTCTGGCGGAGGGCTTCACGGGCTTTGGCAACGGCTTCTTCCGCCAGTTCCACCCGTTTGCGCAGGATTTTCACCTCCTGTTCGGAAGGGCCTTGGCGGAGCTTTTCCAATTGAGCTTCAGCGGCCTCCACCTCCTTGCGTGCTGCCTCCAATTCCACAGGTGAAGGCCCTTTGAGGAGGGCCTGGTATCTGGCCTTGGCAGCTTCATAATCCAATGTCGCCTGTTGGAGGGTGAAGGCCTGAGGTAACATAGCGGCGTTCCCCATCCAAGCCACTTTATCATATTCGGCCTGGGCTAACTTCAAAGCGGCTTCTGCCTTTTCCATAGCGGTCTTAGCCTCCACAATCTCCTCTTCAGAAGGGCATTCCTCCAAGGCAGCCAGTTTGGCTTTAGCGGCGGCAAGCTGTGCTTCGGCTGCTTTTAATTCCTCAGGAGAAGGCCCCGACAGCGCTTTTTCCAATTCCAGGCGCCTCATATCCAGGGTTAAGGTGGCTTCCCTGAGCTGCCATTCCAGTTCGGGAGCTTCTAATTCCAGGAGAAGCTGGCCTTTGCGGACGGAATCCCCCCTCTTGACAGCCACGCTCTTTACCCTGCCGTTTACCTGTGAGGAGAGGGAGAGTTCCCTCAGTGGCCTCACTCTTCCCGTTGCCTCTACAAAGGCTTCTATATCCCCTCTCCTGACGATTGCCGTCGCATAACGGGGGGAAGAGAAGTGCTGATACAGCAGGAACCCACCCCCACCCACCACCATCAAGGCTAAAGCTCCTATCATCAACCGGCGTAACAAAGCCCACCTCCTCTACCTCTCTCTTGGGAGAAAGTCACGGTTGTTTTTGACGGCGGCTTCGCCGCCATCAAGAATCGCTGACCTTATTCCAGTTTGCTGAAGTATCCATTATGCTGTATAATTCGGATTGTTGAGCAGGATGTTCACCGAGATACCGGCAGGAAGCGTTATGGAGTTGCTGATAAGGCTCTTGTTGGCCCATATGCTGGGGGATTTTGCCTTCCAATCCTCGGGCCTTGTAATTATGAAAAAAGAGAGCTGGAAGGGCCTGGCCATCCATACCTTAATTGTGACCGTGTGCACGGCTGCGCTTTCCTGGGGTTACTCACCCCTGTGGTGGGCTATAACCCTGGTTGTCAGCGGTTCCCATATGGCTCTGGATGCCTTTCGCTCTTCCATACCAAGGGCTGAGCCCTCCCGGGAATTCCTTTACTTTCTAGGTGACCAATTTCTGCACCTGGGTTTAATCCTGGCAACGGTGCTGGCTTTTGAGAGAAGCTTGCCCAGGTGGGATTTCGCCTCCTCCGCAGAGATACCGTTGCACCTTAAGGTGATGATTTGCTTCATCGCCTTTATCTTCCTCCTGTGGGAGGTGCCACTGGTGGAGAGATATGTGCTTGATTTGCTGCCTTCGTGCTACGTTCCCCGTGCCAATTTCCAGATAGAACCTCTCCAGCGGCTCCTCGGAGGCATAGAGAGAACCCTTTTCGTCCTCTTATTCATAATGGCTTCACCTTTGGCGGTTATCCTGGCCTTTATCCCCCGGGCTTTCACTTTTACAGGGGGCCGATGGCGCTGTAACCTGTATCGGATAGGGGTTAGCTTGGCCCTTACGTTGCCAGTGACCCTGTTATTGATGGCGATAAGCAGAGAATAGCGCCATCAGGGTTCCCCGGCTAAACTTCAATGAGATGGCTGAATAAAGGAGAAGCCCCGCTGCTATGCCTCCCAGGCCTTCCACCCAGGTTCCCCCTCTCCTCAGGTAGCCGTCCACAATCCACAGCCCTATCCCCATAGCCAGGCTGGAAAAGGCCATCCGACCTATTGCCTCGGCTAGCCCTCCTCCGAAACCCTTTATACGCTTTTCCAGCAGGAGGAGCAGGAGGGTCATTTCCACAATGGTAGCCAGGCTGTTAGCCAAGGCCAGCCCTCCGAAAGGCTCCCATCCTATCAGCCGGAAGATGCGCAGGAGGGCCAGGCTCAGGGCTATGTTCAGGCCCATAGCCCCCAGCCCTACCTTAACGGGGGTTAAGGTGTCATGCAGGGCGTAGAAAACCCGGACCGTCACTTCCACGACGGAGTGGGCGAAGAGCCCAAGGGCATAGAATTGCAAAGCCCAGGCTACTGCGTAGGTGGATTTCAAACCAAAAGCCCCTCTCTGCCAGAGCATCTGCACCAATGGCACCCGCAGCACGATGAGGCCCACAGTAGCAGGCAGCGAGAGGAACAGCACCCCCTTGAGGACGCTGGCGAAGAGGGAGCGGAGTTCCTCGGCCTCCTCCAATGCTGCGAGGTGAGAGAAGGTGGGGAAAATGGCTGTGGCTATTGCCTGAGCAAAAATCCCCTGGGGGAGAAGCATAAGGAGCCAGGCGTAATTCAGAGCTGCAATGCTCCCCGGGGCCAAACCCGAAGCCAGGATTACGTTGACCAGGAAGTTCACCTGCACGGCGGCCAGCCCCACCATCCGAGGCAGCATCAGGCGCACAACCTCCCGGACGCCGGGGTTCCGCCAGTCTAGGGAAGGGATATAGCGGACGGGCTTCCGTAGCAGGGCAGGAATCTGCACCAGCAGGTGAGCAAATGCCCCCAGTACCACCCCCCAGACCAGGCCATATATGCCCCACTGGCAAGCCAGCACCAGGGCTCCCAGGATGATGCACAGGTTGTATGCCGAAGGGGCGAAAGCGGGCATAGTGAAGTGCTGGTAGGAATTGAGGATAGCCATCGTGAGGCTGCTGACCCCAAATACCACCGGGGTTATAAGCATCAACCGCATAAGAGAGGCCGTCAGCGCCTGGCGGGAGTGATCAAACCCGGGGGCAATAACTTTGGAGACAAGCGCCGGGGCCAGGAGGGCAGCCGCACCGCACAGCGGTATTAACACTGCCAGGAGCAAGTTCAACATTGAACTGGCCAGCTCCCAGGCCCCTTTCTCATCGCCCTGGGCTAAGTAAGTGGAGAAGGTGGGGATAAAGGCTGACCCCAGTGCTCCTCCAGCTATGATTTGGAAGATGAGGTCAGGCAGGCGAAAGGCAGCCAGGTAGGCATCGAGTTCGCCACTGGTGCCGAAGCGGTAACCGATTATAATCTCCCTGGTCAACCCCAGGAGACGACTGGTCACGAAGGCTATCATCACCACCCCCGTGACCTTCGCTATCTGGCGTTTAGTGAGTATCATAGTTGCACGGCTTTAAGCCTCCTGGCCCTCGCCTTCCACCTCATCCAGCGGGAAGGTCTCCTCGCATTGAAGGCATTGAGCCTCATCTTTGTTTGCCACTACCAGCAACCCCCCGCAGGAAGGACAAGGACGAGGCAAAGGGCGTTTCCAGGTGGCAAAGTTGCATTCGGGGTAATTTATGCACCCGTAGAAAGTGCGCCCCCGGCGAGTCTTACGCTCGACGAGGTCGCCCCCGCATTCGGGGCATATAGCTCCGGTCTTGACCATGTAAGGCTTGGTGTTGCGGCAAGCCGGGTAATTGGAGCAAGCGATGAACTTGCCGTAGCGGCCCCATTTGACCACCATTGGGCTGCCGCATTTCTCACACACCATCCCGGTCTCTTCTTCCGGCAATTCCACCTTCTCTATAATCCGGTCGGCACGGGCGACAGCCTCTTCAAAGGGGCCATAGAATTCCCGGAGCATCCCCACCCAATCTTTCTCCCCAGCAGCTATCCTGTCAAGGTCCTCTTCCATCCGGGCGGTGAAATCCACGTTGATCAGGTCAGGGAAGTGTTCCACCAGCAGGTCATTGACGATGAAGCCGATTTCCGTCGGCACGAGGCGCTTGCCATCCCGCTGCACATAGCCTCGGGTGTAGAGGGTGGAAATGATAGGCGCATAGGTGGATGGCCGCCCGATGCCGTATTCCTCCAAGGTGCGCACCAAGGAAGCTTCGGTGTACCTGGGAGGTGGCTGGGTGAAGTGCTGCTCCGGGAGGAGCTGGACAAGGTCCAGCCTCTCGCCTTTCTCCAGAGGAGGGATGCTGATGCCTTCTTCCTCCTCGGGCGGGGCGTCTTCGTCCCTTGCTTCCTGGTAAACCAGGAGGAATCCGGGGAAGCGGATGGATGAACCCGTTGCCCGGAAGAGGTAACCGGCCTCGGGCTTCCCACCTCCATCGGCTACTATATCCACCGACATCGTATCGTAGATGGCGGGAGCCATCTGGCTGGCAATGAAGCGCTTCCAGATAAGGTCGTACAGCCTGTATTGGTCCCGTGTGAGATACTGCTTGATAGCCTTGGGCTCTCGGTAAACGCTGGTGGGCCGGATGGCCTCGTGAGCCTCCTGAGCTATCTTGGCCCTGGTCTTGTACTTGGGGGGCTTTTGGGGGAGGAAATCCTCCCCGAAGCGCTCGGTTATGAAACGACGTGCTTCTTGCTGGGCCACTTCGGCCACCTGGACGCTGTCGGTTCGCATATAGGTTATGAGGCCCACGGGGCCTTCCTCTCCTAGAGGCACGCCTTCGTAAAGCTGCTGGGCTACCATCATAGTCTTCTTAGCGGTGAAGCCCAGTTGTTTGGAGGCCTCCTGCTGCATTGTGCTGGTGGTGAAGGGAGGAGCAGGGTTCTTCTTGCGGGTGCCACGCTTGATATTGTAAACCAGGTAGGAGGCTTTTTCCAGTTCCGCTACAACCTTGTCGGTTTCTTCCTTGTTCTTGAGGTTTACTTCCTCATTTCTTATCCGGACGAGTTTGGCGATAAATGTGGGCCGTTCGGGAACTTGCTTGGCGAGCTTGGCCTTGATGGACCAGTATTCTTCGGGTACGAAGGACTGGATTTCCCGCTCTCGTTCCACAATAAGGCGCAGGGCAACGGACTGAACCCTCCCCGCTGAGGTGCGGTTGCGCACCTTCCTCCACAGGAGGGGGCTCAGCTTGTAGCCCACAAGCCGGTCGAGGATGCGGCGGGCTTGCTGGGCGTTTACCAGGTTCATATCAATGTCCCGGGGATGGGAGAAAGCCTCCTCGATGGCCGACTTGGTTATCTCATGGAACACCACTCTGCGGACTTTGTTTTTGGGAATGCGAGCTGCCTGCAACAGGTGCCAGGCTATGGCTTCGCCCTCCCTGTCCGGGTCAGTAGCCAGGTATACTTCGGCAGCTTTTTTGGCTGCCGCCTGGATTTCCTTCACCACTTCCTTTTTCTCGTTTGGCACACGGTATCGGGGCTTGAAGCCGTTCTCCACATCTACGCTTAACTTGGAACGCAGCAGGTCCCGCACGTGACCGATGGATGCTTTTACGGTGTAGCCTTTGCCCAGGAACTTACCCACAGTGCGAGCCTTGGCTGGCGACTCCACAATCACCAGCTTCCCCTTCGGCTTAGGCGGGTCAGGTTTAGGGATGTTGCTATGGGCAGGGGTTTCGCCCATCCTGAAGAGAGTGGAGCCACATACCGGGCAGATGCCCTTGGTGGCAGCCCTGCCATTCTCAAGGTATACCGGTTCTGGGTCCTGCATCACCCGCTTGGTCCTGCATTTCACGCAATAAGCTTCAATGGTGAGCTCCGTCATAGTCTTCCCCCTGTTACTGGAATTTTATAGGTTTACACTAGAGAGAGCGGTAGCTCCACACTTAATCGTGGTCATATAAGAAAGTGGGATTTTGCCCACAAAAACACTCCCTTTTCTCCTTTTTTGCCCCCACCGTGGGGCAACATTGCCAACCCGAGAGTGCAGACCCCCTAAAAAAACGCTGTTTCGCAGGCATCCTTTGAGCGCCAAAATGAGAGCAATATCACTGCATCTCTCCCATCAATCAAACAGAGACGCTGGAGCTGGGCATCGTAAAGCCCTATCTCCACGTAATATCTCCCCGGCTTGAGCGCTGAGAGTTCCAGAAGATGCTCATCAGGTATTAACTCGCCAGGCTTCCAGGAAGTGCAGGGACAGGTGTTGTGGCAGGGTTGTTCGTCCTTGCCGTAAACCAGCTTACCATCCTCATCAAGGATGTGGACAAATACAGTGTAATCCTCATCTACAGGATTACAGGCCTGCCAAAAAAGCATCAATTCCGCCGAATCGGATTTCAGCTTCCAATTAAAGCCTCCCAACCTGATGCCATTTTCCCACTCCAGGGTTATAAGGTGCTCAGATTGGCCCTTGAAACACCCCCGCCTCACATAGAAATACACCTCATCACCTGTTGGGCCAAGGCCCTGAAAGGTCTTGATCCAGCGATATTCCCGATACAGCACTTCCTTAAGCGGGTCGAGGAAACCCACCAGGTGGGAATTCCAGTCATAATGGCTGAAGGCAACCCATCCCACATCTGGGCAGGAGACCATCCGGGCGAGAAGTTCATTGTTCACGGAATGGAAGCGTCGGCATCGCTCTGCATCCCAGGTGGGGCGATAGGAGAAAATCCCCATCTCTAACCCCTCGAACAGGGGGGTGCCTGTTTCCACAGCCAGGATGGGCGTCAGGGTCACAGCCTTAAGGAGGCAGACCTCGGCAACGTTAGCCTTCACAAAACCCACCATCTCAGCAAGGTTATCCAATGGGGTCCTCCACCGGTCTAAAACCCTGTAGTGCTTAATCCCCACCCACTGCCCCCACAGATTAATTGCTATCAGGGCGAAGAGGGCAGCTTTCCTCCATTTCTGAGGGTGAAACACCAAGGGCTCTACCCATTTCCCTATCAATATGGCCATCAATGGATATTGAAGGGCGTTGTAATAGGCGTCAGTAGTACGTGGTATAAGGTGGGCGAGGAAAAGGCCTATCACCACGGCAAAAAGCCAATAGGTAGCCCTGTGCTCAGAGGTAGGCCAGCTTTTAAGCCCCAATCCGATTAAGGCCGCCAGCCAGAAAGCTGAGAAGACTATGCCGTTTGATAGGAGCACCTGTTTCCACCTGGATAGGAGCTCAAGAAATGTAATCCTGTCAATGTGAAACCCTACGAGGTTATACCAGGTTGAGAGGGGGGCCTGCGCCAGGAAAGGGCCAAAGACAAGCCCCAGAGCCAGGAAAGAGACCCCAAAGACGGAAGCCTTTTCCCGCCAGAGAGCATTCAGTTCGACCACAACCCAGATCCAGAAGACCAGAAGGGAAGCCAAGGTGGAAATCCTGGTGCCCACAGCCAGGACCAAAAACAGGGCAGCCAGGATACGAGACCACCTTGATCGAGCCCCCAGCCAGCAGAAGGTGCCAGCTACCAGGAACAGCCCTGTTAACGCATAAGTGGCCACATAAGCATATTGCCCGATGGCAAACCATCCCAAGGACATCGCCCACAGGGTTAACAGTGAAGCTTTAGGCCCATAGAGACGCCAGGCCATAAACACGGTAAGAGCTGTGCACACCAAGGCAAGCCCCCAGGTTATCAGGCGGCCCGTCAACAGGCCGGGAGAGCGGGATGGGGACAGCAACCCATAGATGTAGGGCAGCACAGGCCCCTGCGTGTAATTGAAGTCCACGTAGGGAAGCTTACCTTCCCTGACCAGCCTGACTGCCATAAGATACCAGCCTTCGTCCAGGTTAAGGGCCCGGTAGAAGATGAAGAAGATGGTCTCTGCCAGGTATATTAATGCGGCCAGGCGGAGATAAAACCTCATAGATACTCATCCTTATTGTTTACCTTCAATTTTCTCACCAACTCCTTCACATCCTGAGCCCGGTCTTTAGGGCAGACCAGGATGACATCATCCGTATCCACCACAATCATATCCTTGAGCCCTACCGTGGCGATAAGGCGTTTGGTGCTGTACAGGAGCGAGCCTGTGGTATCAATGCCGATGTGTTCACCACCCACCACCACGTTGTTATCGGTATCCTTAGGGAGTATATCGGCCAGGGTGGCCCAGTTGCCCACATCGCTCCAGCCGATGTCCACCGGGATGACCATAACCCGGTCGGCTTTTTCCATTATACCTTCGTCAATGGTCTCGTGCTTCACCCCTTTCCACACCCTTTCCAGCACCTTCTCCTCTTCCTCGGTGCCGATGGCGGAATCTATCTCCATAAGCTGTCCATAGAGGCCGGGCAGATGGCGTTTGAATTCTTCGAGGATGGTGGAGAGCTTCCAGATGAAGATGCCGCTGTTCCAGTAGTAACGTCCTTCGGCCAGGAAGGCCTTTGCTGTTTCCTCGTCGGGCTTCTCCATAAAGCGCTCAGCGTAATAGACCTGGAAGCCATCAACTTCGCCCCACAGCTCTCCCCGGCAGATGTAGCCGTAACCGGTTTCGGGATGGGTTGGCTTTATGCCTAAGGTCACCAGGTAATCGTGCTCGGCTACCTTGACAGCAGCTTTGAGAGCCCGGCGGAAGACCTCGGGTTTTTCTATCACGTGGTCAGCGTGGAGGGAAGCCATAATTTCGTCAGGGTTCATCCGCCTCATATGTAAAGCAGCCAGCCCTATGCAGGGAGCTGTCCCCTTGCCTTCAGGTTCGGTAATGATGTTGCCCGTAGGCAACAGGGGTAGCTGAGCCTTGATGAAGGGGGCGTATGTCCTGTTGGTAACCACGAATATCTCTTCCGGGGAGAGCATCGGCCTTATACGGATGTAAGTCTCCTGAAGCATAGTGTTCTTAGCCACGATATCCAGAAGCTGTTTGGGCCTGTTCTTCCTGCTTCTGGGCCATAATCTGGTTCCCGCTCCTCCGGCAAGGATAAGGGCAAACACCGTCATCGCCTCCTTTCGTGGTCATAATCGCTTGGGCTTCGGCTAAGGGGGACCGCCCTCAAGCCCCACAGAAGGTTTCAAACGCAGAAGGTTGAGGAATAAGCGTTCTCTAAAGTCTCTCAATCTGCCCTGGCGAAAGCTTAATCCACGATATACTCTACCTTCCCTTCCCGGGCTATCACGTAATGCATCCCGCCCACCTGGCGTACCAACCCCTTAAGTTCCATAAGGGCCAGGGTGCTGGAGACCTCAGCTATAGGGAGGCCTGTCGCCTTCTTGAGTTCATCAATGTGAACTGGCTCCGATGAGATATGCTTCAACAGGAGGGCCTCTTTTTCGGTGGCAGGGACGATGGCTTTTATTTCCTCTCGCTCCTCAATCATAGAGAAGTTGAGTTCCTCCAAAATATCCTCTGCCGAGAGCACGAGCTTGGCCCCCTGTTGTATAAGCTTATTAGTGCCTCGGCAGGTTTTGTAGAAGATGCTTCCGGGTACGGCAAAGACATCTCGGCCCTGTTCCAGGGCGAAATCAGCAGTGATAAGGGCTCCGCTGGTTTCCCCGGCCTCCACCACCAGCACCCCCTTGGAAAGGCCGCTTATGATGCGATTGCGAGGGGGGAAGTTTACCCCCTCTGGAGGGGTGCCCAGGGGGTATTCGGTTATCAATGCCCCGTTTTTCGCAATGGCTTGGGCCAATTTCGTATGTTCAGGCGGATAGATTATGTCCAAGCCGGAACCCAGCACCGCTATGGTGCGGCCTCCGGCTTCAAGGGCAGCCCTGTGGGCCACGGAATCTATGCCCCGGGCCAGGCCGCTTACGATGGTCACGCCGCTGCGGGCGAGTTGGTCCACTAAAAAGCGGGTTGCCTCCTTACCGTACACGCTGGCCCGACGGGTGCCCACAACGGCCACAGCCCATTCATCCTGAGGTTTGAGTTCCCCCTTGACATAAAGTAAAAAGGGAGGGTTTTCGATGTGTCGCAGGTTATATGGGTATTCCTCATCCTCCCAGGTGACAAGCCGCACTCCAATCTTGCGGAGTTTCTCCATCTCCTCATCAAGGGAGACCCTCTGTCGGGTGGTTAACAGGTTCTCTATGGAGCGCCTATCGAGCCCTGCCCGGGCCAATTCCGATGGTTGGGCTTTCCAGGCGGCCTCTGCACTGCCGAAGTGCTCCACGAGCCTCCTGAACCGGGTTGGACCTATCCCTTTGACCAGGCTGAACCCTACCCAGTATTTCTTATTTTTGTCGCCTTGCAGGTGATAACTTGGCATTTTATCCAGACCTCTCTCACGCAAACTGGAATTAAAGATACACGATAAGGGCGCTATTGTCAAGCATTTATTCAAATAGCCAGTGCAGGCGCTTTACCTCGCTCATTACCCCTGATGATTAGGACTTTGAGAAACCCTGCCCGGAAGAGAACAGGTTTAAGGGGAGTCCTTCCTGGTGCGTTAAGGGAGGAGGCCTTCCATAAGGCGTACAGTCATTCTCCCCTCAGCGAGGTTGATGTCAAGTATCACGTCTTCTATAGCGGGGATAAGCACCTCTCCTTCAGGCCCTTCCACCACATACACATCATTAGCACCGGTATATATTATCTCCTTAACTTTGCCAAGGAATTTGCCTTCCTCCGTCCTAACTTCTAACCCTATTATCTCAAATTCATAATACTCCCCTTCTTCCAAGGGCATCACTTCTTCTATGGGTATCTGGATGAATTGTCCCCGGAGAGCTTCAGCCTGACTGCGGGTATGGAATCCTTCCAGCTGTAAGATGGCAAAGCCTTTATGGAAGCGAAAGCCCTTCACTTGGAAGGGCCTCGCCGTTTTACCAATATAAACTTTTTCCAGCAGGGCGAAGCGCTCTGGGAAGTCGGTGAGGACCTTTACCTTGACCTCACCTCTATCTCCCCAAGGCGCTACCACCCTGCCTATGGAGATATACTTAGGGTAATTTTCTGTAAAAACAACCCTGCGGCCCGAGCGGGGAGATTTTTTCCTGCTATCTCTTCCCATAAGCTGTAATACCTCCATCATCCGGACCTTCAAAGGGGGATTAGGGGGCAGCCCGGATGAGGCCAGGTTGAGTTCAGGTTAGACGATTTCTAGGACAACACGCTTCCCCTGCCGCACGGCCATAACCCGCAGCAAGGTGCGCATCGCATTGATTACACGACCGTTGCGCCCGATAATCCTGCCCACGTCCTCGGGGGCCACATGGAGTTCAAGGATTGTGGAGTTTGGTCCGGATACCTCCTCCACTCGCACTTTGGAGGGGTCTTCTACAAGGGCTTTAGCAATGTATTCCACCAGTTCCCTCATAGAAAGGTTACCTTCTTGATTCACAGGATTGTTGCCGAAGTCCATTTCCAGAGCCATAGTCACCACCCTTCCTTTCCTGGTTTTTGATGTAAGAAGTTGAGGTTAACCCCGCTCAAGGCCGAGGGTTACATCCTACCAGGGTTACTTCCCCTTCATTGCCCTGAATTTTTCCATAACCCCTGTTTTCTCAAGCAGCCTCGCTGCTGCTTCAGTAGGCTGAGCGCCCACACCAAGCCAGTAAAGGGCCCTCTCCTCATTAATCTGGATAGTGGGGGGCTCGGTGCGGGGATTGTAGAAGCCGATGTTCTCTATGTATTTGCCATCCCTGGGCGCTTTGGAATCGGCTACCACAATCCTGTAGCTTGGTTGCTTTTTCATCCCCATCCGTCTAAGTCTTATCCTTACCAATTACACCTCCTTTGTAATGTGGTTTTTGCAAGGCACATCTCTCAGCCTGTGGTCGGAGGGAAGAACCACCCTGCCACCAGGTATGCCAGGACCAACAGAAGCCCGGTGAAAAGATGTACCTGGATGGTAACCGCATTGGCAGGGATGATTTCCGGAACCCGGTCATAGAAACGTCTGAGGGTACGGATGGCTTTATAAGCCAGAGGTGCTGTAAGGATTGCCAGGAGGCTTGTCCCTGGCATCCACCTGGCGAGCACCCCTATCAAAATCGTGATGTAAACCGCCGCCAGGATAATTACATATCCCTTTACGGCTTTCTCCCTCCCCCAATGGACGATAAGGGTGTGCTTGTCCACCACCTTGTCGGCCTCGTAGTCAGGGAATTCATTGATGTAAAGGACTTCGGCTATCAAGAACCCTACCGGGATGGATGCCCAAAAAGCAGGCCAGGAGAGATGCTGGGTTTGCACGTAATAGGCCCCCAGCACCATAATTGGGCCAAAACCCAACCCAACGGCCAGTTCGCCCAGACCATGCCCTATGTAAGAGGCCCCAAACCGGGGCAAGCTATACCAAACCGAGAGGAAGATGCCCAGGGCACCGATGACTATGAGCATCCATCCTCTGACATAAGCCAGGTACAATCCTATGATTGCCGTTAACAAATAGCAGGTTATGGCGATGTAAAGCATTGTCTGAGCCGAGACAACCCCCTCTTGGATAACTCTGCTCCCGCCACTGAAAGGGGTGGGGTGAGGGTTAGCCTCATCATTGCCCGAGAGGTGGTCACCGTAATCGTTGATTATGTTGGTAGCAGCATGGGCTGCTAGCCCCCCGATGAAAGCGAGCAGGAAATATCCCCAATGGAAGTGACCTTCCCACCAAGCTATGGCTGTTCCCAGGAAGACAGGCACCAGTGTGGCTGTGAAAAAGGGTGCTCTCGGGATGCGGATGATTTTGTGAAGCATCAGGCCCTCCTTAAAGTTTTCAGCATTTCTTCCACGGTCTGAAATCGCCTAAAGGGCTCCTTCTCCAGAGCCTTTAAAATTACCTCTTCAATAGTTCTAGGAATAGCAGGATTGAGTTCCGAAGGGGGTATAGGTTCCTTATCTTTTATAACCTTCAAAAGCTCTTCCTTCCCCTTAGCCATAAATGGCTTCACACCCGTGAGCATCTCATATAGAAGGACGCCCAGAGAATATATATCCGTCCTTTCGTCCACTGTAGTGTTCTCCCCTAAAGCTCGCTTTACCTGCTCTGGGGACACGTAGGGTAAAGTACCGATTACCTTATCTGCCTTTGCTCTGCGTCCTTCAGCAGCGATGCCAAAATCGGAAAGCACTGCCTCGATTTCAGCATTAGCCCTTCTAAAGAGGACGTTACCTGGCTTTACATCCCGATGTATTATACCTTTTGAATGTGCATATGCCAATGCTGAGCCAACTTGTATTATTATAGCCAGTGCCTCTTGGAGGTCAAGCCTCCCCTTCTGTCCCAATTTCTCTTCTAAGGAACCGCCGGATATATATTCAAGGGCTATATACCATTCATCAGTTTCAGGGTTTCTGGCCGCATAATAATTTTTACCCTCTATCTCCAGAGCTGGCAGTATCTTAATGATGTGAGGATGGCAGAGAAAAGGAAGTATTTCGGCTTCATTTTTTAAACGATCAGCCTCTGCTCCCCTTGCTACCTTTAAGATGACCTTCTCTTCTCTCTCCACAATTTGCGCCTTGTATACCTGGGCAGTCCCACTGGAAGGAAGCGTTTGTAAGATTATAAATCTTCCGAGCCTATCACCCTTTTTATAAGCCATCTTCACATCTGAAGATCAACTCTATATTTGGTCCTATTCGAATCCTATCCCCGTTATGAAGCTCAATGGCTCCCAAAACTCGCTGTCCATTCACAAAGGTGCCATTAGTACTCTCCAAGTCATAAAGGTAGAATTTCTCCCCATCGGTTATAATCTTAGCATGCTGTCTGGAAACCAAAATGTCTGGGAATGCAATGTCGCATAAACGTGGATCACGTCCTATTAAAGTGCGTTCTTTAAGTTGGAAGCTTTTCCCCGCTTCAGGGCCTGTTACTACATCTAACCGGGCTTTAAGCTCAGAATATTCAGTAGCAGGAGTGGAAGGAGGTTCCATAACAGAGGCCTGGGGTACACCAGTTGGAACCGGTGCTACCATCACATCTCTGAGCTCAAGTGCCTCTTCTATTTTCTCAAGCCGCTTTAACCGAAGTTGCAGTAGATAAGCAACAGCTGCCCCCATAGCCGAGACCACAGAAGCTACTAGAATGGCAGCTATTATTGTGGGCCAATTCATATTATACCTCCACAAAAAGCCATATCACTAGCGCAAAGGAGAAAAAGCCTAGGAAGTTAGCAAGAACATGTGAGAATCCTATCATCTTTTCTCCGGGCAAACTATACCTCGGTCTTTGAGGTGGAGCCACTAATTTCAGGCTTATAACCCAAAATATAAGTGTGATAAGGAAGAGCAGGAAAGATGCATATAAATTGAGTCGTACTTCTTCCAGTGAAGGAGCGGGTGATGTGACAACTCTGTTAAAATTATCAACCAGTATCGAAGCATCAAAAGAAACAGCAGCTAGACATAAATCCGCACCTGCACTCTCAGGAGCCATCCGGAAAGCGCTTTTAACTAATATATCCAGCAATAAGAAAACAACGGATAAAGCGATCAAAGTCACTTTAACGACATCAACATTTGCCACTAACCAAGACATTGAAAAGCTCCCCTCGTACTTAGTAGGGAGGAACAAGGTGTTTTTGCACAGCAGCTTTGCTGCTGTGCAAAAACACCTTTAAATTAAGCTCACCCGAACATCCGCAACAACCCTGGCAAACGCCCTTTCTTCATCTGCTTCATCATCCGTTGCATCTGGCGGAATTGAGCCAAGAGCTGGTTCACTTCCTGCACGGTGGTGCCTGAACCCCGGGCAATACGCCGCTTACGGCTGGCGTTGATGATTTCAGGATGGCGACGTTCCTCCGGAGTCATAGAGCATATTATGGCTTCG